>Ga0123355_10000723_pt1 | contig 44811 bp, 39 predicted proteins | sample TergutEmb28metaG_3_FD_89872 | JGI IMG/M metagenome (GOLD analysis project Ga0123355, IMG submission 89872) | Embiratermes neotenicus P1 segment gut microbial communities from Petit-Saut dam, French Guiana - Emb289 P1 | ecosystem: Host-associated > Arthropoda: Insects > Digestive system > Gut ...
AATCACCAGATAGTGATCTGTATCACAGTCAGCTCCCCTAAAGCTTCGCACATCCAGTATACTTGAATGCCATCTCCTATCTATCAATACGTGGTCAATCTGGTTGTGAGTCTTACCATCAGAAGAGGTCCAGGTGTATTTGTGAATGTTCCGGTGAGGGAACATCGTGCTTTTAACCACCAGGTTTCTCGATGTGGCGAAGTTAACTAGTCTAACTCCATTATCATTACTATCCTGATGGAGACTCTCCTGTCCAATTGTTGGTTTGAAAATACTCTCTCTCCCCACTTTTGTTATACAGATATAAAACATAAATAAGTTGGGCCATCAGCAGGTACATTGGAATTTGGAGGGTTGGATGATAAGGGTTAAAAATGGGCAGTATCAGTATGTGGTCATGATCAGAATTTAATTTGGTATCATGTGACATTCTTCTGACAGAGCCTTAATTCCTGTTTGATGGTAATGTCTGTAATGGACTTAAATTTTGCATCATGGCTGTATTTGTAGTTTGTAATTACTAAATCTGTTTTTGTGCAACTGTTGGTGTTGCATTTGTTTAGCAGATTCTTTCATCCTTAAGTCTCTTACTGTCCTTGCTGTGTTGGGGCTGACTCAACATACCTTTGTATCTTTTCCTATTTGTACATCCGGATTTTAATGTTGGTGTAATCAACCAGTTTTTTTAAAATCTGGTACCTTTTCCTTATACAGTATTTGTATGTATCGTGTGATTTCCATTCGGCTCTCCTACACCTAGTGTGATGATTTGGCTTCCTCCATGTCCTCTCCGTGATTGAAGCATCCCATTCCTTTACCGTAAGAAAATATTCGCAGTTCTAGTTCATAATACAGAGAGGTCTTATCAAAATTTTGAGCACAGCTACTGTAACATGAGCTTTATTACATATGAAGCCTTTTTCTGCCACAAATATGGAGTCTGTTTTTCCCTGCAGTTCAACTTACCTTATTTCATTTAACAGTGCGACAGTGCCAACCTGAAGCTTCTGAGTAGACCTTGTATGTTCTGACAATATTTCTCACACATGAGCAAACTGTCCCTTGAATTATTGACAAGACTTTTTTGAAAGTCCTTCATTTTGTTAAAGGAATGTGTTTTGTCCTACATTTGCTCATTTTATGTTATGTCCTTGACTAACTGTATGTGGCAGCCAGAATTTGCATGTAAAAATGTGGTACCTGTGATTTTGTTTGCTTGTCCCTGTATGTGAGACACTGACTTTAAGGTAATGTGTAGGAAGCTGATGAAATGTAAAGGGATTTTTGGCAGACCATTATGCATTATTTTGGTTGTTTGCATTTTTGCATAATGTAAACCATACTACAGCCAAGAAAAACATGGTTCTTGTATTTCATTTTTGTCCAGCAGTGAACCTATCTATCCAAATACTTCCCACTATTCTGTCATGGTTCTTTGGCATGACACTGCTGATGTTGGATTTTTTGTACTAAATTTTCTCCAAGATTTTCTTATGACACATACATACTTCATACAACTACTGCAAATGAGTACTACTTGTTCAATAGAATACATTTCTGACACGCAACAGTCACACTGTTTATGACTTCTAACATATGGCAGAGTACTAATTTCATCTTCAGGCACTGATAAAATGGTGGCTGTATGGGCTGAACCCATTAACTAGCTGGCATTGGATTTGCCTGTGTTCCAGGAGTGTGATTAAGTTACTTCAGTATACTTTAAAGTGCGTAGGTCATATATCATATCTGCTGCCAGCTGAAGCACTGTTCATTTTAAGTGCCCACTGTCAGATGAAAAGGGTATGTATTTAATGGGACATTGTCATGTTTATCTGTTAAGGTTAAATGTCTTAATTTAATTTGGCTATTTCATGGTTTCAGAGCAATCCTTGTCAGCATCCAGTGATCATTCTACAGGATGTGCATTTCACAGAGCTTGAATCTCTCCTTTGTTTTGTGTATAAAGGAGAAGTCAACATTGAACAAGATAATCTTCCTGCTTTGTTGCGAGCAGCTGAAACATTGCAGATTCGAGGACTTTCTGGAGCATCAGAACAAGTTAAAGAGAAGGTATTGCTTCCATATTCTATGTGATCTATAAGTGAGCTATTTTGTATATTCACACTGTTCAGGCTCATGTGCACAGTGCCATCTTTCTACATTGACCCAAGTTTGGAGATCTGTTCAATGTGCCAATTTTTTGGTAAGCAGTGACTGAAGAAGTCTTAAATCTAGCTCATGCGATATTATTTTTTGTTTGTACAATTATTGCAATTTAAAATAATGTGGATAACAAAAAACTAATAATTATAACATTTGCTTTTAAATGCTCAAATATTGATATTTTGACAGCAGTACTTTCTCCTGTTATTCTAATTCCCTTGGCTGGCTCTGTAATAAAAAGTCATTGTGTGCTAGATAGGAAAAAAAGATTTTTAATCACTGCTGTTTTGAAGCAGGCAGAAACTGATCTTACAGTTCCTGTTCATCTCTAGATTGCCGCAGCTGTTGGATTTCTTCTTCTGAATAAAAAACTATGACAAAAGCAGACAGAATTTGAAGCAGTAAATCTGAACAGAGGATTACATTGAAAACACAGTGGCATCTTTCTGGTCTTGTGTAATATTACATTGGGAACAGTTAAGGGGTTAATATCTTTTGCACGAGAATTGAACAGGCTATACAAGGAGATTATTTTCTGGCTATGGCAGAGCACAGGTTTTCTGCTGTGTTTGACTACTGCATTGTTTCTGAACTTCTCTGATTGCTCAGGAATGGTGATGAGGGGAACTGGACACTCTCTTGGGGTATTCGTGTGTGTCTCGGTTTTGTGCTAGCTTTCTTGTGAATGGAATGTGATAAGTTAATACCAGAGTATTCAGTGTTTTTGTGTGAATCTTCTGTGGTGTGTAACTCTGCTACAGAGTTATTAAAATGACAGTGTTGCACAACAGTAGTTGTGCCTTTGTTGCAGACACATGAGCCAGTAGTCATACTTCAATTCTGTAACTAGTGTCTTCAGTCATTTCACAATAGCAAATATGATCCCTAGTTATAATTTTAGAGATGCTTGGTTTTATTTCAGTGGACATATGAGCACACAAAATAATAGGCAATGGAGTGCAGAAGATCCACATTGTATGTATTAAATTTTACTCTTGTCATGTAGAAGTTGGCCATTGGTGCACCTCGAGTTTAAGGAGGATAACAGGCCATCTGTACACAAACATTTAATTTTTGTAGACACATTAGTAAGGTATTGCAGCCATTTTCATTTATCTGATGATTTTCCTGCTCATTGCAGATGGCAGTTTGTAGTAAGAAAAATTCTTTGGTACCTTCACAAGATAATCCGCAGGACGGTCCACCACCTGTGAAACGTCAGCGAAATTTTCAGCAGTCCCAGTCTCCACCTCTGCCTGATACTCCTCTTGCCCTTACTCCCACTTCTCGCCCGATTCGTTCCCGACATCTGTCTACATCATCAGTGGAGCCTTGGGAGCAGCCTCAGCAGCCAAATGAACCTGAATTCCCACCCAAGGTGGAACCTACAGACAGTGAGTCATGCAGTCCATCCTCACATTTACTGTCAATAGAAGAACCACATGAAGACAGTACTGATGTTTCACTAGGGACTACTCTAGAAGTGGCACAGCTGCAGGGAAAACTCGCTGGATCAGATGCTAATCAAATGAAAGGTAAGATTTTGGCATCAGTTACTTCTTATTTTAAATTTTAACTGGTTGATTTTGTTCTATTATTAGAATAGAAATGTCTGTTTATTTAAACCCTCAGACAATGTATATATATTTGTGTTCAACATTACGTGCTGCTGTCCAATGTACGTTGTGTGACAAGCACATCTACAACTTTATTATTATTATTATTATTATTATTATTATTTGTTTGAAATGGCTAGTGGAGTATACTAAACATTAAAAGATGAAACATGAATCTGAATGTAAGTGAGATCATATTGTTTTCTTGCTTATATTCCAACATAATTTTGGCTAACCTGGAAGTATCATATTGTAATGAATGGGTAATAGAATTTATGGGTATAGGATTTGTCAAATTTGCATTGTATTTTAATATTTTTATGTCCACACTATGGAGTTACACGTTGAATGGTGTGGCTGTTGGGTGTAGTTCACTACACTAGAAAGTATGCCAAACACGGTATTCCTTTATAATGGAGTGCCATGAGGCAAATGCTGTCTTTGAAGTTCCAGTAAATTGTGTGACACAAGCTTAGAGCTCCTGCCGCCAAGATTATTGTGATAATAAGAAGTGTTTGTCTGTGGGTGTTCATTTAAGATGGGTGAGCTGAGTTGAATTTGTACTTGGTCAAGGAAATAATTCACTGGAATGGAGCACTTTGGAATGTTATTTAACTGACTTAATTTGCAATTCTAAATTTTTGAAAGTAATACAGTACTGCATAAACTTTAAAGAAAGAGGGCGAGCATTTAATTTACATTTTGATGTGGCAACCTAAATTTGGAAAGTGTAAATATTTTACTTTGTAAATTTTGTACATATTCTAAACTATTTTGACTAGAACATTGACTCTGCTACGTCTTGTGAGCTACCAGACTCCATGCCCATGCTAGGAAGATAATATGTTTAGACAGCAAACTACACATTAAACTTTGTTTCACTAAGTTGAGAAGCTAGGGCATGTACTAGGTAGCAGTTCCCAATTTCTACATTACAAATAAAAATTTATTAATGGTAGCGTTTTAGAGATGTCGATGGACTTGGAGAGTGCCTGATTGGACACACTGCCAGTAGAACCTCCTTCAAGAGGAAATTGAGTTTAGGAGAGATTAACCCACCTTTGGAGGCACTGCAGTGTAAAGCTGTCTTGGGCATTACATAGAAACCATATAGTGACTCCACCTGATGACTATTTTATATTTTAATGAACTTAAACCATGGCATTTTGGTGTTGGAACAGCTCTTCACATAAATTCTGAGTGTGTCAGGCTCTGCTGTATTGAATGTGCGATTTTCAGTGTGGTGCTGATGTCAGAATTAATTTTGTATAGCTCACTGAATGTGATGTTTGACTGCCAGTTACCTTTGTTGCTGTGCTTACTCTTACCATGTGGATACACATGGTCCAGCCCATTATTTCAGGACTGTCATGTTTGCATATGTATGTCACTGTGAGAAAGTAGTCATGGCTTTTGCTGGAAAGAAATGGCTGGCTGTATTGTTGGAGGAAGATTTAACACATACATTACATTTTAGCCATTATGAATGTAGTTTGGATTCTGATTGCAGCAGCATTGATAGTAAGTAGGAGAAAATTTTTATTCTAAACTTTGATTAAGAGTATGCTATATGATGCTGGTAGGAGGTAAATTGAATTCTGCAGAAGGTTCAGTAGGTATGCTCATCATTTTGAAACTGATTGTCACGAATTTTTTTTTAATGTTATGGAAACCATTTATGAAGCTGAAACAATTTCAGAATTCAATTGGATATCTGTTCTTATGTCGATTAGTTACTAGATTTTGCATATTTGTGACCATGGAGGTAACATGTGTTATGCTGGGGTATTCATGCTAATGACTGTAATTCAGAAGCCCTTACTGTATGCTTGTATTTATTCACATGGGGTTCGATCAGCATGACACTTTGGTGACTTCATTAGTGGAGAGTGGAAGGAGCTTGTCAATTCTGTTTTTCATTGATAATGAAGAGAAGGTTTCCCACTGAAGCTTTTCAAAGTATTGCCTGCTATTTTAACTTCAGGAACTATTCTGCCTACCAAGATGTGTTTGTGGACAAATCTTAACATAATTATAGGGCTGGCTGTCTTTGAAACTGATATTGAAGTTTTCACAGTTTGTGATCAAGGCAGTGAAATATGTAATGCATTGGTATGTTATTTATTCCTTTATGGACAGAATTGATTGGCTAATATTGGCAGTAAGAGGGACAAGGATTTAAATGCCTGCCACATATCAAGCTGGATGGAATTCAAATCCCTATTTCCTTACCGCGGAGTCACAGTTTGCTAAAATGGGCATAATTGAAAGATTTCTTTTGCTTTTCATTTGAAGTAAAAATCCTAGTCAAAGATTTATTGTTGCTTTAGTTAGCTGTTTACATTTGTTACTTTTTACATGCTTTACACCTTTTGATTGCAACCCAAAGTAAGCTGCTCATCCAGTGGATATTTGTTGACAATGAGTGCAGTTATATAGCAGGAAACAACAATGTGTGAGTGACTTCTATACAGATGTCAGTCTGGCAATGTGGCTGTGTAGCATTTGCAGGAGGTCTGATGTATTCTGGTGAGCGGCTAATCAGTTATTTTTCTCCGCACCAGAGTTCAGCTGAATCAAAACTTTGATATGAGTCACTGCTATTAAGACTTGAACTTATGTACACTATAAGAAATGCACATCAAAGGGCTCCATTGCTCCAAGTCATCTTTTGCTTTGGGCAGTACTTAACCTTTTGGCACTGGAATTATTTTTTAAATTTTAGCACATTCTGTATATAAAATGTGAATAATACAGGAACGAAATACGTTAGAATTATGAAACAAACTGCATTTTGAAGAGGAAAAAACAGAGAGTGTATACCGTGTTTAAAATATTCAGTACCTATATTTGTTGAATAAATATATAATATGCAACATTTAGAGGTTAGCGGTGTGGTAAGACTGCTATAGTGGTCGTTAGGCATCAAAAGGTTAATAATGGAGTACTGTGTGTTGTAGTTTGAAGCATGGATAGACACAGAGCCTTATATCACAGTTTTCACAAAAGTAACATGACCTAGAGATCTTTCCCTGGGAATAACATACATTACATCTTTGAGAGTGACGCTTGGCAGGCCAGTGATTTGAAACCTTGAAGTTTAAGTGAAAGTGCAAACCTCTCATGAAGGTGACTGACCATGGCTGGAATTTGAAGGACGTGGGTATTTCCTGTGCAACATGGGTGAGACACCCTGCAGGTTGTTCTTGCAACAATTTATGTATGAGTTTCCCACCATATTTTTCATGAATGATGAAGGTGTTCAGGATAGTTAGGTCAGGTAGGTGGAATTAGAAATTTTAGGCCATTTCCAAGTCTTCAAGGAAATGCTGTAGCTGTTTGCCATCATATTGTAATTGCCCATATTCACGTATTTCTGCTGCAGGTAGCTGGCTTGTTTAGCCATTTATATTAGTTTCAGTCTGTGCTGTTGCTAGATTTTGTTTGTTTTGACATTGCTGCATGGCCAGGCTACCCTGTACCCTTTTTGTTCAGCTCATTTTCAAGTAATGAGGCAGACGTCCAAATGCGTTTGGAGGTAGCAGTCTGAAAGTTCTAAGTGTGAAATTTTCCAGTGTTATAACAGTGATTAATGCCATGAAATGGAGCTGTTTAGGTACATGATTCCATAAATCAGTCATTGCTTGCCATTTGATTTATTACCTGCAAGAAAATTGCTCAGAGTGGTGATCATCCCTTATACAAATTTAAGAAATGGGCACTTTGGCCACAAAATTTTGTTTATTGGCAGACTGGTAAACTATAGATCCAGATCGCATTCCTGGTGAAATTCTGAAATTGGGTGGGGAAGCCATGACTCCTTACCTAGCTAGACCACTGGAATTATCATTAAACAATGCTATCATCTCAAGTGACTGGAAAAAGCCACAGTGATTCCTATTTACAAAGGGGGTGATCGATCAGCAGTCACACAAACTGTAGACCCATAAACTTAACCTCTGTGGTCTGCAAGCTACTGGAACATGTTAGAGCAGGGTATTTGAGGCAAGTCTGGGATAAGAATGATTGGTTATACGAGGAACAACATGGGTTTAGACTGGGATATGCATGTGAAAGTGAAGTCATCACAGTGTGCCAGGACTTAGCGGACTCTTTGGAAAAGGGGGTTGGTATAGACGCAATTAAAATAGACTTTTCCAAGGCTATCGATTTAGATCCTTGTGATCGGCTGCTTATGAAACTGGTGGCCATGGGCTTGGATTTGTGGGTAGTCATTTGGGTAAGGGAATTCCTTGTAGGTTGTACACTAAGGGTAAGAGTAGGAGGGCAACTATTCAAGGAAGTTAAAGGAATCTCAGGTATGCAGCAAGGGAGCATTTTGGGGTCACTGCTATTTCCAGTGTACGTAAATGATATTTGGAGGAACATCAACTTGTATATTAGACTCTTGGCTGATGACTGTATAATTTATAGGAAAATCACAAATAAAAATGACATAGAAAAGTTGCAGAAGGATCTGGATACTGTGGGGGATTGGGCAAGTAGAAAATGGGATGAAAATAAATCACAGTAAAAGTAAGGCAACAAGATTTATGAGAGCTCAAGTTAAAAATCCATTGGGTTACTCTGTTGGTGACCAAAAAATTCCAGCAGCAAGCAGTTGTAAATACTTGGGAATAATCTTACAAAGCGATTTATTTTGGGTGGACCAAGTAAATGACACAGTGCAAAAAACCTGGAAGGCACTTTACTTTGTAATGCGTGTTCTCAAAAAAGGAAATAGGAATACAAAAAGTACAGCCTACACGTCATTGGTACGTCCTGTTTTTGAATATGGGTCTGCATGTGGGGATCCATGCAGTAAAGGACAGATAAATGCGTTAGACCAAGTACAGAAGAAAGCTTTTCAATTTACAATTCATACGAAGGATTCTGACTGGGAAACCTTGGCTCAGCGTAGGATGATAGCACGCTTATGTGCACTTTTTAAAGCATACTCTAAGGAACAGGCTTGGAAAGCTATACGCAAAAGGTTGCAAAGACCTTACTATTTGAGTAGTGTTGATCATGTTTGGAAAATTAGGGAAAGGAAGCAGAGAATGGATATTGGGAAGTATTGCTTTGTAAATAGGACCATTAAAAACTGGAACCAACTATCTTCAGAAGCGTCAGGGACTTTCCCTTGTAAACCTAAGATTTTTAGAAACGGAGTTAGTCAAGCAATTATAAATGGGGTGAAATGAAAGGAATAGAAGTGTGGTGAAAATCATCTAAAAGTGCAGTGAAGTGAAGTGAAGTGAAGTGAGGTGAAATGGATTGGTAGGAAATTTAAATGGGGTTAAGCCAAATGAGAGGGTAGTGAAGTGTAGTTGGGTGAAGTTTAAATGACAGGAAGTGAAGTGTCGACAAGTGTAGTGAAGTGGAGTGAAGTATACTAAAGGTCTTAGATCATATGAAGTGTGCTTCTTATATGGCTTTTTCGTTTATCACATTTTTTCATATTCTTTTGGTTTCATTTTTCATCATTGTATATATAGTTGTCTGTTTTGTATGCTTCTGTTTAATTTTGTAAATTATGTATTTTTTATTGTTATGTTTATGTACTCTAATTGTTCTGTATGTTCTCTTCTGTGTATTATGTTTCATTGTGTTGTTCTGTGTATTGTTTGTGTGTAAATGTCTACTGTACTACTGCCACCGGGTGTCAACCGAATTGCAGTTAACAGATATATCATATCATCATAATAGGTATCTTGATGTACTTACTGCAGTTGGACTTTTAGATATGGTTAACAACAAAACCCTAGTGTCAACGCTAGCCAATGTGAAGCAGAAAATGTATGGTATAGTTGTGAACAAAGGGGCAGGATACTTCCATAAGGAACATATTTGTGTGTAACATAGGATATAATACAGAACCGTCATGTTTATCGTGACATGCCATTATGTAGTAGAACATAGGTTGCACAAAAATTAAATCAACAAAAAACTGATAATGTTCTTATGATTTATGAAAGTAATTCCGCATCTAGCAACCCTTTCCACTGTACGGCCCCTCCGCTAAATTGCCTTCAGTTTGAGCACGTTACAATTTCACTTGAAACAACAAAACCCATACTCCTAGTGTAACTGTTAATGGACACAGGCTTTGATGTATTTTCTTCTTAATCCACAAAATGACTGATGCTGAGAGGTTGTTCTTGTTGGTGAGGAGGTTAGCTTGCCTCCTGTCTTTCCAACACACAGCACTTGTGCCTCTATTCACCTTACAATCATTGTCACCTTTCCTCAGTTTGAGTGTCTTAGCCCACAGTTTTTTGGTATGCCCTGCCTGTCGTGGTGAACTGTGCCACAACAGTTTATCTCCCATTGTGTAGGTCAGAAAACAGTTGTGGCGATGAAAAAATGATTATCCATGAATAGTGTATGTCCAACACCTTGCATTTTCCTTGTTAGCTGCAGAACTGTTCCATGGGTAGGCATAATATTGAAAGTAGCATTCAAAAATTGTTCTAAATGAGTTGTCATGTTGTACATGTATCAATTGCCATCACAAAGCTTGTATAGTTTCATTCCAAATCTTTTGTGCGTTTTTGAAGTGTACTGCCAAAACACCACTTTACCCTTTAATTTCACAATTACTTCATCCAATACCAAATTTTCTGTGGGATGGTTTGGCATGGAATGTATATTATTTAGGTAGCTGAAAATTCTTCTGCTTTTCCACATACTTTCATAATCAGGATGTGCTGTGTGAGGTGGATTTTGATTATTTTCGAAGTGAAGCACTTTATTACGTACACAAACTGATCACATATCATGACTTTGAGTAGAGTGGAGTACACTGTATTTTGTTGGTTGACCAGTAGTCTTTTATGGTTTCCTGAACATCATGTCCCAGCAGGATTATCAGAGCTGGAAAATGATATAGTCTGTCATTAGAAATATCTGGTTGTCAAGTTGTCTACCTGTCCATGAATGTGTTGTTGGTAATAACGATTTGACTGTCTCAAAATTAATGGTTCATTTGTAAACACAAGTTGAAAATGGTCTAAAGCTGAGGATTCGGCACTGATGTGAGGCGCAACACAACAGCTCGCACCTAGCTTGGGAGCACTGAAATGATGAATTCTAGCCCTGTCTTTGTTTCTACTGTCACTCCACAACTGATCTGTCAGAACACTGCTGGAATCTTATGATAATGACAGGCAGCTTCAACATCAGATTCATCTGTAACACATTGCTCCTCAAATCAGAATCACAAAATAATCCTTCAGTACCACTCACAGCAACTTAACATGAGCATTTTGCCATGGTGCTGTAAGTCAAAAACAGATTTGTGGTGCAGCAAACAGAAGTGCTCCTGCATTACAACATAAAATTTACATCATCAGTGCACAGCCGCAGATCTAGGAAGTAACACAGTGCACCAGACTTAGTGGGGATTGACCTTGTGTGAGACAGAGGTGGAAGTATTTAAACTAACCACTTGTTCAGTTAGATTGGAGTGTCACTGGTTAGTAAACTGACCTTTAACATGCAGTTAATAAACTAACTGGCATTCCTTAAAGGGTTATAGCACTTCTTGTTTATGCTGGCAAGGACACAAAATTCAAGTCGTTTCTCATACCCACTGATATATACAAAACAACTGCCCTTGTTCTGAAGTTGGTGGACCCCCTGCTGCAAGAGGGAGAGACGGTGTGGATTTATAATTTCTGCAACTCAGGAATGCTGTTGGAAGCACAGTATCAGGCCACAACTCATCAGACAGCCCAATGCAGTCTTTCTGAAAGATGTTCATCATAAAGATGCTGCTTGTTTGGGAAGTGTAGGTGTCAGAGAGGATCTACTGTGTGTACAGAACATTGAAAAACGAACGATTTTGAATACTAATATGAAAAGTATGTTGTTGGACTGTGTTTTGGCCAGTTTGGAGGGTGTGCTACCATAGACTGAAAATGAAAGCTGAAGATTCAAATCTTCTTGTGTTTTATGCCATCTAAGGGGTATGTTGTTATCAGTGTTTCAAAGGAGAATAGTGGCTTCATCTTCAGGGTCAGGCAGTCCTAGAAGGAATGTGGTGTCTTTGAAATGTTAGTGACTAGCATATTTATCCAAATACAAGGTACAAATTTTTCTCAATTCATTATCTGAAAAGTGGAGTTTGCATTATATTTTAAGTCACACACATTCTGTATAGGTGTTTTCCTGAGAAAATTGGAGATTGTGAAGGGTGTCTTATGTTCAGGGTCATCTTATATTCTGTTAGATATGTTGTTTAATAGTTTTAGTGGTGTATTACCCCTGAAAACTTGAATCTTGAATATTAGAGCTCTGAGAGTGTCAAATGTTGTAGTGGTAGGTTTTAATGTAAGTACTGCATCAGAGGCCTGCATGTCTAGGAAAACCCATGTCTGAGGTAGGGAATAACATTCAGGTGTGTGCAATACCAGAATGGAGTTAATCAGTTTTGGATGAAATTCAACAATTCTCATGAATAGTATTGAAGTTTATTCGTAACTGTGCAGCTGTACTGTGTTCCTCAGTCAGTGATGGATGTGTATGAAATGTAATGATGCAGTTCTCCCTGTTCTAAATTGCAGAGCTCAGGAGTAATGTAGAAAGCAGTAAAGTTTAGAATATGAAAGCTTCCAGGGTGGTTTTTGTGAAGATGGAAACAGTTTAAATTGTTGCAGAATTTTGCTCCCATTCTTTGGTGATCTGATTTATACATGTTTCTGTCATACTGTTTTTTTTTTCTTGTAACATAGTGTATTGATTAATAACAAAACATTTTTAAAGTAATAGAGTGATGTAATAATTGCTTCAGACCAGAATTGTATGATATTGTTCATTTGAATTATGTATCGTTTGCATTCTGTGTTCATTTCCCTCACTTCAGCTACTTGATGAGCTGCACATATTGAAGGCATAAGATTATGTATAGCAGATCAGTCTTGGTAGTGGGTTTTTACTCTGTGGTTTTGCTTGTTTGAGGAAGAATTACTGTTACCACCCTTGTGCACTGTGATTTGGTTTCCTTCCTTATGCATTCATGTGTGCTCAGTAATACACAAGATGCCACATGCCTGACTCTGCAGCTGTGTATGTATTGCATGGTTCTCACACTTTTTGTAAGTAATTTTTGCCTTCATGTTTTAATTATGACTGAAAATGGTGATGTATGTGCTGCTGAAAGTTTTAAGGATTTAAAGGAAAAGGAAAATAATGTCTGTTGAGAAAGTGGACATGTTGATAAATTTGGCTGGGGAATGAGAATTGCTGCAGTCAGATGCCTTTATGATGTAAACAATTTGACCATTCATTTCATCAATAAAAAGAAAGACAAGTTCAAGGGAAGAACTAAGGTCAGTGTTCAATGAAGTGCAAAATTTTGTTGCGTAAATTATGGTTCCTTTTGATGAAAAGGCGGAAATGGCCCTTGTGTGTATTGCTGGAAGATGAGGTTCATGAAGATTTGGCAGTCACAATGTGGTGAGGTAGAAGGCAGAAAAGCAGAATTCATCGAAAGGAAAGGGTGATTTGAAAATATTAAGAAGTGGACGATCCTGTACAATGTGAAGTGAATAGAAGAATTGGGGTATAGTGATAAAGTGGTTGGCACTAATCAGAGCATTTCAGAAAGATAACTGCAGAAAAGGACTACCTGCCATAGCATACCTTTGGCCTTGATGAGACACTCATGCAATGTAAGCACAAGATGGAGGTTGTCTTGGCACTGTACAAAGGGGGCAATAAGGACATGCAGGGTAAGGTGCGGGAATCGGATATTACATGTTTCTTCATGAAGTCTTCAGGCGCCTTCTACATCATCACTGTCATAAGATCACTTGCAACATTCTACCAGGAATACTGGCATTTCAATAAATGCCAAGACAGATGTTTATTTAATGTTTTGTAGCATGTTTATGTGTCTTTTGGTGTCTCAAACCTGGTTTTTCCCACAAGATCTTAATTTTGCACTTGACAGTTTTATCATTTGTGGAATTTATTCAGGAACATTACATTGTGAATGATGAGGGTTTTCCTGTATTCAAGTACAAGGTGTCTGTCAGCAGAAAGCTAGAACAAAGCAACAGAAGGGAAGTGAATTATCACTGAAATGTTGAGAGGCATGGGACACCAGAAGACTGTCATGAAAACAAACATAAAATGGGTTTTGATTCCCAAGGTCTGAAAGTACAAAATATTTGGCTGTGAACTTGATCGGAGGCATCACGATGTGCTAGAAAAATAATATAATGCTAAATAGTGTACATCAGCACAGCTGTTTTATTGTTTATTATTGACGTCGGAGTAAATCCGATGTCAGTAATACTCTGATGTCAATAATAAAGAATATCCCTTAACTCCAGAAACAACCAGATAATAATGGGACTTGTGTATGTTAACTGGTAAACACCAAAATACTGTTTTTTGAACAACTTTTATATGTATTTTAACTACTTAATTACACAATTTGCACATCACACCTTTCGAGGCAAATGATCTAGTTTTATGTATACCTTTGATGTAAACACGCTGGGATCCCATTGTGTGCATAGCATCTTGTGACTAAACCGATTAAAATAGGCCTGAAGATGACTGATTAATAGTTGAAACATGTAGCCTATGTAACTACTTTGTGTAATAAAACAGTTGTGCTGATGTACACTATTTAGCATTATATTACAAAATGTTTGACATTGACAGAGGCTTGTGGTAAATGTTAGGTAACATTAACACTACATGTTGTAACTATAGAATCTTGTGAAATGGTGTATTGTGTAAATGAGTTGCATGTTTGAAGAAGAATTGACATTGAAAAGTTTTGTTTTTGATATTCCTTGGCATTTTTAAAAAGTATACATATGATACCCTAAATTTTGCAACTTTTTTGAGTCATGTGGCTGTGTTGTCAGGGGAATTAGTGAGCTGTGTAATGAGTTAGGTGCAGTGGTAGTTCTTCACCACCATCATCCAGCTGCTGCTGCTGCTACTGCTACTACTACTACTAGTGGTGGTGGTGGTGGTAGTAGTAGTAGTAGTAGTAGTAATTATAGTGTTGGTGGTAGTAAACCATATTAGTAATGAATTTTGTGTTACTCATACTGTGCATATTTTTAAAATTAACACATCAACTAACAAATGCACTTAATAAGATACAGTTTGTGAATTGTATTTTATTATGTGGATTTGTTAGTGGATGTGTTAATCATAGTAGTCGAGAGCTCATAATCAGACAACTCTATTTATTATTTTTAAGTATCTCTGTTGTATGGCTTTGTTTTATGGAGAACATTATTAATGAGTGGCAGGTAAGAGGTTGTTAAAGAAGTTAATGAACAAAATTGTCAAACTTTTCTGGTTCCCACTTGTTTTAGCATTAAAAAATTTATGCGTTTTGCCCATGGTGCATATGTGGGTTTTGTTTGACTTCAGAATAAGATCATTATCATTGTAAACAGTATTAACCAGTTGATCTTTGTAATGGAGGCATAGTATTCGCTCTGTGAAATAAGAATTTAAGTTGTACATGCTATCTGAATGAGTTTCAGTCTTCAAAGGGTTAAAATATTTTGTAATTGTCTGATGATGGGTTTTGTCTGGAACAGTTAAATTTAGGATACTTTATACTATTGTACAAGAGACTGGAGGTGACTCTGCTCTGTTTCTCTGGGTCATGCAATGTATTTGTGTTGCACCCTAGTATGGAGAGAAGTAGTATAATAATTTCTAGTTCTTTTGGCCTTCTTGTTGATTTCTGAGCTCTTATGTGGCTGGGTTGTTTTTCTTCACAGAATCTACAGTACTGAATTACAAGATTCTTTCAGTACTTTAGCAGGTATATCAGTAAGAAATGATCTACAAGGGGAATGCTTATGTTTGATTTTTTGAGTGTGATCATCGTCTTCCAATGCAACACACTTGTCTCACTTCACTCTTCGTAACTTGATCCCATCAGTATCGAAATCAGTCTGTTGAATTTCAAACCAGACTAACTGCAGCTTTTGGTCAGTGCTGTTTCTTTCCCTATACAATTTTCTTCAGATATCTGAATTTGAAGTGATTACTTAGGGACAGGATCCATGCTACAGAGTGGTTAGTTGGGCTTCTGAAAGCCATAATCTTGCGTAGTGGCTGGAAGTTTGCGCAGCTATGGATGTAAGACTTGGAGAAGTACTCTTGTCAAATTTTGTGAAAATTTTTAATTGATAGTGTGATGCTTTCAGAGTGTATGTATGATTAATTGTTGATTGGAGGTTTGTGTGGCATGAACTGAGCAACCAATAGAGGCCAGTGTCCATAGTTCAGCCAGCAGGTTTCGATATATGAAATTTACATGGTGATGGAACGTGTGCATCAGTAGTGTGATCTGTGTGAATTCCAGATCCTAGCTGTGAAACTGTCACTGCTCTAAGGAAGACAGTTCTGTTCAAAAGGTGTATGGTATTATTGTGACTTTCTAATTAGTGTCTCTTTTGATGGGGGTTAGCATTCTTTGATTCTAAACTAGGACTAAATTGGATGTGGGTAAGTGTTTGCGAGTGATGTGAATATCACCCACAGATATCAGTTCATAAGCTAAACCACAAATTTTGATGTGCAAACCTGCCTATGCCATAAGCTGGTGTTTTAGCATCGTGGCCAGACGTGGAGTTGTTCTTAGTTAATGCCCTTCCCTTCTTGTACTGCTTTCTCCAAAACTTGGGTGTTTTTTATGTGAAGACTCTTTTAAACACTCTTGTCAAATTGGGACATTTTATTACACATCTTGTTAGAAGCTTCACTTTAGTTTGCGAGGAATTGTCAGCAGTGATCACTGTTGAAGTTATACCCAATCCATTTCACAGTTGTCAAAACTTATAAAGAATGCATGAAGTGCTATTATTCTGATCACAGTTGAACCAACTGTATGGGCATCATGCTTGTGCACACAGTTTGCATCCAGCTTTCATACTTCAGGAACAGATAAATGTATTTTCGTATATTTGTGTGTCATTTCAGAGTTGACACAATGATGCCAATATTGCAAATGTAGCAGAACAGATCAGAGTGTGGAAGAAATTGGACTGAAATTTCTGGATGTATTTCTGTCAGAATTTGACAGATATTACTGTCCTAAGAACATTTCTTGAGCTTCTGACACATGTTATTGCAGTTACTTAATTGTTTGAAATACCCTTATATGTGAGCAATTTTTTGTTTGTTTGTTTGTTTAATGGAACATTGTAAATGAAAATTAAGGAGCAGATTTGTGGGCAGACATCTACAGAATGAATTAGGGGTTGCTCCCTGTAACATTAAAGTCAACAGTGTTGATCTGATCAAAGATAAACAGTGCTAGATACCTCATGAATGGCAAATAGTTTAAAACTATCCCGCATGCTAATTATATGTGATATTAATTGTAAATACTTTAAATTAATTTGTCACATAAAAAATGTGGTTTGGCCTTCCATATTCTGCACCTTCCTTTGAGGCCATTACTCGGCAAAGTTGCATGCTCCTGACTTAGGGGTTTTCTTTTCCCATAACAGTGACAGAGTAGTGTGTGCTGTCTCTTCATAGGAATGAATACAGTATTTGATGAAACTTTTTTTTTTGAACTGAACATTACTGCCTTTGTTAATGCAATATTTTATTGGTTTAGATTGATGCATATTGTAATGATTTCTTCATTGCAGTGCATGTTTAATTCAGTTATAGTTCACTGTGGTGAGTACTGCATTTGAGGATTGTGTATTTGTGCATGATGCGGAGTAATGAAAGAAATTTTAAAAATGAAGCATGCTGTTGAAGTCTTATTATGTTTCTTTTGTTAAAAAAGAGTATGAATGTCACAAAAGCTATGCTTGTTTCTGCTGCAAAGATTATTGCATAGTGATGGCATGCTACTTTGGTGAGCCATGGATGATTGTATCCATACAGTACAGTAACAGCATGGGAAATTAGAAGAACTTTAGAGTGGTTGAATTTTAAATCATATACCACGTTACTGAAATGCATAGTCACGGAAGTTTAAATTCAGGACAGGAATTGACTTGTAGTCCAAGAGAATGACTGTTTGTGTTGCTTGCTTTCTGTCTTATAAGCTGACAAAGAACTGGTTAGATATTTTACTCTCAGATGTGTGTGATCAGTAGGGTTATGCAGGAAACTTGCTCAGTTTTCAAAGAGTGATACACAGATGATTTCTTTCATCATACTGCCAGAATAAATTGATATTTATGTGTTTAATTCATCATGAAAAGTGAATACAGTACTTTCAGTTTTGTTTTGTGGCTTGCTTTATTAATCCATAGCTCTATGATCTTTGGAAGTTGGATCCATATTCATATGATAAGTGTGACTGGTAGTGAAATCAGCACTAAGGTTCTGAAGTATTGATGAAGTTACCAGACATATTTATGCTTGCCAACACCTACATTTGTATATGTGCATAACATATTTTGCCCAGAGCAACAAATGAATTCACTTCTGTAATTCTGTTTATTTTGTTTGCAGGCTGTGTATTAATATGTGATTGCACGTATAATGGCTGAAGTGCAGTTTGTTATTGTGTTAGAATATTGTAATAGAAAAGAATGTAAAGTGCACAGATGTGTGTTTCAGAAGTCTGAGTCAAGGAGTAGTTTTGTTGGAATTTTCGGAAGCTCCGTCTGCTTTTCTGTTCTTATATGTAAACATATGTTTGTCTAAAAATTATTAACTTAATGTATTGTTTCATATCATGTTTGTAGCATAAAAACAATTACTCCATATTCATTGTATGAAACATATTTACAAACATTTCATAATGCACTATTTTCATGCTGCAGCTAATGGGAAGCAGCTTTAGGTGCATGTTTGAAAGTTAAACTGTTGTAGTATATGTAGAGCAGTTGCTATGCAGAGTGTTCCAAGACATAATGGCAAAACTTCGGGGGCATGGTCTACAGGTCATTTTGGGAAAAAATTCTAATAAATTGTAATTTATTTTGACACCGTACATGCCGGCTTAATGTAGCACTGAATAAAATTATCCTTTCAGCTCACCTTAATTATTATTATCATTTTAAATGTTTACAACAACCTTGAAGTTTCAAGGCTGTTACACCACATGCTCAAAATGCCCACCATCACATTGTATACTTCCTGTCAGTCGTGTCATTTCGTGTAGCTGCTGCATGCAGTCTTGTTTTTTTCTGATACCAATGGTTGCTTCATTTATGGACTTTACTAACTGAGGTCTTTTTTGTGGTTTACAACTGTGAAACAGTCATTGCCTTCATGAAACCCCACAGAAAGACTCAGTGGGTTTAAGTTGCAAGACCAAGTGGGCTAAGTCATTGGCCTATTTCTTCCAATCTTTTTACCTTCATAATTTTTATTCAGATCTTCTCTTACCTCTGTGAATATATGGAGGTGCCCTGTAATGTTGTAGCCACATTTGAGCTTGTTTCGCAAAAGGCACATCCTCAAAAACTAGAAAGTTTCTGGAATACGGGGCCATTGAATGTTCGTCATTGTCAGTGGTCCAGTCAGGTAATTGCCTAATTCTAAACATCACATATGTCTATATTTTTAGAAACCAACAAAATGCTTTAATTAAAATAAAATAAAATAAAATAGATTGCAAAACACTCTTCATATCTGGTGCCAACTCTAACATGTTTCAGCACCTGGGTGCCATCATCCAGGAGTTTACCAACAACAAGGGTTTGTAGGTCCAACAAGTATTTTAGATGCTATTCACCTCCAGTTCCTTCATAATAGTTAAAAGTCTTCAAATAATGGAACTCCAGATTACACATCAGCAAGTGCATGTAAATGCAACATTGCTGCAGCAACAGCACCACACTGCCATGAACCTCCTCTGTTACACAGTCAAAGCAGTTTTTCCTTTCTGGGCTGTGCACACAAACATCTGTATCAATATATGATCCCAAGGGGTCTCCTCCGGCTGAAGGGTGCCATGTATCCCATGTCAGGGCATATGGTGTAAGTTAATTGAAATTGCTGCTGAAAATGGCATGGTGTTGACTGGTGTGGATTTTCTGATTTCTAGGAATGTGAATTCCTTGAGTTGGTAATTCCATCGCAGGTAAATTGAGCCTTGTCCATAAACAGAATGTCAGACAGAATTTCTGACTTTGGTTGCAGCCATTCACAAAATTGTACAGGGTGATCTCCTGGTAAAAGATGTTGTACCGTTTGAAGATGATATGGATGGAGGCCATCATTGTGTTAAATTCTCCATATCTTTATCTGTGCTGCACCAGTTATCCTGGAAATTTTGCTTGGTCTTTATTAGACTTTTGCCAGAACATCACCTCCACCCCATTGTTGTTCATGTCCTACATTAGCTTGTGCGAAGGAACCAGTCTTCCTCAGAATTTGCTGTGCAGTTTTGGATCTTTTGCGATGTGGGTAATGTTGCCAGTATTCCACAACAGCAGCCCTATCATTTCCATTGCTGAAACTGTATACAAAATGCGTGCCAGAATACAGTAGGGTCTCGTTTTACGACGGGGTTACATTCCTGAATATTTTGTCATAAAATGAATAGTTGTAAAACAAATACTATTTAAATGGTTTAAATTGACATAGGTTCATGGGCCAAACAAATTAGTCAAATAATTTTGTAATTTACAATATTTCTTTACATGATGACACAAAATTTTAATTTAGTGAATTAGGTATATAGAAAATTACACAGATAATTGAAAAAATATCAATGAAGTCACTTTTTTATTTTGCTGAAGAAGACCAAGGCTGTTGTTCAGAAGACATAAAGAACGAATGTAACGCCAGTTGTCTTGATTTTTTTTCCTTCTCTTGCAGGATTTCATAATAAGAGTGTGCCCCTTTTATTGTAGAGTTGCGTTCCCATTCAGAGTCGGTATCACATAACTTTTCAGCTGCCATAACTATAGCAGAATTCAGTAAGTCCTTTGTCTGCATTGCTTTGGTTCCACGATCCTCCTCATCTTCATCTTCCTACCGCTCTTCAGTCAATTGTTGGGCCAAGTCCAAAAGTTCTTCATTGGACAGTGGCTGGGAGTGACTTTCTGAAACTTCAGTGATGTCCACAGGATCAACATCGTCAGGACCAACTTCTTCTGCTGTTTTGCTTATCTCCTTGATCAGCATATCCAAATTGTCACAATTTGTACCATAATTCTCATTGCTAGGCCAAATTAGCATGTTTCTTGCCAGCTGCCGTTTTTCTTATCACTAACATTTTAGTCTGTAAAGTTACAGTCTTCGTTGTTCTTTTCACTCCTTTTTGCAAAGGAGGATGAGCTGTCTTTTTTATGGATGTCATGGGTGGAAAAATCACAATCAGCTTACAAGAACTGCACTAAAATAGGAAAAGAAGAAACACATGCACACCGGAAAAGAGCTAGAAGCACACTAAGTAGAGAAAGGACTCTTCAGTTGCAACAGTGATGAACCACAAGTTGGGAGTGCTCGGTCCAACTCGACAAGGGTCGTAAAAGTGTATTGTCATAAAATGAACCGTCATAAAACGAGACCCTACTGTATGTGTTTTCATTTGTAAATGTGTCGGGCATTTTGACTGTCCCATGGTACTACAACACAACACAGCCACAGCCACTAGCCAAGACATTGTACAAGTAGGAACTCGATCAAGATACGGCATTGCTAGCTTGCCTCACTAGTGTGTACCTTGATAATGGTGTTGAAATGAACTAGTCTTTCTCAGAATTCTGTGAATGGAGTCAAGTATTTTGCACCATAGAATTCTGTGATATTGGTAATGTTGCTATTATTCCACAACAGCAGCCTTAACATTTCCATTGCAGAAATCATATATGGAATGCATGTTGGCATATGTATTCTCTATTTGTAAAAGTATTTTGACTACCCTACTGTTCTACAACACAACACATCCACATGGTGACAGCCACTAACAAAGACATTGTACAAGCAGGAACTAGATGAAATTACAAGTGTGTTAGCTCGCTGCACTAGTGAATAACTTGATAATGGTGTTGAAACAAACTATACCTTCACAAACATATTTTGCTCCAAGTGATGTGTAGAACATGCTCCTTAGGTTTGCCCATTGTGTTACGGAACAACCTGTATTTAAGATGTCTTAAAGCTCTTTGAGTTTATGTAAAATTAATGTGTTTGATCTGTATTTTAATATTTTATGTGTTCATGTATGTTTAAATAAGGTGAATTATTTTAATTAGGAGTATTTAATTTAAATTAATTATAGAAATTGGAAGACTAATGACTGTGCAAAGGCTTATTGTGGCCTGCCTGTCTTTGTTTTGGCCCTCTCCTTGAGTTAATTGTAATAGCATTTATGTAATTTTTATTGAGAAATTAGACTTGATGTACTCATGAAGATAGTCATGGAGAAGCCAGTACCTTTGGTGTGAGAGGTATTTGGAAACTGATATTTTCTGTTGAGTCATGTCCACAGGAATGTGAGGCATTAAGTCTTAATGTACAGACACATAAGTGAAGATACAGTAAGACCTCATTAATTTGATGTGAGGTAATTTAGATGCATTTACAATAAATTGTCACTATCTGTCTGAGAAGATGTAGGGTGGATGTTTCTTAATGTGGATAAATACAAATTCAGTTAACCTGTAATTTGAAGTAGTAACAAAAATATGATTGAATTATATGATTGGTAGCTGGGATAGTGTAGTCAGTATAGTGATCAGCGTATGGGATGGACAATCTTGGGTACACATACTGGTAGGGGCAACAGATATTTTTCTTCTCCAAAACATTGAGACTAGCTCTGGGGCATACCCAGCTTCCTGTTTCATTGCTACCAAGATTTCTTTCCCATAGTAAAGTGGTTGGCCCTGAAGGTATGTCTGCTTTGTCATAATGGTAAGGCTTGTGTGGTCAAATGATCCGGAGAGCTGTGCTGGTAGTAGTGTAGCTACTATTGGGGCTTCCCATGCTGGACTGGTTGAAGGTGATGACCCTGACAAAAAGGGATACTCTGATCCTCCAGGCTGGGGGTTGTGGTGTGAGGCTAAGAACCTCGCCTCCTTGAAATAAAAAGTATTGTTGCGAAGTGTAATAATTGATGCTGGTTGGGTAATAGTGGTGCAAGATCATGGAAAAGTTATAAGGACTACGATTTCTTGCTACTTAGAATGTACTCTATGTAGGGGAGGAATGTTAAATCAGTTTAAAACAAAATTGGAAAAATACAGAATTGATATTGCAGCAGTCCAAGAGATAACATGGAGGTGAAGTGGAGTGTTGGATACAGGGAATTTCATATTGATATAGTAGTAATGAAAATAACACTTCTGGAACTGGTGTTCTTATTACCAGGAAGTATAAACAAACAATTATGAATTTTGAGGCAGTGTTTGAGAGAATATGCTCATTGAGAATAAGAGGAAAGTTTAATAATTTCACAATAATTTTGGTACATGAGCCTGCAGAAGAAAAGAATGAGCTAGTTAAGGGCTCCTTTTATGATAAATGTAATCCGGTATATCAAAGAATTCCAGCACATGATACGACAGTTGTAGTGGGCAATTTTAACACAAAAATAGGAAGAGAAGTTTTTAAGCCAGTTACAGGGAAATAGAGCATGCATGAAACATTAAATGAGATTGGGATTTGAGCAATAGATTTTATCACTAAAAATAATGTGATAATAAAAGTACATATTTTCTACACTGAAAATAATGAGCAGTGAAGTAATTAGAATGAGGAAACAAGTGAAAGTAAGTGGGAGAATATTAAGAAACTGGTGACAGCAATTGCTAGTGAGGTGGTGGGATATGAAGAAAGGAAGAAGAGGAATGACTGGTATAATGAAGAATGCCAGATAAAGGGGGAAGAAAACAAAGTCCAAATCAAAATGCTGAAGGGAGAATGAGAATGAACACCATGAATTACAACGATAAGTGAAGGGAAGCCAAGGAAATGTGTAGACCACAGAAAGAAAAAGTGAATGGCCTTAAGGTCCTGTAAGGTATGGAGGAAGCAAATTAATGAAGCAAGAAAATTCTATACAGTAGCTTGTGGAATGAAGGCCCGTTTCCAGCCATGAATGTCTGTCTGTTAATTCAGGGATAGTAATTTCATTGGAAATGACCGATTGAGAACAGAAAGAAGGGAGCATTATTTTTATAAAACTCTTAATATTCATGATGTGGAGATAAGGGAAGTAGTAATATATCAAGGACCTGAAGAGCAAATTGAACCTCTAACGAAAGATGAGGTATGGGAAATATTAAGAACATTAAAGAATAATAAGTCACCTGGAGCAGACAGCATCAGTGCAGAACTTATCAAGAATGTAGATAAAAAATTATGGGAAGATATTCACGCACTAATAGATTTATATGCCCACTACATAAGAAGGGGGAGAAATTGCAGTGTAGCAATTGTAGAGGAATCTGCCTTTTAAATGTGTGTTAAAGTTTTGACTGATATTGTGCATAGATGGTAGGTCCCTATTGCAGAGGAAGTTTTAGGAGAATGTCCGTGTGGTTTCAGGAAAGGACGACCAGCTACTGAAAATTTATTTATGTTAAGATGTATTCTTCAGAAATTTTATGAACTTAAGATTTGCACTTATTATTTATTGATTTTAAGTAGGCTCATGACTCAATAAATAGAGCATATTTGTATGAAATTTTAGAGGAATTTGGGATCCCAAAGAAATCAGTGAACTAAATAAAAATGTTGTTGTGGGATTCAAATGGAAGAGTGAAAGTCTAAGGACAGTTGACTGAAGCATTTGACATAGAAAGTTGCTTGAGACAAGGTGATGCACTGCCTACAGTACTGTTTAATATTGTACTGGAGAAGGTGATAAGAAATATAGAACCCAATCAGAATTGAACAGTTTTTACAGAAGGAGACAGTATATAGCATATGCAGATGATGTGTTGATATTTGGACAAATGGTGAGAGGTTTGAAGAAGTAATACAGATTAAAGAAGCTGCAGTAAGCACTGTACTGGTAATTAATGCAAGCAAAGCAAAGTATATGAAAATGAACAGAAATATGACAAATTTAGAACAAAGTCTGATAAAGAACAGACAAGTCCTTGAAGGGGTTCAGAATTTGGATATTTAGGTACTTTCATAAATTTGAAAAATTTAATAAGTAATGAAATAAAATGGATTGCTGCAGGTAATTGATGTTTCTTTAGTCAAAGACAAATATTTAAGTCTAGAGCCGAGAGTAAAGCAGTTAAAATTAAGATATATAAATGGTGGTGAAACCAACTGCAATGTTTGGGAGTGAAACATGAACTGTGACTGAAATGGTTATGAAAAGATAGAGTACATGGGAGAGGAAGATATTAAGAAGGATGTATGGACCAGTAGTAGAGCAAGGAATATGTAGAATAATAACTAATGGGGAATTGATGGTGCTATACAAAGATGTAGACATATTAGTAGATGTTAAACAGAAGATATTGGAATGGAGTAAGAATGGATCGGGGAAGGTCAGTTAAGAAAGTATTTGGGAGTGAACTGGAGGGAAGTGGGAGAAGAGGAAGATCTAGATTGAGATGACTGGAAGATGTGGAAAAGGATCTGCGTGAGATCAGAAGGCAGTGGACAGGGAAGAATGGGTGTCTATAATTATTGATGCCAAGGCTCCCAGAGGGCCATAGAGCCAAAGGGTAAGTAAGCTAAGTGGTTGGGGCATGAAGTTCACCACTCACATCCATCTACTGCCAAGGTTAGGTATGAGTAGATCTATATATTTACACTTCGTATATGCCTTTGTGGTGTGGAGAGAGGCAACAAATTGTGTTGGTTTAAGTATAAATATGCAGCAAGCAGTTGATATCCCAACTTCCCCAGATTTGCAGATTGTGGCCTGCCCTCAAGTGAACTGACTGACACATGGGAAGAGGGAGGAGTAGCAATGATAGGTGTTTATCCCAAACATTCTGAATTAACAAGGTTTAACTGTTATTGAGAGAATGATCTTGTTTTCTGTGCTCATTGTCTTTTATCTTGAAAGTACCTTTTTGTGTTGTCTTGCTTTATATGAATCTGTTGTAGAATTATAAGTAGTGTTACATGCATGTTTTGTTAAATTTTGATCAGTTTGCTATGAACATAGTGTCTGTGGAAACACTTAAATATTTCTAGAACTAATTTGTGAGGTAAATACTTTCATCACCCATCTAATTGTACTACTTTTCCTTTGTGCAAAGTTTCAAATAAATGGTACAATGTAATCCCCATGTTGGGTGTTCCTGTGAGAAAATGGATTTGCACACTGGACTGATAAAACTGAAAGTGGGGAGGATTTAATGCAGAGGTGGCTGAGTTGGTAACATAGGTTTGAACAGTAAGTGGGGGCAAACAAACTGGAGGGTTGTGGTGGGAGAAGATAGGCAATGTATGCACAACATAACATTGCGGTGTGTTTGTGTAATATTTATTATGCCTTGTCGGCAATCCTAACAGCCTGATACCAGTTCATTTGAAGAGAGTGCTTTTGTGACAATGGAATATTGCAGCAAGAACAAGACATATGTAGGTCTTCATGTAAAGTGTCTGATATTTTTGTGTGATAGAACAAAATTTGGATTTTCTGGGCAGATTTTCATAGAAATCCCTAATATCAAGTTTTACTGCAGTCTGTCTGTGAGAGCTGCTGTGGTACATACATTTGGACAGACATGATGAAGCTAATAAGACACATTGCAAGACTGTTGCACATGTGCCTGAGAACTTGTAATGGGGGATTCTGTTGGAATTGTTTTTCACTAAGCTGTAAGAAAGGATTAAGCGTCAGTACTAATTAGACTTATCCACATTTCTTATTATTTTTGATTAATTGTGTTTGTGGAATGAAGTTATTTCTGGTGTTTGGATGGTTTAATTGCTTAACCTTATTGAAGCATACAGATTGAGCTCACATCTTGGTGAGAAAACTGCTGTTGTATATTATATTAAAATAATTAATTAATTAATTAGGTACATTGTGAGGTCAGGTCCCACATGTTCATGCAGTTATAATACTGCTTAATTATGCCAGTAACCTGACTGCCAGCAGCAGAGGTTATGGTTTACCTATGTGTTTAGTAAAAGTGAGGATCATAGGTGTGGTGTTTTTACGTTCTACAGCTTTTAATGTAAATTGTGAATTATTTTTGTGATTTTATTACAAGAGTAGTTGTGTGTTGGGCTGTGCTATTAAGTAAGGAGCATGTTAAAAAGCTGAAATTGTGGAAGTTGGCATGGTAGAGACACGCCATTGAGAGCATGTGACTAACGTCCATGTTATCTTGTGTGGCGTGTGTAGGCGAAGGTGATGAATCAAGGGTGGACCTCCTGCTCCCTTACCAGAAGCTGCCATATGCCTGTCTGCTGCCCCGGGCTCAGGTGCTGTCCACATGGGCCAAGGCACGAACCTTGGAGCAGTTGGCATGTGACCTCATGAAGATCTTGTTTTCTACTGAGGAGCGCATCCTGTGCAATGTGAATGGGAAGATGGGGAAGCGCCAGTTTAATGTGCACAAAATACAGTTAATCCGTGAAGTTCTGCATTTCTTTAGCAGCCTTCCTCCAGCTGAATTTGAGGAACAGTGGAAGAGCTGTGTTACGAAGATTGATACTGCAAATAGAGGGTTGAAAAGAAATCTTGTGCTTAGAGGGAGGAAGGCAACATGTCTGTTGTAGTTGGTTGTCAAGAGCATGCTTTTCCAGAAAGAATATTTGAAGTCAGTATTAGAAACTGAGGTGATCCACACACCTATGATTCAAATGCATTACTAAATTATCTCATGTTAAAAAACCTTGATGATATTTTTATTATGCAGGATACTGTGTGACATTAACCCACTTAAAAAGGGTTTGTGCATTCATATAGTGAGGTTTGTAGCCAGAAAGGGCAAATTGGACAAGTAGTTGTGCCTGTAGTTGAGTTGGAGCTGTCTAGTGTGGCTGGTACTGTAGTGTTAGTGTTTGTCACAGGTGCATGTTACATAAAAATATTTAGTAAATACGGCTGGATTGAGACAGTACCTAGTAATGGAGAACTTTTATATATCTCCCTGGGATGGAGTGCTGTACATTTTCATGTTATGGCATGTTATTTGCTCCTCTGCCCTTGAAGACTGAGATTTTTGTGAGTGCAAGGAGAGCACTGATGAAGGCATAATTGGCTAGGGAGTGAGTTTCTTTATTCAGTTGGTTAAAGGCTATTATTAAAGCTATAATCTGAAGAAATTTTTGCTCAGCAGGAATGATAGGGAGAAGACAATCTACCTCTGTAATAATAAAAGCAGTTATTGACATGTGTTCTGTTAAGCACTTCATTTGATGCCATAGGTCTGATTAAACAACTTAATGTGACAAATGTAACTTGGACATTTGGACCCATAGTTACTGTTAACTTGGTAGTGTTGTCATCAGCTAGTTCCAGTCAAATAATTGAATACATAGTAGTGTACAATTCAAGAACAGTGATAGTTTACAAAAGAATTAGATACTCATATATCAAACTTGACCCAGAATTGAATTGTAGAGGGAGGACATGTTTGATAAAAACAATGCATTAGAAAATGTTTAAGGCTGTGTAAACAGATTGTGTTATTCCTGCCATTAGTGTTGTAATTGGTAGAGTCCTAATTTGCGAAACAAGCAGGTAGTTTATAAAAAATCATAGACATACTATTGTTAATAATAACAGTGTGTCTAAAATAGTCTTATTGTACAGATATATATGAAGCCCAAACTTTGATAATTTTACATCCATTGCTCTGTACTGAAACATTAACTGATACTGTTGTACTTTTGAGAAAATGAAGTGCCAAATGTTGTGGTGCAACTTTGGAACAATGTAACATACATTTTTAAATTTTGTTTTTATGGCAGTTTTTTCATATCAGTTCTGAGTCTTTTTGCACACATTTTGGATTTTGCCTAAGAATTGCCATCCAGTTACATGACAAAATATGTGCCAATTTTTCAGTATAAAGTGCCGTTTGCTGTATTTATTTTTCGAGTTTATCATGTTTACAAGGTAAACACTCAGAAGTCCATGACAAAACATTCAGGTGGCTGTGCTGTTGAAAATAATATCAGTACAGTTTTCATATGCCATATGTTAGTTACAGTTAAAATGTTCTTGAGATGTAAAATCAAAGAAAGGACCATTTAGGTCACGTAGTCGTTAACCTTGCTAGGGTAATTGTGTCCATAACAGTACCCAATATATATATATATAGTGATGTGTAGAGAGTATTATATTTGAGATGCAGTATTTATGTAATATTAGATGGAATAAATAGGCTTGTGATAATAGTGCTGGTGGTTGGATGTATTGTATAGTGTTTATTGTAGTTGGAAGTCAAGAGTTGTTTTAGGAATTTAGATAAATGTGATATGGAGTTGTCATGTAATTGGTGGATAGTCAAGATATGTGGCCCCCTTTAATAATGTAGTGTTGGGGTTCAGAAATCTGATATACTTTAGACCCAACAGATTTTCTGTTCCTATTCTTAAACAAAACATAAATGAGAATGTGTATGTTGAGTCATTTATGTGTCACCATTGTTGCTCAGAACAAAAATTTGGATCTGTGCATACATAGTATTTGGACGATTTGAATTTGAGGTGGAATTTTAGTTAATATTGATTATAAAATATGACAACCATGTTGTTGTCTTTTAATATGGAACACATTTGAGAACCAGGGTGATGATGCAGCTCAGTAATATCCTAAAACAACCAGATCAAATGAAAGGCCGGTAGAAGTACCATGTCCGTAGCTGTACGTGTATATACATGGTAAATTTCCATGCCCTTAATTTTTAGAAATGTTGAGATTTATAATTCTGAAGATTATTATTGTTGTCACCAGTATCACAGTAGCAACAGCAACAGTAATGTGTTAGTCTGTTAACAGTATGGTATGTATTCAGTGAATATTTAGGAAGTACTATGTGTGTCTGTTATCTATGAATGTTTGACAAAAAAGTATATATAGTGTATAATATAACATACCCATGAAAGGACTGATTGGAAATTTAGCTTGTAAAATTCAGTGAGGCATTGATAGTATTAATTTCAAAGCACTGTGATTTCTGCTAGTATTGTGTTTTATTTTTTGACAGTTTAAGAATACATCTCACAACTTTACAAATTTATACTCAGAATAATTTTTATGTAAAATAGTGAATGCATATTTCCATTTATATTCTTTTGTGTCGTGGATTATTTTTTTAATACGTTTGTGCTTGCTTGTACTAAGGTTTAAAGCCCAAGTAGTGCTGTAATTGATATGTGTGATTGGGTTAATGTATTCAGTTTGTTAGGCTCTTCCAAGATGAAAGTAATGTCTAAAATTCCTCTTTTTGATTTGAAGATTAATGGGTAATTTGAATATGCACAGCTCATAGAGATGACGTTCTGGGTATGGTATGTGTTTACTTGCTTGTATTGAAGTGCTAGATGCACATGTTTCTCAGTAAACTATTTGGTTTTTAAAGCTGTGTATCAATGAGCTGGAATTCAACTGACTGCAGCTCAGATTTTGTAATGTCACTGTAACTACAGGCATAATATTAAGTGAAATGATTCAGTGTGATGAGTTGTGGGTTGAAAGAAATTTTGTTCTATTTTCTTCACATTGCCATCATTTCAGTCTAGTACAGGTATAACAGCTTTGTTTCTTCCTATGTTCCTGTTCTATCCTGCCTTCATTGAGAAAGGGAATTGTCTTTCCTTTTGAATTTATGTTTTTTTCATCAAATTATATCATTGCCCCTTATACTTTTCACACTTTTCTATTTTGTAATTGTATCCTCTTCTGACCTCACATCATAGATCATCATTAATAGTCTTCTTCTTGAATCCTCTGATAAGGATACTAATTTCTCTCTTTTCTTTCTTATAGCCCTATATTGTAGTGTTCCTCTGTTTTAATTTTATGCTGTATTAGTGTAGTTAAAATTAATGTCACCCACACATCTCAAAATACACTATTGGAGTCACATCGAAGTCCAAATCTTCCATAATAGACCCTGTACTTAACACTGGAATAAGCCTTGAGATAGGCACCTATTGTACCACCTTTCTTGAGGGTTTAGAGTATCTCAGATTTTTTATGTGGAGGAATCTTTGCATTTATGCAGCACATTTGTCAACATAATCTCATCAACTTTCACCTGGAGGAGCTGATGCTTGTTTGATGCCAGATCTAATTTCCCAGACAATGCATCAATCCCTGCAGTGAATCAAAAATCTTGCTACATTGCAGCGGCTACACATTCATTATACTTTGGAATTAGTTCCTGCCCAGTCAGCTGGTATTCTGCTCTTACATCGTGCACCTTATCCGTGACTTTACCAGCTTCTTCCAGGTGGGGTTTAGCTTCTGCCATGTGCTTGAGGCCTTTGGGTGTTCCACACCACAACTTCATCTCTACCACCTAGTCAAGTCATCAAGGAGATATTTTGCACTGGCCTTACACCATATTGTAGCTTGTCTCCCCAGCTGTCCAGATGTCCTTGATTCTGAAGTCACGGGAGTGGCATGTGTCATATGAGACTTACCCATCTTTCAGGAGCCACCTCTGTGACTGCTGTTTGTTCAGCATGTGTCCTCATTATATTGGCACCAACAGACTGATGAAGTTTGATCTCTCAAGTGGATTATTCCACACGAATTGATGCTTGGTACAGAGAGTGTTACATTATAGTGCATGTGACTTAACACTATCAGCTTGCATGACTTCCAGTGGGATATGCACTCACTCTGTCAATATTGCATCCTTATACTGTGTACCTGGTAGGAAGTGAAGCAATAATAGGTGCAGGGATGTTATAGAAATGCGCTGTTAGAACTATTCTTTTTGGTAGTGACACCAAAATTTTGTACACTAATGGAAGTTTGGTGTATTATTTTTGTACTAATGGTTTATTTAACAACATTTTCAATTTTCCATGCCATAAGCATTGAATAACGGAGTGAACAGTGAATAACAAATTGGAATGGCTGTGGAAATAAGCAGTTTTTACATAATTTAGGTACTGTTCTAGAGTTTGCAGAGTGAGATTGAGAAACACTGTAAATGTAATGTCAGGTAGCTGTTTCCTGGACCAAGATTTTATGGGCCTCCAAAGTATGAAGCATGTCTGCTGACATCTTGACTGGAATGTTTGCTTAAGTTGCTTTAAAATTTATTAACCCTTTCATGGCAGTGATTAAAAAAAAAGAGCTTGTGGTTGACTGAGTGGGGTACTTTTTGTACCCAAGAACAAAATGAGTATTATTTATATCCATGGGGAGCCAAGATTGCCTATTCAGTATAGAGGCTAGGCTATGGCCAGGGTATGGTCCGGTTCAAATCCTAGTAGGGACAAGAAGTTTCCTCTTCTTGAAAAATGTCTAGACCAGCTCCTGAACCCACCCAACCCCCTGTTCAACGGGCACTCGGTCTCCTTCCCAGAGGGTAAAGTGACCAGAGCATAATGTTATCAGCTTCAGTTAATCCTGAAGTTAAAAAGGAGTGGAGCTATGCTGCTGCTGTCCCAATATGTCTTCATATTGTGAACAGGGAAAGCTTTACCTTTACCTTAATAGCCATATATGTGATGGGCTATCTTTAAAAGTATCAATTTTACTGTAATTTGGCTTTGTTTTAATTTTTTTCTACTTAAAACATGTATGTGAAGTCTATTGTCAAGATTGTCTAAGTAGTAGTGACAGTAGGGCTAGTCTTCACCACCAACAGTGTGATAATTTCCGCAAAATTCAACAAGAAAGGGATTGGAGTTGTGATTTATGTGTAATACTCACTGACATTTCCTGTGGGGTCTCCTTTGTGTGGGTGGGCAACAGGGCAGTGTGCAGTGCAAGGTTGCTGGATGCTGTGCTGCCAGTCCAGTGGCCTACCCCATTCATCAAAACAACAACAACAACAACAAACAACAACAACAATAATAATAATAATAAAATTGTCACATAATGCTGACAGACTTCCTTCAGATGCAGCGTTTTAAAGTGGTACCTAATTCACACCTATGTTTTAAACATTAATTCAGCAGATGTATCCTGTGAGTCACTGTTGGGTTCTGTCTGCATGTAAGTGTTGTTTTATATTTGCAGTTATGCATATAACTGATTTGAAATAATTAAAAGTAATGTGTTCTGAATTGAAAACTTTGGTGAAGCATAAATGAGAAGTGCAAGTTGAATTTGATGATGATGCTGCTTTCTGAAACCAAGTACAAAGAGTGCCTGTTATATGAGAGTTATCTGAATGTGCTCAAGTTTGGAGAATGTCTGTTATGTAAGTCCGTGTTTGTTAATTTGTGGGTTCATGGGCATGAGTACTGAAATGTGTGATAATTGACACTTAAAGAGTGTCATAACAAGGATGGTGTGAAGAAGGCATGCTCTTTTCACTTGGAAGTGCCACGTTTTTGATAGAAATTTGCAGCTGTGTTGTTTTGTAATTTATGTGGTTGTATGATGTTAAAGTTGTGGTGTCATTTTGTAACTGTATAATAATTTCATATATAAAATAATTGTAATGAGGTTAACCGTGTTACTTAATATACTTAGGGTGTTACAAGATGTTAGTTTGGTACATAGTTTTCAAAATTTTGAGTGTTTGAAGGAACATACAAAATGGAAATTTGAAGTACTCAGCAAATTATTTCTCAATGCAATTTTCAACAATTTTGAAAGACTGAAATATGTTATTTTGTTTTTATGTAGGTAAGAATAATGTGCTGTTTATTATTTGATATTCCATAAATGCAGTTAACTTTATATAACAAATCTACTTAAGTTACTTAAAATTCACTCTACATATGCAAGGGTACCAAATGCAGAAAGAATAAGTAAAGGCTGCTGTTGTCTTGAATTACTAACATCTGTAAAATGCATGTTCAGTTGCAGAGGAGCTGCAGCTTTGCACATTGTATTTCATACTCCAGATTCTCAGTTTTGTTTCATATGTTTTAATTTGAGTGAAGTTGATTTGTGCTAAAATCACAGCTCTTGTGTTTCTAGCTTATGCAACACCTGGACTGCTGATCCTGTAGCCAAGTTTTTTTTTCTGACTAAAAATTGAATAGAATGTAACAGTAGATATTAATTTGAAGGCCGCTAAGATCTTATAGTGTTAATAAAAATTGAGTAAAGTAGTATCAGCTGATATTCTGCATGCATTGAGAAAGCAAAAAAGCACAACTTAATGGTTTTGATAAATTGGGGTACATTCAGCAGTTTTAGACTCTGAATGACGTTTAGTATATATGTAATAAACTGTTAAGTACTACTGTGTTGTTTAAAAATATGCTATGTAGTGTGATTGATTTGTATAATTATTGACAGTCCTGGTTATAATGTATATTAAAAAGTCAAGAACTACATTTCTGTATTTTCATTTGACAATTGCAAAGTTGGTGTTGCCATTATGTCACTGATGTTTGGCATTCCTGACATAGCATTTGTGTGAATTTTATTGTGAGTGCTGTTTTGTCATAGAGTCATTGCTGTTGGCAGTTATTTTCCTGACTTGTATGAGAGCACTGTCAGCAACATGTAGCTTGATGTGTTGTGACACACAGTTGAAACCTGTTTTGATGATTGTGTTGTCAGGCCTGTTCTGGACAGTAAAAGGAAGGTTTCACTGTGTTCTGCTTTAATATGTGGTGATTCTGACAGGAGCTGGGTTTTAACTTACAATTTTATACTGAAATAGAAACCTGCTTAATAAGTGAACACCCATGCATATGTGGGAAAAGTTGGTACTCTAAGATTAAGTGAAAATTATTTCGTACTCGAATATAATTATATTTATAGGAACATACACTTTTTACTGTTTTAAAAATTAATGTACATGACTTCATTGAAAATGAATTTAGATGTTAAACTTTTGAAAAACTGCGTGTTTGTGTGTTTCTTTGATTGTTTATTTATTTATTTGTTTGTTTGTTTGTTTGTTTGTTTGGGCACATGTTCACATGTGTGCATGTTTAGCAGCAACTGTGCAGCTGCCTGTGATTTCATTTCTTTTGAGGTTTGAAATATTTCCGTCCCACATCATTTTGTCTCAGATGATACTTTGAATATGGCATATATTTATACTCACTTTGTTTTGTCTTTTAGTAATTAATTTATTTGGAAGGTTAATACAGTGTATGGTTTTGATCTCAGTTGGTACCTGAATGGCATTTTATTTACCCTGTATAAGTATACAATGATAGCCCGTGTTATAAGAGATGAGTTCTCCACCCTGGAAGGGATTTCAATGTAGAACATGCTCATACATTTGGGCTGAATTTGCAGAAAAAATTACACAATATGTATTATGTTACCTTAACAGTATATTGTGTTGATATAAAGCATATATTTATATCAGGGTTGACTGACAGGGTGAATGGGTGTGTGGGGAAAAAAGAATGAGATTTTGCTTAATCTTTACGTGTCCTTCTGGTTGAAGTTGTCACTGTCAGAGTGTTTAAATAAATGAGACTCATATATTTGGAGTTTGTATATGTTGATGTAACACCCTCATGACTTTAACCAGGATGATATCTAGAGACCTCAACACCCATACAGCTGCAATCAGGATTACATCTGTCTACTTAAGCACACTTACAGTTTAAACAGGATGATATGTAGATGTCTAAATATCAGCACAATTTCAAACTCCCCCCCTCCCCCTCCCACCCCTCCTCTTTGCTCACTCACCTTTTATGACCAGTGGCTGAGGGCCTTACTTGCAGACCAGCTGTAGTTTTTCTGTCACCAGAAGTTTTGTCACTTCTTTTTTTGATGTTGTGTTGGGAAGATCTTATTTTCAGGGGCTGTGCCTGCCTCGCATCTTTTTGTCAATTCTCTTCACCTAAATTCATAGGAAAATCTTGTCATTACTTCATTCTTTACCGTGGAGAAGCTCCTCTCTAGGTTAGCAATGTAGTCTGTCCTTGACCAAACAGGCTGTCCCTTCTCACTTCCTGCCCCTAGCCAAATCCATAGAAGAACCCATGGCTAACCTCCTCTATTTCATTGACTTTGAAGGTGGTAATTGTTTTGCTTGCTGAAATGTAAGAAAGTGTTTTGTTCTGTGTGTGGCTTAATCTCAAAAGCCGGTGGAGTGCAAGAACAAAGCTGTGTGTTGTGTTATTAGGTATGCTAGGTCACAGAACTAGAAGTCCCTGTACTCAGAATGCAATGTGAAGAACAAAGTGCTCTTTTCCACCATTTCATTTCATTTATTGTACATCCATATTGTTACATATGTAACACTGGCTTCTCCATCCTTGATAAGTGTCGATGTGAGTGCTGTTTGTAGTTCTGCAGACATCTAGGTGATATCTGAGTTTATTACAGAAACAACACAACATGTCTAGAGAGATAGTTGCTTTGGCACTGTAAATTTTCTCTTCCAGGTAATGTAACTGGCAGATTTTCTGTTTGTAGATTTTTTTACGTATCCTCACGTAAAAAAATTCTGTGATGTGAAATCTGATTTTTTATGGAGGCCAGGTTGTTGAAGTGCTGCTGCTGATACAATGACTGGGAAAGCTAGAGTTTGCAGTATGTTGAATCTTATGACTGAAATAGAGTAGGTGCTTGTCTTATTGGAAAACAATTACAAATACCATTTCATTTACAATATCTTCAGTCTCTGGGAAAGCAGGCAGTTTGAACTTTTTTGAGATGTTTCCATTAATGGTATTTTCTGTAAAACAGTCTACCACCCTGTGGTGCAGAAGTGCACTTACATGTCCACTGTTGAGGCAAGATGCCCACTGAAAATCTGTGTTTCTTTCCCGCTTTCCAGATGTGAGAGATGTGGCAAGTAGCATGCTCATTACTGTGAAATGAAGCTTTGTTTGTGAGAAGTACATGTCATAAAAACCTTCAGGCATCATTTTCATTGAATACGGTATTGCCGTAATTGACGGAGAGTTGCTGTTTTAGATTTTAGATCTCAGTTTATTTTGGAAGCATGTAACTTGGCTGTTTGTGCAATGCATTTGGGCTTGTGGTTGTTCAGACTGCAGTGAGCAATAGATTTCTTTGGTCTTCGTACATACAGTAGCCATGTACAGTAAAGCTACAATATCTGGCACTGGATGATCCAGAAACCTCTCTTAATCAGAAATTGATGGAGAGGCCTGTGACATATCACTGTTTCATCAACTGGCAGTAGTTTTGTGAATATGTCGATTAAAGGAAAAAAATGTTAATGTTAAAAAAAAAAAGATTCTGTGCACTCGGTTACATTAGTAGCAGTGGAAAAGGGAATACAGTTTGTAGCAGGAAAAGCAGGACGGAATATGAAGTGAAAAATGTAATGATTAAGTTTTTCTGTGTGTTTGCTAGGTACTCTAAGGTACACATTATATGTAGTGTTCTGAAATCCGGAAAATTACAATATCTGGCAACCATTTCTTTCTGGAAGGTACCAGATGACACAACTTTCACTGTACATTCAGTATCTTGTTCAAAAGTCTGTGGTAGTTCTGCTGATTTTTGCTTTTACACTTTTTGTATGTAAGTCATAAATTGTAATACTTAAAATGATTTTGAATTGGACAAACCAGGTGAGTCAATTGGTCTGCATTCTGAATGGATGCAATCATACTGACTGTGTTAGGAATACAACTGTAATGTCACTGGGAGATAAGTGCTCATGCACAGTATGCAAGACTGTTGTTAAACAATTCAGAACAAACCACATGGTTATATGTGTCATTATAAATTACATTCTCTGAATTGCTGCATCATACTCTAATGTGAAAGCTGTATATGCTTTGTGGGAATCACTTTTTTTGCCAAGCAAGTGCTGTTGCAACACACAGTGCAGAAAAACCCAAGTATAGGGTGCCAAGGAAGGTATTAATATTTTTAACATTCATTGGAGTATTTATTTTGATGCTGCTTACTTCAAGCTGTAGAGGATTGTTTGCTTTATGTAGTGCAAACAGATGTAGAGAGAATTTTCAAAACTAGAAAAATCAGGAAAGTTTTATTCTGTTGGCCATAAAGCATATACAAAGAGGATGTGGTTGTGGTAATAAAGAAGGCCAGTAAAATCCATGTCTTAAAGAAAACAGTTTTTGAGGAATTTGATCAGTAATATAAAGTCAAGGTTACTGGAGACTACACATTCAAAAGAAATGTGAAAATCTGATTGAACTTTTGTGATATTTAGAAGTTGGAGATTGGTTGCAGGGCTTTGATTATACTTATGAAAGTAGGGCAATTGGGGAATGTCAAAACGGTTGATTCAAAGCTTGTTAACTGTCATGCAGATGATTCAGTACCAACAGATAAATGTGAAAAGAGCTGATTCAAATGAATTTATGTATGGTACCTCATTGTTTTTTACTTTCAGTGGATCATTTATTAACTTTATTGGTCATCACATTAGCAGGACTTCCTGTTTCTAAACTCAACACTGATGAAATGGCTTTAGTTTTGCAAAGGCATGGGGAAGAGGCTCTTATAAGAAAAAGAGAAGTGCAAGCAGAAAATCTGATGTTTTCTAATAATACTGTCAGTGTATGTGGTGGCGTAGCATCACTGATAGATGAGCGAGTGAGTATGGAGCATTGGTGGGATGATATTGATGGGGCTGAACCGAAGTATTGTACTTGGAGACAATCCTCACAATGTTTCTTCATCTACCACAAAGTCCATGTGGGCTGGCCTGGGATCAAGCCCAGGCCTCCATGGTGAGAGGTTGGTGACTAGCTGCCCAAGTCATGGTATGGCCCATGAAGAAAATGTTGAACACAGCATCATGTAGATTATCAAGGCAAGCCTCTTGGTTCTTACACTGATAATACAGTTGAGGAAAATTCAGCACCAACAGTTCTCTCATAATGTGAAACATGAAATTTCTGTCTGTATAGTGCAGAAAATTGGAAATAACTGTTCCCTTCATTTTAAATGATCTTTCAAACCGGCAACACACTTTTGATTTCCTTTGCCCAGTTGCCATTAAGTCATCACTTTATGAGGTTGTGGACCAAATGACAATGCACTTTTAAAAAATGTGCATCATAAATATTTTTGTCATAATGTTACTTGTTCCCTTGGCTTATCAACTGTCAGTTAAGCATCACCTGAATTCTGAAAAGACATTTCCACCAATGATAGGATTGAATATTGTAACAGCACTATCCTTAATTGCAGTCTTCAGATTTTCTGTACTCTGAATGCATGATTTTGTAATCAGTGGACAGGAAGACATGTACCAGTAAAATGACCTCTGAAAGATTCAGGTTTCACCATTCAGTTTTACTTTTTGGAGGTGCATGAAAATTTAATGGCAAGAAAATCTGTGATTTGATACATAGGCATGGGAGAATCATTGCAATTGAGGCGCTCAGCACATCAAGATCTTTAAGGTGTGTACATTAAATTTCATTCTTTACATTTCCTTAAATCCACTGCATATTCTTATCTTCTATCTGATGTGTTAGTGTTTAATTGGTGCCATTGTATTTACTGTAATAGCTGACAGTTACTGATATGAACTATTGTTGTAGCAGAACTGATTAAGATGTATCTTGAAAGTTGGGTTGCTTTTCAGTTGACTGTATGTGTGTGTGTGTGGGTGTGTGTGTGTTTGTTCATATATGTGCGTCATGTAGCGGATTTTGTTTTTCGTAATCTGAAGCCGAAAGTTTTAAGTATGCTTCCCATCACAAAGAAGTGAAAAGTGGTTGTGTACTTATTCTTGTACAGGAGTTTCATCTGATTGTACCTCTATGTGGGATGTTAATTTGTGATAAAATGATTACTGCATTGGATTGTGTACTGTATGGGTTATGTGGTTATGTTATTGAAGCATTTCTTTGTTTGGTTCAGCATTACTTATAAAAAATGCATTAAATTGTGTAGGTTTGGTGTTGTGAGAAATGGAACTATTTGGTATATGGTAACATTAGTAACATTTGGAAAATATATTGGATTAAAATGTACTGGTGACAGAATTAAAGTGAACTGTACATTTTGTAATTCTCTGCTTTGGCATTTCACAGTTGTTTTAGGTACAGTAACATTGAAGTGGCTATATGTTTCAGCTTGAACGGTTGCCAGTATTGTGTAAATAAAAGGTGTGTGCATATGTGCATGCACCTTGCAATAATTACTGATGCTAGTGAAATGTTAATAGTTGAGTATTGTCAGGGTTATGTAGGAAATGTGTGTCATTTGAATTTATTTAATATGTACATTACTTTTGTCATGTGTCAATATATTGGTAACTTTTTGTTAGCCATATTGTCTGTGTAATACTGCACTTTCGAATACCAAATAAATATGCATAGTTTACTCTATGGATTTATGTGTAAAAGCTTGTCAGAAATTCTTAAAGTGAGTTTATTGAACTGATGAAGAAGTTAATAACAGTACATTGCCATTGGGGACAATTGTTGCTTTACTGTTCAATAAACAGAAGGGTGTGACATGATACATAATAAGATAGTATCATATGCAGCTGTTCCTGCATAGTAAGGAGCTTTATGATTTGTACTACTTTCCACATACAGGATCAGTGAATGGTCCTTATTCATCCCTCAGAAGTAGGCTATAGGTTGGAGTAGAAGTCACATTGAATGTACAGTTCTTATGGTGACAGTAACTGATGTAATAGACCTTCATTGACATGTGCCAGAGGTCACGTACGCCACTTAAATTGTTCACGTATGGTACTTTACCATTTCTAGCACAGGTGCATAGGGGCTTTCCACTAACCCTGTTGTGTGAGGATGATCAGTCAAGGAGGATAAGATGGGGAGGGCATGTGGCATGCATGGGGAGAAGCGATAGGCATATGGGGTTTTGGTGGCAAAACCTGAAGGAAATAGAGCACTAGGCATGGATGTGAGGATACACAAAAATTTATCTTAAATAGGATCATAGGGCATGGCTTGGACTCAGTATAAGGACAGGATAAGGACAAGTGATGGTCTCTTGTGAACACAGTAATGAACTGTCAAGTTCCATAAAGTGCATGGAATTTCTTGACTAGCCGAGGGATATTAGCTTCCAAAGAAGGCTTTTGCTCCATGGATTTAGTTATTTGGTTTGTTGGTGAGGTTATTCTTGTAGAAAATATTGGCACAAACACATACCCAATTAATGTTTCAGCACTGAAAGGGTTACCATAGTAGAAATGCAATTTGAATGACAGATGTACAAAATCTTGGCTGAAAGAATACCCTGAGGTCAGAAGCATGCTGACCAAATTTGAAGCTCAGGACATAACTCTACCTGAAGAGTGGATTAAATTTTCAAACTTCAAATATGTAATCATATTTGAAATCTGCCTGTAGTGCAAAGAGGAATATGCACCTTATTATTTCCGTCCTCTGGCTACCTCTGTATGGATTTGCGTTTGTGAACTTGGTTATGAAATAAAAATGGAATCAAGGTTTACAAATGTACAGTTCTTCAGACAACACTTTATGCTTCATATATTGGAGAACTGTCCAAAGAAGACTAAACAGAGATCACATCAACTTTATGAAGGGATGGTATTCATGTTTATGTATGATATGAGTATGAACATATCTGATGTAGGAAACTAACATAAATTTTATGAACCGTCTAAGGGCTGAACAGTTTGGGTTGGGTTATGTCTATAACAGTTTTAGATCCTTATCCTGTTGGTTACAAGTGTCAAGAGCAGACCATCTGTGTGTGGATTTGAACTGTTCTTACTTGTCTTAATTTCTTTTTTATGCCATTTTTTTACCCTTGTCACATTCATGTTCATGATCTCTTGTTGTAATGCATTAATTTAGTGGGTGCTATTGCTTATGATATTTTTAATTTTTATATTGATTTTTCAGTGTGTATTTTGCTTAACTGTGTATTATTTGTGTTTTCTTTATTTTCATTATTTTTATTTTTATTTTCTGCAGGTTCAAAGTCAGAGGGATTGACTTTTCATGCAGATCTAAACTATGACCCAACACAAGGTAAGATTTATTTTGTGTATACATTTGAGCAGTAAACTGTAACCCTGAAATTAGCTGCAGAAATGAAACTCACTGTTATTCGAAATTCCTGCAGTGATTAGAGCTGAAACAAAACACAATAAAACTTGCTTTCCCTGTTCACAACATATTTACTGATTGTGGTATATAGTGAGATAATCAGAATTTCTGAATTTCTGGTATTTCAAAATAATGGTTATGTGCAGAAAGATGGAACTAGAAAATTTTGAAAAACAATACTAATAATTGTGTTTTTATTTTTAATATTTTTGTAAGGGTTCTATTTATTGCTCAGTACATTGGCTTGTAATTCCACTGTTACTGATTGTACCCTCAGTTTATCTTGGGTTGCTGTAGCTGCAGTATGTAGGACAGTGTTTCCTTATAACTATAGTGATCCAACTTTTGAAGGATAGTTTTGTTGTTGTAGTGGCTAAATGGAGATGGACATGTTGTGTTTGTATGACTGATGTATTTACGTGTTTTTAACATGGGTCTGCTTGAGTCACGTCTGGTAGATACATAGCAGTATAGCAGAGGAACCGGGTGCCTTCAACTTCATGGTACAAGAAGTGCCCTAAAGAAAGAGACAGCAAGTTTTTCTAACACATTACTCCTTGTGTACCAGAGAGCGTGACCAGCATTTTGTCCCAGGAAACAGTAATGTGAAGAATGTTTGTTGCCATGAGAACACCAGATCTCGTGTTGTGTACTACAGTTTATAGTATCTTGCAAAACCAGACATCAAATGGAGTGCATCTAGAGTGCTAATATACAGGATGTTTCAGGAGGACTAGTAAATATTTTAGGAGGTGGTAGTATGGACTCTTCCGAGTAAATAAGTTCATGTAAACATGTGTCCAATTTTCAGTGGGTGTGAAGATACAGTTGTTTGAATGTTACGCGTGAAAAGCCTTACAAAAGGTATGAAGGAAAGACAAATGACGTATTGATTGCATTTATTGGTTACGTAAACGATCTCAATAAATTGCTACAGTTCAAAGTAAGCGTTCAAAAATCCCACCATCGATTTCAATGCACTTCTCATCCCTTTTGGCAATGATATGTGTAGCTCTCCTGAGGTCGTCTTGGCGTTCTTGCTTTATGGGGGCAGCACTATTCATAATGCGAGCGACCAATTCGTCTCTTGTGTTTACGTTTTCTTTTTAGACTTCGCTTTTCATTCATCCCCACAGACAAAAATCTAAAGGAGTAGGGTCAGGGGACCTTGGTGGCCACTGAACGTGACCACCGCGGCCGATCCATTGTTCGGGGAATGTTAGATTTAGATGATGTGTCACCAGACGGCTATAATGGGGAGGGGCTTCATCATGCTGGAAGGTAATGCGCATCCTTTTAGCCAAATGAACCTCCTCCAATAATAGTGGAAGCTCGTTTTGCAGAAAGTCTACATACGCGCGCCCTGTAAGACGATTCGGTAACACAGCAGGCCCACCCGACTGTCGAGCAAACCGCACCACACATTTACAGAGAACCTATGTTGAGAATTTCTTTCTACAATGGCATGTAGATTTTTGTCGGACCACCGATGTGAGTTATGGGTGTTGTTGATACCGTCACGAGTGAAACTAGCTTCATCGGTGAATATTATGAATGGAATTAATCGGCGATTAGCAATTACCCACCGACACAAATCCAATCGTCTAGCTTCATCTCCTCCTTCAAGGCGTTGCACCATCTGTAGATGAAAATGATACAGGCCGTGCTGACGTAAAGTTCGCCATGCTCTTGTATGTGGAACACCGATACGTGTGGAAATTCTTCGTGTGCTTTTTGGACAACGTTCTGCCGACTGAAGAATGCTTTCGACTTCACATTTTGTTCTTTTGCACATTCAGAAGAAATATGACTGCTGGGAAGTGCACCAGTCTCACGCAGTTTGTTGTAAACACTAGCAAACACTCTTGAATCTGGTACTCTGCAGTTAGGAAACCGTAGACTGTATTCTCTACACGCAGCAAGAGCATTTCCATTACGAAACCCGTAAACAAATACCGCATCGGCATATTCTGCATGTGTAAAGACGTGCGGCATTGTTAGAAACACTAACAAACAATACCAAACAGCATCAAGTTACAACTGCAGGTTACAGTCCTGAGTGCCTGTCATCTGTTTCAGACTTGCGCGCGCATCGGATCTGTACGCGCCAACTTCAAACAGCTGTATCTTCACACCCGTTGAAAGTTGGACACATGTTTATATGAACGTATTTACTCGGAATAGTCCATACTACCGTCTTCTAAAATATTTATTATTCCTCCTGAAAGACCCTGTATATTAGATGTGTTTTGAAAGTTTTTTTTTTTGGCATTACGTGTGAAACTTTAATGTAAAAATTCAGTCAGGATAACTGCTTAAAAAATAAAATATTTTGGGTTTTGAGAGTTTGTTTCACATTTATGTATGACGTCATTAACGTCAGTCATGTGCGTTCTACACCATAATTATGCACAATGCCGGATGTTGTGGACGCACGTACTGGACAGAGAGTGGCGATTCAGTTTCTTACTGCTGAAGGCTCCGGTCCGATGGAGACTGATAGACATCTGAGTAGCGTGTATGGTGAGGACACCATGTCAGCTCAGTCAGATGCTAGTCCATCGCTTTAAGAGCGGTGAAAAGGACATCGGTGACAGGCCTCGCAGCGGCTGACCAGCCACGAAAGCGACGACGGAGATCGAAGACGAGGTTGATGCGCTGATACGGGATGACCGCCGCATCACAAGTGAACTGTGCGCTGCAGTAGGAATTGGAAGGCTGGCGGTTATGACCATCATCAGAGGAACTGGTCACAGACAAGGCTGCACAAGGTGGGTGACGAAAATGCTCGCTGTCGCAGCCCGATAAAACATGTGTACAGAACCTCACGAGCAGTGAGAAGGACGATTTCTGTCAAGAATCCCTGGATGAAACCTGGGTTAACCGTTACTACCCATTGAAGAAGAGACAATCAATGGCAGGGCAACGTGAGTCGTCGCAAAAAAAAAAAAAAAAAAAAAAAAGGGGGGGGCGAAAGGGGGGGGAAAAAAAGGAGATGGGAAAGTTGGAAGAGGGAAGGGGGAAAGAAAAAAAAAAA
>Ga0123355_10000724_pt1 | contig 44807 bp, 60 predicted proteins | sample TergutEmb28metaG_3_FD_89872 | JGI IMG/M metagenome (GOLD analysis project Ga0123355, IMG submission 89872) | Embiratermes neotenicus P1 segment gut microbial communities from Petit-Saut dam, French Guiana - Emb289 P1 | ecosystem: Host-associated > Arthropoda: Insects > Digestive system > Gut ...
AGCAACCCCCCCAATACCAAAAAGCCCGCTCGTCTGGCCTTTAAGGTACGCCATGGCAGTATTATCATCCCCAACTACGGACACCGGTGGGTCTGACAAGGTACCTAGTACTGACTTTTGTGCCATGTCAGATAGATCTATACTGGCCAGGGCTGTTTGGATGGCGGCATTTAGCATTTCTATAGTAGCGTAGTTTTCTAGGTTTACTGCAAATAAAGCGAAGAAAACCCAGGCCCCACCAATGACCTCATATATGGCCTGTTGGTCATCGTTATTCTCATCTGCACGGACTAGATACAATGTGCCATCGGCTGGTATTGGGTCTACTAACAATAGGTCAGCGTAGGTATCTACTATTCCTGTGATTTGAATCTGAACTAGGCTGTTTACTTTGTTGTCAAGGATGTCAACGCGGTTATTAAGTATATTCGCTACCCCTTGCACCATTCGGGGCGTTGCAGCTCTGCCGCCGGTTGCGTCTGTACTAGCGGAAGGGTCATCTTCCAATTGCGAATGACCGAAATTAGTAGCATCAGCTCGACCAAATTCATCAATTGGGCTTGCATGGGGTTTTTGAGAGAAGCCTAGCAATATATTGTCGACCTCGGCCCTTGTCACAAAATCAGATGGATTGACTTCGATAATTACTTCACTGGCATTTCCTACCCCGAAGCTGAAATTTAGAGTTAACTCCCAGGGCCTTTCACTCAAAGGGGGTACCCAGTTTGGATTTTGGAATTGTGATATCCGGTACAATACTTCACCAACATCAGGGTCATTGGCATATATACCTATCTGATATAGCTCGTATCCTTGTTCTAATGGTGGAATACCGGCCAGTGGGTTACCGTAATTGGACAGCATAGCAGTAACCTTAGCTCTGTTTCCCACCGAACCTCGCTCTGTTATGGTGGCCTCCTGTTGCAAGTCAACGACTGATGTTAGTCCAAGAGGATTTGGACTGGTTCCGGACGCGGTTACAATCCGGGTAATATACAATGGGACTGTGCCATCTCCGGCCTCGATTTTGGCTGCTAATATTTCACCTGCCGTTGTCAGCTTTAGGTTTGTATCACTCATCGGTATGCACCTCCATAAATTTAGTGAATATGACTCCGGCGTGGAAGTCGGTTGCTTCTGTTGGGATTTCATTGTCATCGGTTAAGTACATCATGTGATGCTCGGTCATAGCTCCGAAGTGATATTTATTTGCACCTTCTATGTCCTGGGTGAACACAAAGCGAAGGGCTACCCCCGCGGCTTTTACCATTGTTGCTATGGATAGTACTCGTGTATCTGTCTCAAAGGGGTTGATATTCTCTAGAGTCCAGAACATAGTTGCTGGATTCTCTAGTCTCTCAGAGTAATAAATCGGGGTCTGTGGCCAGAACATCTTTAGAGAATTGTGAACATCCATGTATGTTCCACTGGATGTGTTAAGGAAGATTTTAAAGGCCAAGTATTTCCGGTATAGCTCATCCTCCATGGGTACATTCTGACCGGCCATCTGGGCCAATATCAATGCATCCATGCGGGAAAGAACGACTATGTCCCCTATTCCATCAAGTTGCTTACCCTCTGCTGTCTGTAGCCACCGCATCACCCGCAAGGCATAAAAAAAGGCACACAACTCGTCTAGTTGTCGCGCCAATGCCCATTGATATACTTCGATTTTTGGTTTGCCTTTAAATTGTTCTATAAGGTCATCGTATAATTTTTGAAAGAAGTCCATTTGGCTATCCAACGAGTACCACCTCTATTCTTGTATCCTGGGTAATGGCTCTCTGCCGGGGGGTAATCGTCACTGGCCCAGTGGAAAACTTGGTCGGGTCTGGGTACTCGTTCGGGTCAGTAGTGGTAAAAGTGCTCGTTTCGATAAAGCCTATCCCTGGAACGGTACCATATATCCGAGATTCTATGAGCCTCTGAGGTACTATGGATTGCCCGGGTATAACCGTGCGCATAGCGTCAAGAATGATTTGTGTAATGGCCTCGACATAGTTAGGGGGGAGGATTTCATTTGGGTTAAGAGTCAGTAGCAATCGGAACCAGGTATAAACATACTCAGGCCGGTTAAACCGCTCTACCATGGGCTCCTCTTCTTCTCCCGGAACTATTACCTCCACACTGCCAAAGGTCTGGATACCTCCAGCTTTTCTATCGCGTATCTGTATTGCTATTTCATAATCACTCCCGCCATCGGCAACAACTTCTATGCAGTGTGGCCATCTTCCATATGCATCTTCTGTATTTGTATCATTTTGAAATGCCATGACAGCGGTTATGCCTTGTACATTGAGACGAATCGCGGACTTAATACTCTCAAGCATTCGGTTTGACCGGTGGAATATCTTATCTGCGTAAGATTGACGCAGTTGGACATCGGTTTCACGTAGCTGCCCCGCAATATATGGTATCAGATTGACAACTGAAATAAGCCCCGAGCCGGGCACCTGAGTCACAATCTCTGTAATTGTGCCATGGGGCAATGCAATTTCTCCATACATCTCACTTGCAAATTGAATAATGCTTGTGACAGTCTCAGTTGTCAGGTTCGCGCTGAGAATCATGTTATGTTGACGCTGTATATCCACTGAATCAATCATTAGCAGATTATCGGCAATTGAAAGGGAAAACGCATCGTCATCAATAGCCCCCAAGAGCCCCGCCAGGATACTTTCCACAGTTACCGGGTCAGATGTGTCGGTGGTATACGAATATGGATTGCCATTCAATACAATTGTATATATTCCGGGAGACTGCACCGCAGCGACCCGGATACCGGCCCGATTGAATGCACCCCTGGATACTACCGAAGAGGTTCTTGCCAATAACTCTACCGGAGGGTTCGTGTTCGAACGAATGCGGGTTCCACGAGGAATGGAAGTACCCTCGACACATTCGGCATGAATAGGATATATGGTAGGCTGCGCGCCTTCGCGAGCTATGCCCCCGAATTGGACAGCGTTGTCCAGGTCAGCGTTCTCAGCGGACCATGGATACATCGCATAGTAGATATCCTGACCGAGCTCCCACAATTCCGCAATTTTATCTGCAAAAGATGTCACTTGGACATTAAGGAAGGAACTGGGGTTAAGACGGGTGTTGACCTTCCAGCCAGCGGACAAATCATCATGGATTTCATCTATGATGGTGTCAAGACGTTTTATATTAGGACCTTGGGGTGTCAATCCATACTCACCCATGGGATATCCACCTCCTCCCGGTATGTTTCATCAGATATTATTAAGTCAAAACTGAAACGGGCATTACGGGTGTTTGCATTTATGTCAATGACGATATTTCTTACATCCTGCACTCCATCAACACTCATTGCTTCATCACGGATAATTCGTCGGATTCGAGTGATGTTAGGATTCTTAATCAGGATTTCCTCCCAATATGGAACACCTAAGCCAGGCGCAAAGCGCCATTCTTGGAAAAACCATAATAGTCGGATGCGTACAGCTTGACGGATGCTCTCGGTAAGGGAGATGTCGCCCCATTCATTGATGTTTAAATCGCCATCGCGGGTGAGTAGAATATCTGTCATAAGGCCTCACCTTCCCCCTTCCTGGGATTATCCAGCATATACATTTGGACTGCCGGTTGCTTCCGGATTATCTCCATGCATAATAGGAGGAGGGGGCTCGCCCAATGTGAAGTCACCTATTCTTGCGACTCCAAGCCCATTGACAAAAACAGTAGAGCTACAATCGTTCTGCAATCCACCATGGGATTGACTATCGGTATGTCTGTGTACCGCCCGACCATTTACAAAGACATTGGGACTACCACCCGTATCTATACTCCCGCATGAGTGCGCATCCCCTACCCTACATATAGCAGGCATAAACAACACCTCTTTTTATCAGTTCAAGTGTATTGCGGAGGCTTTCAACGTTATGTCTCCAGCAGCCTCTAAAGCCATATTTCCATCTGCCGTTACACTGATATTCCCACCAGCCGTCACGCTTACATCTCCACCGGCTTCCACCGCTATATCTGCACCGGCTTTGATATTGATATCTATTCCAGCCTCACTATTGATGGTAAGGTCTGCTTCTTCGTATATATCGCCATCGGTATAGACTTCAATTTTTTTATCAAACAGCTCAATAAATGTCTCTTCGCGTTGTATGATTATTGATTTGTTGTCACAGGCTCGTTTTACAAGTGGATTAGGCTCTGAGAAAAAGCCGACAACAGCAACGGCATTAGTTATGTCAAATCGTAAGTCAGTAGGTGATTCTGCCCCGGTACGCCAGTAGTCAAGGGCCTGCTCTGCAATGTGAAGTAGACATTCGTCGCCAGGCTCGACAGCATGGCATATCGTGGCTTTTTGACCTATTCCCTGTATAAATCTCACTGGGACCTCGAAGATTTCCGGAAAATCAATCAGCTCCCCATCCGGCCTCCAATACTTCGCTGTAGGCTGTACCTGTGCTTCACATTTATCTGCGTCAAAAGTCACAATTTTGGCCGGAATTACAGTATGAATATCACGAAGGTAATCATCCATCGCGTTCTTGATTTCTTGAGTGAATTCTTGCCTCATATCCCCTGCCTCCTATTTGACCGGAAATGCCACCTGTAATTGCAGGGAGCGCACTTGCTTCGCGTTATATGTTCTGGATAATGAATGCTGAGATAAATCGAAATCAAGCATATATCAGCCTCGCTGTACACATCCATGCACCTCTATGGTTATCTCCATTCATCTCAATCCACTTGACCCGGAAAAACCCCTGGACGAACTTGCTTTCCAGCTTAATAAAATCACTGACATGTATCGCCGCATTGAGTAGATACGTTACTTCCCAACCGGGCTGCTCCCCTACCCCAGCACCGTCTTCGCTATATGTTATACGTTTAGGAATGCCAATAAGCCCGGTTTCGGGGGATAACACATATACATGACGGTCCATGGTGTCGCGACCGTTCTTTACTTGTAAAACACCGTTGTATATTTGCCATTGCAAACCCGATGTCGCACACGCTTTATCAAGTACGACCCGAGCCGGGGCTACGCATGAGTATCCGTTTGGGAAATCTGCAAACTCAGCATTGTAGGAAAAAGTCACCGGCAATCCCATGTCGGCTGCAGTGTCTTCGATTATTTTTCTTGTGTTTATTACCCCAGAATATGACGGAGTAACATAGGTATCTCGTAAGGCTACTCGACCATCAGTCACTTCCATTATGGTTTCCCGGTCGGCTGCATCCATTATGGTTTTTACATAAGTAATGTCTCCAATAAAGGCCAAGTCCACATGGCCTTGCTTATATCCTGCAAAGAGCTTTACCATGCAATCCTTTTCATTGAGCATGGAAATATGTTCTGGATTGAGATTCCATAAGGATATTCTGGATGTATTCGGGGTTTCTGTGTCAGCTTTTTCGATTGAAAAATTTATACGCAAAGGCATCGGCTCACCATGGCCAACTTCAAACCCCATCCCCCCTGGCGGACTGGCAATTAAGCGATACAATCGGTCAAAGTTCACTATTCCCATCGTTATATCACCCCCACTCCAGGAGGGATATAAGAAAAGACAGCCTTTCCTTCGAAAAAATCATCACGTCCTATGGTGTTAAAATCACTGTATACACCAAAGGCCCCCGGTGGGTATCTGTCATCAACGATTTGCAAGTTAAGGGGGAAACGCGGGACCAATTTTATGCCAGTGGCAATAGGTACCCGCATCATTGTGTAAAGCCCAAATACCCAGCTTTGGGCAGCTTCATTCCAGGTAAACCGAATTAGATATTGGACACCATCCAGCACCACACGTGAAAAGCTGTCATTCATATCTGGAACAGAGATATTTAGTATTTTCATGTCTACCCTCCAAATAAGCTACCAAGAGGCCCACCGCTGCCTAATAAGCCAGAAGACGATGACAGGTTGTAGAGGATACTTCCCCGGCTGCCATCACCTCCTTCATTGCTGCCTGATGCATTAGTGCCAACTGAGCCTGTTGAGCCAGTAGCTGTCTGCGTCCCCGTGTTGGCTGTGCCGGCATTGGTGCCGGTTGCGCCACCTCTGCCAAAACTCGCAGGGATTGATGCCTTTTTAACCTCGGTTACCACGATTTGCTTTAAGATAATCGGAATTAGCTTCGATGTTCCGGTTTCTAGCTTTGTTGGCAACCCAATGCTCTCAATTGCCATGTTTTCGTAGTCCTGTTCAGTAGTTTTGACCAAGACAGGGGTTTTCTTGAAGTAAAGTGTCCGTAAACGAGATGTGACATCCTGTACCCGGCCAGGTCCTGAACCATGCAATGCTTTCCATGTTACTGGAGTATTTGTAAGAAAAAGGCCCATCTTGAGAACAACCGGCCGTATGATTATTGTGTCACTAACCTCAAAGCCTGTTTCAACGGGATATGCTGGGACATCTGACTGCCATGTTTCTTCTGCGTCAATCAATGCATCAAATGTTATACCGTCAATGCTGACAGGTTCTTTAACTTGAGCCATATCCCACCTACCTCACATATGCCAAAGCACGTGATAATTCACCTGTAGCGTCTTCTGTTGCTTGGTCCATAGCTTCCGAACTTTTCTCTTGCCCAGCTCTGTCACCATAGAACTCGTTACTTATATCTTGATACAACGTGATATAGACATTTGACACAGCGGCGGTAATGGCCGAAACAGCGTCACCTGCTCCAGGTGCAAGAGCGAGATTTGCAATGTCTTTAAGTGCTTGATATATACCGCCCATGCCTTTAAGCTTATTGAAGATGCCTGTTGTTTCTTTTGCTGTGAATACCTTCGAACCTTTGGCATTTGTTATCAGTTCCGGTCCCTCTTCACCGGCGATAAAGGTATCCGGAGAGAAATCAGAGCCTTTTGCCAGCATTGGTATCTCTGGGATATCTATACCGCGGCCACCTACGCCAGGTACCCAATCGGGAATTCTTAGGCGGTTAAGGCCACGAATAAAGACATTAAGACCGGATATAATCAGATTAAGTGGAATTTTGAAAAGAGCACCCAACCCACTGATTATCCCATAAAAAATATTCCGTATTCCTTCCCAGGCTCTTTGCCAATCACCAGTGAATACCCCGGCAATAAAATCTATTAAGCCTCCAAGAATATGCATAAACGCGTCAATTACAGGCATAAGGCCTTCAAAAGCCGCACCGAGAACCGTACTAATCAACTCAGCCACAAATGTAATAATCGGGATTAAAGCATCTAATAGGCTGAGCAAAATCGGCAATACAATTTCAATAACTTGCAAGATTATAGGCAAAAATGTCTCAAGGAGCCGTATTACAACTGGTAGTACGTTCTCTATGATTGACATAATCACTGGGAACAGTGCTTCAATAATCTTCATTAGTGCCGGCAGCACACTTTCGATTAACCGAATTAAAATCGGAATGAGTTTTTCAAATGCTCTGACAACTAGTGGGATTAACTGTCGAGCAAAGCTCGCAATCATAGGTATTAACCTACGAATAAACTTCATGATGGGAGGCAGAATCTGCCGGAGCAAGCTCATTAAGATTGGCAATAAAAATTGTAAGGCCCGTACAAGCTCTCGGCCAAACATCTTCGCCAGTTCCTTGACAAATGGGAGTATTCCCTTAATTGTCTCCCATAGGCCGTGAATGATTTCTCGTACTTCACCTGCGTCAATGCCGAATTTCTCCAACATTTCACCAAGCAAAGAGTCATCACCACGCATAAACGCAATAAAATCATCTATTAGTAGGGCCAGTATTGCGATGACGGCAACAAGCGCTAACATCGAAAGCTTGACTTTACCCAATAATTTAATCGTGCTTTTCAAAAAACTCATTATTTTCTTTGAGTTTAATGCTGCAAAAATAGCCCCAGCAGATATGGCAAGCAAGCGCATCAGATTGTTGACTCCGCCCATCCGGTCAGCCAACCGCATAAATGCCTCTTGGCCCCGACGCAACATGAATAATATCTGGTTAAAGCCGTTTACAATCACCCGAGCAATTGTCCTGGATATCCCTAAAGTAGAGTCCATTTCCGTAACGAACAAGCCCCAGCTATTCCGCACATTACGCAATGCGTCGGATATATCCATATCCACTTCACCAAATCGCTTGGCTATATCATCGGCACTGTCTTCAAAAACATCGCGCATTGCCTGCGCGGACACCTCACCACTCCTTGCCATTTCTTGCAGTTCATACGTTGTCACACCCAAAGACTCGGCTAACCTGATAGCCATGTGTGGGGCGTCTCGAAGCATTGTGTTTAGCGCTCTTGTACTGACAACTCCCTTTTGCAAATCCATCGTGATATAACGCGTAAGATAAGCCGCCCGTTCCTGTGATTTCCCTGCAGCGGCAAAGTCTTGTGCCATGAGTGTTGCAAAGCTTGCTGCTTCTTCTATGCTCCCAAAGGTGTCAGTGTTTTGTGCCAGCCGCGTAACAGTATCTGCCATCTTGGCATAATCAATGCGGGCATCATTTGCAGCCCTCTTGATTCGCTGTTGAATTTCATGTTGGTCACCCATACCGCGGGTAGCATCTCGTATTTGGTCGTTAATGTTGCTAAACTCAGAAGATAGGCTTCCGAGGGCAGCAAGAGAAAAGCCTATTCCTATTACTGCCAGGAACTTTGTAGCCATTGAACGTATAGACCGTATACTGTCCTTTGCTTGGCGTTCGCTTGCCCGATCAACCTCATACCCCACTGTCATACCAGACAGCTCATTATCAGCATGTTGGTGTAATGCGTTGATGCTGTCGCTTACCTTTTGTTCGGAGGCCTGGTTCACATCGTAGGCCACTTCTGTTGCACCTAGGGTTTTAGCGGCATGAGACTTTAATGTGTCAATGCTAGAGTTTACTTCCTTCTCGGCCTGCTCATTTATTTCATATCCGAAGGAAATAACGAGATCTCTAATAGTCAAAGTCGTTGCCACCCCCTTAATATCAAAAAGCCACCTCGCGGCAGCTATGTAGTTGTTTTTCGTTTTCTATTTATAAAAAAAGCCGCCTGGATATTCCAGGCAGCCTTCTCCATAGTTAGAATAATTATTTTCTTTTCTTGGTCTTGTTCTTCAGCTCCTCTGCTTTTGCAGCCTCAATATCCTGTGTCATACGCCATAGGGCATAGAGCTTTAATGCCTCATCCAACGTGTAACAGGTTTCAAGCTCATGTTTGTTAGCCAGCTTCATTCCGATTAAGGTATACATGCGTAACTCAAGGGCTGAGAATTGGGTTATGTCAAGTCTTCCATATATTCCAGGCCCGGCGTCTTCTGGATTAGATTTAGAAAGCCGTTTGCTTGCCCTCCAAATAGGTTGCCGAGCCTCTTGAAAAAACCCGCATAGTTCACCTTGATTACATCCACTGCCAAGATATACATATCCTGTGTGTTACCACAGAACAGTTCATTTGCTAAGTCTTCCGTAAGTGGCACAGCCTCGTCTTTACCTTTCGGCTCAACTGAGATGTTTTTATATCTTACAAGTAATAACTTGAGTAACCGCTCAACTTTGTCGCCACTCAATCCTGACAACCCTTTCACTAAGGATGGAGTCATCTCGTCGATATCAATATCCAATAGATTGTCATCGTTTCCACTCGTGAGATTTTTCGCCATTGGAGCAAGTGACCCGAGCATGGGTAGTATTAAAGAAAAAAGTTCCCCACTTATGTTTGCTGACTTAAAAGCAGGGAACGGTCTAATGTAAAATGTGTTTCCATCCAAGGCTCTTTCCTTGGCTTCAAATAGTTTCATGAAAATCCCCTTTCACTATAAGTGATAGCTGGCTGGACCTGTTTCTATGACAATTTCTCGGTCAGATGCAGTTTTGCCATAGGTTTGGTCAGGTTTATTGGTTACCCATGCTTCTCCAGCCGAACAGACGGTAGTGCCCTTTAAGTCCTTTATTAGGATAGGGAACATTCCTTCACCATGTGTGGCCCTGTCCCGGTCATACATGTCACCGCAGTATTTTAGTGTTTCGGCAGAATATTGAAGACCGATTGTAATGGTTACCGTTTCATCAGGGTCGATGGAGCGCACAACTTCGCCATATGCTCCGACCTGTTTGTCTACACCGTCACCATGGGGTTCAATTGTGAGAAAATCGCCATCTGCTGCACCTGAAACAACGTGATTCCCAAGCGCGATTTGCAATAGCCTAGGGTCATAGGTTTTAACACTGCTCATTTATCTCGCCTCCAATCACGCAATAAAGAATTCATAAGTCAATACCCCGTCCACTCGTACAGCATGGATTGCACCCGCCAACCGAGCCGTAAACCTGCAATCAACCAGATTCCGGGATGCTCGCTGCGTAGGAGTGATAGTTGCGGCATTTGGTACCCTTACCACGAAACCAGGAATGAGATTTCCATCTGTATCGTATTCATCGGGGGACACGATGCCACGAGCTTGTGCCGCGGCGAGACTAGCTCTCATTTGGTTTTCTACTTTGCCAATACCGGGGTTTGTATAAGGTATTTTCGGCTCCATAAAGAGCAGATTTGCTATTCGGAGTTGCATGTCGTTTTCAAGCCAGTCACGCCCCCGAATAACATCAATCCACTCGCCGCCCCGGACTTGACCAAACATTGTAATAATACGTCCTGCCCGTCGGGATATGATATTGCTACGACCTTCCTGCAGCTGTGTTTCGAGGGTGGTGTCATTATTTAACGGGGAGATACCTGCAACGCGCTTGAAGGCCCATGTTTCACTACCGGCAGGGAAAGATAGGCCCCTCGCTGTAGCTGCCACATGCGCATATTGATTAGACACTGGAACATCTTCCGGCTCTTGATCGCCACGTTCTAAACCGCACCAACCATGTGAACGAAAATATAGGTCAGGTACTGAATCCTCTTCTGATAGAAAGGTATATCCAAATAGCTTAGTATGGGCCTCTGTCCATTTGGCACAATTTTCATACTCAGATTCCGGGATGCCTGCAGCAAGAGCCACATACCATCCGGTGGTTCTGTTGGCAATCTCCAATGTTTCTACTGGGGATAGCATTTCCGGCACGATGGATTGCATTATAGGACCTTGTTCGAAGACGATATCGCCGTCAAAGGTAATAATACCTGCAGCTGTCGTAATACGAGTGCCCTGGGTTGCAGTCAGGGTGATGACATATGTCCCCGTCCAGTCTGTGCTTGGCAGATTCATTTGGTCGGCCTGTGGGTCTGTAGCATCACCTAGGACTACCTGTAGAAATGCTGTCGCGTTTTTGGTGATAGGCTGCTCATTGCCATATACAATAACATCGTCCTTTTCGATTGTTATCTCCATTGATGATACGGCCATCCGTTTATATTGTACCTGCAGCCAAGGCAAGTCTGTAGGCATTGGCTCAGCAGGGTCTGACCCGATGGCATCAGTCAAGTAATTGTCTGACGTAATGATTTTCATCACAACATCCTTGATTGACGGAAGTGCAGCCTGCATAGCCGCAACGAAAATTTGCGTTGGCCGTGGACTTTGCGAAAATGCAATCCGGGCCGCAATGCCAACCGGGTCAGCTGCTTCGCCTATGGCTATATACCCTGCACCGGTTGTTTCCTGTAAGCTTGAATATACGGCTACAGGCGGTATGGGTCTCAGTGGCGGTATCACCGGTGCTGGCCCAAATATAAGCATATTATCAAAATTGGCTGCATCAACTGCCGGTGCCGTTATGTCTATGTTGACGGTTACAATATTATCAAGGTTATTCATCCACATTTTCCTCCTTTACATATTCTATTTCTACCTCTTCGAACCAGCCGGTTTCTAAATCGGCCAGCTCCTGAGGTCTTCCCCCAGAATGAGTGGGAAGCGATGCGATACCGCTGCCATCATCCAAAGGATTTGCAGCATACTCCATTGCACCTTGTGTGAAACCAATTTCAATCTCAGTCATTGCGCGATAATCCCATGATGTATCATTAGTAAGGGCTGTTAAGTCATGTATAGCATTGGTATTGACAGAGATATCGTTGATGTAGCTCCAATCATCCACGTAGACAGAATTCATGAAGATTACGAAATCTGTCAGGTCATTGACAGCTGTATTTTCCATTGCCGATGTCACATTGATATCGATTGTTGTAGGAGCTCCTTTGGTGTATAGGTCAACAGCTAAGGTAGTATGAGACGGCCATATATCGTGGATAATACCGTCAACATTCATCCGAATCGGCCGCTGTGCGCGGGTAATGGGACCTGTTGTAAGTGCCACCATGGGACTGTTGGGATTAACGGGTTTATGCTTGCCCCATACGATATTTCCCGCATCCTTTAATGGCTTGAAGTATTCTGCAATTAAGTCGAATAAATACTGCTTAAGCTGTCGCACCGTCATGTTTTCACCTCTGGCGGAGGCGGCTGTTTGCTCGCAGGCAATGCGGTAAAGTCAGATTGAAAGTGGGAAAGTATAGTATGGTCCCAATCGACAGAGGATGTACACTCGTACCAAATTCCTTTATAGAAAAGCAAGTCGCCTGGGATTCCGAGATATTCGTTTGCAGAGGTGAGCTCTGCCACCCCCCATGACTTGAGCCGCTTAATCGTCCGCTCACCCGATGGATCGCCATCGTATTCGTCTGGTGCCTGTGGCTGGACGTTAAGTTTGACAATAACATCTTCATAGGTTGCCGCCGTGTAACCATTTGTATTGGTCTGAGATCCATGTTTCCGAAGGGTATATTTCTTTTTAAATAGCCCAATAGCCACAACCTCACCCCTTCCGCTCTTTGACAACATAATGGACAGACTGCCTCATTCGTCCTTCGTCAATGAGGGGCTGTGATGAACCTTTACGCTTTATTGTCGATGGTGCATTCGGGGTAAAGCCCCCGGCGCGGATTTCATGCTGGATTAAGCCAACTTGCAGGGCCCCTATAACACTAAGGGCTTTTTCTGCATCTGCCTTACCCATGACCACGGCTTTTAGTTGCTCACTGCCCATGGTGGCAATGGTTCCCTTATTATTATCCACACTTTGCCGCATAAACGGCCTTTCAGGGATTCGCTGCGTACCGTCGCTGTTTTTTGTGCCAAACTCATTGGAAGCAGCTATTTCAGCTACTGTAACACCATCTGGATAATCCTCTGCTTCAACACTGGAGTGGTTTTGGTCATGCCCCCTACGGTCAGAGGTAAAGCCTGCCTGCACTTGTAGCCCCGCAAGTTTTTTTATCTCTGCAAAGAACTTTTTCCCAGCAGCAGTTAACTTATCAGAGCCTCGCTTTGGCATGGCTTTACCTCCTTCCCATGGGTTCAGCTGCATTCACAATGGAAACCACCCGCATTTTACGCAGGTCTTTAAACATGATTCCATACTCTGTCATAAGGAGTCCTGCATCGGATAAAGCATATTGCGAGACATTGTGATTGAAACTTATTGATGTTTTGCCTTCCGAATAACTTCCCACACGCATAAAATTACCGATGCCGATGTTCCCTATATCTTCCACAGGGTCGGCACCGGCTTCAATATTTGCACCAAGAAACTTCATCATGTGAGCTGTAAGGATAGCGAGAGCCCGTGTATACATATGTCGGAAAACACTTTTCCCGACAAATGGCTCTGTAAACCATATCCACCCGGTTACATCTTCATCGGCTATATTGGAAAATTCCTTTGCTATTAGCCTAATGATGCCAATTACAGGGGTAATGTCCACAGACGTCACCCCTATTCGTTGATTCCTTCATTCTCTGAGAATAATGCCTTATTTATCTGCTCAATTAGGGCTGCACGACCATCACTTTCATTAAAATCAATACTGAGGGCACGGGCTGTTTTTTGTAGGTCTGCAAGATTCATCCTAGTGACAGCACGGGTGGTCAATCCCTCAGTTAATGTGGAGCCTTCGCCGTCCCCCTCTGTTTCATCATCATTGCCCTCTTCTGATGGCGGGGTGTAGCCGTCATTATCTGCATCCGACACTGTATCTTCATCTGCCTTTGGTTGTATTGCTGCATTAATTCTTTTGAACAAATGCACAATATCTTCGCCAGGTACCAGGTCAATTCCAAGAGCTGTAGCCATTCCTTCCAATTGGTCGAAGGATATTGCCGGCTCTTCTGTTACGACTGAAGGAGGATTAACAGGTATGGCAGCAACGGGTATATTGCTGCCTGAAACTGTTATCCAACCTTTGCTAATATAGTACTTGACCGTGGGATGTTCAGCGGTGTATGGGTATGGCAACTCAGCCATTGAGCCAGGCAGAACAGCTATAGGGCCAAATCCAATAACCTTTTGACTTGTATTAACTGCAAACATATATACCTCCGTTTCTGTCGGCCTAAACGCCAACGGCTATCAACATTGACAGCGGGTAGTAGATAACTGCACCAGCGTTTCGAGATTCGCAGGGGATTACAAACTCTAATCCAGTTGGCTGAATCGGGTGCTGGTAGAAGGGCAATGGAGTTTCGATAGTAAACTTATCTTCATCCTTCTTGTACATGAACGCAACGCCTTGACCAGGATATGGTGTAATTTCACTGTTTGCGTTTAGCTCTGGAACCTCAACTATCCCCTTTAGTCGTGGCGAATTATCAAGAATCCACTTCAAAATCGTACATACCGCACCTGAGCTAGGGTTTAGCAGCATGGGTGTATTCGCAAGATACAGGTATGCATCTGTAGGAAGCGCAAGCATGTCTGGCCTTTCAACGCTCTTTGTCAAATAAGCAGTGAACTCGACCATTGCATTGATATCTCGCAACACTTCCCATGGCTCTTTATCAACAAACTTCGTGCTGGTTCCGGCAGCGTTAAGAGAGAGCGTAAACAGGGGTACATCGTTCCAAGGGGAAAGCACACCCATGAGCTTCGCCTTTTCATCGCCAGCCCAGGCAAGCTTATTTGCCAAGTAGTCAATGGCGTATCTGGCTGCTCTGCCCTTGCGAACATCAAGGGATTTTCCAGCCATGCGACTTGCACGCATTTCTTGTACTGAATAACCGTAGCTGTCGCCCAGGGATTTTATATGACTGGTCGAGGGCGTTCCTTTGACATCAACGCGGGGCAAGTCTGTTGCATAGTTGCCAATGATTTTTGCCATACCGGTTTTGTCATAGCTATACCACGTGATTGTTTCTGCTCCTGCACCTACTTCGCTTGATGCGGCAAATAGCCGTAGCGCATTAAACTCAGGATACAGTACGTCGTAAGACTTGGATTTGATGTAATCCAGCTCACGAGCGAAGAACATGCTTGCATCTTCAACTGAGTCAAAGCGCATTGACGAGTCTTCTACTAGCGACTCTGCAATATCCGAATTGTATAATTTTCGATAATCCTTCATGACATTATCGTCTGAAAGCATAGTGAGATTAATTCTACTCATATATATGGCCCTCCTATTCGTTAATTTGATGACGCAGGTAAATAACTGCCGCCTCACCAGTACCCACTTTACCGGTAAATGTAGCCTTGACAGCAAGGGTTCCTGTGCCACCATCTACGTTGGTAAATTTACCAACATCTGCACCTGAGATAATCAAAAATACCGGGTCGTTGTATCCAATGGTTAACCCTGGTGCAATGCGTACCCATGGGCGTCCCCACCGCAATACTCCAACGGTATCACCCGGATAGACTAATACTTTCCCATCCATTGTCTGCTGAGTTGTCTTACCGTTCATGGAAACACCCTCAAATTGGCCGATTGTAGATGTGGTGGTAGGAATCAGTACATCAATGCCTGGGATGGTTCCTTCCATAACACCCATTCCATATTGCATAGCAGTTACACTTGTTTCACCATTTAAGCGGCTGTCTATATCTTTGTTTGATAAATCATCAAGTGTACCGGGGAGCCCTAGTGGGGGCTGATAGCCATAATTTAGTTGTCCACCCATTATTCCTCGCCTCCTTCTTTCATCTTTCCTATCATGCGCTCACGTGCAGAATGGGCTAATGTCTGCTCCGGGGGTGCTGGGTTGCTGTTTCCGTCCATGCGTTGAGACATTTGACGACGCTGGTAATCCACACCTTTATAGGTATTTATCTTTTCAGATGCTTGGTCAAATGCTGCCTCAATATATGCTTCACTCCTACCATCAAGTTGCATTGTAGGAAGGACTGCCTTGACAATAGCCTTTTTTGCATCAATGGGCTTCATCGCTTCCAGCCCATCAAGGTTCAGCTTGTCGCCCATACGTCCGAGGTTAATGCGCTCACTGATGATTTCGCCTATTGAATCGACATTCATAGCAACACCTTTACCATCCTCCGCTCCTTCAACAGTTTTAGTGTCACCAACCGCCTTTGATGCATCGTATCTAGCTTCCTGGGCATCAATGTACTCAAACAGCTCCTTCACGTAGTCTGCGGTAGGTGCAACGTTGTCCTTACACATCGTGTCAAACTTCTCTTTAAGGAGTTTGAATTTTTCCTCATGAGATGCGTCCCCCTTAAGTGCCTTGGCTGGTTTTTTTGGAGAGTCATCTCCACTATCGTTGTTTAGCTCCTTTAGTAGGACTGACTCAACATCGTCAAGATTCATAAGTCCTTTCTTCTTGATGTTAGCAAAGGCCTTCTTTAGGTCTTCGCCACTCAGGGTTTTGTAGTTGCTCATGTTGGTTGCTCCTTTCTCACTTCTTGAGTCTAAATTTAAACGGGCCTGTTCACCGGCCCGGGCGTCTCGCACAAGGGCGAGATGATTTATAACAATGTTGGTTTGGATGGCGTCATACGGTTGGCCATTCCATGTACCTGGGGTTTCGTCCCAGACCAGGTCGTATCCCAACGATAGCTCACGTAAGCCGGAACGCTTCACATGATTAATGTCATGCACCACCACTTTAACTCGGACGTTTTCACCGTCTCTATATCCTTCTGATAGCATTGTGCCGACGACTTCGTTGCTAACATTGTTTTTGTTCACCCGGCCAGCATCATGGGTAATGATTATCGGTTTGCCTTCGTAAGTGGCTAAGCTGTCAGATGCAAAAACATGCTCCGGTAGCCGTAGCTCCCGACGAACTTTGCCATTTTTTTTGTATTTGAATATCCCTGTACGTGTCACAATGGGCGTATCGATAAAAAATCCTTCAGGTGTAAAAAAAGACTCGTCCAGCGGTATGCTGTCGAGTCTTTGAACCCTCACTAGGTTTGGAGGTTTACTCATTTGCTTTCTCCTTCATTTTCTTGCCAAACTTCAATGTCATATATCTGGTCAGTCCCATCTCCATCCCAACCAAACTCTTTTTTGCGCTCTGTGTCATGAGGGTCAACGATAATGCTGAATGAATGACCGCCCTTGCCATTATCCCGAATGTATTTTAGGAGGCTTTGTAAACTGCCTTCTTGATCCCAGCAATCAATAATGATTCGCCTATCACCTTTGAGCTTTTTCCCATCCATCCTTTCAGCAGTGGCAGGTTCACTCCCTCCAAGAACCTCTGTCAATCCAACAGTGAGCTTTTGAAGATGCCCCAACTCGTCATTGCGAATCTCTGTGAAGATATCTATTGTTGTTTTGTCCTTCACCTTAGATATACTTTTCGTATAGTCTGAGATTGCCTGTGCTTCATCGGAAATGTTCTTGCACAGATTCTTGACAATTGCTCCAACAATGTCTGAATCAATATCAAGGGCGTCTAAAGTAAGCAGCTCTTCCCCTCTTGCTTCACGAATCTTATTAATCCTCCGTGTGGCCTCTTCATATACGGCTCTATCATGCTGCATTGCAGATACAGTTCTCGCTGCCTCTAGCCCCTTTTCTGATTCAACATACTCGCCATTGGCATTTTCATACATGACAGGATACGTTCTATTGGGCCCCAAGAAGGCCTCCGCTGGCATTTTATCCCGTTCTGGAGAGCCTACAGGAGGTGGATTCCAATTTCTCACATCATCGTGATTCATCCGCTTTCTCCTTCCCAAAAAAAAAATAACGCCCAGGGCGTTTAGTGTTGAGTTCCTTTGATTACTACTGTTATACCGGTTATGGTGATTGTGCTTGCACTTGTGTTGGTCAGCACAATTCTTACGCCATCAGTGATAAACGGATCGGTGATGGTATGGGTATAGCTCTCAAAGCTAATGTTTTTTGCAGTCAATGTTCCCATGTTTATCATATCTTGAGAAACCGCTACTGTGTCGACACCACCAACAGGGCGAACGAGCTGTAACTCAAATGTGCCAATGCTACCAGGCCCTACACCAGATATAGAACCTGTCAAACGAGCATCAATAACCAGGTCAACATAGCCGTCGATTGCCCTAAATACAAGTGCACCGTTTGGTGTAATGTCCCATTCTTCTGCTAGGGTATTTGCCATGCGTTCGATGTTGGCTGGGAATGTAAAGCCCTGTAGCAGATTTCCACTTGCACCAGAGGCGATATTCATGCTTACTTGACTGGTAATCCTAAACAGATATCCGTCAGAGCGGTATGCAAGGGTTTCACCTCCCTCATCTAGAACTACCGTGCCAGATGGGCCTTGCGGTCCTATATCTCCTCTGTCTCCTTTGTCACCCCGTATACCCTGTTCCCCTTGAGGACCCTGGGGACCAACTCCCCCTGCTCCCTCTGAATCATTGTCATACACACTGCCATCGGGGTATAGGCATCTCAGTGGTTTGGCGGCAGCCTTTGCCCACAGCGCAGCTCTCTCTGGTGACGGCGGCAAAACTTCAATGCCTGTTTTGTCCGGCACAGTGATGCTTCCATCACTCCGTAAATATTTAATAGGTATCGCCTTTGATTGGTGATATAAGGACGCGCGGCCTACGTCAGGCTGTAAAATTACATTGCTCATGCTGCTATTCCTCCTTCCCAAGGCAGGCTCAGCCCCGGCAGATTAAATACAGGAAGGGCGACACATCGACAATTATAGTCTTTACCCGGATGCGCCCTGCGCCCTGTCCTTTTATCCACAATCGGTGGAGTATCCCACCTGTGCCGAGTGCCATCCAATTGATAATGATCACCTTTTGGCCATTTCCCGCTAGGATTTCCACGTACACGCTCATCGCCTGAGGTTGACCAAATATACTCTTGAACCCCGGCATCGGCTTGCTGTTGCTGTGTCATATCGGCATTTAGGCTTGCCATCTGGTCGCGAGCCCAAAATTGAGCTTTCTTTTTGCTCATATCATAAGCTTGCTGTATCTTTTTGCTAATATCTCGGTTGCTCAAGCTGGATTGCCAACCTCTAGTGATAATATTCTGCAATTCGGCCAGACAGGTTTGCGGTACAGATGTAATCAGCCCTACATTGGTTGTCACCCACTGCGCAAGCATCGAACTGAAAAACTCACCCATATAATAGTCTTCCATGATATTGATGCCCAGAGCAGATTGAACCAGCCGCCGCCATTCAGCAATTGAAATACGACGGGTTTGATTTGCAAGTCTTGCCAATCGTCGTTCCAACCCAAAGGTACGTGCTTGACTTTCGAATGTAGCTTTTATACAACTGAATGTTGTTGAGATTATGTCTTCTATACTGTTTCCTTGGAATGAATCAAATAAATCCTCAATTGCATCATCGCGCCAAGACGCTCCTGTAGATGCACTTATAGCTTTGCGCACGGTCGGCAACTGTTTGGCAATAGTTTTGTTGAGCATTCTCATATATGCACTTACAACACGCTCATATTCGCGCTCTAAGTTTATTGGGTGATACATCTGCACACGAGGCAACATATTTCGTTGACCACGGAACCTGGAGCGCACTTTGTCTTGTACTGCAAGGGCCATTGTTAGACTATTCATTGTGCAACTCCTTGCTTTGGTCAGGAAGGACTTTGTCAAGTAACATTAGAGTTGCAGCAAAAGGTGGGAACATATAAAGTCCAGTGAAATCCTCGTTTAACTTAAGCCATGTTGACATCATTATTTCATCACTTATGCATTCCGGTTCCCCGTCAAACTCTGTACATAGGAACACATATGGACTGCCATATTCTTCAGCAAGCCCTTTGAGCTGGCCCAATGGCTTGAGGTTTTTTGGTGTTATGCCAAATTCCTCTTGGGTTTCGCGAATCGCTGCCTGTTCTGGGGTCTCACCTGGCTCTATGTGCCCTCCTGCCCCTCCAATGGGATGCCCCGGTTCTCTGCGCATACCACAGAGTACATTGCTACCCTTCATGACGATTACGCCAACGCTGCCGAAGCCCTGGTCGCCATCTTTATTCATTTCCTCTGGAGGAGAGTAACCATGGGCAGAGGCATCTGGCAGTTCCCCGCTCCATAAATCAATAGCTTCACTGCCAGGACCTGTGGAGTCAAGAATATCTTCGATGCTGAAATCGCCCTCTTTAGCTAACCCACTTCTTATTTCTGGGGAATCAATAACACCTATATCATAATAAACCTTTGCAGTATCAGCCTTTGTCTTTTGGGTCGCTGCCTTTTTGCTGTCTACCTCAGCCTGGTCTTTTTCATCCATAGACCAAAGAGGATTGAATTTGAGTTTGACTACAGGCTTTTCCGTGAGTTTATTTTGGGCAAGACCAGCTCGGATAATTACATCTACTAACTTTCGCATATTTCCACGAAGCATAAGCTTTTGTATGCGCTCAACAAAATTGTAATAGTTTTCAAAATCGCTGTGTCCTGTGCTATTCATTCCAGCCGGGGAGCGTCCAAACAAAACAGTCTGCGGAATGTTAGATACCGAAGAATACATACCACAAGTGGATTCAAGTATGTCTTTTACGCCAGTCAATGAAAAAGTTTTGAATTCGTAGCTTTCTCCTTCAGCATCAATGGCTATGGTGTTTAGGATGTGTCTAGCAAAGTCAACTGCTTCCAACCGCTTTAAAATTATATCTCTACCATCGTCTTGCATTAAAATTGAAGCAAGGTCCTTGATAGAGTGGACAGCCTGCACAGCTCTTTCAAGCATTTTTACAGACGTGGAATGGCTTGTAATAACTTCACGCATCTCGCGTTTTATCCGTAGATACTCCGGCACACCCCAAAAACGGTAATAAGGTTGCATTGTACGTTCTGGCAAGACACCATTCCGAAATATAAGACACCGGCTTTCATGTACCCAGAACTGCCCGTAGATACTGTTAACGAAATATTTCTCAGGCATCCCGAACTTGCTTGTATTGGCTTTCCAGGGTTCCGCTGTGTTAATGTTGTACATGACACTATAGTCAGGCCATACAACAGCTCGTTCATAAATGCGTATTTCCTCTATTGACTTAATGTTATCCCAGTCAAGAGGTTCATCAATGCCTCGTCCATCGTCTATCAACATGACGCCGATTGCACCACCGAACAACCGTGCCCAACGTATCCCGCAGGTACCCTTTTCGTCCCATTCGAGGTTGTCGAGTGTATCAATAATGTATTCGGTTGCTTCTGTGTCCTGTAGCCCCAAATCATACCCATGCTTGATTGCTTCTTCGGCGGGGGCGTCGATGGTTTTAGCAAAAAGACCGTTAGATTCATATTGCTCAGTGAGCAACATGTCAGGGATAATTCCCTCACCCCGGAAATGATAATGGGACCCGCTGTCGCGCTGGGTCCCATATTGGTTTACTAGATTAATGTAATCCCCATCATGTCGCATTTGGGATATCCCTGGTATGTCGTGCCAAGCCACAGCATCACCCACTTTCTATATAAGAGACCTAATATTAAATTGAGCTGGCACATGGACAGCCAAAGCCACAGCATCACCCTTGTCAGGGGATGGAATACCCCGTTTTTTCATAGCATCCTTTTTTTCAAGAGCTATCTTGCCTCTGCTGTTCAAAGTATATTTTCGTGTAGATAGTTGTGCGACAAGCTCAGTATCATTTGGAAACGATAGGTGCCCGGCATCCAGGTCATCCCGTAGTTTTGCCCACAGCCATGTTCCCTGGTTGGCGTAATGCTCTGCAGCTTCTTTATTGTCAACCACACCACCGAAATTGATTGGATTAATATCCATGAGTGACAGTCGTTCCTCACTTTTTACCTCAATAAGGCGATCTGTCACGCCACCGCCTAGCCCCGTATCATCTATGTTAACAATAATCCTTCCCCTATATTTAGGGAACGCAGTAGTTATTAATCGGTATTGAACAACAATGTCTCCGACAGTTCTCATCAGATTTTGTCCATGTCGGACTACAGGAATAGAGAGGGCATTGCCGACTTTGACAGCTATTACGGTTTTGTCATCCCCGTATCGTGCGACATCCACCCCTAAGGCAATGCTGCCGGTTGGGTCTTTCTCTGTGAGGATTGCTGCTTCTACAAGGCTCAATTTAATAAAGGCATCGTTTTCCGTGAGTGGAAAATAGCCCTCTACCCTAACTCTTACCACATTGGATTCTTTACCGTATTTTGCTATGAGGAAATCGATGTTTTTCTTATTGGTACGTTTGCTGTCTAGTGAAGATACCCGGTGACATTTGTACTGCGCTCGGTCAGCGTGGAAGCTGTCATAGAATGTACCACTAGTTTTTGTAGGATTTCCACACATAAGCAACTTGTTGTTTTCGCCGGACAAAGTACCATCAATAGCCTCCATAATGTCATCAGCTACACCCGATGCTTCATCCACGATAAAAAGCATATTGTCTTCGTGGAAGCCCTGCATATTTTCCGGTTTTGTTGCTGTACGGGCAACTGCAAACCAGCGTTTTTCATGACCGACTACATATACCCTTGTTTTTGTCCAACGCAATATCCTTTTTAACAAAGGACTGTTTGACATCCACTTTGATATTTCCGCCCAAAGAACATCCTGCAGTTGTAAAAGAGTAGGAGCAGTAGCTACTACTCGCGCATTTGGAAAACAGGATAAAAACCATAATGCTGCAACGGCTTCAACACCTGTTTTACCCACCCCTTGGCCAGATCGCACACTTACCTTGGGATTATGGGCCAAATCGAGTAACACATCTTTTTGCCAGTCATCTGGCTCAAACTGCAATACCTCACGTGCGAACAAAACAGGGTCAATACGGTATAAATCCTGTCTCGCTTTGAAGAATTCACGCCTATTCATTTAGAATACCAGCTATCCAGTCATCAACTAGATCATCTGATGGATTATTATGCTTTTCATCCTCCATTTGCATCTTATGCAGCTGATTAATTCCTTTTTGGGTACCGGCCATAACCCGGGTTAATGCCTCTGCTATCTGCAAGAAACGTTTTTCACTTGAATCAGCAACGGTTTGGGTGCTATCTTGTGCATTCCTTCTTGCATTTACTTTTCCGCCTCCTCCTGACATGGCACCTTTGGTCTTGATTACACTGTCAATCACCATGCCCCCGGGAGCCACTTCAGCGGCTGTCAATCGCTTAAACATACGATGACGAAGGATGCGACTCAGGCTGATTATGTCAAGCTGTTCTTCTGTTTTGTCAATTGGAGAACTTAAAAGGGCCTTTTCTTCGTCAGAAAGGCCCTTGTAAGTAATGGTTTCATATTCGCCGGTAGTTACGGCGTTTTTGTTATTAAGAGGAGCACCACCGTTATTGCCTACGGCATTTTTGTTGTTGGGTTGCCCTCCTCGGCGTTTTGAGTTGTTTTTGGAATCGGTAGGTGTGGGTGGCTGGACCGGTGCTTCCCCTCGAGGTTTTTTAGCAGTGATATAAGATTGTTCTTTTTCCTCTGAGTCCTTTGTCTGATGTACGGTTTTTTGATGTACATCATTTAGTGATTGATGTACATCATTGTTTTTTTTAAGTCGCTCAACCCATTTGTCCCTGAATTTCCAGGTGGCAATAAGCCGCTCATCTTCACTAAGCTGTTCTGCAATGCGGCGGTTCTCTATGTTTCCGCTGTACTGCTCATATATCTTATAGGCTCTATCCCTATTAGGATTACGTTGCTTCGGCATCCCCTCTCACCTGCTTTAGTTATGCTATGAAATTATTTAGGGTATGGCATTGAAATCAACAGAATCTTCTTCCGCATCTTCTTATCCAATGGCATCAAATACCTGTGTTTCCCCTTGGTAATATAAAAGCTCGCATTAGGGTCAATATAATTCTGCAACCATGATAACTTCTGCGAACCTGTTCCATATCTGCCGTGAATTGATTTTGGATGCATTTCTTTCCCATGGATAATAAACATGCATTCGCCGCCTGTTTTACCTGAGTATATCCAGTTGGTGCTTTGATATATCCTCCCAGTATGGCCTCGCTCTATATCTGCATAGGACACAATGAGCCGTATGCCAGGGCTACACTCACGTAAAAGTTTAATTGCTTTGCTTAGGATTTCGGATACGAAGGAATGATGTTTTGTCAAAGCAACCCTTACCAGCTCACAACACTCAGTTTGAGTCAAACCATAAGGGGAGCCAAGGCTTTTATTTGCGCCGCGTCCAAATATGACCGCACCTATAAAGATATCGTTTTCCCAAGCACCTATTTTCACGAGCTTACCAGCTGGGACTGAGCGGCTATAGTGGAAATTTTCGCAGGCATATTTCGCTGCCTTGTAATCACACCAGTCTATTTTTAATGTCACCATTACATTTCAAACTCCATTTTACAATGGGGACATATTACTGTTTTCAAGGGTTTATTTTCTAATGTCGATAAATCTCCTTGGTCGCTTATGCTGCCTATTTCAAAGTGTGCAGTGTCTAAAATTTTGCTCACTTCATCAGGATCGAATCCAGTTAAAGAAATATCAAAATCCATTTCATTAATTTCAGCAAGTAAGCTTGCGAGCCCGGCATTATCCCATTCCCCTTGTACCTTGTTTAAAGCAAGGTTAAGTGCTTTCTCTTTGTCTTCGGAGAGGTTTATTACACTAACAAAGATTTCTGTCATTCCTCGTTCCACTAGTATTTTTAACCGCTGGTGACCTCCTACTACATTCCCGGTTTTCTCGTTCCATATGATTGGGTCTACATAACCAAATTCATCAATTGATTTCGCCAACATCTGGTATTCTGTGTCTGAAGGAGCCAGTTTCACCCGCGGATTATAGGCTGATGGATTTAATCTCTTTATGTCTATTTTTCTAATATCCATGATTCCTCCAAAAATACGGTTAAATAGCAAAGGGCCCGCTCGACGCGGACCCTCTTGGGTGATGCATATATGCCCTAAGGCTATACGGGGGGGCTTTGTTAGTGTGTTGCTATTTTTCACACTGCCATATTAGCACTGTCATAGTGACATAACAATGACATGTTTTTGACATGGGCTATTTGGTGAGCAGATTGATACCGTCAATGCCGAAAATAAAAGCTGTTAGCTGTTCCACGGCCATTGAAATATCCCTATAAATTGTCCGTTTCTCTGTATATTCTTCATCTGCAAGCTCATCTGCAGTTTTAGGTTCATGGTCCAAATAGAGCCAATAGATTACCCTGTAACGACGCCTATCCTCCTCTTTAGGGGAACGGTCACAATATGTTTTATATAAGTCTATCATGGTATCTATATGATCTATGATGATTTTGGTTTTAATTGTACTCTGGCGGATGCTTTCGACCTTAAGCCGGTCACTCACATTGCCATTTACGAGCTCAAGGATTTCAGCTAGACTATATCCATCATCTGTATCTACCTGCGATGCGGTGTATGTTGCACTCTCGCAATGGTCAACCAATGATCGATAATTACGCAAAAGGAGTTTTGTGTTGGCCTTTCGTCTGTCGTTCCGGGCTTTTGCCGCTGCTTTTTCCTCTTCCCGAAGCCGGTCAATTACAATGTTGGTAATTTCCCTTAAAACATCATTGTCCAGTTTTACCGCTGTTTTACCCATATATAAACCCTCCCGTATTATGATTGATTTTATACTCACAACCCGCTATAATAAAGGTGTTCAGGCGTTATTTTTAACGGGCCGCTTTCTTCTGTGTTTAGGAGGGGCGGTTTTTATTTTACAGCACCATTGGCTTCACGCTAAACCGCCTCCCCAGCGTGCCATCTCTGGCTATCCTCAAGATTGTAGTAATAGAACAACCTCTGCCCCAGTGCTACGGTGATATGCGGCAGGCCACTACGCCTGGCACTGGATAGCTCTGCCCCCTCGTAGGCGGCTTCTCCTAGGGCATCGCAATATGCTCCAGCACTAAGATATTCGCGGCTGCGAAATGTCACGCTGTTCGGGAGTCTGTACCCCTTATCAATAATCACATCAGCCTTGGGCGGCAAAATGTTAGTCATTATTTATCCTTTCTATACGTACTGTTGTTGCAGCTTTATTTCCTAGCAATATGCGCCAGGTTGCGCTTCTTTGGCCTGGGCCTGCGAACTGCAATGCGATTCGCAATTACCCCAGCAAGCGCGAGTAATGCAATTACATACAGCATAGGTATAAGCATCATCCGTCCTCCACTTTCTTGACTTTATCCCGGAAAATCGCCTCTCTTGCACGGTCTGCGGCCCTTTCACTGGAGCCGATTGGCTTTGGTTTCGGCATCTGCCTACCCCTTGGGCTGATGAAATGCGAATTAGCCTATACACCCATACCCACGGATTATCGCCCCAGCCGCAGCCACGTTTAGAGTTTATGTTATCCCACAATTCCGAGAACGCCGATCTGCGCGTAGTCATGTCATCACCCTTTTACTTCGTCGGGGTTATACCGCATCGGCATTATCGCTCTTCCAGTCTTATTCATTGCATGGCCCCCCGCTACATATTGGACACTCCTGCTTACCACCAATCTTCATAGGATGAACCAGCTCGCAGTCTTTCAAGGCAACCCGTACAACTTTTGTTTCGTCAATACCGCAATGAATTACATTCAAGATAACTGCCATATCCCCATGTGTAGTCGGAGTAGAATTGCATTGTATCGGCACATCACAATAGCTGTTGCTTTCAAGGCATCCCACAACCTTGTAAATGTGCCAACTACAACAATGGTCAGTGTCTATTACCGCATACCAGCCGAATAGATCTGTACTAGGTTTGAAATCTTTCACTTATTCCACCACTTTCTCAATAGTCACCCCATGCAAAACGGAGTGCTTTATGCCGCCACTAAGATAGTCAAGAACCGTTTGATAGCTGCAGTGGAGGGCCTTAGCACACGCCCTGATGCTCCGGTACTCAACTCCATTAACAATTACTTTATGTGATCGGCTACGGTGCCCCGTCCGCTGCCCGTGCTCCTGCTTTGAGTAGCTGCGCAGGTTTTCACGTTTGCAGTTGAAGGGATTGCCATCTATAACTTCAACATAATCACCTTTGCGGTGGCCTGGGATAAAATGTCGCGCAACAAGATTTTTCAGAGTGTATTCCTTACCATTTATTTTGACTGCAGCCATTCCACTTTTCAAGTAAGGGGTAACCTTGCTTTCAATGAAGTGCTTTCGGCTAGTTTTTATAACCGTGCCATCTTCACAAATGGAATAACTGAACCTTTTTCCTTTGCATATCCTGGAACAATGAGCTGCATCATTCACTCCTATCTAACCCCCTTCAGGCAACTTCATAAAACACAACCAATGAGTCTTCATCGCTTTACCGCTGGGGTGTCCATATAAGTAATCACGGCCTATGACCTTCACTATTTCACGAACTGGAATCTGGTACTCACTCCACTTGAATATCAGGACGCCGGTTGTCTTGAAGACTCTATAGCACTCATCAAATCCAGCTCTCAAATAGGACCTCCAATCATTTGGAAGCAAGCCATATTTCTTTACTAGCCAACTATTGTTTCCACCATGAATCAAATGTGGTGGGTCGAATACGATATGGGCAAATGTTTCATCCTCAAAAGGCAAAGCTGTAAAATCAGCAATCATATCCGGCCTAATTATGAGCTGACGTCCGTCACTTAAAGTGTCGCATACCATACGGTTGTCACAATACAGAACATGGGGATTTTGCTTATCTAGCCAAAACATTCGGCTGCCACAGCATGGGTCAAGTATTAACTTTTCAGTTTTCATCACATTTCCCATAAGTCTCATGTGCTTCTGATAGCTCCTTGTAATGACTTTCAAAGATGGGACATATCTGACCAGGAATCATGAATCTTTGGCACATGGCAAGCCTGCAAAGCCCTAACTTTCTCTTCATAGGGCAAGTCGATTCTGCATTTTTGACGATTAGTTTCATCCCTCTTTTTTGAAGGACTCTGATTCTATTTTCACCGTCTTCACGTACCCTTGCGATTTGCTGCTCAATGTCATACAAAGTTTCGTTTTTTTAACCATTGCTTTATTCCTCCCACTCATTGGTAATGGTTACAATTACCTCAGGTACATCGCCGTAATATTTTTTTACGATTGTCTCAACAATTTTGGCATCGTCCTTGTAAGCTATCTCATTAAGGCTGTCAGCAATAATCTTTAGAATGTTGTCAGCATCGGGTTTCTTTGTCGGTCTTATAATCCCATCGGTCATTGCACTCTTTTTCTTTATCGATACGCTGTTTGGGATTGCAAAAAAAGCGAGTATTTCCATCCGTAGAGCATCTTCACTACCGAAGCGAACTTTGCCGCACTGTCGGATATACTCCGTTTTTACTAGATTTTCATATAGCACTGTTTCTTCCGGTGTGTGTACGGATGTATACTGTCCACGCTTACTGAATTTTGGTCGCCCTTTTCCCTTCGGCACCCCAGGGATAGTGAAATAAACAATCATTCTTTTTCACCGACCGGCATTCGGACATCCTCAGTGTATAACTCATGGGTGCCATCTTGCAGAGCCTTTTCCTCGTCAGACATTTCATACCCCAGGGAGCACAGGAAGCCATAGAGCCTATCAAGCAGGGCGTCGCCAACAAAAATGCCCTTAGAGTTATGAAAACGCCGGTCTTTATCCTCAAGCCGCATATAAACACCAGCCACAAGGAGCTTTGTTGAGCTATAACCACCTTCGCTAATTACGCGGTCACAGGCTTCCCGGAAGGTTTCTCCTGTATCGTCTGACTTTGCATTATAATCCGGCTTGAACGGCTTATTTATATCAAAAAAGTCATGAAATACATCTGTCCGCACATAGCCATACGACTTTATAATGCAAAAGGCTGCCATCCGCTCAATTATGTCTTGACCCTTGGAGTTCCTGTCTACTTTTTTTGCAAAATCCAGCCGGAGGTGATACGCTTGATTACAGGCTTTATCAAGTGCATCAACCCTGGCCTTGCACTCTTCTTCGGCTTGATTATTTTCTACCTGAACGGATGCCACCGCTTCATGCCTCTTTACAAGGAGACGGATGTAATCACCGTCTATGCAATAGTAATAATCAACTGTGTCAGCATCCTCGGGTATTTCAAAATTGTTGTAGTGATGTTGCGAATGGTAAAGTACCTTTACGGTGGCATACCCCCATAAACTTTCAACCATAACTGCAATGCCGGACAATTTCTCTAGAATATCCGCTTTCATCTTGGTTAGGGTTTCTTCTTCGACGGCTTTTTGCAGGCTGTGCCTAAAGTTAGATGTGCCAATGGTATCCAAAACCCTATGTTTAAGTTCCGAGGAATGGATTTTATCCAGTTCAACAAAATCGGCCAGTGTCGCTCCCCGTTCTTCTGCCTGCTTAAGCTTATCCTTATCCAAAGTAAGCAGCTTTTTACGCTTACGCACAGTAGTTTCTGAGAGGCCCGTTTTTTTTGATATGGTGAATACCGTCTCCCCAAAATCAAGCATAAGCTGTATGCCCTGGGCTTCTTCATATGGGGTAAGGTCGCTGCGTTGCATGTTTTCCAGGAGCATTGTTGCAACCTGCGTATTCTCATCCATTATGGATATAATGCAGGGTACTACTGTCAGCCCAGCAATCTGGGCAGCGGCAGTACGCCGATGGCCAATAATTACTGTAAAATTACCGTGGTATTCGGATTTACACTCATCGTCTAACTCGTTCCACCACTCCATATCCTGAGGTACAATCGTTAGGTTTTGTAGTATTCCAGTGATTTTTATGCTTTCAGCTAGCTCAGTTAAATCCCCTAAATCAATCCTCGGGTTTTTGGCATGAGGAAAAATCCTGTTAATGTCAATGTATCGAAGCATGGCAAATCCTCCTTAGTTTAATATTGACTGCCGTGTAGATTTTTTGGTCTAACTGTTCTGGCGGTAGAAATAGTGTATTCCCTTCAACCCTGCACTTTGCTAGAATCACCAAGATATTGTCTGGTATCTTCACCGATCAACGCTCCTTTCAGGGTAGTAATATTTTCTTGAGCATTGCCAATAGGCAATTGCAGACGCTCCGCATTGCTTATAAACTCACGTCCGTAAATTCGCCTATACGCTGCTTTTGACGATTGGGTAATTTGTTTACGCACACTAAGCGGGTATTTTTTAGCCTTGTCTCCCATGTATTCAAAAATCGTATATCCCATACTGCCAAGAGACTTAATCAGGGTAATTATCTGGTCAGCCTCAGTCCTTACCCGGCCTATGCTGGGTGGAAATTGATTTGTATCAGATGCAATAATAGTCTTTACGGCCATCAAAACGGGTGCAGGGTCATAATCTGCGAAAATATCACACCATAGCGCAATTACATGCTCGGCCTGCTCCCGGGAGACATCTTTGTACGAATACGGGAATGCAATCTTGATGACCGCAAGCGCAGCAATTACATCCTCACGAACCATAGATATCACTCTCCTCTTTGAGTATGTCGGCAAAGATGTTTTCGTTTTTGACTGCACTGTTGCCTCCTTGCACATTGAGGTTCTTTAGAGGGTACACATCCGTCCAAGCGTTTATAGTGCTTTGCTCCAAAATGGCAATCTGAACATCATGCAGGGGTGATATTTTCAAAAGACGAGTTGTTATTAACTGCAGAGCCCTGTCGGTTGGAGGTTTCTTTTTCATAATCCGCATCTGGACAAAATCCCAAATTGCATCTTTTAGCCGTGAATCCTCCGTAAATTCGTCAATGATTGCTTGATAACCATTGACGGGCTTCTTAAGGGCCTTGATGACTCCTTTCTTTCCTTCATCTTCAGTTTGGTTTGGTTTAGTTTTGTTTTGTTTATTTATGTGTGCCGTTTCTGGTTCCGTTTCTGGTTCCGTTTCTGGTTCCGTTTCTGGTTCCGTTTCTGGTTCCGTTTCTGGTTCCGTTTCTGGTTCAATATTTGAACTACAAACGGAACATAACTTATAGCGGTTTGGGACTCCCTTTTTGCCCTTTTGATATTCAAGAAAGCCACCGTCAATGAGGGCATCTCTCGCACGTAAGAAGGTGTTAACGGAACTCGCCTGTATTAATCCCATCAATCTCTGGTTGTCTACTGTAACCCATTCGGCCCACATCGCCCTATTGAACAGCATAAGCAGCTTATACCACAGCAATTGTGAGGACGCAGGCAAATAGTTGGTTTCGAGCCATCGTTCGAAGGAATTGATTTCAGCGATATAGTTCAAGTAACTTCACCTCCCCCAGCTGTAAAACTGATATTGCAGCATAAACTTATGCACTACCTTTAAGACACATAGCCGCAACCTGGATCCATTCTTCGATAGACCGCTTAGAGTGAAATAGCATCTCCCTAAGGAACATCTCCATCCCGGCCTCATCATCTTTTTTCACACATTCCCAGTAGGACATGAGCATATGCTTAAACATATCACCCTCATGCATGGCCTCCTCCAACTCCTCATACATTACTGCCGCTGCCTCGTGGGGGCTGTTAAAGCTCTTTCCATGGACTTTGTTTACGCGGGCTAATTCGTCATTTATTGCCATTTTTACGGCACAGCATAATTTACTCATATCGCTTCCTCCAGCATCAATATCCCATGAATCATAATAATGGCTCTAAGCTGAGCGTTTTCGTCGCAATCTACACAAGCGGGTGGGGCAGTTAACGGATTTAGTGTCCGTGTCTGAGGGAACTCTGCCCACCCCGACCCAAGGTTGCGACCCTTGCTTCAAATCAGCTGCTTGTGTAGTTTGCTGCAACGGTGCCACTGGAGATTTTAGACGGTGAGATAATCTCCTAACTTCTTACCTAAACGCCGAATTTTTGCTCGACTGGCTATACAGTTGTACCACCTGTGGTCCTTCGAGAAGGCGGCGGCTTTCCACACTTGAACCGTCCATGTAAGGTGGAGACACCATATTGACCTCACCGGGGCTCGAACCCGGACTCTTCGCCTTGAAAGGGCGATGTGTTAACCAATTTTAATAATTACACCATGAGGCCATACAAAGCCGAAATCTTTTCCTCCCAGGTGAGGATGGGGCTCATCCTTTTTTCACCTTGCCTCGATTGCGAGACGCTTCAGCTTTGTAATAGGGCAAGCAGGAATCGAACCTGCGCACCGGTTGCGACCCGGCCAGTCTTCCACTGAATGTATTGCCCTGTTTTGCCTGTCTCTCCAGGCTGTCACGGTGTCGAATTGTTTTTCCCTCTCAAGTTAAAACAGGAGTCACCGTTTACCGAAAAAGCACTGTCCCACGGATTGACCGTGCCCAACCAGATTTACCGCACCTCACTAGATTGAGGATTGTACTGTTGCATCTGGTATCTCGTGCTTGCGCGGGTGAGGATTTGCACCTCACATGACTCATCAGATTACCGTGCGTTATTGGATTCTCCAAAAGTTCTCGGGATTTTCCTGTTTTGTCTTGTCAGGCAATCTAGCTCACAGCACATGCCTTCATAGCGTCTACCTATTCCGCCACCGCACAACGCCGTCTGTTCCGAGCTGTCACAAGAATTATTATTGCACTTGATTGCGCTGTGCCATTTAACATCCCGCGCCTCTCACCCTACCTACAACTCACAAGTGCCCCTCGGATATCAGCCTATTTTGCTTCATAAATTCACGATATACTATTTCTTGCAGGGCACAATACACTGAATTTCTTGTTACGGGTCCCCCTACCACGACTCGGACGCCGTCAAATTTATACTTTTTGTTCTTTGCTTTTTCTTTTAAAATAAACGCGCGTTGTGCCCTATATGCGGCCTGCCGCTCTTTGCGGTACTCTTTTTCAATGTCAAGATATTTTGCGACAAGAACGTCAAAGCACATGATTGGGTAGTCCCGCAAGACATCAGCTTCTCTCAAGTTACTCTCCTCCTAAGGCCCCTAGCGGCCCCGTTTAGTTCCTAAGACATTTTCGGTAATGGTGCTGGTTCATCCGAATTAGGCATAACCGACACAATTTCCCAATCTCCACATTGAAATATCTTTTGTATACGGCAATCCTTGAAGGTTGAGTTGTTTGCGAGGACTATGTTCTCACATGGAACACTTGACCATAGAGGGGCCGTTACCGTGGAGCTGCCCCAGGCTGTTACCGTGGAGCTGCCCCAGGCTGTTACCGTGGAGCTGTCCATGGCTGTTACCGTGGAGCTGTCCCTGGCTGTTACCGTGGAGCTGTCCCAGGCTGTTACCGTGGAGCTGTCCCTGGCCGTTACCGTGGAGCTGTCCATGGCTGTTACCGTGGAGCTGCCCCAGGCTGTTACCGTGGAGCTGTCCCTGGCCGTTACCGTGGAGCTGTCCCTGGCCGTTACCGTGGAGCTGCCCATGGCTGTTACCGTGGAGCTGCCCCAGGCTGTTACCGTGGAGCTGCCCCAGGCTGTTACCGTGGAGCTGTCCATGGCTGTTACCGTGGAGCTGCCCCAGGCTGTTACCGTGGAGCTGTCCATGGCTGTTACCGTGGAGCTGTCCATGGCTGTTACCGTGGAGCTGCCCATGGCTGTTACATCTTCACAATCTTTGATGTAATGATTGCCTCTATCTAAGACGAGTCCCTTTACTCCGATGTGAATATGTCCCTTCGCATATTCCATAACGGCAGCTCGCATCCGCTTTTCTTCATACTCTTTAACGAACCAGTCCGGGATAATATCCTGGTCGACCTTTAGCTGCCAGGTGTCAATATCCGTAAAAGGATCGTGCCCGGGTGGAATAAGCTCTGCTCTGACAAACAATCTTTCTGCATTTTTCTGAGTATCCTTAATACCCAGTTCATTCAGCATGTCTGTGTGGGACTCGTAATCCGGCACGAAGACACGGTCTTTCAAAATGATTCCTGACTTGAATGTACACATAGGTTTCAATCCCTTCATTTTGTATTAGTCGTTGAATATGATTCCGTACACATGGTATTTGCTCTCGAATGTATCCCGGCCAATGTAATGGGCCTCGTCATGGTGGGGCCTACACAAGCACAGCTTCCGCATATGACTATCATCCACTGTGGTACGATTCCGTCCCATACCGATGGGATCCCAGTGGTGTATCTCACCATCACATCCACAGACGATACAACGGCGGTGCTTTAGCGATGAGTAGATTGCAGCGTTGATATCATCTGTCCGGTCTATTAGCGCATCCATTAGTGGGACATCCCATCCAAGGGCAAAGTCTATGATGTGGTTAATGAAGTGCCGGGCAGTAGTCACGCTGCAATCAGCGAAGGAGAAATAATCGTCTCCGGTAGTAGCTACATAGCGATACTTCATAATTTCCTTAAGCTCCTCTGGTGGATAGCCTAGATGGTCGGCGATGTCACCCAGGGTTGCATAAGCCTTTTTCCGTTGCTCGGCAGTGATATGCCGGCCATCGTCTATCCGTAGTTCACCGTTCAAAATGCCGGTGTCAGTGAGCTTATTCATCTCACCGGTGAGGCTTTCGCCAGGAACGAGGACGAGGAAGTACGTACCCTGTGGGGCTTCCTTATGCACTGCTGCTTGGACTGCTCGGTACACTTCCTCGCCCTCCTTCCGGTTGCTTATGATTACCCTGCTTTTACAGTGATGGTCTCGCCTTTGGTCACAAGTATCCCTTCAATAATAAGCCCCTCGGCTGTAATGAGTTGACCATCCTCTGTCACGGTAAATATGGCCCTATCTCTTTTGATTTCAGCCTTTTCTGGGGACTCGACTACCTTTATATATTTTAGGAGTCCAGCATCTTTTAGGCTTTCGACGAGTGTTGCTTCGTTGTATTCCCACTTGTCAGATTTTCGAGATGACACTTTGCCGTATGGGGTACTGAGTTTGAATCGGTCATCTTGCGCCCTTTCTTCCATGAAGTAATCAATAATGAGAGATTCAAAAAATGCTATATTTCGCTCAATGTCCATGTTTTGCTTTTCTTTCCAAGCAGTAATGCGAGTCAGTTCTTGCTGTGCCAAGAAGTCAGTATCTGCCTTTTTATCCTGCAATGCTTTGATTTTTCTAAAAGCCCAGTTCGCCGTCCCTAGGTCTTTTATGCGGAATCGCTCCTTTAATGCTGCTGTTACCGATTCACTATCATCATCTGATGCATGTAGGTCCCCGGCTGCATATAAGGCATCTTCCATATCAATAAGTTCAAGCTTTGTTAGTTCGTTCATTGTCATCCTCCATTCGTTATTTTTTTGTTATCCATTTTTCAAAATAGGTGCCTAGCAGATTGTTGTCGCGAAGAAATGCGATAAAGTCAGTAACCGTCATGTCTATGGGTGGAGTTTCGATTTGTAGATACCTCTCCTTGTATACATCGCGGCCATCTGATATGAGATATTCAAAAACATCTGCCTCTGGGCAAAGCTCGAAGTAAAAGGGGTGCTGGATACTGGCTGTATATTTCCCTACCTCATACCCCTTTCCATATCCCGTATCAAAGAAATCTACAACACTAAACTTGATATCGTAGATAACCCCGGCTTTTAGGTAATCTAGGCGGCCATAGAGAAGAAAATTAATACCGCCAATGGTCTTGTTTTGGCGTAAAGCCACCTGCTTCTGGCCGCCCCGGACGATATCTGCGACTTTTCTTACACCAATAGAAGTTGTATCCGCACCTTCGGCCGTGGAATTTACTGCATCTTCGAATTTGATACCTGCCCACATGTAAGCGTTTGTTGGTTTATCTTTGCGGTTAAGCGTGTCGATGAAGTCGTTATATGCCGAATCCACATATTTCTCTTCGGCGTTGTAGATATATAGCCAACTACCAAGCAGGGATTGAGTGAGAAGGTACCTACTCATGGTTGGTCACTCCAGAGCAGTCCTCTGACTCAGCTTTGGGTGGCTCATCCGCATTTGTTTTCACATTATCCGCTGGCTCAGTAGTTTCGGTTTCGGGCTCCGCTGGGCCTACCCATGCTTTAGCCTCCTTGTCCCATGTAATCCCTAGGTTTGCTAGCCTGACTTTTGCCAACACTTTAATTTCCTTTTCACTCGTTAGAGAATGTTCAATGGTATTTAGAACTTCAAGAAACTTGTTAGCTTCTGCAACACCAGTGATTTCATCAACCAATTGTCTGCCTTCCGTCATTGCTTTTTTGTAGGCTTCCTTGGCTTCGGCATAAATTAATGATTCATCAACCAGTGTGCTTTGCATGTATGTGAAAAGTTTGGTTAGATAGTCGTTTTCTACTCCGTCGCCAAGCTGTGGTAGCTTATGGAGGCCGGAAACACCGTAACAACCTTTAGCGAAGTATTCTTCTGTTGGTGAGAACCCGACTACCCGGTCTTCGCTGATAATTTGCAGGAAACAACCGATATCGCAGGGTTGCCACACAAGATTACGAGCCGAACCCTCACATAAAAGACGATGCTTGGTTACGTCTTTGTCCTTCTCTTCAACCGTGTGGAAGATATAAATAATGTGCTTGTTGAAGGTGTACTGGAGCATATTTGTGAAACGGATAAACTCAGCCTTGACCGCCCCAAAGCCTGTTTGACTGATACCGCCACCTTTCTTTTTGTTCTGCACGTTTGAGCGCATAGCCCAGTCTTGTAGATAGGTAACGAAGCTACCGCCGGTATCTACGATGATGGTCTCAAAATCCTTCATGTCAGGGCTTTCGATATCAGCCAAAACTTCCTCATGTGTTGCAGCCATAATAGACGGCTTGCGATGTTTAGCCTTTACTCGACTTATTCCTTTGTCGAAGTCAATGATGACGGGATTTGGGGCAGATAAAGCCAAAGTCGTTTTGCCAACACCCGGCGGACCGCTGATAATCATTGAGAACTTCTTGCCTGTGAAATCCATATTTTCGGGTCTTACTATTGCCATAAAGGTATCCTCCTTGGGATATTCCGGCGGTGCCATTAATACGGCTATCGCCTTTAACAACATTTCTTTACCAAACCATCCGAAGTGGCATTCTCTTGTGGGTATGTCTAAGGCTATTGCCAAATCCACGTAGGCTTGGGAACGCTTCTTTTGTCCGCTTTTCCATATCGGGTCAAAGATGGCGTGGACTTTTTTCTTTAGTTCTTTAAGCTCCCGGTTGGCCAGTCTACCCAGGGGTGTTTTCCCGTCTGGGTGAGTGCCAACTGATGCTTTACAGAGGGTGCAGGCATAACATTTGCAGTTACCGTTTTTCCTGTATCTGCGGCCATAGATGTAATCGTTGGTAGTTAAAATTACTTCCGCACCGCAATAGATGCATTCTGTGGGTATGGGATAGGGTTCAGGTTTAACTCTCATGTAAATATATCCTTGCTAACAACAGGCGCATTCGATATAATGGATTAAGAGGCAGGGCTTTTATTAAAACCCCTGTGCTTGCTCTAAAGCCGCATTTTCGTCCCTCAACGTGCTGCGGCTTTTTTATTTCCGGGTTTCTTTTCTCAAATACCACGCTAATCACCTCCCATAACACCATTTTCTTTGAGCCATACATCGACATCCGTAGCCTTTATCGTCCCGCCATCTTCTGGCATAACGGCAATAAAATCCCACTTGAATTTCTGGTATAACCCGTCGCGTTGAGCCGCTTCTTGACCAATCATGGAAGCCAAAATATTTAGGGCCAACTCTGCCGGGCCACTGCCACCGTATCCCCATTCAAACCCGTCTGGACTGTGGTGGACAATAGCATGGGGTACATTTACTTCTGGAGTGCCATCTGGTTTTCGCTTGAGGTTTATGTCATATGCCCCCTTGGGGTTTTCCAATAGAGGAATCCGATTACTGTTCATGGCTGAAATAGCGGCAGAGACATTAATTCCCATCCTGCCGGCACACACACGCCCAAAGCCTAAATCAGCCCACGGCTGAGATTTTAGTTTCCGTTGACACCGTCCACATATTTTTCTCACTTCATGCATTCCTTTCCTCTAAGACTCCCATCCATCTGTGCCGTTTATCACGTATACGCTGAAAGGCTTCTGCACCCTCCCATGTTGGCTCCCAGCCGTTGATTTCACACTGGGATAAGTACTCCTGGATTTCTCTGAACTCGAAAGACATACTTTTCCTCCTTTCTATGAATTTTGCCGCCACAGACAGCATGGGGGCTATGTAACCGCCATTAGGCGGGTAAGCTTAGTGCGTCGTATGCAAATTAATAATCAAGCTGCTAGCTGGTCTGAATAAATAGTAGTTGATAACAACATGGCATGAACATGTTTGATTTTTGCCATGGCATCCTTAAAGCCCTTACTAGTTTCATTACATAGACCACTCCCAACAATCTCCATTACATCCTTTACTGTCGGTACTAAATCGTTCTGTGCCATCCAAAGCTGAAATGCCATATCTCCATGAGTTTGAGGCATTTGCAAATCCGGAAGAAATTTTCCAAGTATGCTGCAGTGTTTGAGGTGCCACCATGCCAATAAGGGGCTATTGTAATGATCTGCCATCGCTGAAACGATGTCATCGGGAACCTTGGTGTGACCGTTTTCATAATCGGAAAGAGTCCGGGGAGAAATGTGTAGCAGTTCTGCTGCTTGTTCTTGTGTAATTCGCGCAGTTTCTCTGCATAATTTGTAATGATTTTCGCAATCTTTGCTCATGTCATGCTTTCTCCTTCCCGAGTAAGATATACATAGAAAAGTGATTACTGTGCTGCATAGATGGCAAGCCGTTTCTCATCAGTTTCTATAGAAAAGCCACGCCGGCGTTTCATCTCATCGGAGCCATATATGACCTTAGATTTTAAGATGGTGTCATGGCCATACTTGCATTGTGCCTTGTAAACCGCCAAGTCCAGCACATTAAAGTAGAGATCCTTACCTTCCTTTCCCATGGGTATCCCCCTGCGCCTGGCATGTTGACTTGCGTACTTTGGGTCTATCCGATACAACTCGGCATAGTCTTTAAGCGTCAACTGCGCCACTTTTCCAAACTGAATTTCAAGGGCATCTAATTCGGTTTTGACATAGGGGTTGTTTGCTATGCTCATATAGCACCCCCTGCAACCTTTTGTGCTTCAACTTTGGCAATGTACTCTCTCACCTTTGGGATTAATTCATGACCGGCACTACGTCCTGTGGACACATCGTGCAGGGTTGCAAGGCTTACCCCGGCATTGGCTGCTAATTCCTTTACAGTTGTTCCGTTTTGCACTGTAAATATGAGAACTTCTAACCCAAATGGGGTTTTTGGCTTACGTCTGCCTGGCATATTGTTCCTCCTTTCATATGTTCGGTTTTCCGTTCGAGTTTGGCTTGTATTTTGGGTATTGATGCTGTATATTGGTTGCGATAAATGATGGCGGCTATATGCCTTTAACTGTTTGACTACGAATATTGATGGTGCAGTACAGACCGTCATCGGTGAAAAAATCGACTTCATTGCTGTTCTGCTCTGAAACCGTAGGACGGAACTTGCCACGCGCCTCTGGGAGGCTGGATTTAAAGATATCTATTGCGGTTTTGATTTTGGCTTTGCTTGATATATGGTTGCCCCCTTGAGCTATGCGTTTGCGCTTTGCTTTGCTGTTGGGGATAGTATATTCTAATATTTAAGACGTGTCAATAGTTTTTTATTAAATTTAAGAAATTAATTTTGAGGAGGCATTTTTGTGCTTAATACCGAGCGAATTCTTAGACTTATAAAGAATGCGGGGTATACTGAATATGCCGTTTGTAAGGCATTGAAATGGGGTAATGGTGTTATTTCTAAATGGGAAAACCACAGCCCAAGCATAGACAAACTAACGGCCCTCTCAAATTTTATAAGTGTTCCTATTTCTACTTTGCTCGAATATACCGATGACCACACCTATACAAATGAACAAGATGACGAAGTATGGGAACTCCGCCGCGAGATGGCAGAACGACCAGAGATGAAAACACTTTTCAGCCTTGCAAAAACAGCTGACAAAGACACAATAAACTTTGCTAACGAAATGATTATGAGAATGCGCAAAGATAGTGGATATTCTGACGAATGAAAACATGAATAAAAAACACCTTTCATTCATGAAATATGTATATAATTATAGGGGGGCTCGAAATTTTTACACTCGACAACTTAGGGATAGTCGCAGATATAATTGGCATTCTGGGCTTCATGCTGACAATATTATTACTCTACCGTTCAAATAGTCTGCACAAGTTAATTGCGCAGAAATATGCATATAACAAAGAAAGGGAAAAGTCTCGCCAAGTAATACAAGCAATTCGTAATGGGATTTCAGATGATGGGGTATTTAACGAGCGTTCGGTGTCTCAGCTCCGTATCATTCTCTTTTCTTCAAATGAGAAATTCAGCAGCTTAAACAAAGGGAGGGATAAAAAGCACATAAAGAAGACCTTGAAATTACTAGAAAGTCCCATTGATGAGATTGATAAACAACAACTCTGTGTGGAGCTTGATTATTTTATAGCAAGATACGGAAGGGATGAAAACTAATGATAACGATTGAAGTAAAAGAAGCTTTGCTAAAATCACTTATTACTGCTACTAAAAACGGAACTGTATTCTGGGAGATTGTTGCCATTATAAATGGAGTGTCAAGGAAGGGATATCAAGCATCATGGGAAAATAGTATGCGCTTTGTCATGCATGAAGATGATAGAGGTGTGTGCCTGGAGATACATCGTGTAAACGAGCAAAACGAAACTGAGCTCCTGTCAATTGAAGACAATGATTCTGATGATGAAATAATCGTTCTTATGTATCGGTTATATAATCTCGTGCTAGATCGACACAAGTATAGTACAAGTGAAATTACTAAATTCATAAACGCAGTCAGTGCTAAGCAGGCATAAAATGTACTATCAACAACACTAAGATGAATATGGCAATGAATGTCCCCAACGCCTTCAAAGCGTCTTTAGTAAACTGCCATCTGTATTCCTTTATTGCATCGTCGTGCAGTCTCTTCCGAGACCACAAAGAAGCAAGGGTATGTGCTTTGATACGTAATCTTATTTTGTTTTTGCTCATGCCATCACCCCTGTTATTTTGATAGATAATGAATAAACCCAGATAGTTATATTACGGTGATTTCATTAAACATATGCAAACCTGAGCTCATTGGTGATGTGTGACACACTAAAATAATAACTTTGCACATTATAATTCAAATATTTGATATTACAAGGGGAAATACATTTGGACACATATGAACGAATTAAGCAACTTTGTGATGAAAATGGCACTAGCATATCCAAGTTATGCATAGATATAACTGGAAGCAGTGGCAATACGTCAACATGGAAAAAGGGTAACATCAGAAATGACTACCTCATAAAAATAGCCGAACGCTTCAACGTCACCACCGACTACTTATTGGGCAAATCGGATTCCCCCCACCCTTCTACCAACTCTGATGATGAGCTCTGGGAGCTCCGCCGGATTATGTCTGAAAAGCCAGGGGCGCGGACGCTGTTTAGCCTTTCAAAGACAGCAGATAATGAGACACTAGAGTTTGCAGGAGAAATGATTAAACGGATGCAGAAAGAAAGCGGATACGGTGATGAATAATGGATGATATCATTGTCCGTTATAAGGACATGCCTACTGAAATAAAAGGTATGACAATACTGGACGAAGATGGCAATTTTAACATCTACATCAATGATAGACTCTCTCATGATATGCGCCTTGAAGTATATGAGCACGAGCTTGCTCATATCGAACGAGACGATTTTTATCGTGATGCTGATATCAGGGATAAAGAGCTTATTGGCGCAACTGCATATAGTAATGAAGCGCAAATACCCCCCGTCATACCCGAAAAAACACCTCGACTTAAAAGGAAGCCTGTCCCACCTAATGATAGGGCAAAGAGCAACAGCTGGACAGGGCAAAGGCGAACACTCACAGAAGATGAGTGGGACTTTTTACTCGAAGGTCTGAAGAAGGGAGAGTTTTTTAGATATGCAGATATAATCCAAACACAGATTAAACACGAAGCTATCAGGGCCGGAGATGCCTATTACATACCGCATACCATCCCAGAGGTGTTTCAGCGAGACAAACGATATTAAGATCCATGCATCATTATATATAATTTATATAGTAATTACGCGAAAAGGAGGTATTACAAATGACATGTCCAAATTGCAGTAGTGACAAAGTGGCAGTCCAAATCGTCCAAACAGGTGGCGTTACAAGACACAAAGGGAGAGGCTGTATATTCGGCCTCTTGAGAATCATTTTAATTATATTTACATTCGGACTCTGGCTGGTTTTTGCCAGATCAAAGGGAAAAAGTAAAACTACATTCCAGAATGAAAAACATGCTGTTTGCTCTGGGTGTGGACACAACTGGGTTGTGTAAACCAAGATGTGCTACTTGCTGCGGCCTCCTTGGTTAACTGAAGAGGCCGCAAGCATACCATTTGGCAAGGATGTGTAACTTTGAGATATAAACATAAAAGAAACAAAGATGGCTATTTCAAAGAATCTTGGCTAACCGACGAGATATTGCCCAGCGGCAATAAACGTCGCATAGTTATTCGTGACAAGGACTATAAAATATTCCTATCAAAACTTGATGAAGCAAAGAGATTACATAAAAAAGGAATTTCACTAGATAATACAACCGTTGCAGAATGGAGCGAACGATGGTTTGCTGTGTACAAGTCACGAGCATCAGACGAACAAAAAGCTCATTTTAGAGCTAAGCTTGACTATGACATAATCCCAGTAATCGGTGATATGCGTGTAAAAGATATTCGTGCGTCTCACTTGCAAGATCTACTTAATCAATCGTCTGGAAAAAAGGGCACCGTCGTAAAAATACGTCATGTCATTAAACAATTGTTTGAATCAGCTGAGAATGAAGGTATCATTGAACGTGACCCTGCTCGCAAACTTGAGTTGCCAGACAATTTAGATGAATCACCACGTAGACCTCTTACTGATATTGAATGTAATATTGTGTGGAAGGTGGCACAATCACATCCTGCTGGTGTTTATGTTATGACCATGCTTTTATGTGGATTAAGACGTGGCGAATGCGTTGGGCTTACTATTGAGGATATTGATTTTGAGAATAAACGAATCTCTGTCAAAAAGGCAATTCGATATACCTCAAATCAAGGAGTAGAGAAAAAGCCTAAAACAGACGCAGGTATCAGGCAAATGCCTATACCGGATATACTAGTCCCGATGCTAAAAAATCAATGTAAAAACAAAGATTATAATGTGCATGTGTTTACAAAAGTTGATGGTGATAGAGCGACGGGGATTGCAGTTCGCAGGTGGTGGGAGTCATTTCTTCGCCAATGTCATATAGAATCGGGAGCTAAGCTATTCCGTAATAGTATACTTCTTGAAACATCAAATTTTGGAAGTGATATCACACCACATTATTTGCGTCACACCTATGCCACAGACATACACGCTGCTGGTGTCCATGAAAAAGAGCAAAAGCATTTTCTTGGACATAAGTCGCATGATGTAACAGACATATATCGGGAAATATCTAACGAGTCTTTCAATCGAGCCGCTGAGGTAATCAACCAATATTTACAAAATAAATATATGATGACTGAAACTCATGTTTCTATCAATGACCCAGGGGACAAAAAGGGGACACACAGCAATATACACACATGACAAACATACAAAGTTAAAGCATCGCAGGTATTGTGACATCCAACTTGCCAAGGCGAGGGTCGCCAGTTCGAATCTGGTTTCGCGCTTACCTCAAAACCCTTGTAAACACTACGTTTACAGGGGTTTTTGCTTTGGTGGGAAAAAGTAAAAAACCACTACTTTTCCCCTCTAAAACCCCCTAAAATTGCCTCAATTGATGTCAGAAAGTGTGTCAAAAATTGAGGTCAATTTTGCCTGTTAAACCGCTGTATCTTGCGGGTTTTCGGATGTACATATTTTTCTAAATGCAGTGTCTAATGTGTGAGCAGCTTCGGCATATACGGCTTTGAAGACTGTGCTGTAAATATCCAGCGTGGTTTTGATGTTGGCGTGTCCCATCATTTCAGATACAATTTTGGGGTTGACCTTCTCCTCCAGCAACATTGTGGCAAAGGTGTGGCGAAACATGTACAGCGTTAGACCTTCATCTTCTAATCCGTGCTTGATGACGAATCTCTGGAACAGACTTCGCAAACTTGAATAGCTTCGCATGGAATTTTTCTTGCCCCGTGATGTGTTTGGAAAAACGTGGGATTCATTGTCGGTTTTGATGCCTTTTTGCTGGCAATACTCTTTCCACTCACGAAGTACATCAAGTAAGACCTGTGGCATTGCTATGTTGCGTCGGCTGCTGTCCGTCTTCAACCTGCCTAGTTTTGAACCACGGGATACAATATTTCCTATATCGTCACGTTTAACGGTTCGCTTAACGGCCTCTCGCACTTGGAGCTCTCTTTTGCCGAAATCGACATTGCCCCATTTTAAGGCAATTAATTCCTGGGTTCGTAAGCCTTGCATGGCGAGCGTCATAAGAATTGGTTTTAGCACGGGGTTATTTTCAACTGCTTCAAAAACAGCTACCCTTAATTCGGGACGCAATGCCTTCCCCTTTTCATCAGGGTCAATGCTTTCATTTTTACCCGCAGAGCCAACCTTAACATCCGATACAGGATTTGTTGTCACGAGGTTTTTACGGACGGCATACTTGAAGAATTGATCTAGTAGGCTTCTTGTCTTCTTTATATAGTCCGTGGAATAACCGCCGTCTGAATCATTTGAAAACCCGAAGCCGCCTTCTAGCTTTTTCCGCTTCATCCTATTGATAAACCGTTGGATTCGCATGGTATCAACATCTTTAACATCAAGCGCACCTAATGC
>Ga0123355_10000725_pt1 | contig 44793 bp, 26 predicted proteins | sample TergutEmb28metaG_3_FD_89872 | JGI IMG/M metagenome (GOLD analysis project Ga0123355, IMG submission 89872) | Embiratermes neotenicus P1 segment gut microbial communities from Petit-Saut dam, French Guiana - Emb289 P1 | ecosystem: Host-associated > Arthropoda: Insects > Digestive system > Gut ...
ACACAGCTTCATATGCCATAATATCAATTTTCGTACCTATCAGACTACACAGCTTCATATGCCATAATATCAATTTTCGTACCTATCAGACTACACAGCTTCATATGCCATAATATCAATTTTGGTACCTATCAGACTACACAGCTTCATAAGCCAGAATATTAATTTTCGTACCTACAAGACTACACAGTTTCATAAGCCAGAATATAAATTTTCGTACCTATCAGACTACACAGCTTCATATGCCATAATATCAGTTTTCATACCTATCAGACTACACAGCTTCATAAGCCAGAATATCAATTTTCGTACCTACAAGGCTACACAGTTTCATAAGCCAGAATGTAAATTTTCGTACCTATCAGACTACACAGCTTCATGTCAGAATATCAATTTTCGTACCTATCAGACTACACAGCTTCATAAGCCAGAATATCAATATTCATACCTATCAGACTACACAGCTTCATATGCCATAATATCAATTTTCATACCTATCAGACTACACAGCTTCATAAGCCAGAATATCAATTTTCATACCTATCAGACTACACAGCTTCGTATGCCATAATATCAATTTTCATACCTATCAGACTACACAGATCCATAAGCCAGAATATAAATTTTCGTACCTACCAGACTGCACAGCTTCATAAGTCAGAATATCAGTTTTCATACCTATCAGACTACACAGCTTCATATGCCATAATATCAATTTTCATACCTATCAGACTACACAGCTTCATAAGCCAGAATATAAATTTTCGTACCTATCAGACTACACAGCTTCATATGCCAGAATATAAATTTTCGTACCTACCAGACTGCACAGCTTCATATGCCAGTATATAAATTTTCGTATTTATCAGACTACACAGCTTCATAAGCCATAATATCAATTTTCATACCTATCAGACTACACAGCTTCGTATGCCATAATATCAATTTTCGTACCTATCAGACTACACAGCTTCATATGCCAGAATATAAATTTTCGTACCTATCAGACTACACAGCTTCATAAGCCAGAGTATAAATTTTCGTACCTACCAGACTGCACAGCTTCATAAGCCAGAATATAAATTTTCATACCTATCAGACTACACAGCTTCATATGCCATAATATCAATTTTCGTACCTATCAGACTACACAGTTTCCTATGCCAGAATATCAATTTTTGTACCTACAAGACTACACAGCTTCATAAGCCAGAATATACATTTTCGTGCCTACCAGACTGCACAGCTTCATATGCCAGTATATGAATTTTCGTACCTATCAGACTACACAGTTTCATATGCCAGAATATCAATTTTCGTACCTACAAGACTACACAGTTTCATAAGCCAAAATATAAATTTTCGTGCCTATCAGACTACACAGATTCATAAGCCAGAATATAAATTTTCGTACCTACCAGATTACACAGTTTCATATGCCAGAATATCAACTTTCTTACCTATCAGACTACACAGCTTCTTATGCCAGAATATAAATTTTCGTACCACCCAAACTACACAGCTTCATATGCCAGAACACGTTTAATTACCGCCACACTAATAATTACAACTGCGAAGAAAATTTAGTGCATGACTTAGTTCCAGTTTAAACCAATATTAATTTTTTTGGAGGTGACATAATTCTCACCGCCGTCACTTTTGTTTCTGTTACCTTACAAAAGAAACATGTCACGCACAATTTGAAGGTACGAATGGCATGAAGAATAGTGTCGTATATTTATTAAATATAAGATAGTTAACTTCATTGCAATATTCCCTAAACGCTATATTTCATCCATATTCTCGGAGATTTCCCTTTCAAAACGTACAACATTTTTTATACACTACGTAAAATTTAGCTGTATCGAGGTAGGCTACATCATTCTGATATCTGAAATGAGAGAAAGGACCAATTTAGGAATAAGTTGTCGGGACTAAAATATGTATATATGTATAAAAGAATGTCTAATTTCTGTAACAATTTGATGTAATAAAATTTAGGAATCCACTTAAAACTCTCTTCTTTCGCATACGTTTGGCATGTACGAGAGAGTGTAGAAATGAATACAGAACGTTGGCGGGGTAATCTAAGGAAATTGACCACTTGGGCATAATCGTAGATGCTAAGATGATGGTGATGCTTAAAATGATGTTATAGAAGTCCGTTGGGAGTACGCGGACTGGCTTGATGTGGCACAGAATAGGGCAAGGGGCGGTCTGGTGTAAAGGCCGTAATAAAGTTTCCGATTTCGTAATACAGGGCGATTAATTGATTACTTGAAAATTTATTAGTTTTTCAAGAATGGTTTCGCTCCATGGAGTTAGTTGGTTGATAAGCCTACAAGATGAAATCATTTCCTCGATTTCATTAAACTTCTGAATAAAACAATACGAATTAGTAGCAAATGCAGTCTAAAAAAAAAATAAAAATATTTCTGTAATTCCCACCTGTGACCTGCTGCAGGAGGTAGCGAACCCACGTGTTGCCACTGCCAGGGAAAGAAGCCAGTGCCACGACCGGTCCTGGCTGTTCGAGAAAGCGCAGAGCCTGACACCACTGCAAACGGTTGCGTCTCGTTGCGGCTCTTATGCCCACCCCCAGAGGGACTCCTCCTCGAGACCGACTCCCGCTTCCTTGGGAACCCTGAAAACTCCAGTTCAGTAATAATAGAATCTGACATAATGTGTGCAGGTTCCTGTTGCTCCTTGTGGCAAAAGATTGCTTTCTTAACTAACTCCAGCTCAATGTTTCTCTTTTAGGTAGAGAAGGTGTAGTTTTGGCCAAGCAGTTCCTTGTTGTTAACTACCCAAAGAATCATAATTGTTATTACTAAATCCCGCCACTGAACGCAACCTTTATTCTGTTAAGTCCAATTCACATAGTCAAAACATGTTTATCTGTGAGGAACTTAAAGGCGACTTGTTTTCAGTAACTAGATTTCACAAGTAAGCTGCCAAAATGTTCTACTGACTATTTCTTATTAGTCCATTGATTCTACTGTGTACGTGCAACTTAACGTATCTTTCGTGCATTAATTTCTATCAATGACTCTCGACATTTTCAAGGAAATGTGAAAAAAATGACCAAAACCCTCAGTTATGTTAGCTGATATCTCTATCGAGCATGAAATCACTTTTTCGAATCAAGTTGGTCCTGCAGGACGTTATAAATACACAACTGTACTTCTTAACTGGGACTGGAAACGTCTCCGCTGTAAGGAGTGTGTGGTATGTTTGGGTTGGTGTTGTTTCTTCAATAATACTCCTTGCCAATATATTCTCAGATTTATCATAATAATCAACAGATATTTAGGATCTGTTGTTTTAATTTGTATGACTGCTTGTGATATTGCTCAGCTCGTGCGTGTAGCGAACGGACTGCTGCATTTTAATCGAAGGGGCTGAAGTGTCGACAACACAACGATGTTACTGCCTCAAGTGCAACCTGGTTTTGCGGTTGCTAAACCATCCCGGCAGGATGTGTGGTTGTACAGCTGTCGACTGAAAGCTTGTGGCTGCAGTGGTGTGCGGAGAGACTACTGAAATTTTACTCCTCTGACAGGACTTGCTATTAATCCTTTGATACGGCAGATTTCTCCATTGAAATGAATGAATGTACGACAACCAAACACAAACTAGAAAGACAACTTAAGACCGAGACTAGCTCAAAAGCGCAAGTCGATGTCCCTCGGTCTGTTTTGCAATTGCTGTGTTAACCGCATCGCTGGGCTGAGTAACATACAACTTAAACAATAATTGAATTGCGCCTACGCAAAAAAGATTCCCGTCGCGGTTGAAAACTTCGACGTGGATATACTGAACACAATTGCTCAAGAGACAATAGACGTTTATGAGGAGGCATAACATAGGCTCGAAGGGTCTGTGAATTTCTAACACAGATTGGTCATGACTAAGGTTAGACTCGTGGCGATAAACCAGGCACTCACCTAGAGCCGCCATGTCTGGGAAGAGTGCTGGCCATGTCCTGTCTTTGTGTGTTACGTCCTGGCATTCGTCTTACAACTGAGGAACAAGCATTGCTGAAACCTTAGGGTAGTTGAAGAATGCCAGTTAGGCACGATTAATTACGTCAACACGGCCAAATTTTGACACCTAGCCAAACGTTTGTTGATCCCTGCTTTCATTGGGACATTTTAGAAGCCACTGTAGATATCTGCCGCGCTATCTAACTAAGGATTTCTCCACATCAGGTAACTTTAAGTCGAATTTCTCCGTTAGAGGCGTGAGGTGGTCGGCAAAGAACGAAACTTCCAAATCCTCGTGAATTTACCTGTTATCAAAATAACAAAGTGCACTGGCAAGAATGAAAAGACAATTGGATTGAAGAACCCGCATCTACCAAATATTACTGCGGGCGGTAAACCTTCAATTGGTGCACACTTAGCCCATTTCCGGAAGACCCAACTACCTATGCAGTAGAAATCCATGGACAGAGTACTCCTCCCGCTTAAGAAAGGTCCCAATCCTCCCAGCCTCTGAGCCGCTTTCTCACGTGATCGATATAAGTAGAGCAGGTCAGCCGTGTATCAAGAGTCCCCCTATGTTAACGGGTGATATCGACCGAGTGAATTGGATTCCAGAACATCTGAACTGTTCGTGGTACCGAAAAATGCCACTGACCCTAGCGAAGAGCATCGCCGTACTATTCGAGACGTTAATGGAGGTCCTGTATTCCTTCAGCAACCGCTGTAATTCGCTTACATATGACTCCATGTATTTGACGATCAGAGCTGCCTGGCCAGACGAGATTAAAATGGCTGTGTTGAAAGCGTATACAGCCAATTCGACGTGGCAGGAATACAAATGCATGTCCATGACATACAGACTGAGAATGACGGGGGAAATTATTTCACCCTGAGCCACGTTAGCCTTCATGCAAAGACAAATGGATGTTGCTGTTTGGAAAGACGCTTCGAACGTCCGACCATACAGAAAGGAAGAGTTGGTTATTGCAGAATACAAGGTGAAACTGTGGGCTGTAGGCTATTCGAGGAGACAATCGACCCATACATAACCACATCCGGGAAAACCCCGTCTGTGAGCCTGTTCTCATCAAAATTCCTGTCCACTGTTTCAATGAGGCAGGTTATTTGTAGTGCAGGACTACGTTTGGTTTTGAAACCAAACTTCTCTTTGTGCAGAAGCCAGTGACCTCGTACTTCGCTTAGGATCGTTGTAGGTAGGATATTTTCAAACAACTAATCAGTCGTGTCTAGCAGATGTATAGTTTGAAAAGAAGAAGGCAATACCGCGTTTCCCGGGTTTCAGGATAGAAAAGATTTTGTGTTTCCATACTGGTGGGAAGTACAGCATTCGTACAGCCGCGTTAAATAATGTAACGAGGAGGAACTCAACGCTTGGTGTAAGACGCTTCAGGGTCCTACTTGGTACACAATTACACATGTCTTCATGTCAAACTTGAGACCACGGGTGGCATCGTGAACCTTTATTAGTTGCTAAAAGTAGGATCATATACGGGAGCAAAACAATATGCCGTAATCGCCTTGTTAACCACCTCCATGACGGCCGTTTCCTATGGGACCTTTACCGGAAGAGACTAAGCCTCCAGAATATCTGTAAGAGCTTCGCATTTCCTGGAGCCCGAAAGAGCAATTCCGCCTCTTGTGACGAAGTGAAGGAAGGGGAATGATCCTGAAAATTCTATTCATCTTCCACAGTGACTGGTCCTCCAGATCAAGGCTGTATAGCGTCGAGCTCAAATTATATCGCTTCAAATCTTTCGGCTGGTGGATCACCGTCCTCCATAGGCGATTGACCTAAACTTTCTGAACAAATTCGGGCTCCCCATGTTAGAGCGAATTATGCAGTTGCTGCAGCTGGGTTTGTTGCTCCCCCTGAGACAAGTAGACCCACGCCCGAGTACACGGGTTCAGATGGTCAGAACAAGGCCACTATTTCGAGACAGTACATAGGCGCATGTCACATTGTGATATGTGCTTGTCTGTGAGAGGCATGCCGAGCGGTACCACCCACCCAAGCCCACGCGTGGTTGACAACGAAGTACCCGCTAGGGATCAACTGAAGAAAAACTATAATATTCGTTTCAGGTTTAACGTACACACGTTCCTTGCGTGGCTTAGAGCATCATACCCATTTAGACTATCGCCACAACTGAAGGGGACGACGTTGATCCCGTGTATGTTTGATGGATTCCGAGCCACAATTAGGGCTCTCCCATCCTTTGAAGGGAGTAGAGATTTTTATTTTGTATATACATGGGTCCGTGGATCGTGAACGGAATTTAATAATTGTACAACAAGATGCGACTTATTTCGTTTATTACATTTCTGTATGCAGTTCTAAATGTTTCGGGTGTTGACAATCATCATCAAGAGCTCGTACAACTGTAATTACAGCTTCTGGCACTGGTCAAATGTAATGAATGAAATACGCTCTTATTAATACTAATATATTATTTAAAATTCTAGGTTGGTCATATTGAATGTTTCTAGCCGGGACGAATATGATATATAAAATAATATCGGAGGGTTAAAAGCAGTATTTTTGAATTATGTACAAAAATATAAAATATACAACAACAAAAATTATACATAATTCATGTTATGTTGAAGTTCTATCGGAAAAAGCAATAAACAAAATCAGTTAATACTATCGTGTGTATACCTGGTTTAGCTATTATAAAATACGTTAGGAATAACGCTATTGAGATCAAAAGAATAGTCTTTACATACCCGGATCTACAACCATCCTCTCTCTTTGTTGAGTTGGAACTGGTTCATGTGTATCATACGTTAGTTATTCATTTGTCATGTAAGAAACCTACAACAACAGACACCACCATCAACTTCTTAACCAACCACCCGTCCTAACAGAAAACTGTAGACTACGGCTATCTTATCAACAGAATGCTGTCACTCCCATAAACAGAAGAAAGACGACAGACAATATAAACAATAGCGCAGAACAATAACTTCCCCAATACACACATAGCAAGACTACAAACAAAAATACAGCACAAAGCTCACATAAGAACAACAAAAGGTGAAAACAAAAAATGGTTAAAATTTACATATCACAGCCAAACATTCAGAAAGCTTACCAATCTCTTTAAACCCACAAACATAAACATTGCTTTCAAAAGCACAAACACAATACAGCAAAGCATCAAACACAAGAACCCAAAACTAAATATAAGACTAAAATAGAAGTGGGCTACATAAACTTACCTGCATATTTAACATTTCATATATAGGGCAGAATAGAAGGAACCTGACAGGAGGTACCGCGAACACATACGCTACATCAGAAATAACGACCACAATCAGCATGGGCCCAACATAATCTAAGGAACCAACACGAATATGGGACCATTCGAGACACTATGACTTTACTTAAACCAATACACAAGACCTTATTGTTCATACCCAACGAACAACTCTTCGTGCATACATCAATATAATGGTACTCTCATAACAAACCGAAACACAGGCGAACAAAAACCCTATTCCAGCTAGCCATTGATACCGGTGTTACGTCAAAATCCTTCCATAACAAATGAATACCTATCTACGATATGCACGAATCATTTCCAACTCAACAACGAGAGCGGATGGTAGTAGATCCGGGTATGTAAAGACTATTCCTTTGTGCTCAATAGCGTTATTCCCAAAGAATTTTAAATAACTAAATCACGTATGCACACGATAGTATTAACTGGCTTTGTTTATTGCTTTATCCGATGGAACTTCAATACAACCTAAATATGTGTATATATTTTCATCTTTCCGTGCAAAATTCTATGATTATAAAGAGAGCCAATATAGAGACACAATAAAAGTGCAAGTAGTTGGCTCGCTTTATAAAAATGTGTGTGTGTATATATATATAGTTGTGTATTTTATGTTTTGTTGTACATAATTTGAAAATAATGCTTTTAACCACTCACCATTATTTTATTTATCATATTCGTCAATCCTAGTGTCATTCAATATGACAATCTAGAAATTTAAATTATATATTAATATTAATAGCAGCGTATTTTACTCATTGCAGTTAATCAATACCAGAATCTGTAATTGAAATTGTACGAGCTCCTGATGATAGGTGCCAACACCCGAAACATGTAGAGCTGCCTACAGAAAAGTACCAAACTGAATAAGTCGCATCTTGTTGGGCAAATATTAAATTCGGGAGTAGAAATGTTTCCTGTCACTTCTTGTCGCTCCCAAATGATCACTGATGCCTCTGCTTTTGAAGACCCTTAAAAGACATGCCTTAGAGCGTCATTTGGTAAGATTTGGAAGGCAGCTCCACTCGGAGATACGTGATCAAGACCCCACTGAGAAACGTTCCCTCGCCGCACACTTAATGGCATCAGTGGCGCCGGGAAAGGAGCTGTCGAGGTTCATTCCTTCACTGAGCCATGCGGTATATGGTAAGGGTGTGGAGGAGTGAAAAATTTGTGAGCACTTTGACCGCACATAGCGAAACTCTGGATTCACACACCGCTGCATTTGTTTTTTTGGGTCTCACGTCTTCGGTGAGTTCCAAACTCCAAAGGGAGCCCAAATGCTGAAGCAGCGTGGGTGACCATACAACCAAATATCCGTGTCCTGTAAAGAGAAGACAATCCAAAATTGTGCTTACGAAGCATACACCCGAATGCGGGTAAAGGAGTGGTGTTGCAGGACAACTTGTCGCGCGAAAGCAGTGCAGGTTTCCTTTTCAATTGAGAAGTAGAGCCTTCGCGCAGGGTGGAACAACGTAGTTCGAAGGGGTCACGTTTTTAAGGCCACTAATACGAATATACCAAACTCCACTCCTGAGCCGCTCTTGGAGGCCCTCGAGCAAGCGCAGACGACCAAGAACATTAAGACAGGTAAGACTAAGAACCATGTGCCAAACTAAAGCTGTACCCAAGGCGTCTCCTTTGACGACACAGAGGCAATTGAGCAAGAGTGCAAAGCTCAATTTATAAAACTTGAAACCCGCTTACTTGGAGGTCCCACCACATAGCATGCAATCACTTCTCTAACGCATATGTGATTTCCTCGGCAACTTTTTTTTTTGGCTCCTGTGTTGGGCTGACCCCTCAACTAATCATATCCTTCCCAACCATTACTACTGGGACTTCCTGAAAACCGCTCTTCTTTTGTGACTTCATAGCAGAGAGGCCTAGAAGGACTATGAAGATACCTTAAGTGTTTCCTGTTGGGAAGCGGAAGGAATCCGCGGCAGGGAAATTGAATTAGATCTTTTAGTCAACGAACATTTTGTCAATATGTATTTCCTAAGTGAGAAACTTTTCAGTCCAGGAAAATACTTCGGGGTTCGTACGTTTTTATTCCACCGTAAAGACCGAATAACAGATGAAGCTAGAACAGTTTTATGGTACACTTCACCAGGTTGTAACTGTCGCGGGCCTGGCTGAAATTGCGAAAACTACCATACACATTATGTGGCCGGCATAGCTGTGAAAATCTTTGTGGCTTACCTCTCAAATTAACGTCCTCTGATCGAATCGAAGCAGACAGTTTTCGTGGTGGATTTTGCATGCTAATTCACTGTGATCTGAATGCTAGGAACATGTGCTAGAATTCAAGACCCATCAACAGAAAATACTCTTGAGTAATTACACAAACGACTTGTCCTGTTTGATATAGAGTCCAGACACGGCATTCCATAAAGCTTTCTGCCACACCTGATGCAATTCTTATAGCTATAACAAAGGACCGCTTTTCCCTAGCGTACCCGAACATGTACTCTGCACTGAGTTCAGATAACTTGCCTGCACTTTCCGACATGACGTGTCGTTCCTTTTTTCCACTCGCCGAACACCCCTGGTTTCGTGCCCAACGACTTTGCCATATTCTCATCTCGCCCGGAGAATGTACAATGGACACATGAGTTGAGGAACAATTGGGCGCCATGTTGGAGGCTTTGTACCGTTCAACTACCTAGAGAAATCCACGTGATGACACATGACCGCCGATGCCGTCTTGTATTCGGGTTGATATACGAATAAGTTTTCAGCTAAAGAGGAAGTGTGAAATCACTTTGGACACCAACGTTAAAGCTGACATCAACCGCCAACCGTGTTCGTTTACCTGCCAGCTGTACTAGTGGAGGAATGCCCAATGGAGCGCTAGGCTGGTATCCCTTGATTCCGAGGACCAATCGTTGAAGATTACCATAGGAGTCACCTGGTGGGTTATCGGTGTCTGTAACTCTGGGGAAACTGAAACTGTGGCTAATAGTCCAGAGACAGGTGTAGCCGGTTGAGTCTTCCGATCCGTCTGTTATTGAGAATGCTAACCAGTCCTGACATTTCATTTTTTAACTCAGTTACAGAAAAATTGTTACTCAAACCCGTCGACGTTGAAAAGCCATTCGGGTTTTCAGTTAGAAAAGGCACAAAGCCAAAACTGAATTCCACATATTTCTCCGAAGCATCTTTCCCAGCAGGCAACATTCCTCCTTTTGCAAGATATTCAAAGCGACCCTCCTCATTCAGTACTTCCAAACAATATTGAAGCAAGCCTGCATGATCTCATTCCTTGAAGAAGGAAATCACGCGGACATGCCAAAACCATATCGTCCTGTAAGTCATTTAGACATAATTGACTAATTATTTTAAAAATCGTATTTGGTAGGAACCCGAACGAAGTAAACTTACGTGGGCTACATGTTCACTTAAAACTTTGTTTCATATCCAAACACAGCACGCCTCTGCAGCTGGTTTCCCTCGGTGAAATTATAACCAGGAAATTTGGGAGAAGAGTTTGACAGGTGTGGTTATGCTCTGTGTGACTAAGGCCTTTGACAATCTTTGTTTCGAAATTCTCCTTTAGAATCTATCCTTAATTTCCTATGCTACTTTGTGAAACATTCTCGGCCTGTCTGTGGGGCCGAGTGTTCTAAGAGTTCTTCCAGAAAGCCACGTCATATCTTCGTAGCATCAGGCGTGGGGTTGCACAGGACCGCTTAATCTGCCCTGTCCTTTACAGTCATTTTAATGACGTGCCTTCGCCCTCGTTTCACGCCTAATTAGCTCTCTAGGCGGACCACACGGCCATCATTGGTACGTGCCGCAAGCCGGTGCTGTACATCAACTTCATGGTAATATACGTCAGGGACTTAGAGCGATGGCTGAGAGAATTTAGGTTCGTCATCATTGTCTTGAACAGCTCTAGCTTGATCTTTGTAATTGCCGAAATGCGTTTCCTCCAGCCGCGACCAGGACAGCTGTTCGAAGAGCCAATCCCTTTGGTCGATACCGCCCGTTATCTTGTGGACGACACTTGATACATGACTGAAATTGTCGCCTCATATCGACCAGGTTAAAATAAGAAATGCTCAGAGGCTGCGACTGTTGTTTTGTCTCCTTAACAGGAGAAGCGTTCATTCCAACTTTCCAACTGGAACGGGTTCTTGCTTTAAATGCAGCTCATTCGTCTCATGATGGGTTACGCCTACCGAATATGGAGGTACGCTGCCCTCGCCGCCGATGGGAGCCTGCATGTGTTAAATTCTAATTTCCTTCGCCTTATAGCCCGTTCACCATTGTACACTGGTAACAAGCAAACTCAGTAGAATATATGAGTTCCATTCTTCGCGGACACCATCAGGGTCCTAACCGAGTTTTTGACTCAAAGTTAACTGATGAGAGGAGACCTAGTTTCGGTAACTCGGCAGATAACTGAGATTTCGAGTATTGACAATGATTGCTTGACGCGCGAGCCAAATGCGCCTGGTTTCAAAACGCCAGTGGAGGGCCCCGTTTTACGGTGACCATTGTACTTAACTAATCAGCTTCATACCTCTCGGATAACCCTGATTGAGGTATTTGCGTGATTTTTCCTCAGTCATAAGGCGAACGCCAGTGTGTAATTTAAAGCCCGGCTGCGTCCCGCAATGTCCCCATCAGGCACGGTAGCTTCACCAACGTGTCTGTCGACAGACACATGCTCTTGGATTGTGATTACGCCATTCTTAGCTCAAAACCCAGACTGCCACCCAACAAAAGAATAACCACTAAAGAAAGAGAATCAAGTCCTGCCTTTGTGCCAATCATTCGAACGCCCCATTCTATGTCTTCGAACTAGACTCACAATTGTTAGAATAAGCAGAATTTCTTGTTTTAGTCTAAGGTTCATGTTAGTGAGCACAGCAATGCGATTAAACCCAAATATGCATAAATATAATGATGGACGTTAGTACAAGTGTCCGTCCTTAGCCTTTTGGCGTTGCTTGGTTTGGCTTGTAGAAGTGTCTCTTCTGATTTACGATGTTGCTCTGGTTACGAGAACTAGTGTGATACGTGTGATTGGAATCGGGTCATGAAAAAGACTTTTTCTGAATAAAATGTGTAGTTTCCACGACTGTATATACTGGTAGACATCTTTTAATAGTCTTACTGTCTCGAACAAAGAAATCCTTGTAGCCTAACCTAAAGTTTGGCTCTAAAGTCTGAAAATTTCTTACGCATTGCCACAAACATTAACAAGGAAAGCAGTGTACTTATGACGTACATTATGTCTCTTTCGCGATATATTTATCCTTTCTCGGCTACCTTAACAGCGTAATACCATTACACTCAACAGAGCGAACGTTTGGTGATTTAATATATCGGGCAGCAATAAAACTAGCTTAAGTCTTTACAAGAAGTTCCCGATGTTAATCCTCATTTTAACCGAAATTGAATTTTCGCGACTGATGTTTATGAACCTTATCAATATTAGAATCCGCAGATCTCCCTTCAGTGAGAGCCACAATAGTAGGCCTACATGTAGACAAACAGAGCGGACAGACAGTCTAACGGATGGATGGCCATGATATACCTAATAGGTGCTTTCTGCAACTATCCGAAAGCAGGGTAAAAATCGTTGGAAATAATAAAAATACTGCAGTTTAGAACTTCCCTGCAGACTGTTGCAGACCATGAAAAACGGTTGTAGCTTATTTGAAGGCTATAAATTGTACGTACCTTCCCTGTCGACACGCAAATCATGAAAAAATGTTGTATCTTATCTGACGGATACATTCTGGAATTTTCCAGGAGAAATACAAAATTCAAATTGGTTGTAACAAATCGCAAGATTATAAGCCGAGAATTTTCCTGAAGACTATTACAGCTCACGAATAATCTCAAGTAAGAAAGCTGAAATTTAAAGTGTATAATTCCAAAAATCAAATAGGAAGCCCTCTGCCAAACTTTCAGATGTACAGTCGACACAAAAAAGAATTGTATGACGAATTTTATAAATGTTTGTATAAATGGTGGGAAATTGCTGATCAACGGAACAATGAAGAACGCTTCAAACAGGATTCCGCACTAAAGAGTCGTCTCTGGAAGTTGTCCTGCTTGTCCAGTTTTGTTTTAAATTGGCAGTGCTAACCTCATAATTACAATACGCAGATTACAAGCTCACAAAAAAAGGCAAGGCGCAAAGCCTACAGCACATAGCCTAAAAAGTTTTCTATATTCGACTTACTGACGTAATAGAAAGGCAGTGGGATTGAGCCATAAGTCTCTCCCGCTTCCTGCCCCATCGTATATTTCAATGTTGACTGCCACATTTTCAACCGAGCTCCACAGCAGGTGGCGACACGGCAAAACTCATACTTTTACAACCCGTATCGCGATTAGGGCCTTCTGGATTGTGAGATATAGCTCGAATTCCGGAAAAGACTTTTGAAATTCTTCTTCCAACCATGTACAAAATGCAGTATATGGAGCCTTATTCTTCCCAATTTTAGCTTTGTAACAATGAACGCACTGTATGGAAGTCAGTTGCGCTGGTCAGCGACCCAGGAATATTTGTGTGAAAGGCTGCACAGATTCATTTCACTTAGATATGGAACACTTTCACTGAAATTTGTCAAAAATTAAGAATTTTTGCCACATGGTCCGAAAGTAAGTCCATTTAAATTAAAGCAATAAATTTATAAGCGAAGTTTAAATAGTGGTGAGCTTAGTAAACTGCGAAGAACGACGTTGAGAACGCTGTGTTCTGTGTTGTTTAGCGTACCCCTTTCAATTTTGTTATCTATGGCTGGTGTATCTGTGTGTAGTGAAGCAGGAACTATTGTAACAGAACGCTGCGTTCTGTGTTTTGTAGCGCACGCCTTTCAATTTTGTTAGCTGTGGCTGGTGTAACTGTTTTTAGTGAAGCAGGAACTATTATAACAGAACGCTCCCACTCAATACTGCCATAAGAAAAACCGATAATGTAGTTTATGTGAGTCACTTAAATCCTGTTAAGAACCTTATAGCGTAATTCCCTAAGTTATACTTTTTCTGAATGATTAAGACATGTCGCTTTCCAAATAAAATTCTGCGTGAATTTCAATAAAGACAAACAAAACCAAATTTTGTCAAAATCCATTAATTGACCTTGTGTTGGGCATCCAAGGTGACGGTGGATATAAGCAAGACTCCTGCCAGATACAAGGTCAGCAGAAGACCCAGGGCGAACACCCGGCCCCTACACAGCATAACTCCATCATCTGAGAACTCACACACGACGCACGCTGATTTGGGGCCTCATTGCGAACATAACCTGTGTGACGATAACGGGCAGAACTATTTGGATGGCGGCCAGGCTTGCAGCATCTGTGTAGTCGTCATGGCAACGAAAATCTCCCGAATCGATAAAATGACGGTCAGTAATCCTCGGCTACAGTACCGAACTCAGTGCTTCACGTTCGCAACGTTGTACCAACAAATAAAAAAGACTAATTCACTTCTCACTGTCGTGAATGTTTGATATTAAGTTGCACGATCACTGTTCCAAGATGCGTCGTGAACTTGCTGTCATGACGACGCCTTTCGACACACTGAAGGCTGGAAGCCTCCCGACTGGGGAGAATCAATACCCCTTCTCCCCACCATCGGTGGTACCATGCGCCCTCTCCCACCCAAAAAAAAAACCAAATAAATTAATGTATTACGAGTATGCAAAGTACATTTTATCTGATCTTTGACGAATAAAAACACTATGTGTCTATGTTCAGAACCAGTTAGAAGTAAATTTCAGTGCAGTTGACGGGTGAGAAATTAATTAACTATATTTGAACAGATGTTTGCGTTAGCATTCATTGGATTCCACTTCACGAGATCTTTTATAAAATGAACGAATATTACATTTTATTGTATAGATTGATAAACTTAACACGATTTTAACGTAATTTGGAACCTTTCATACGCAATCGTTATTTCGTACCTAAACTTGACGGATATCACCTACTATCATGTTGCCCTAGATACATCGCTGTGGAATAGATTACTGAATCGAAACCGCCCTCTAATTACAGTCTTGGCTGTGTGCATCAATTTTGAAAAGGGTCGAAAGCAATTCAGTAAACAGTTTCGCTCCTGGATATCTAGGGCATTAAGAATATAGCAACATTGAAGAAAACCAACGATAATGGGTGAAATAAGTCTGCAGCCGTTACAAAATCAGTAAAATTATGTTAATTTTACTACATTTTGTTTCCATTTCTAGCCCACGTTCTTTTTGAAACAGTTCATCGATTTCTCTTAATGATATTAACTAAATTCACAGATACAAAAGAGACGATTTTTTTACATGACTAAAAACGTAAGACTATTTACTGAATGAACATTCGATTCTTATTCCTCTTGAGAAAAATATTTTAGCATGAACATATTTCTTCTCCTTTCAGTGTTATGTTGTGTTGACTGAAGAAAAAGCTGTTAAATAAGTACACTCTAGGAACAAAGTTTTTCACAACGGTTGTAACCGACTATGATACATAACTTGGTCGAGTGAGAGAACTTATGAAGATGAAATGGCACACTACAGTTTTTGGCAATTAATCCAGTTTACGTGAATTAAGAGGAAACTACGGCTTTGAATTAGGACACACAGTTCGTAAATTATCGAAATATGATACAATTATATAAAATTTCAGAATGAAAAGTGGAAGAAAATATGAAAGGTCAAATGTTGTACGTATTTGGTAGGACTGTACGTAACTTAAAGCACTAGAATGAAGACTGCAACTTCCTTCTTTCTCAGCCAAAAAATAATTACCCGTATATGGCGATCATTGCCAAGGATATTCTGTCAGATGACGTCAGTAATAGCCAGTCAAAATTCACTGAACGTCCTGTTGCGAATTCGGGCTTACGTGGAAAAGACGAGAGTAGTCTGTTGCAAACCCTGATTCAGAATTTTAAACGCGCGAAAAATTTGTTTAGCGCTGTATATTGCGAGGAATAAATGTTACCAAGAACATTACATGTTCATTCCCAGCTCTCCTCTTTCTTTTTCAGCTTAAAGCCTAACACTTTTTCTTTCTACTACCACAATATGGCAGTTTCACAGCTTTCTCATTTCATCAAAATTTGCATCGACATATTATATACGATAGGCCTGTCGCGCAACAGCGATTTTAGTCGCTGCGACTATCGCGCTGCCCAAATGAAGCACACCATTGTGTATGAAAGTGCGCGCACGGACGACTATTTAATCGCGGCGATTAAAAAATTGCAGCATATTCCATTTTTAAGGCGACATAATTGTCGCTTGACTACTGCTTTTTCAAATCAAACACACAGAAATAAATGGGTGCACGCACACGGGCGACTGTCGCCTCCGTACCTCTGTTTGAAACCAACACCGTCCAATGCCATTTTCTTGCGGTAGCGTGATCCTAACACAAAGGATTTGTTTCCGTTATGGCGTTCAATGAGGCGTAAGTTTGTGAAATATTGATTTCGGAAACTGGAATAGTCCTGCTCTGTACGGCTGTTCGCTGAATGAATACAGTGATAAGGGTTTGAAAGAGAGACTGTGGGGAAAAGTGTGCGAGGGCAAAGATGGAAATGCTGGTCATTGTGAGGAAAGCCAAAAATATGGTGTTTCAGCCACAGTATGTGCAGTGTTCTACCGCAACGACTTCTTTACCACAGACGTATGATTGTAATCTCCAATACCAAAACACAACAGTGTCAAATAAAACAAATAAAAGAACAATAAATTCCCCAACTGTGTGGATGCATTATCCAATCAATCATCTGAATTTTTAGATTTTGCTAAACAAAATTGTAATGAACAATGAATATTCTGAATTTTTTATTTTTTCCAGATAAAACTATAATGAATAAAATGTGTATCAAAAATTAAGCAGTAGTTTTCTTCTAGCTCAATATCACTACTATCCTTTCTTCTGGCGGCACGGATCTTTCTCATTCTGGAATCTTGAAATGTAAGATTTGGACCAAGCAAAACCAGCATTTTATCAAATTTTGCACTAGACATTCTGAAATATCTAAAACACGTTTGCGGATGTGCATACAGGTCTTCGTACAGAGAGTAGAATTTTCCTTTAAGTAACTTTTGACTCGTTATTAGATGTAACCAAAGCTTCCTTTCTCTACGTTTCGCTTTCGAAGCAGCAAAACACACCCATTCTATATCCTTGCAGTCCATGACGTAACTGAATCAGTACTTGAGCGAGGAGACTGTCGTTCTAGTGCGCGGCCTCGTATAAAAAATCGCCAGCGTCTTAAGTCGCTGCCACGATTGTCGCAGCGATTAATATCACTCGTACGCGGCCGGCCTTAGAGTAGCAACACTTCTACAAATTCAACGCAATTTTGTGAAATTACTTAAATCGTTGCAACTTCGTAGTGGATTTTACACAATTCAATAGAAAGTGATTTAAATAAATTACCAAGCGCAACGAGTTATGCCGTGCTCTGCCTCTGGAAAATAAATGCGAATGAATCAAATATATGAGCTTCAAAGACTTAAGCTGCTAACTTCTAAAATGGCTTTGGTGACTAAATTAATATACTCAAAAAAACAGTGTGAGCTACTTGCTCTACCAAACATTTTATCGTATGTAAAAGCGGTTTTTGAGCAGCAATTTAACACATTTTCACGTAAATAGGTAAATACGCTCCCGGACAGTATCTTTCTTCATTCTCACTTAAAGCTTTGGCGTCGTGGTAATGGGACGGTTAGAATGTGAAGATGAATATCCAAGTCTTCGCAGATGTTGTACAGTGTGGACGGGTAACATTTCACCAGCGACCCTGCGTAACAGAACGGAAGGCATACACGCCAGTACTTTACTCTGTCTATATGCTAGATGTTCATAAATTCTGCATTAAAAACGCAATTTCCCTTGACCGTTACCGCCATAATAGAAATAAGTTCAAATTAGCCGACAGCAGGCCATTACACTTTCTTGGGAATATCTTGGATTGTAATCTGGCTACGCAGCTATAGTGATCGTATGTAGGTTCACTATATCATAACGTATTTGAAAATGCTCTTTATTTTCTGGTGGCCTTTCTCAATGCTGAACTGTATCGGAAGATGTATCAATTCAGAGAATTGGAAAGGGGTAGAGGCGGTCTTGTTTTGCTCATCAAAACTAGCATTAATATCCATGAAATTCAGAACCGTAATTACATAAACTGATATTTGACATTTCCATAGAATCCAGTCTTCAATAAAAGCTCTCTTAATTCTTGTAATAAAATTCTCCTATCCACGCTTTTGAATTTCTTTGACTATTTCCTGGGAAATGTCTTAAAAAAATTCTTTGGCTGTTATTGAGTGCTACAAGTAATTCCTACTAACAAGTCCCATTTAATGCTGTGAAAAATAGCATTTTATTCAAATAGTGAAGTACCGCACAAAGCAAGTACTTTTCATTTTTCTATCATTTTACATTTTATATTTGATTTTTAAACACTCTTGTTCCAAACTCAGTGTAAGAAAAGGCTTAGCTTGTATGGAGAGACGAGTAAGGTTATAGTTCTGCATATCCTAACTTTTAGGTTGTTTAGAAGAATAGTATAATTAACAAATACCTAAAATCTATTCCCTTAGTTTTCTTCCACGTATGTTATAATAAATGAACATAATTTATTTAGGCTTAAAAAATTCAAGAGACACGAATAAACCTGTGATATGTCAAGTTTCCAGACTGTATAGCATTTCAAGCCATTTATCGTGCCCAAAGACCAGAACGTAATAGGTTTGGTAAATCTAAATTTAATACAGGGTTATTCAAAATGATTGTCGGGGTACAATTGTCGAGCGGCAATTCCGCACCAAATTCGCGAAACAACCACCATCTGTCAATTCCATTCGAAGGTGTTTTACACAGTTTCAAGAGACAGGGTGGGTGTGTATCCCGGAACTGAAGGTACGAATCTGAACCGCCACTGAAACCATCACCGCTGACATGCTACAAACAGTCTGGAACGAAATCGATTATCGTGTTGATGTTTTTAGAATCACAAAGGTTTCATATATAGAGCACCTTTAAGGTATGTAATAAAAACTCGGTGTGTTTTTCTATTAATAAAAAAAACATATACTCCTATCTCAAGTGTATTGTAGATAACAAATTGTTAAAACCCCGACAATCATTTTCAATAATCCTGTATATTGTTAGATATAACACCATACACCATAAGTGCTATGCTCTAAGATATACCGTGAAGTATACTAATATTAATAAAAATCCAACTAGATGCAACAGTATGCGGTCTGATTTATTTTACTGCAAAATCACTCTACATATTTCGGGTGTCCACCGCACCCATCATCAGGAGTACTAAAAACTCTAACCGCAGCCTCCGGTACAGGTCATAATATAGGTACACGCCACGCTGGGAGAAGCAGATGTACCGATATTATGACCTGTACCGGAGGCTGCGGTTAGAGTTTTTAGTACTCCTGATGATGGGTGCGGTGGACACCCGAAAGATGTAGAGTGATTTTGCGGTAAAATAAATCAGACCGCATACTGTTGCATCTAGTTGGATTTTTATTAATATTGAATTATGATGAAAGGAAACATGAGCTTAAAATTCTGTGAAGTACTATACGATACATTTGTCAGTAATGTAAGATTGTATTATTCTGTAAAATATAATTTGTTATACTGTAAAGTATACTGCACTATACTGTAGGATATACTGCACTATATAGTAGGATATACTGCACTATATTGTAGGATATACTGCACTATGTTGTAGGATATACTGCACTCTACTGTCAGTTACGGTGAATTGTATACTTTTTTTATAACTGTAAGCTATATTGCATTATACTGTACGTCGTATTCTCTGTGTGCTGTTCTTTACTGTAAGTTATACTGTACTTTGGCTGTAGTCTACATTGTATTTTTAACAATATATTTGGTATCGACTGGAGTAAGTTTAACTTACAGAATATCGACTTAGGAGCAGCCCTCTGGAACCTAACTTGTTCCTAAGTTAAAAAGCGCTTCTGGAAATAGACACTACATTTATCACGCTCTGTGCTTCCTATGGTTATGGCATGAAGCAGGCATAAGCTTCTTATAAACAACTGTGGAAACTCGAAACACTCTACAGCGGCCATTATTAAAATAGAAATGTATATGTACGTATATTTATATTAGTGGTAAACGCTTTTAGGTTCTGAATTGATGAAGGGATGAAGGATATGCGTTATAAAACTGTGCAGGCGTACCACTAATAATAGGCCAAAACTTGTTGAATGGTAAACAGTATTAATAAAAAGTCGCAATATAAATATAGATACAACTACAAAAATGCAACATAAGCCACATATATCTACATTTTCTAATACGCAGCACTGTTGGCAATATTATCTAACTCATCCCTTCTATCAGCCAATGCCAGTCTTTCTAAATTGAGCTTTCTAAATTACAGACAAAAGTATTTGTGATACGTTGAAATTGTTAAATTTAATTTAATGGTATGCCAACGAAAAAGTATGAGAACGCCTGTTGTAAGGAGTTGGGTTAAAACACATGTAAGTTCTTCTTGTGCATACCATAAAGGCAAATGAGGCGGTGCAGGCACAGCTCAACTCAGGCGCGCAAACAGAGAAGGGGCAAGAAAATATGAAACTTTTCGCACGAGATACCCTTCAGTCGCAAATCAACCACTGAAACCGGCTGATGACAAGTACGTTGTAATTTTGAAAAATAAAATAAAAACTCAGAAATCTTAGACGAAATTAAGAAAAACAAGAAAAGGGCACCTCGTGATTAAAATTACGTGAGTCATGGAACATGCAGTTACACAAGTGTTTATGCATTGCCAGAACAAATGAAGTTACTAAAAATTTTATTTTAGTTATATTTACGACACGATTTTTGCATTGTAATTTTAAAAATCGGATGTAAATTACATTAGCAGTTGGGCCAACTATCCATCCCCTCAATTAAAAATTTTGGTTTCGTGTCCGGCTCCATTGTTTCTTAACCTAGGCACCAGAAAATCGTTTGTGGCCAACTTCAGGCTCAGCTGCTCTACGAGTGGGAAAATCGTCTGTACAACCCACTAAATAGGTGGTTGGTTGAGCTCCAGAAAAACTTTTTTTTTGGTTCTGCCGGAAATCGAAAAACCCTTCCTTCGTCGTATGGTCATAGGTCTTCGGAAAATATGAAACTTGTGTAATGGTAGTATTTTTCTAGATTGTGAAATAACAATATGACGGTCATGCGGAAGTATGCTTCATGGCCGTAACTAATGAACTGTTACAGGTATTAATGTGAAATACGGCAAGGAAATAGACCACAAAATCCCAAATAATATAAGAGGTAATATTTATAAGTCAACAAAATCCAGCGTGGTGCCGACGCTAAATTTTTTGGGTTATTCGACAAAATAAACCCCAAGCCTTCTGTTTGTATTTGCGCAACAAGTTATTCACAAAACGTAATAATCAAGCTACTAATACTAATAATAACATTTTACCGCGTGTAACTTTGAAAGCTGAAGTGTCTACGTGTAATTTTAAGGTATACAAGGAAGAGAACGACTGACCATAGAACTTCAATATTGAGGCACATTCTTTTCAGCTTATTGGAGTTAGTAGTAATGTTGTTTCAAACAGGAATAATAATAATAATAATAATAATAATAATAATAATAGTGGTATAGTTTATACAATAGGAAAACAGGCTTTGCATTCTTCCGGGGAAAACCTTATTGCTGTTTTACAGATTTATGGTTCATCTTCTGTGCTATTCATTCGTACGGAATTTAAAATCATCATATCAACTGATGCATTATTTGGTGTCGAAAGTGACCTAGGCCCTATATGAAAAAATTACACATAACTCATTGGACAATGCTATACAACGTTGTGTAACAACACAAACATTCACAATAAAATAACATACGCAGCCATGTTGGTCTACCAGTTCCGAGGTTTTGTACATTGTTATTCAATAGGTTATCCACATTATTATTAACTACAGTGCACATTTGCTATGTTCTATCAATGTGTATTTTATCTGTAATTCTATATGTATGCAACTCTGGGCACCAACCATTTATAAGCGGTCTGATTAAAAGGATAATCGGGTAGACCGAAATCGGATGGATACTAATAACATTTAGTTTCAACCTAAAGCTTCTGTGTACTTTGTTACATTGCCGTGAAATGGCAAAGCACGTTATTTAATTATGTTGTTTCCACTACAGGATAATTACGGGCGCGTGACATAATAAATGAATAAATGCAATGCTGTAATAATACGAGGGGGTGCTGATAAGTCCTTAGTCCGTCATACTTCCCACTGTCGTAGGACGGAATCGATAGAGTCGTTGGGAAGAGGGGTCTGTTCATGTGCCGAATTGCAAGGTTTTTCTTGTTACTGAGGCTGAAAGGAAGCGTGTTAGGCGACGCGCGCGATTTCAACAACCCGGAGACGCGAGCTATAACAAGATTTTTTTTTCCTGCAAGGCAAGTTGGCGAAGGAAATTCACGCCATTCTGACAGAAACATTAGGGGAATAAGCACCATCGTAAGCCACCGTCAAAAACTGGGTGGTCCAGTTTAAACGTGGTGATTTTTCCACCTGTGATGCGCCTCGCCCTGGACGACCCACAAGAGTGATCACCCCGGAGATTATTTATCAAATTCACGAGCTAATCTTGGAAGACCGCCGGATTTCAGCTAAATCAATAGCTGAGCAACAGGAAATCTCACGTGAGAGGGTTGGGTCCATTATTCGTGAAGAACTTGACATGCGGAAGCTCTCCGCGGAGTGGTTTCCGAAATGCCTAAACGCGGATCAAAAACGTCAACGGTGCCAGTTGTCTGAGCAACTTTTTGAAGTTTTCGGCGCCATCCAAATGATTTCCTGTCGCGATTGGTGACCATGGAAGAAACCTGGTTATATCACTATGACCCGGAGACAAAGCAACAATCAGTGGAGTGGCGGTATAGCGGCTCATCCCGCCCCAAAAATTTGCGAGTGCAAAAATCCGCTGGAAAAGTTCTCGCCTCGATTTTTTGGGATCAAGACGGCATCCTCCTCATTGATTGTTTTCCAAAGGGCCAAACTATCATCGCGGAATTTTACTCATCTCTGCTGGTGCATTTGAAGGACATTTTGAAGGAAAAAACGCCGCGGGAAGGTCACCAAGTGGGTCTTGTTCTTGCACGACAATGCCCCGTCTCGCCGGGCACTTGCAACCCAGAAGAAACTGGCCTACCTGGGCTTCCAGTATCTTGAGGGTACCCTATTCTCTGGATCCAGCCCCGTCGGACTACCAGCTGTTCCCTGGACTAAAAAAAAATTGAAGGTCGCCATTTTTCGTCCGACGCGGACGTCATTGCTGCTGTGGAGACCTGGTCGGACGGACAACCTTCTTTCTTTTTTTTTTTGAGTGGTTTGCAAAAGTTAGAGCAACGGACTAAGAAGTGCGTTGAGCTTCCTGGGGAGTATGTTGAACAAATCTCGAGTTTGGTCGCTGTAACTTGTTTCCTTCCTGGTCGGGCTAAGGACTTATCAGCACCCCCTCTTATAGCCATATTGGACAAACCAAAATAAAATTGCTTAGAGTGCGAAACGCGTTAGACGAGACAGCGCGCAGAAAATGAAAACAAAATGATTGTTTGAACATAGAACTGAGTAAGACATTTCGTCTATCAATTTATAAAATGGAAACAATACCACAACAGGGTCTTGATTACGTGACGTAAACGGGATCGACAGGTGGTCGGATTAACGAAAATGTCGGATAATGCGAAAATGTTTTGGGCCTCGGAAAGTTTCTGAATCAATTCATGCGTTCTTTCGGTTCTTATACACGCAACTCGTAGAGCAGTAGGAGCGAAGTTTTTGAACGCTTCTGGCTTTTGTGTGTTTTTCCAATTGATGCCCAGCGCGCAGCGCAGAATTGTAAATAGTACGTCGGATAATTGGAACTCTGATCTTTAAGCAGAAGAGAGAGAGAGAGAGAGAGAGAGAGAGAGAGAGAGAGAGAGAGAGAGAAAGAGGTGTACGAAGAAAGAGACGAAGATTGCGCACTACTCGTGTGGAACAGCTCGTTCCCCTTTCCCATCTCCACGGCCCAATTGTATTGAAATGATCTGGTGTGGTAAACATGGATCACAGTACGTGTCTGCTCTCTTATCCGTGCCAGTTGGAAGCCCTATAGGCGGAGGCATTTACTCGGTCGAAGTAAGTTGTGGTGCCTGGAACTAGAGATCGTCCCATATCTGTGTATGAGGTGTGTCAGTCAGTGATTGTTTTTTTTGGGAGGGGGTTTGGCATTTTTTCAGTATTTGGTTTTAGAAGAGGATATGGTGCATTAATTGCTTGCTTTCACGCTGTTAACTTATATTTTTTGACTTGTGTATGGTCGTGCTATAAGTATCAGTAGGTGAGTAATACAAATCTTTCTTTTCGGTTCGTTGTTTGTGGTATAATGCATCTAGTTACGAGTATTATCTGTGGGATTGAGGCGTTGTAAATCTTGCTAAAAATATGTAATGTTGCGGACGATAGGTCTTCTGCAGTATAATTTCCAAGTTGTCATGTATAAGAACGGGCGTTACTCTCCCCCCCCCCCTACCCGCGCAAGCATTCATACCACGGATTATGAAGGCGGGTTACGTAGGGTTGTATAGGTTGGCCGCCATTTTGAAGTATTGAAGCTGGACGCGAAGAAGTGCCGGTGTTCGTGACCTCAGTAAGGTTTAGGTTTGTCCGATTTTAATTGAATGTGGATTAATTGTTCGTTAACTTATCAGTATTAATCAGAGCACTGCGCTGTACAGTACTGTATGTTCTGTATATAGAAAATGTACTTTATTTAATAACGCTCTCGGGTGTTTGAATAACGTCTGATGTTAGGTACTTAGGGAATAACTGGTAAAGATGATAGAAGGAAGGAATCGGTGCGTACTGTAAGTACTATCGTGGCAGAAGTTAAACTTCATAAACCCGATTTATGCAACTAATAGAAGGATAAGGAGGGCGGATTATGAGGCACGCATGGCGGACTTTGGCTTTTGGTAGGAACACCCTAGGAAGAGCGACTGCATGGTGGGCTGCAGCGTAGATAATAGTGGAATTTACACTAAAGAATTGGGATGAGAGGATTTGGACTGGATTCATCAAGTGTGGGTTAGGGACAAGTCGTGTACTTTTGTGAGGACGGTAACGAACCTTCAAGTTCCATAAAATATGGGGAAATTCAAAAGTATCTTGTAGAACTCCCCTGTAATGCACAGGGACTCAGCGTGTTTGAGGTATTCAGTAAATTTGGCGATTCGTTGCGTTATGGCAATTTAGCTACCTGTAACAAGTTTCGATTACTTCGGTTGTAATGTCATTGTCCATCAAGATGGTCAGCTAATGCTAGAACCTGTCAGTATTTATGAATAGCATGTATATGATTCCAGAACTCAAGTGATGTCTCGTGGCCGAGGATTTAGTGGGAGGGGCAGCTCCTTCCGTGGCAGAGGAGGGTCAGATGGTAGCTGGAGTGGTGAGAGCAACAGCCGCGGAAGAGGTGGATTTTCGGGTCCTTCAAGGGGACGTTTTAGTTGGTACAAAGAACATTCTTCAAGTTTTGACTCTCGGAGCAGATACCCATCAGGTAGTGTATAGCTATGAATGAAAGTTCCATATAATGCTATGTGTGTATTATGTTCGTAGTGTTATAAAGTGACCACCTCGGCATGATGCCCGACTGTGTTATTTTTGTGAATACAGCTGTGCTGTTATGTCTCTGGACTTCGTACTTCCTGACAAGTGGTAATTTGTAGTTTTTCTCCAGGTGTTAACATGTGGCTGTAGCATGAAATTGACTGCATGACATCTAATGGTAAGGCTGAAGTAGGGAACCCATTCACCCTGGTTTTCCTAGGGTGGTCTTGGTTTTATGTGTTTTGAAGAGTTGGTCTCAGTGTCCCACCAAATGCAGTTGGGGTGGCCAATGTTCTGGGTTTTTCCATATCCTTACATTTCTGACAAAATATACAATCATTTTGGTTCCCCCCTCTGTGAAGATAACATACATAGCAGTAGGATAACCACCTAGTGGCCACTGACAGAAAGCAACAGGGGAGGGAGGGGAAGGTGTGTATGTTAGTTGTCATAGTCTGAACTAAGAAGGAGGAGGAACAGACATTGTGAAGAAATATTAAGAATTGGAATGACCATCTGATTTTAATAGTGTTCTTATTCTTACCTTATTTTTTTGTCTTTATGTTACAACCTTTGCGAGTTATAGTAATATTCATAAATTCTTGTGCTTTTGTCATTGTGTGACAAATTAAAAATTTTGGCTTCTAGTGCCTTGTCACCTGAATATTATTGTCATTTTTTATGGGCTGCATAGGCTAAAGCATGTTAACTCCTTGCCACTAAAAATGTGCATTATGATGTCCCTTTACTCATCGAGTGTTTACAGTCTTACTGAGATAAATTGTGCTGGAGAAAGGAGGATGAAGAAACAATACCTTTGGGGGAGGAAATGGAGAAGTGAATGTTTGTACCTGCAGTACATGTGGCTGCAGAAAATAGAAGAATCCTTAAAAGTACCCTAAGAACGCCTGTAAAAGCTTGACATTTGGGGTGTGTTCCGCACCTTCTCAGACTGGTTAAATAAAAAGTAGTACATACCAGATAAATTGTACTAAACCTTTCCTTCAGAGTAGTCCACTTGTATTAATAAGTTGATTCCATGGTTTTTTTTTTTTTTTTTGCAACTGTTCTGTGTATGATGTTGAGCTTGTGTTTGGTGCTGTAGCATTTTTTTTCTTGTATTTTCTCTCTTGATCCAAGTTGATAACATTCAGTTTTGGGGAGACAAATGAAGCTTTACGGTGGTTGTGGAACCATGTGAGTTTTGTTTGTCATGACAGAACCCTAGATATAGTGACATGTATATGAATCTTGTCATGGTGAAGAAACCAGCAGTGTTCCCACCAGTTCCAGCCATTTGTTTTGCACTGCTTCTTTTAAAAGCCCCGAAATATAGAGAATTCTTGCTTTGCTAATATGAAATCAGTACCTGCAAATGTACACTGAGCTTCAACAAGATCTTATTTTCATTGAAGCATTTACTACATGTTTCAGGCCATCTTAACCCTCCAACATGGAGAGCATTTAAACCCTGTCTGTAGCACAATGTGGGAGCAGTATTTAAGGGTATTCAAATTTCACTCATACCATTGGAAAATGCCTGTTTTTTTTATCACAGATAACTTCCATATTTTTTGTTGTATGTGAATGAAATTTGGTATGGCAGTTTTCCATATATTGTAGATAATATACGTGCATTTTACATTACCTCAGTAACTTTTTCTTGTATGTTAGGCCTTGAAACACCCGTTGATTCACAGAGCACAATCACAGTCTTGACTTTTCTTGTCATGCTTGCTGCAGACAAAACACCATCTTTGTTTGTTTACATTTATTTTCTGTGGGAGATATTCTTAGAAAGTGGCATTCTTTTGTCCCTTGATGATAGTGTCACCATCATGGTGACCTGACACTCCATGCTGCACTGAATATTTCACCAACAAATCCTCAGCCAAGTCTATCCTAAATTTTAGGTGATAAACATTTCGTCCTACATTTTGTCTATGAAAAACTAGAGATTTCAAACCGTGGCTTTCAGTAGTCTTCTAAACTTCGTCATGTACCATTTATCCATTCTTTTAGTGTCCACTAGCTGCACAGCTGATCTTTTTTTTCATCACCACCCGTGAACACATCTCTTCAGTGTGTTGTAACCAACATGTACTCTGCATTCATAACATGGTAGCACAAATCACACGTTGTATGCAAGTACCTTATGAAACTCATATACTGTCTTTAAGCAGACAGGTTGAAATGCCGCGTGTATCTCCTGCTGGCTGGGGTGTTTCTAGCTTAGCCTGGACATTTAATTTTTGAAATACAGAGTTTTAGATGGAAATTCTATAAATTGGAATTGGTCCCAACAAAAACTGATTTGTAAAGAATGATTACATTTACACACATATGAATGTGTGATCATTCAGTTCATGTCATTCTTCATTACTCCACATTTTTACACAGCTGTTTTTCAGCTTCATAATTTTAATTGGTTCCTGTCTGTAGACATTTTCATGACTTTCAGAGGGAAAATGTAGTTAGTCCTTCAATGCTGAATGTTGTGGTAATTTTTTGTTGCTTCAGCTTGCCTTTCTGTTACAGTACTGGTTTCAACATCCCATAATATTTTAAATGCTTCATACATATAAAGGAATTTGTGAATTGGGTGGCAGGTCTCACTTGCAAATTCATTTAATGTGAATTTGAACTGAAATACTTGAAACACAAAATAGTTGTTCCAGTACTCTTGAAATTTAACATAAAACACAGTTCACATGTCTTGGTTCCTCCTACACCGTTTTCAAGTAACTTTGGGAGCGAAATTAAAGCTGGAAAGCATTGTTCCGTGCCACCTGTGCATGTTAATGTGATGATGCTAAGGCATTTGTCATTTAAAGGTATAAATGTGACCTCACTAGAAGGTAATTAATTAGATGTGCAAATAAAGGTTAAAATTGTCTTAAATGTTTAAGCACAATTCCATTTAAGTATATTGGGGAAATATGGATTGGTGCAGGTGAGGGTTATGTTTCATGCTTCAGTCACTGGATGTTATGCGCACACTGTTATATTTATAATGGATGCAGTGCCACTGCATGTCTGTGTCAGCTATTTTTTGGATTGTTACCACTGATGATAGGACTCTGAAGCTGAGTTAATACCATAACAGTTTTTCTGTAGTGTTCATATATGAAGAACAGGCATTGTGAATGATCAGTGTAGCAGCTTCCTAAGAGTTTCACTTCTCCCGCAGGGATATGTGTAATAGTTGCAAGTATGTGGTGTTTCAAACATCCATTTTGTGGCGTCTGAAGCTGATCCAGTTCTAGGTATGATAACAGGTTAATTACCTTGTGTGTCATTTGAATCAGCAGATTTCATAAGCTGAAGCTATCATTTCAGTATTTCTTGGTACTATTTCCTAAAAGTCTGAACAATATCTGTCTCTCAAGTTTAGCTGTATCTTCTAGTCCTTGTTTGCTTCTGACATGGTGTCTTAACACTCCTTGAATGATGGAGTTTTACTCTTAGCTTTAAGCAGTGAATACTTGGCTTTACGCTGTATCCACCTGTGCCATGAAGAGAGGGCATCTGCTACCTGTTGGGCACCAGATACCTTCTGGTCATTTGTGGTATCAGCAGATTGTCCATTTTATAGCTTGCATATATTTTGCCAACATTTGAGCCAGGGTAGCTCAGTATTGTAAGAGGAATTCAGGCTGGCTGACGAAGGTTTGATTTCCAGCAGGGGCAGTGGTAGTTCTTCCCTTCATCACAACTATACTGGCTGTGGGTCCCACCCATTTTTCTCACCAGTGGGTATTGGACTCTTGTTACATGTAAAGCAGCTGAAGCTTCATGCAGACAACTTGTATCCAACTTATGCCAAGTTAAGAATGTGTGGACTTTATATCCACCGTGTCTTGTATCATGGCCTGGTGCTGAATTAAGCACAAAAACATGTGATATTACAGCTTTTCTGTTAAAAAATTAGAGAAATGGAGATGTATTAGTCTTTTATACATATTGTGGTAGAGTAATTGATTTCATTGACAGCTGTTCCTCAACTGAAAGGCAAGATTTGGAAGGTTTCATGTTCCAGATAACCAGACTTTTAGCACTGAGTAGTGTTCCACATGAAATCAGTTTAGTTCCTGTTCAGCTAGTCATGGTCAAAAACAGAAGTGACTTTAAATAAGAAATATGTTTATTTTCAGGTGGAGGAGTTGGCAGTAGTAGCAGCAGTGAGAGGTACACCAGTAGAGGTCGTGGAGATGATTCTAGTTATCGTCGTTACAGCCGTATGGTGAGATTTTAATTATGTAGAGTACATCTTTAATCAGTTGGAAAAATTAATTCTATAATGCAATGTGTGTTGACCACATGTTACATCATCATGCCAATGCTGGATGTTGATTCCTTAGCCAAATTATATGATATTTGTCATATAAAGCAGGTCATTGCATGAGAAATATGTTTTCTCTTGAAGCAGTTTGTGTTCATTTACAATGCATCTGCATAGTTGTGGGCAAAATGTCACTGAAGATTATGTCATTGTAGCATGCTTCAGTTGTGTCATTTAAAAGGACCATATCCCAAACAGTCGCAAAGTATCGAGTTACGGGTTCACTGCTGGGAAAAAAAAAGATAAAATAAAATGCCAAGACTGGTACACGTTCTGGATGATGCATGGTTTGTGTTAAGTAGGAAGATGGTAGGCCAGAATAAGAGATGTGGTGTTACCAAAGTCCACACGCAGTTTGTGAAATTTCCTGAAAGGACAGTAAGTGCATATGTAATCTTATGGCCTTTGTGTTTTGAAGAAAAAAATTCCAGCCATTTTGTTATATCAGTCTTGATCCCTTTATTCAGGGAATTAACAGAAGAGAAAATATATGACATTTTGCATTCTTTGCAAGAACTGAAAGGCAATATTTGGAGAAATATTGCCAGTATTTTGAAACAGGCTGTTTCATGTGTCAAGAAATATTGTCAACAAGTGTGAGACCTGCTTAGAAGCTGGAGGTCAACACTTTGCACCTGTGCTTTGAAGTAAGGTAAGGTGAAGTGCAAGGGAAATGTAGACTGAACTCTTCGCAGAGGGGGGCTTTCTTTGCAGTACAGCACCTACAATAGCCGCTGTTTTGAAACCAAAGATTGAATATGTGCTTTGTGTGTTTGAAATTCAAGGGGCTGAAATGCAACATTAAGTGTAAGTATTTCAGATTATGTTTCACTGTGTGAAATTTCTGTTGTATGCCTGTGCTCACATTATGTGCCTATTTGTTTTGTTTGATGTTACAGGATGGTCCAGGTTACTCCACCCGTGATCACAGTCATCACAGATCTCCCGAGTCACAACGCAAACGTTTGAGAACTGAGCATGGTTATGTACAGGTACAGAGCCAAGGTTTAAATCTTGTCAGCTTACAGAACTTGAGCTCTGATGGTGTATCTTAATGAAGATCATGCCTGAACTTTGCATGTGTTTTAATTTGGTGACACGATTTAATGGCGTGTAAACTTGAATAAGCGCTGATCTTATGCTAGCAACATGCACACTTACCACTCATGTTCATTTATTTATCACTGTTGTTTTGTTTCTTAATTTATCCCTTCCCAGTTCACTTCATCAAGTAATTTTAGGTATGTTTTCAAGTTTTCCTTAATGTGACCATTGTTAATGTCTAAGTTAATTTCCACTGGTAAGCCATAATTAGTTCATTATGACCCTTTCATTTTTAAACCATTAGGTTAATTCGAAAGGGACTAATCATTCTTCTATGTATTTGCAGATTTTCATGCCTGTCCCACATGTTTAAGAACAGTATATTTGCTTTGCTGATTGTCTTAGTGTTCTTCAGCTTTCTTGTGTAGATTTATGTCATATCCATTGAATTGAAATATTTTGCGTACACAAGTTCATATGGGGTTTAAATTCCATTCATGCATGAAGTAATAATATTCTGTGAGTATTTGTATTGAGTATTGGTTAAAATTTTCTTATATGCCAGAGATATTTCTGTCAAAATGTTTTGTGGTCTAGCTTGAGAGATAACAGACATCAGGAGAGCAGAGTTTATATAGTCTCTTAAATTCCCCGATTATTATAAAATTTAAGTACCTTGTTCACTTCCGATTTTTTTTATGAAACCCTTAGTGCACATCTGATCTATTCCATATTAGCTGTGCAGTCTCATCCTCTTTGATTTGATGCAACCACATATAGCAGTGCCATTTTTGAGACTTATATTTGCTCACCTTATCAACAGTTTTCCTCACCTTGTGTGAATGAAAAGAACTTATTACTGTGTTTACAGTCTGTTTGTTACCCAGTGCCAGAAAAGTCCATTCCACCCTTATATCTGCTTCAATATTTTTACCCCGTTTGTACCCCTAATGCCAGGTAAAAGTTTGGTGTACACATGAAACTGGTTTGGTTAATTCATATGTGTTTAAATGTAAAGTTTGAATAGGAAAAAAATTGGATTTGTTTTCTGTTTACTATAATCTGAGACAAGGGGATGCCTTACTGTGTTTGCTTTTCAACTGTGCACTAGAATGTACCGGTAGGGAAGTCTAGAGAATGAGGATGGATCAAAACTGAATGGGACACATCAGCTCCTGATCTGTGCAAATGATGTTAATTTATTGGGCAGAAACATGTATACTATAGCAAAGAACACAGTAATATTACTTGCTGCTATTAAGGTGGTTGGTCTAGGAGTAAATGCCAAGGAAACTTTTAAGTGTATGTTTTTGTCTTGTCAACTGACTGCAGGACAGTGTCACAGTGCAAAGATAGCTTATATATCCTTCAGAAATTTGTGGAAGTTCAGATACATACGATCAGCACTGACAAGTCAAAATATCATGCCCAAAGAAATTAGGAGCAGGTAAGATTCAAGTAATGCTATCATTTGCCCCACAACCCTTTAATTTCCTTTTTGCAATCTAACAACTTGAAATCACAAGGTACAAAATTACAAATTGCCTGTAGTTAGTGTGAAAGTATAAATTGGTTTCGTATATTAAGGGGGAAATACAGGCTGATTGTGCTAAGGAATAAATATATTATTGCAGAAAATGGAGGAAGAAACAGGAAGGTGGAGAAAATAGCTTAGTTAGCAGCTTTGTGATCTGTACTCACCAAATGGGTGAGTGGGTGATCGAGTCACAGAGGAGTTGGATGGGGAACATGGCTTACCTGAGGGGAAAAGATTTTGGCAGGGAACCAGCAGGAAGAGACCACTGGATGGGAGAATAGTATTAAAAAGAATCTTAAAGCAATGGGTTGGAAGGGTGTGGACTAGATTTGATTGGCTCCTTATATGAATAAGTGGTGGGGTGTTGTGAATGTGGTATTGAATTTTTGGGTTCTATAATATGCAAGGAAAATCTTGACTAGCTTAGGTCCTGTTCACTTTTCAAGACCATGCTGGTTGAGTGGTTGGTTATTTGCCTGCAACTCCAAAGTGGGCTTTTTCCGGCTGAAATTCTTCGTGTATTTTTCTTCGTTGCTGTGTTGCCAGTCCAGCTCAACTTTGTCCATTTGAAAACCCCACTCTTTGATGATGCCGTTATGCAGTTTTCACCAGCCCGCTGGTAATTCCCCCTCTGAAGTTCGTACATTCATCTCTACCCTTTTCTCATGTACCATCAATGTATGTAAGTTGCATAATGTGGGAGTTCCCATACAGAACATAAATAAGATATAAAATAATTTCAGTATATAGGTTGGAGCCTGGATGACAAAAGATTCTGTGTGTTGCGTTTAGACTGGCCTTAGTAGTGCCTGTGTCTGATACTTGTGTGTGTATTGTAATTTTTGTTTTGCTTTTGATCAGTCTATCCCAGTGCTAAAGTATGAAACCCTATGGGGGAGTTCTGGCGCCAGCAATGTGGAGGTAGAAACACTCCTGCTCTTCATATGGTTGTATTTCAAGCTGCTAGCAATGGAAAGGATATTGACTCAGCAATTAACAGTGCTGATACCACTGTGTTCTCACACTGGCCCTTCCATCATATTTTTTAGACACAGTGTACCACACCATGTCCATTCATTCTTGTGTTAGTATGTTAAAGAACATATTGCTTCCATGAAACCACCTGCATATTTCCAGTGTCTGGGGTCGCAGAGCTGAGTTTAGAACTGTAATTATAATTCGTACCAAGTCACAATTTCACTCTCCTTAATGCTCCATTTTGCTGTTCATGCTCTCTTGAAATAGGGCAATCTTAATACGTGGATTTGTCAGTACTGTTGAATACCATATTTTCTCTTCAGTTTGTCGCCTTTTTAAACCAACAATTTATACAGGCTATGCATGTATATGTTGGATTGAAGTTGGGAAAATTATGATTGTATACTGAAAGTGTGTTGTTACTTTCATTTCTCCGTGTTTAACGCACTTTCATATCAATTGTTGATATTGATTTTACATAAAATTGTCTAATCTCCTTGACTGTACAGAAGGCACCCAACATTTTGTGTCCCACTTATAACATTGTTTGGCAGCTTCTCTTTTTCTATTCCTTTCATTTTTTTAGAAATGCAGCTGAGTTTCACTGAGTAGGAATTGGCCTGTTTCAATAGCATTTTGAGAATCAAAATACTGGAAGACAGAAACATAACTAGGCCATACAACAGCAACATCTGCTTCTAGTGTGGCAGGGTCCATGCAGTGACAAAAGAAAATATTGACTCTGATTCCCAGCCTATGCTACAGGAGAGGGGGAACTTCAGAGCATTGATGTGTTTTGAACAGTTTGTAGCAACAGCGTATATTACTGAAGCATAATGAATGTGCATAGAAAGCTTAGCCAGTTGTGTTTTTATGCTACAGTGAAGTAATGTGAGCCCAAGAGCTTATTTTGTGAGAAAGAAGAGTTTTAGTTTGAATGCAGTGGCATTACGTGGCTTGTGTATTTCTTATATCTGCTGTGGCTTTTGGGGCACCAGAAAGTAGTATTACATTCTGCTGGCATTACTCTAGTACATCCAGGTTTGTTGACTTTCTGTTTAAAACTCTGTGGCTGCAATTTTTATTTTCCTCTCACCTTGAAATTTTTTTAAACCAAGATGCTTGGTTTATATTTGCTGCAGTAGGTCTGTCTACATCTTGCTCTTCCATAGATTGTACCTTGCAGCCATGGTAGGTGATGGCATTAAACCCAAGAAATTCTTTCACCTGATGCTGTTTTGTCTTTGTGCAACTGAGAACACAATTTTGAAATATATACAATCATTGTACACTTGATTAATATGTAGTTACCATTCAGTATTGTTTGTTAAATACACATTTGAGATCAGTCCAAGATGAGAACACGGATATAGAGCTAAGTCTGAAAGTGAAGTGTATAGTTTGTTGGCATGGTTTTCTTTTGTTTGTTTTGTTTGATTCATTTGTTTCCATTTATACTGTCATGTTTTATTGTGAAGACAGTGACCACATCTTGTGTCTTCCCACTTAGACTGCTATAACCAGGGAAGTGTTGATCTTATTAACATTATTTGAGGGCTGTTTTTGTGATTTATGTCTTTATACCGCCATTACAGGAAGGACAGCAGTGAAGATGGTTGTATATTAAAGAGGAGATGAGAAATTTGAAGATCAGAGTTGCCATATGTGAAAGAAGAAAGGTTTAATATTTAGTATTTTGCCATAAATAGAATAATCACGTTTTCTTGTGACAGATTACAAGGGACAAACTTCTTCATCTAAGAAGACTAATTGGACGAAGAGTGTTTATACTTAACATCTGATATGTGTTATTTTTACTACTGTGGACAGGTTTTCAGTTTACCTATTCAGTATCACAGTTTTTATACTTGCATTTGTCAGTAGCAAAGATGAGGAATTCAATGGTTTCATTGCATTAGAACAGATGTGCAACACAGTGACTGATATGCCTCTGGGAAAGGAAGGCAGGTCTGAATGATAATTGAGATAATTGCATAAAGTATCACTTATATTTGTGATGTATATTTTCCTGTTGTGGACAGGTTTCCATTTTACTTATTCAGTTCTGTAATATTCATATTAATATTTGTGTGAAGGATGAGAATTTAAGTTCCCTGGTGTTAGAACAACATCCCATGGAATAGTTGATATGCCTCTGGAAAAGGAAGGCTGTTCTCATCTTAAACAGAGAGAGAGAGAGAGAATTCAGATGATTGTCTGATGATTAAGTACTTAGATTCGTGAGATAAAGCAGAAAATTGATACTGAAAACTTCCCTGAGGAAAGTTGAACATCAGAATAATGTTCCACCAGGTGGTTTTTGAATTGCTAAAGTAACTGAAACTCCAGGCTATACATAACATTGGTAATGAACCAAGTAAAGTATACTTTTTCATTATTTTTATATAAGAAGATGTTTTATGCAAACTTGCTTTGTAGAAGTTGTGATGGTATGAATGAAAACATTTAACTGTTATGACAACCCAGTATGTTTGGGTGGACTTGTAATTCTTTAATTCATTTGATGTTGGTGTAACTTGCAAACCTGTCCAATCTTGCTTGACCTGGCTAATAAAAAGGGAAATAGTTGATTGTTAATTGAAGAATGTTGATGTTTGAAAGCCTGACAACAGTATCATTTTTTCAGTATTTCAGTGGTGGTGAACATGCAGATGAGAGCATCTCTTCCTTATAATAGCTGTATATGTTTTGGGTTTGCCATACAGGCTTCGTCTAGCCGCCGCAGCCACGAAGGCAGCTACGGGGGTGGGAGTGATTACAGTAACCGTTATGGTTACTCTGAGGAGAAGGGAGGCTATGTGGATGAAAGGGGCCGCGGTTACCGCGAGGAGAGGCGGTCCGCCAGTAGTTTCAGAGACCGTTCAAGGGAGGATTATCCCCACAGAAAGGCTGAACAGCTGGATTCAAGCATGCCCCCACCCTCTAGTGCCCCCTCGAGGCATCTTTCCTCCCCCCGAGGCTCCTTCAGGGGGCGCATTAGCGGCAGGGGAACAAGAGGCATGTCGAGAATGATTTTCCCCAGACGAGTCGACACCGTACTGAAGAAGAAAAGCATTTTGGATTCTAGTTACACCTTCCGAAAAAGAATGTTAGCAACAAGATCACAAGCTGATAACCTAAGGAGGCTCAAGCTTCAGAGGCTGCGGAGGTAATATCTTACAGTATATTAAAAGAAAAGAAACTGATGGAATGGTTACAAAATGATATACAGAGAGAGCAAGAGGAAATTGGACTTCACACCTCTGAGTAAATATTTGTTCTTAAAAGATAACAGAGATTGAAAGGGGAAATGGATTGGGCTAATCATGGAGTAGATGGCCTTGTATAGAGTTGAAAGAAAGCATTGTCTCTAGTTACTTATGTTAGACATGGCAACTGCAACAACCAGAAACATATTAACTTGCATGTAAATTTGTTGGATGTCACCTATACAAAAATCAGGTGTACTGCAGTGATTGTTACACACCCTGAAATTGAGGGAAATGGGTTACAGTGGCAAAAGGAAATTAATTGTAAAAAAAATAATACCTTGACTGGGGAGTATGAATGTATGCAAAACTGTTTGTTCTATTTCTGAAGATGAACAGCCTTCAGTGTATGTGCATAGAATATATATAAAAACATAACTAAGAAAGATAGAAATAAGTGTATCGAGAAAGGAGATGAACAAGTTGATGGACACTGCTGCTCTAACAAGACATAACGTCGGACACATTGGCACAAGGGTGGAATAGGAGGATGAATTTCTATAATTTGTTTGTATGTGTTGATTTGAAATGTACTAAATTTGTTCTGTAATAACTAGGATTAGGGAGGCTGCATTGTCATCTAAAAAAGAAGGCCAGGGTGAAAGAGAAGGATCTAAAGCAACTGAAGACATCAGTGATGACGATGAGAAAGAAGAGAATTGGGAGGAAGACCTGGATAAAGTACGTACACATGTAGAAGTGCAGTTGTACCATTTACCTAGCCATTATTGTAGTGGTTCTGTTCATGTTGATATTACTTCTGAAGAACCTTTCTATTCTTTACTCTTATTAACAGTCACACTGTGCTGATGTGAAAGTTAGTCATCAAACATGTTAGCATAAGACATCTGAATTTGAAGTTGAAAGAGCCCAAAGTAGGTTTGTTGTAGTTGTAAGTGCAAGCAGAATGTTGACCATTCAGCAGACGTCTTCTGTGTTCACAGAGCTACAGTTATTTTTAATATGCCTGAATAGATTTGATATGAATGTTTGCAGTAACATAGTCACCTACAGCTTTACCAGCTCCTATTATAGTTTGAATTATGTATGGTACAGAGCTTCTCCAGTATAGTCCACAAACCTGATAACACCTGTGTTGGTGTAATGGTATACACACAGTTAAAAGTAAAAATACTGGATGATAGTGTTAAAGTAAATTAACTGCTCATGATTCAGTGGATCTGATTCAGACTTTGAATTTCAGTGCAGATATATTTTGAATTATTCATGTTGGAAAGTCAGTAAAATCTTATTTTCTTGGCTGGGGAACTGTAGTATCAGAAGTAGCAGTATCGTTAATAGTCTGGCATTGAGTGAATGAGTTTTACTGTATTTTATACATTGTAATATAAAAATCATAAACATGTATTCCAAACAGGTTTTGAACTCTTAGCAACATCCTAGCCCACTTCCAAAAACCAAGCACATCTTTACTTTTTGTGTTTGTTTTTAAACTAGAAGCATACAGTGCAGCAAATCAGTTGTTGATAATTTTTTGCCATTCAAATGTTAACTGCACCTAGTATTTAGCATACAGTTCTTTACATGTGGTGCACATGTTTGTGGTAGACTGCCAACTTTGCTTGGTTTAAAAACCTTGGCACTGCCACTATTTCAGATTTTCTTCGTAAGTTCTGACAAAATTGTTCTTTTATACCCCAGTTCTGAAGAGCTGTCTGTTTTATGGGCCAAAAACTATGTACCACACTCCCCGATTTCCAACTTCAGACATTCAACCCTTTAGTATGGGTGTTTGTAAACCTCACTGTCTTAGTACACTGCTGTAGTACTTATTTAGATATCACTGATATTTGCAGCACATTTTTTAAGTTTACATAACTTTTGATCTGTATATAAGTTGAAATATTTACAGCTGTTTCATAAGGTAGTTTATAATGTTTGGATGCACTATATGCAGGAACTAAGGGAAGCAAAAGTGAAGATTTGTGGAATAACACTTATAGTATTTATCAAAACCTACTTCATAATCAGGGCACCAGTAGTTTGATCCCTTCCTTAACAGCTTGTTGTTAAGAACATGTGAAAAACTTCTGAGTTTTTGCCCTTTTCCTTGTGGCAGGAATTGTCTGCAGACCATGACATTCACTATTATTTAGGAGGTTAAGGAGTGGGCAGATGACCATTTGCAGGACAAGGTACACTTGCTCCATGTTTGTTAGACCCTGTGGCATTTAAAGCCTGAATATTAGGCATTTGGTTACCTTGTTTCATGGCAGAGACAGCCACAGAATTGTGAATGGTGACATTGAATATGTTCTACATAGTTTGCAAGCTTTCCATTCGTTCTCTTTCTGCCAGATATGGCTACAACATTTTGTTGTTTAGATCAGACATGTCATGTGGATGTTATAGTCATGAACAAAAGGCTTTATTACGCTGTATTCTTATCTCTACTGACACACATTTCATCTGTGTGGTATAGTGAAGATTCTGTCCCTTTGCCCCCCCCCCCAACGCAGAGGAAAACATTCAGGTCAAGAAAATCTTTAAATAGTCTTCGTGGTTAACTTGATTACTAGAATCAAATTCGAGTCGACAAACCTTACAGAGCTTCAGCCATGAACTACCAAATGTACTGAAATTTCAACATGAAAGTGATGATATCCCTTCTGGTTCTAGTGTTATTTTTTGGTCTTCAGTGCAATTGCTGTTACCCTTGTCCTCACTGTCACTGATTTTGTGAGTTCTTTGGGATAATTTTACATTATCTCCTTTGTGAGAGCCATGTCCCTGAATATCATTGTCATCTAAAATTCCTTTCAGAAGCATGTTAATAGCTGTTTCCTTTTTTTTCTTTTTTCTTCCCTTCTTCCTCCTCCTCCTCTTCGTCCTCCTCCTCCTATTTTCATTTTATTCCCCTGACCACATAGTGCCTTATGAATCACATTATTGCTTTATGAGCAAACAATTACACATCCCTGGTGGAGTAGGTAAAATGACTTCTCAGTATAGTTTGAAGTTTTATAGCCATGGACCATACAAATGCAGCTTGCTGCCTAATGTATGATGTATATGAAAGTGGATGTAGGACATTCAGATGAACTGGCACAGGTAAAGCAGTGCTGAATGTTTGACAGAGTAGTAGGTACATAAAGGTTTCCAGGTGCTGGTGGTTTCAGTTTTAGTTATTAAGACATCTGAATTCAGATTTTTCAGTTAATTTAAACATGCTTCATGTGTAGTTCACTGTGTACATGTAATTGGGATTTTGTGGTTCAGGAGCAGGCAGATGCTGGTGATGATGAAGATGATGAACTAGAGGAAGGAGAAACCCCAGATAAGAAAGAGAAGACAAAGGTAAAGGAAAAAAAGAAAGAAGCCAAGACACCACTCAAGGATGATGAGAGGGAAGAAGGTGAAGAGGTTGATGATGATGATGAAGAGGAACAAGGGCAGGAGGAGGATGAAGAGGGGCAAGAGGAGGAGGAGGAGGAAGATGACGAAGACAGGGTTTCCATGTCTGACACACCAGCACCATCCAAGAAGTCAGATGTGAAGAATGATGGGGGTGTACATGTAAGCATACATTCATGAAAACGGGTTTGCATGTAGTACCATGTCTGCAGCCATCTTTGCATGAAAATTGTTTGTGACTTGGGCATACTCTGGCCTTTGTTCCTTAAAATTATGTTGTTTTGGTCATAAATGTTGCATATCTTAGATATGTATTGTGATACAAAACTTACACTAAATATGTTACTGCTACCTCGCCCACTTGCTGATGGTCATATTAATTTTGTCTGATGTTAATGATAACGTTACCCAGGTTTGTGAAAACTGGTTACTGTCACTTTGATATGTTTAGTTCATGAGGAGAAATGAAAGAGGGAGGGAGACATATCTCAGACTCACAGAAATGAATGATTCCCCCCCCCCATAAGTCCTACAGTGTAGCGTCAAGATAATGAGAATATGTAGAATTTGAAAACTACTCATCTGAGGATGTGTGTTGGACTTGAAAAATTATTTAAAATACATAAGCTGCAAGTCCATTGCCTGTGTTCACATATATCATGTATATTAGACTACAGTTTGGGTTTGAAAAGTTTTGTGCAGCAGTATTTATTCTTAGCATTATATGAGCTGTGGAGTGAATTATTTTCTTGTGAATGTAAAATTGCCTTGTACTCACCATGATGGCATTTTGTGCCACAGGGCTTCTCTGTTAGTGGTATTGCTATTTCTAAATCTATAAAGCAAACAGTACATACATATCCTGTAGTTTCTTAAATACCTATCTGTTGTGGTTTTTATTACAAAAATGTTTCCAAGATTCTCTTTTTTAGATCATTCACAAATTGTGAAAAGTGACTATAAGTTGTTGTTGTCCATCTGTCTGTCCACATGCAACAACTCAGCCCCCACTGTATAACTTGTCTAGAAATTTGATATCTGAGGAAACACTGTCAAGGTAATTCATGTTTAAATCAAATGTGACAAGAAGAATGGGTACTTTATATGAAGACCTATGGACTTTTATGTTTTGCTGAATTCTTCTTAAAATGAGAAATGTTTCAAACAAAAGTTGTAGAGTAAATCAAAACACACGTTTTATGTTCAGTAAACTTTTATCAGAAATCATACCATTATTAAGATAATATGAGAAATACAATACAGACAGACAGACCACAGGGGACAGTATAACATGGCACAAGCACATAGCATGGTGGATAAACAAGGCAAGAATACAGACACACATAATATTTAATATGTTGCTTTTCTATGGCAACAGTGGTTATGTGAATGTTATACATACATTGCCCAACTTGTTTTAACAAAACCTGCTTGAAACCTTGGCTGTATCTTATTATTCACTACTAACCATTCAGTTTAATGACCAAAACACTGAGAAAAATTTTTCCCAATACTGGTAGTAAGGAAAGCTCCTATATAATTATTAGACACACTAACTTTTCCGTTATTTGTATTAGGTGAACACACTATAGCCATTTTCTGTTTCTTATGGTAATGCTTTGCCACCAAACTTTCTATTAGATATAGCCATCAAAATTCTCATTCTTGTCTTGTTTTACTAAATTTTATGCACATTTTTGCTGGCTTTCCATAACAATCAAGACATTTATTCTTCTTTTTCACTAGGTTCTAATTTCTTCAATTTTAAAATATTTATGTAATCCTCCAAATATTTCAGCCCCATTATTTCTGGTTCACCCCATAGGTTTTCTGGTTTATTTTTTTAAAACAATTTTTTGAAAATAATGTGCCCAAATTCCAAGTTTCACATCTTCTTCAGTGATACCGCAGTATGCCTGTGAAGACAAGAGATAAAAATGAAACAAGGAAAAGACAAAAAATATGATACAAAATAACTTGACACTATTCACCATGAGAATAACAGATACAAAATAAAAGTAGCTGGAAGGTCAATGACACAGAAATAAATGCAGGAAACAAACCTAGGAACTGTCTGGTGAGGTAAATTCAGTCAAAAACACAACTATAAATATATATGGCTAAATGATGGTGTTTATTAGCAATGGAAAAATTACATGTTTTGGCCTATAGCAGCCATCTTTAGGTTTTGACAACTTTCTTGCTAAAAGAGTTATATATAATATGCCTAAACTGTGTGGTGATGTTGAGATCTCATCATCATCATTTTACGTGCTTTTGTTCAGTTAATTTTGGTGGGATGTCTGTTGCGTCAATGAATTTGTAGGTAGCTGGGTGTGGATCTTTCCGGTTGGGTAGGTGTAGGGTTAGGAGAAACTGACTGCAGGTGTGGTATCTTATATGCTCCACATCATTCATATGTCTTACTGCGGCTGAGAGTCTCATCACCGTACTGTGCTTAAAGTCTAGATATCCGCAGCTTTTATGCCTTCATTCACAAGAAACTTCATCACCACACGCTGTTCCATGCACGCACTAACACTGTTGTCTGCCATCTTGATTAATGAAATGGTCTCTGGGCTGGCCTGCGACATGTGCGCCACCTACCAGTAATAGGATACACTTGCCACTTACTACTGCGTGCAGTACCGCCACACTAGCATCCTTTTTTGTACATGTAAAATTAAAAGTCCCGGATTGACTTGAACGTCCCTCGTATTTTTGAGTCTTGTAGTTAATTTTTAATTTTTTAATGCCAATTTTCCTTACACAATAGGACTAGATCTGTTCTCAGGTACATACATTTTCAAGTTCGTTTCCACGGTGCCAAACAATTTAGAATAACTCCATCTGTGGGGTTCACCAGGTTAGGTGCTTCTTTCCCTGGAATCGGAAACAAAGCCAGCTTCCAAAACATTGTGTGTCTTGTAAAAACTAGATGATGGATAAGTCCTAAAGAATAACTTCCCTCATGCTACGTTCTATCTTTTCAATTTCTTGACCCTTTATACTGGGACTGATAGTCCCTAAACATTAGTGCAGAATTACCACACTACAGTGCATAATATCTCGAAAGAGTGCAGACCTCACGTGATTTGGTGATGTGGTCCTTGTTTTGGCTCCGCATAATCTGGTTCAGAGACTGTTACATTGTCTGTTCCTTGTGAAACCATAGTAAGGCTCTTATATATTTACTTGTAATGTGTAATGCATCCACTGACTTGAGTGTACAAAAATTTAAATTGTACATTGCTTTGTTGTGTGTACTGTCTCTTAGGTTACAATTAAGCAAGATTCAGATGCTCGTGCAGTGAGTGAAGAAGGTCGTAAACACCTGCCACGATCATCACTGAGTGGCAGGCCATTCATCCGCTTGAGCTGTCCTCACTGCTTTGTGCGCTGCATCACTTTCAAGGTTTGTGTATTAACTAATTTTAGTGGATTGGAGAATCTCATGAGAAGACCAGTGTGTAATAGGAATAAACTGTATATGTGAACTGGCGCATGGAAGAGTCCTACAAAGGTCTTTTGTTCATATTGGTGGTGAACCATAAGGGGTTTCATAACAGTATGGGAGTTCAGGTGATCAGCAGAATACCTTTTGTTCTCTGTTTTTGTTTATGGAATTCTGTAGAATGGACATGGTTTGGAATTAAATATTGTAATGTGTTTTCTGTTTGCAGGAATACACATTGCATTTGTACACATCAAAGCATATAAATATGATGCGCAAACAGTCACTTAGGCACAAACAGACACTTGCACGAATGCGCATGAGCCAGAGGCAGAAGCAGAGACTTTTGGAGGAAAATGAAGAAGTTCATGGGAATCTTCCGCCACGCTCAAATTTCTGTCCCATATGCAAACTGAACTACAGGCAACTGAAATCAAAGCATCAGGCCTCTGATTCACATCGGGTATGTCTTCAATACTAAGTGGCTTGGTAGTAATATTATGCTGAGGAGAGCCTATATGGATAATTTTGTTTTTTAGGCAATGAAAAAATTCCTGATGCCATATTGCCGTGTATGCCGTATTGGATTCAAGTCTCCTATGCTGTACGAAAACCACATTTGCTCCTTGGACCATCTTAAGGTAATTACAGTATTGTATAATTGCATAACCCTTCAGCTTGGGGTATTTAAAACCCAGTCAATACTGTGATATGGGAAGGTTTTTCTACAGGGTATTTAAATTTTGAGCTAAATTGTGCAGGAGTCTATTCAAAATAATGTAGTTTTGTTAATAGTGGTTGGATTTCGATGAAACTTGAAACAAAATATTTAGGA
>Ga0123355_10000726_pt1 | contig 44783 bp, 35 predicted proteins | sample TergutEmb28metaG_3_FD_89872 | JGI IMG/M metagenome (GOLD analysis project Ga0123355, IMG submission 89872) | Embiratermes neotenicus P1 segment gut microbial communities from Petit-Saut dam, French Guiana - Emb289 P1 | ecosystem: Host-associated > Arthropoda: Insects > Digestive system > Gut ...
AACAAGGCGTTCTCCGCGATCCGCGACCTGTATGCGGGCATTACATATATCAATGCCCCTACGATCGGCGCTGAAGTTCATCTCCCATTTGGCGGTACTAAGGCAACGGGCAACGGACACCGCGAGGGAGGTATCGGGGCAATCGATTTCTACACCGAGTGGAAGTCGGTCTACGTCGACTACTCCGACAAACTGCAGAAGGCCCAGATCGACCGGGAAGACTAAGCCAGAATCGGGTGTCAGACCTCGGGACCTCAGCGACTGGGGGTGCTGGCCGAGTCGAAAGGATCCCGTGTTCGCATGCTCTGGGACGAACCTGTCACCATGATCTGGCCTCGTCCGTGCCAACCTGGGCGCTTGCTGAACCTGCCACAGCTCAGATTTCTGCGCCCAATCCCGTCCACGCCAGTTAGAATTCCTTCTAGCCACGGCGCAAGTCCGTCCCTGGCGAGGTTGTCATGACTCCGATCACTCAAGTGCGCGAGATCTCGGCCGCTTCTCGCCTCGAAAACGTCCGCTACGCTATCCGCGACCTGGCTTCGGTGGCCGATGAAGTCATCCAGCAGGGACACAAAGTCCTGCCTCTCAACGTCGGCGATCCGCTCAACTTCGATTTCCAAACGCCTCCTCACATCATCGAAGCCGTCTACAAAGCCATGCGCGACGGCAAGAACGGGTACGCCCCTTCGCCCGGCATTCCCGAGGCGCTCGAAGCAATCCGCGGCGAAGCCGCCCGCAAGGGGATCACGACCGTGCGCGATGTTTTCGTGACCTCTGGAGTCAGCGAGACCGTTGACCTCTGCCTGTGTGGGCTGGTGAATCCCGGCGAAGACGTTCTGACTCCCAGCCCCGACTACCCGCTCTACTCGGCCGTTCTGTGCAAGCTGGGAATCGGGCTCAACGCCTACGATCTGAGCGAAGAAGACCGATGGCAGCCCGAAGTGGCAGACATCGAGCGCAAGATCATGCCCCACACCCGTGGGATCGTCCTGATCAATCCCAACAATCCCACCGGCTCACTATGCACGCGGCAGATGCTAGAACAGATCGCCGAACTGGCGCGACGCCACAACCTGATCGTTTTCGCCGACGAGATCTACGACAAGCTCATTCTCGAGGATACTCCTCATCTCGCCTTCGCCGCGGTCGCGCCCGACGTGCCCTGTGTGACCTTTGGAGGCATGTCGAAAAACTATCTCGTTCCGGGATGGCGCATTGGATGGGGCATTGTCTCGGGCGACGCCACCGCCGTAAAGACCTACAGGGAAGGCGTGCACCGCCTCCTGCGTGCGCGTTTGTCGGCCAACCATCCCGAGCAGTATTCGATCAAGCCGGCGCTGGAGGGCCCGCAAGACCATCTCATCGAAGTCAAGCGCAAACTGCGTTCCCGCCGTGACCTCACGCAAAAGTGGTGCGAGTCGACGCCCCGCGTAAGTTGCGTAGCACCGCGTGGCGCATTCTATGCCTATCCCCGCATCGATATTCCCGAGAGCGACGAAATCTTCGTCAAGGAACTCATCCGCCAGAAACACGTCATGGTCGTCCACGGCTCCGGCTTCGGTCAGAAACCCGGCACGCAGCACTTCCGGATCGTCTTCCTGCCTGACGAGCAGACGCTGAAGATGGCCTACGCGGGAATCGCCGAGTTCATGCGCGAACGATACGCCAGCTGAAGTTCCAATGATCGGAACGCTTTCTCTTTGCCCGCGAATCTGTTTAAATCGATATAGCGCAACTGCGGGGCGCGCCCGGTGGTCTTTTTTTCGTGGTCGACATTCATTCTCACATTCTCCCCGAAGTAGACGACGGCCCAAAGTCGTGGGATGTGTGCGTTGCGATGTGCCAGGCTGCTGCGGCCGATGGCATCACGCACATGGTCGCCACGCCGCACGCCAACGACCGCTATCACTACGACCGCGAATATCTCGAAGGACTGCTTCGACATCTGCAGCAACTCGTGGGCGACACTCTGAAGCTCAGCCTGGGATGCGACTTTCACCTTTCCATCGACAACTTGCAGGATGCGCTGGCTCACCCCACGCGCTACGTCATCGAGGGCACCCGCTATTTGCTGGTCGAGTTCAGCAACTACAGTGTGCCGCAGAATACCGGCGAATCGTTCCTGGCCTTGGGTGACCGCGGTATCACCCCCATCATTACGCATCCTGAGCGCAATCCCATTTTGCGCGAAAACCTGCAGCGAGTCGTGCAGTGGGCCGAGCAAGGCTGTGTCATCCAGATGACAGGTTCGGCGCTCACCGGCTCCTGGGGCGATCGCACCCAGCGCGCCGCGATGTGGCTGCTCGAGCATCAGGCCGTACACGTGCTCGCAACCGACGCTCATGATACTCAGAAGCGCGTGCCGATTCTCTCCACGGCCCGGGATGCCGCTGCCGAGATCTGCGGAAAAGAGGTCGCGGATGCGCTCGTTGAAGCAAATCCGCGCGCCATCCTCAACAACGATCCTCTCCCCTACTTTCCCCGGCCTGAAGTGATGAGCTACCGCAGAAACAGCAATTAGCAATTGGCGCTTAGGATCTGGGAGCACCGACCGCACCTGTGGGTCTTAGCCCATGGCTAAGCTAAGCTAAGTGCCAACTCGCGTTCTACTGGGGGGGCGACGTGGTGTTGCGCAACGGAGTGGATGGCGCCGCCGGGTGGACAGGGGGACTCGCAGCCACTGGAGCCGCCCGTGGCGCTGGAGAGGCAGGTTGCGCTTTCGGCGGATCCGGGACCGTGGTCATCGCACTTTCAGGGTTGAGCAGGTGATCCTTGCTCGGACCCAGGCCCAGCTTAATCAGCGCGCGGGAATCGGGAACCACGACGGTCTGCCAGCCGTTATCCTCCTGATAGCGGCGCATGGCCGCCTCGCTGGCCTCATTCCATTCGCTGGTGGGCGTTCCGGTGAGGTAATGCTCCCGGAGCAAGGCCTGCTGAATCATCCGCGCGCGCACTGGGTCGATCTTTTGCTGACCGCGAACCCGTGCCGTCTTTTTTCGCGAAGAACGCTTCCGCGACGAAGCGGTATGACTCTTACCTGATGAACTTGAGTGCGTCCCCGATGACGCAATGCTCTTGTGAGCCGTGGGTGTAGTCGCCGTCTTGTCCGTGCTCGCTGGCTTGTCGGTTCTGCTGCTTGCTGAATCGGTCAGGGCGCGGGCAGAAGCGCAGAGAGCACAAACCAGCGTCAGCGCACAGATTGCACTAAGTTGTGCTTTCCGAATTTTTCTCTGATTTCGCATCCCTGAGAAACAACCTCAACTGCGCACACCAAACCTGAACTCTCGGAGAAAAAGAAAAGCCCAGCTGAACCCCGCCCGGTAATCATCAAGCTATAAAATCTATCTCTGATCACGGCGCCAGTTCGAGCCAGGCCACTGACCGTTACGGAAGTGTACCGGCGTCGAAGATCGTGCCCTCTTGCCGTGTCGAACCGCGCGGCCGGACAAGGAATACCACATCCTGGCCACTCTTCATAGTTGACTCGATCCGAGCGAAATCCTCTTCACTGTTCACCGGTTGCTTGTTGATCTCGAGGATCACGTCGCCCCGGCCCAGGTTCACGTCCTCTGCAAACGAACCTGGCTTCACATCCTGCACGATGACGCCTTTACCGGTGGACATGTCGAGCCGATCCGCCATTTCCGGGGTCACTTTGCGAACTGTCACGCCGAACTTGCTCTGCTTGGGGGTGCTGTCGTCATCGTTGTCCTGCTCGTCGCCAAGGCGGGCAGCAAACAGTTTGGAGCGGTCGGCAATGGTTACCGTCGCGTCTTGCGCCTTTCCGTTGCGGATGAAGCCCAGAGTGACCTTCGATCCCGGCTTGCGCGCGGCGATGTCGGCCACCAACTCCGTGCCCTTGGTAACCTTCCGGCCGTCAACGCTGGTGATCGTGTCTCCCACTTTCAACCCAGCCTGATCCGCCGGGCTGCCGGCCACGACACTCGAAATCGGCACGCCCGTTCCCGAACCGTACACCCGAGCGATGGCAGGATTCTCAACCGCATCGAACATGATTCCGATTGATCCGCGCGATACCTTATGCTCGGGACTGACCAGCTGGTTGTAAACCTCAACCACGGTCCTCGAGGGAAGCGCGAAGCCAATGCCCGCGTAGGCATTGGTCTCGCTCAGAATGGCCGTGTTGATGCCGATGACCTCACCATTCAAATTGACCAGCGGCCCACCGGAGTTGCCAGGATTGATCGCCGCGTCGGTCTGAATGAACGTCTGGAATTGCTTCCCCGGAACGATGTCGCGTCCCTTCGCCGAAACGATACCTGCCGTCACCGTGCCCGCCTGACCAAACGGGCTGCCGATGGCCAGAACCCAATCACCTACCTGCATACCGTCGGAATTGCCCATCTTCGCTGCCGGCAACGCACGATCCACATCCACCTTGATTACCGCCAAGTCGGTTTCCTGGTCGGTTCCAATGACTTTGGCGTCGTGCTGCACGCCGGGCGGATCGTCCTCAAAGCGAACGCGGATGCGGTCCGCCTTCTCCACTACGTGACGGTTGGTAAGGATGTAGCCCTTGGGATCGACAATGACGCCGGAGCCCAGAGAGCGCTCGCGAATAGGCCCATCGCTCGGTCCGCCCTGACCCGGTGCTCCGAAAAAGTGATTGAAGAAGTCGTCCATTCCGCCGTTGTCATCGTCATCCGGCGATTGGCCACCACGGCGCCGGTGAATGTTCTTGATTGTCGATTCCGTGTTGATGTTGACGACACTCGGCTCCAGTTGCTTGGCGATCTGCGAAAACGCCTGCGAGAGCGGGTTGGTCGTGGCCGTCGGCGCGGGCAGCGTCAAGGGGGTCACGTCGCCCTTCTGTCCTTCCTTCCCCTTCACTCCCGAAGAAATGACCGTGCCGATCAGAATGCCGACCGCTAGTGTTGCCAGAATACTCAGCGTGTAAGCCCATCGGTGGGCCTTCATGCGCATCCACATTGCGCCCGAATCCATAAGTCTACTTCCCTCCCGGACTTCCCAGATCCCTATAATATACCGATTTACGCGGCCTCGACGGAGCCGACGAATTTAGTCCATTCCCGAAGCGGAACGTTTAGCTGTTAGTTAGACGCGCCAAAACGTGAAATTGTTTGACAGGAAACGCTGAGCGGAATTGGGGTGCCTCGGATCTGGCGAGAATTTCGAGTAGTGATTCGATCAGCAGCCGTCGAGGATGCGACCATCAAACCCAGCTGCAAAGCCGAGGGGGAGTCGTCGACCGTCATTTCGCCTGGTAAACCGTTTTCCCGCCCACCACGGTGCGAAGCACTTTGATCCCCAGAAGCTTTTCCGGAGACGACGCAGTCGGGTCACGGTCAAGCACCACGAAATCGGCGAGCATTCCAGCCACCATCTTGCCTTTCTCTTTTTCTTCAAACTCGGCGCATGCGGATCCCTGGGTATAGGCCGTGAGCGCCTGATCCATGGTCAAGCGCTGGTCGGGAAAATACTCGAGCTTGCCATCTTCGCTCTTGCGCGTCACGGCAGCGTAAAGCCCGCGGAAGGGCGAAACCGGTTCGACAGGATAATCCGTGCCGAAGGCGAGAATCACGCCCTTGTTCAGGAAAGCCAGCCACGCATAAGAGGTTACGGCACGCTTCGGCCCCAGCCGGTCCTGCGCCCAGCGCATATCGGTCAGGAGATGGCTCGGCTGCATCGAAGCAATCACTTGGAGTTGCATGAATTGCGCAATCTGCGCGGGGTTGGTGACCTGGGCGTGTTCAATGCGGAGGCGGAAATCCTCGCCGCCGTTCGCCGCCTTCACATGCGCTTCCTTCGCTGCCTTCTCGGCCTCGGCAAAGGCCGCGAGCGCCATCTGAACCCCTTTGTCGCCGATGGCATGAAAACCAATCTGGAATCCGGCCAGCACCCGCTCCCTGGTCATGTCGTTCAGCTTGACCGGATCGTATCGCGGCAGCCCGGAATTCTTCGGATCATCGGCGTAAGGCTCGATCATCGCCGCGGTGTGCGATCCGAGCGATCCGTCCATGAATCCCTTGAGCATTCCCGTGTGCAGCATCAGATCGGATTGCGGGTGCGAGTCCCGCTTCTTGACCAATTCGTCGACCGGTTCGTCAAACGGCAGCCACTCCGTGACCCGGGCCGTGAGCCTGCCTTCTTTTTCCAGTTCTTCGTATATCTGAAAATTCTCCCAGTTCGGCGAGTAATCCTGCGCCGAAGTCACACCGTGCTCCGCCAGATCGGCCAGCGCAAGTTCGAGCGCCTGGCGACGCTGCACATGGCTGGGCTTGGGAATCACGTCGAGGATGGCCACCTGCGCCGTCTCCCGCAAGATTCCCGTCGCTTCGCCGTTTTCATTGCGGTCGATGTGTCCGCCCTGCGGATCGCGGGTCGCCAGATTGATGCTCCCCAACTGCAAAGCACGCGTGTTCGCGACGGCGATGTGCCCATCGATCCGCACCAGAAACACCGGGTGTCCGCCGGCCACTTCGTCGAGATCCCACCGGTTGGGCGTGACTTTCACCGGCCAGAGCGTTTCGTCCCACCCCGAGCCCAGAATCCACTCGCCGGCTCTGGACTCTTCCACCTTCCGGGCCACGCGCCCGCGGAGTTCGTCGAGAGACTTCACACCGGTCAGATCGACGCTCAGTTTGGTCATGCCGGCGTCCTCGAGATGAAGGTGGGCATCGTTGAATCCGGCCATGGTGAAATGGCCGCCCAGGTCGACGATCTCCGTCTGCGGTCCCCTCAGCTTTTCGAGGTCCGAAGTCTTGCCGACGGCCTCGATGCGGTCCCCGCGCACCGCAATCGCTTCTTCGCGCAGGATGGAAGGGAAAGCAGTATTGGCGGGGACGCCGGTATACACATTGGCGTGGACATAAATCGCGTCGGCCTTGGGCCGCCTATCAGCTGGAGCCTCTGCAGTCTGCCCCACTCCTAGCGGCCCGCCAACCATGCCGGCAACCAGCGCGCCCCACAGACTCGTTCTTTTGAGGCTCATTCCCCCACCCCCGCGAGCGCCAACATGGTCAGCAGAATCCGCTTCAACCCCAGCTCGCGCCCATTGGAATCAAACCACTCCTGCAGCGTGTGCGCCCCGCCGCCGCTCCCGCCCCCGCCAATGGCCACAGCTTCCTGCCCCATCGAGAGCGGAACATTGGCGTCTGTCGACGCCCGCTGTACCTGGGCCACGTTCCCCAGTTGGGCATCGACCGCCCGGACCACCTCGAGAATCCGCGCGCCCTGCCGCAATTCACCCGCCGGGCGGTTGCCGATCACCACGACTTCGCAGCTAACCCCCGCCGGCCGCCTCTGCGCCGGCGATCGCATCTCGGCCGTCAGAGTCTCGTCCTCGACGGCGCGGCTCAGCGCCGCCCGCAGCGACTGTTCAAGCCGTTCCATCTCCGCCATCGAAGTCGATCGGATATCCACTTTCATGCTGGCCGACTCCGGAATCGAATTCACCGACGTGCCCCCGCGAATGACCCCGACATTGAATGTCGTCTTGGGTGTGCTGGGGACTGTCGTTGCCGCGAACATTTCGATCGCCCGGGCCAGAATCACGATCGGATTCGGCGCACCGAAATCGCTCCACGAGTGTCCCCCCGGCCCCCGCACGATTACCTCAAACCGCCGGCTGCCCAAGGCTTCGGCCACAATCGTGTCGGCACCGGCCCCGTCGAGCACCAGGCTGTAGGCAATCGAATCCTTCCATCGCGGCGTCGAAAAAATGTGCCGCATGCCGCGCAGATCGCCTTCGCCCTCCTCTCCGACGTTGCCAATAAAGACAAACGGCAGCGCATGCCGGATACGTACCGACCGCAGCAGCGCCGCAATTGCCAGCATCGCCGCCACACCTGCACCGTTGTCGGAGACTCCCGGCCCGTAAATGCGGCTTCCCTGCTGGCGAATATTCAGCGGCGTGTTCGCCGGGAACACCGTGTCGATGTGCGCGCTCAGCGCCACATATCGCCGCCCCAATCCCGGATGCGTGCCAAACACGTTGCCCACATCGTCGAGCCGCACATCGTCGAGCCCGACTTCCTTGAACCGCTCCGCCAGCCATGCCGCCCGCGCCGACTCGCCAAAGGGAGGCGCCGGAATCCGCGCCATCTCCATCTGCCACTCCAGTACTCGCGGTTCATGCACGCGAAACCAGTTGAACGCAGTGCGCACCTCGGGCGAGGCCGCCAGACGCGTCACTTCTGGCTGCAATTCCTGCCGCAATCGAGGCACAACGTCGGAAAGATCCGCGCGCGGGGGATTCGGGCTCATCGAAGTTTATTGGTCAGTGTACAACGCGCAGGACCCCTTAAGGGGTTAGCGAAAACGGGACCGTGGGTTACGTAAGACAACCCACAAGTGGCTGTTCTACCCGCAGGTTATTACCCTATCGGCGCCTCCTACTCACCCCTGCAGAAGGGCGCCGGGAGATCAGTGCGTCGGATCCGGCGGCGTGGCAAGAACTCGAGCTGCGACAGCAGAAAGCAATCGCCTGGTAGCCGTGACCTCGATCCCGAGTCGATCGCCGGTGCGAATGATAGGCCCCGCGATGGCATCGAGTTCCGGACGGTTCCCTTGCTCCACATCTTTCTGCATCGAACTGCGCATGTGGTAAGGCAGTTTGCTCATGCCGGCGAGGACCACATCCGCCTCGACTTTGGCGCCTTCCGCCAGGGCCACAGCGCAGGCTTCGCGCACTGAAGCCTCCCACTCGGCTTTCCGCCCCAGGTTGCTCATAACCCCGCCAACGGGTTGATTGAACGCCGTGGTTGCCAGTGCCATGGGAGCCAGGAAGACAATCTTGCTCCACATCAGTGTCGGTTCGTCGTCGATGAAGCGGCACTCGAATCCCATTTTTTGAAATTGATCGAGCGTTGCAGCCAGAAGCGGCCGCCCGGCAGAGGACACATTCAGGCGGGCGAAGGGCGAGCGCTGAACGATGTGCCCGGGAGCAACGCGCTCGGATTCCACGGCAATGGTTGCGGCGATGACCTTCTGGTGCCCGTATTTGCTGCGCAGTAAATCCAGATGGTCGATGCCATTGAGGAGTGGAACGATCGCCTTGACCGACTCGGGATGAATAAACGCGGCAAGAGAATCCAGCAACTGGGTCGCTTTGACCGTAATCCAGAGCAGGTTGACCGGCGGAACTTCGGCGCTCGCTGCCACGGGTACGGAAAAATTTCCAAAGGGACTCTCCAATTTCAATTGTTCGGGATAGGTAGCAAGCGCTTCGCGTCGCACCACAGCCGTGACTGGATCGCCCAGCCGCGCCAGCGAAGCTCCAATCAACCCGCCAATGCCACCCACGCCGAGAATTGCATGGCGTAGCGTGGGCATCACTTTCTCTCACTGACCGCGGGCAGGCACTCAAGAATCTCGGTCTCGCTTAGTGTGTGGTCACTCTGCTTGGCGCGTTGGTAAATGCGCTCCACGACGTCTTCGGTCGCCGTAATCCTGCGGTGCTCCAGCCAGTACAGCACATTCGACTTTCCGCTCATCGGCCCCACATCGATGATCTGGTCCATCCCAAACACGTGCGAGGGCACGCCGGAATAGACCGTGTTAGCCAGCACCACATCGTTCTTGTGATAAGCCTTGATGATCGCCGCGGCGTGCACACCCGTCGCGGTACGAAAGGCATCGTCGCCGACCACGGGATAGTTCCGCGGAATCCCAACCCCAGTCGCACGCGACACGGCTTCGCAATACTGCTTCAGCTTGGTCAGATCCTGCTGATCCCATGGCGCCACCCCCATCAGCTTTAGATTGACCAGCATCTGGTCGATCTGGGTGTTGCCCACGCGCTCCCCGAGTCCAATTGCACATCCGTGCACGGAATTCGCCCCTGCGATGATCGCCGCCATCGAATTCGCAATCGCCAGCCCACGATCACTATGCCCATGCCAGTCGACGCGAATCTTCTCGCCCGAAGGCCGTACTACTTCCTCCATCACAAACCGCACGAGTGCCATAGCGCCCATTGGCGTGGCATGCCCGGCGGTATCGCAAATGCAGATTGCCCGCGCCCCGCACTCAATCGCCGCCGCATACAACCGTTTTACCGTTTGTGGATCACAACGGCTCGTGTCCTCGGTGACGTACATGACGTCGAGCCCGAGGGAAACCGCATACTTGATCGCCTTCTCGGTCGTCTGGAGCAGAAAATCGTCGGTCCACCCCTCGGTGAAGCGCCGAATCGGACTGGACCCGATAAACGTCGCAGCTTCAATCCGCAGCCCGGTTTTCTCGACGATCTCCGCAATGGGACGAATATCATTCTCATGCGTCCGGGCTGCGCAGTTCGCCTGAATTTTCATCTTGTGCGCGGCGATCTCGCGCGCCAGCGCTGTCACTGCATCAACGGCACGCTGACCGGCACCGGGGAGGCCAAGGTCCAGAGAGTTGATCCCCAGCGCCTCCATCAAATGTAGAATCTCGATCTTTTCCGGAATCGAAGGATCGCGCACCGACGGCGACTGCAGCCCATCGCGCAGGCTCTCATCATTGAGCAAGACAGGCCCGGCCGGATTCAGTCCCGGCGGAAACTTCTTGTTCCAGTCGTAGATGAGATCAGAGGTGTTCATGAGCTGACAGTGGGCGGTGAGTGTTGGAGCAAAACAGGTGCACCCGGAAGCAGACTCAAGTTGTCTGCAGCTGAACCAAGGTTTCGATTCCCCACAATGACAGAAGTTATCATCCCAGACTTGCACACCGCTCAGTCTTGCTCATTGCTTGTTTTCTTTGGGCGGCAGGGTCAATCCAAACACCGAAATCATTCCTGTGCCTGCGACGTTGGTCTTGCTCTCCCCAGGAGTCGGTAGATACAGGGCCTTGCAGTTCTCGCAGCGATAGACTTCGGCCTTCGGTCCCCAGGCTCTCTCGATGTCGCCACACTCGCGCTCGACCGCGTCGTTCATATAGAACCACAGCTTCAAGTGCCCGCCGCAGAACTTGCCCTTGGCATCTTTCTCGTTGCAGGCACGCTGCCCGGCCTTTTTGACCTTCACCTTGTGGTTGGAAAGCTGCGGAACCTCTCGAGAAGTGGTCGCTTCGCCAGTCGCCAAAAGACGTACCCCCCGTTCGCGCGGCTCCGGGGCCGCCAGATTCGACCTTACGCGGCCATTGTAACCGAAAGCAAGCAATGAGCAATTGAGCCGTCAGCATTGCCGTTTTTAACCGCGCACGGTCCCGGGCGCAGCGCGAAAGCGCTAGACCCTTTGCTCTCCCTCGTGATGATCTGCGGCGGTCTTTTGGGTTCTTCGTGTCCTTCGCAGTTCCCGCGTTTGATGCTAGTCTGAGACTTCATGGTCACGATCGTTTCCGGCCTGCCCCGCTCCGGCACGTCGCTCATGATGCAAATGCTGGTTGCGGGCGGAATGACCGCTCTCTCCGACGGCGAGCGCCAGGCCGACACCGACAACCCTCGCGGATACCTCGAATGGGAGCGCATCAAGACTCTACCGCATGATCCTGCCTGCATTGCTGAAGGAGAAGGAAAAGTGGTGAAGGTCATTTCCAAACTTCTACTTTCGCTTCCGGCGGGTCACGAATACCGAGTCATCTTCATGCAGCGTCCCTTACCGGAAGTGCTCGCGTCGCAGGACCAGATGCTGCGCCGCCGCGGAACCTACAAAGAAGCTGCGAATCCGGCGGCGATCACCTCGGCGTTCGAAAAGCATCTCCGCGAAGTCTACGCCTGGCTCGATGCCAAGCCCTACTGCAAAGCGATGCGGCTTTCATACCACGACGTGCTCCGCCAGCCAAACCCTATCAGCCAGAAACTCGCCGATTTCCTGGAAACCACTCTGAACGTCGAGGCAATGACCCAACAGGTGGACGACTCTCTCTATCGCAACCGGGGTTAACGAACGGGGCGAACCATTCATCCCCGGCTTGCTTCGACATGGCTTTCGCGGCACCATACACTGGACCGCAGGAGACAAGAAAAATGGCCCGACCGACTGCGACCCGAGGTGGTTCTGAAGAGGAAGCACGCCATACCGTCAGCCGCGAAAACGCCGAACATTACCGCTGGGGCGACGACTGCGACGCCTGGTACCTGGTGAAAGACCCGCAACTGCACGTGATCGAGGAAGTCATGCCGCCGGGAGCGGCCGAGATCCGCCATCACCACAAGCTCGCGCAGCAGTTCTTTTTCATTCTCAGCGGCGAGGTATTCATGGAAATCGAAGGCCAGACCACGTTCGTACCCGCCGGAAGCGGCATTCGAGTGCTGCCCGGCGAGCACCATCAGATTCGAAATCCATCGTCCAGCCCGGTGCGCTTGCTAGTGGTCTCTCACCCGCCCAGTCACGGCGACCGGCACAACGACTAGCAAGAACACGAGCTTGAATCCACAGCTCGAAACTCCAAAGACACGAGAGTCCGAACCAAACTGCTCTCAAGACCGGTAGTTAGAGGTTTGTTGCCCAACTCTATAGCTGTTTTCGCCGCACGATTCCCGCAGATCTCAGAGCCCCCCGCAGCCGCTCATCGATCGAGCGCGCAAACTGCATATCCAGAAATCCTTCCATCTGCCGCCGGAAGTTGTCCCCATAGCCATACCACCAAACTTTCTTCATTCCTGGCATGCGGTCCGTGTCGAGATACTTTACCCGGACCATTTCCTCCAACCCGAAGCGCCCATGAGTGCGCCCCAAACCGCTGGCCTTCACGCCGCCATGCGGGGCCTCGCTGATGCCGAAGCACGAGATCACATCGTTAACCATGACGGTTCCGGCATGAATGCGCCTTGCCAGGCGCTCTCCGCGGCTCCGATTGCGCGTCCAAATACTCGCTGCCAGTCCATATTCGGAATCATTGGCCAGCCACTCGGCCTGGTCATCGTTGTCAAACGGCATGACTGGCAGCACCGGACCGAATGTCTCCTCACGCATGATGCTCATGTGGTGCGTAACATCGCCCAGTACCGTAGGAGCATAGAAATTCGTGCCCAGATGTCCCAATCTGGTGCCGCCCGTCAGAAGGCGTGCGCCCTGCGCCTTGGCGTCGGCGATGTGCGATTCCACCATGCGCACCTGGCGCTCGGAAATCATCGGTCCAATATCCGTCTGTGGATCCATCCCATTCCCCGCGCGCAAACGACCAGCCTTTGCCGCACACGCCGAGAGGAACGGCTCATACAGGCTGCGATGCACATAGCATCGCTCCACCGACAGGCAGGCCTGCCCGGCGTTGACGAACGCTCCCCACACCGCGGCGCTCGAAGCCACCTCGACATCCGCATCGTCGAGCACGAGCATGGGATCTTTCCCCCCCAGCTCGAGCACAACCGGAAGCAGTCGTTCCGCCGCAGCCGCTGCGATTCGCTTCCCGGTCGCGACGCTTCCAGTAAACACCAGCTTGTCGATGGCAGACCGCAGCAACGCCGCCCCAGCCGCGCCTTCGCCCACGACGACCTGAAACGCGTCTGCGGGTACGCCCGCTGCATGCAGCAGAGAGGCCAGTTCCGTCGCTACCAGCGGCGTCAACTCTGACGGCTTCAATACCACCGTGTTTCCCGCCACCAGCGCGGCCAGGGTTTCCGTCGCAGGAATCGAAAGCGGATAGTTCCACGGCGAGACGATGCCAATCACGCCATGTGGCTCGCGTACCAACCGCCCATGCTTCAGTTTTGTTGCCAGATTTCCGTGCGGTACCGGCTCATCGCGCAGCAGACTACGAGCGTTGTCGATCAAAAATCGCGCGGCATCGAGCACCACCAGGACTTCTGTGACCAGCGCCTCTGCCAGAGGCTTCCCTGCCTCGCGCGTGACGGCGGCCGCGATCTCCGACTTTTGGGCGTGCAGCTTTTCTTGAAATTTCCGCAAGATGGCGAGGCGCTTTCCCAGACCGAGATCCACCCACTGCGCCTGAGCACTGCGGGCCCGTTCGACCGCAGCCAGAATCTCGCTCTCCCCCGCACAGTCAAACTCGCGGAGAACCTCGCCCGTCGCCGGATTCACCGACGCAATTTTGCTAGCTGTATCCTGCCGGTTGCTAATCATCACTCCACACTTTGTCATTGCCGCGCGCCAGCAAGGCGGGCAAAGAGGAATCGGCTCCGCTGTTGACCGCCGGCGGATCCTCGTTCCGCCCAGGTATCGACATGGTAAGCCGCAAACTAATACTCCACATTCACCAGATACAACCCGCTCGCCGGCGCTGTCGCTCCTGCGGCTGACCGATTTCGCACCTCGAGAATTCTCGTCACATCCTCCACCTCGAACGTTCCCCGCCCTACCAGAATGAAGGTTCCGACCAGATTGCGCACCATATGGTGCAGAAACCCGGATCCGCGCACGGTATAAATCAACTCTTCTTCGGCGAGTTCCCAGGAGGAAGAGAATATCGTGCGGACATTGGAAACCGGAGCATCGCCCCGCCCGCGTTCCGGATCCACGGCGGCAAACGAAGTGAAATCCATCTCGCCCACAACCCGTCCTGCCGCCCGCATCATCGCCCCCTCATCCAGCGGATACGGATAGTGCCACACATAGCGCGCCAGGAACGGGGGGCATATGGGCCCGCGATAGATGCGATAGCGGTAAGTCTTTCCCCGCGCCGAGTGCCGCGCATGAAACTCCGCCGATACTTCCCCCACTTCCAGCACCCGCACGGATGCCGGCAGCATATCGTTCAGCGCCCTCACAAAATTTTCCGTGGGGATCGATGACTCTGTGACAAATGTCACAACCTGCTTCAGCGCGTGCACTCCCGCGTCCGTCCGCCCCGACCCCTGCGGCAATACCTTTTCCCCGGTAACGCGTCCAATGGCAGTGGCAAGTGTGCCTTGCACCGTCACCGCGTCAGTCTGCACCTGCCAGCCCGAGAACTCCGCCCCATCATAGGAAAGGATCACTTTGAGATTCCGCATGCGATCTTTCGAGTCCTGCACCGGCTTGGAATCATCGAAGGCATTTAAGGCGATGCTGCCAATGCGAGCCATCAGTCAGTCCCACGGATTACGGGGCATGAGTGGGGGTGCATTTCCGTCAGATATACTAGACCGTTTCCGCGGGATTCTGGCCCCGACCGTAAGAGTTCCTGTCGGCGCCTGCCTCGGAAACCCCACCGTCGGTAACGTGGGACCGCAAGCCTGCGACCGGAAAGGTCGCTTCGGCTTCATCTTTCAGGAACCTTCCGCCGCTTCGTTCCGTACCTGGGCCTGAGGGTGACTTTATTTTGGACGGTCGCATCCAGCAAAGCCCAGTCGTTTTTCGTTCGAAGCCTCAATCCCTATGGTTTTGACGATCGGAGATGAGTAGATGCCATTCGCACGCGTAACTTCGACTACCCGGCTCCCGGCCACTGCGATTCTATGTGCAACGCTGACGCTCGCGTGTCTCGCCCAGGAGCCGCCCGCTGCTCCCACGCCACAGAATACTCCGGAGGATCGGCCTTTGCCGGCTCTGGATTACTCGAGGCCCGTATCGCATTTTCCTAACCCCATTGGTCCTTACACCGCACGGCACGTGGCTCCGCCGAATCTTTCCAACACACCCCGCATGGATCAGCTCATGCATGAGGGAAAGATCTACCTGTCGATGAACGACGCGGTTGCTCTGGCACTTGAGAACAATCTCGACATCGCCATCGCGCGTTACAACCTCAACATTGCCGACACCGACATTCTCCGCGCTAAAGCCGGGGCTGCCACTCTCGGCGTTCCCACCGGAGTCGTTCAGAACACCCCTGGCGGCGGCGTCGGCGGACTCGGCGCGCAGGTTGGTTCCGGCACGGGTGGGACGACCTTGGGCGCAGGCGGCGCGGGCGCAGGCGCGGGCGGGTTGGTCGGATCCACCCTTGGCATCGGACCGAATCTCATCAGCTTCGATCCTGTGGTTACAGGCACTCTGCAAGAAGATCATTCGTCCTCAACCGCAATCAGCATCTTCCAGGGCGTGCCGCCCAACACTTCTCTCGTGCAGAACACCGGCACGGTGAATTTCTCCTACCAGCAGGGTTTTCATTGGGGTACAAACTTGACCGTCGGCTTCAACAACCAGCGGCAAACTACCAACAGTTTCTTCAATTCAGTGAGTCCCGCGCTGAGCTCCAATTTCCGAATGACGCTCACCCAGCCGCTTCTCCAAGGATTGGGGCTGCCAGCCAATACCCGATTCATCCGCATCTCCAAGAACAACCGGGAACTGTCGGACGTCGCTTTTCGCCTGCAAGTAACAACTACGGTCGATCAGATCGAGAACATGTATTGGGACCTGGTCTACGCCTACGAGAACCTGCGCGTGAAGGAGGAGTCGCTGGCGTTCTCCGAGAAAACACTCTCCGACACCCAAAAGCAGGTTGAGATTGGCAGCCTTGCTCCCATCGAGTCGGTGCGCGCACAGAGCACCGTGGCCGCGGACCAACAGGCTCTCACCGTGGCCAAGACGAACCTTCAGCTCCAGCAGCTGCTCATGAAGAACGCTCTCAGCCGCACGCTGCACGATCCGGTCCTGGCGGCCGCGGAAGTAATTCCGACATCGACTATGGCCTCCCCACAAGGGGAGGAGGTTCGCCCCGTCGAGGATCTCGTCAACGAAGCGCTTCACCATCGCGCCGAACTGGCCGAATCGCGCATCCAGCTCAACAGCCAGGAGATGAGCAATCAGGCCGTGCGCAGTGCACTGCTGCCATCGCTGAACTTGTTTGCTTACTATGGCGGTGCTGGAATCGGAGGCACCCAGAATCCCCTCAACGAGTGCTCGAACCCTCCGACAGAACTGCAGAACATATTCGGGTGCGCTACCGATTCAGGCGGGCCCAGCGGCCTCGACAAAACGTTCCCTAGAACACCGATTGGAGCCACTCTCCGCCAACTGGTAAACTCCTCGAATCCTGACAAGGGCGTCGGCCTACAACTCAACATCCCGATTCGCAACCGTGCAGCGCAGTCAGCTCAGATCCGTTCCGAACTTGAATACCGCCAGTTGCAAATGTTGCTGCAGCAGACTGAAAACCGCGTCAGCATTGAGGTCCGCAACGCCCAGTTCGGCGTGGAACAGAACCGCGCCAGCGTCGCGTCGGCGCAAGCGGCCGTCGACTATGCCCGTCAATCGCTCGATGCCGAGCAGAAGAAGTATCAATTCGGCACCTCCACCACCACGGCCGTCCTGCAGAACCGCAGTGCACTTGCCACCGCCGAGTCAACCTTACTCTCGGCCAGGGCTGCCTACCAGAAGCAGCGCGTGGAGCTCGACCGATCCACCGGACAGTTGCTCGACAACGCTGGCGTCAGCATCGACGACGCTGCTCGGGGACAGGTCACGCGCATGCCCAATGTCCCGTACGTCGTTCCGCGCACGGACCTGCAATCCATCACATCCCCAACCCAGCCACAGCAGTAATCGGATTGAAATCTCCAGCGCCGCAGTTCTCTGAAACTGCGGCGTCTTTTCTTGCAGTCACAATTCTTTACAAACCCACGCCCTTTCCGTGAAACTTCTCCCGCTAAGATGAGGTGACGCTTTCGAGCGTCAAGCATCCAAGATGGGCATTGTCTGATTTCTAGTCATCCAGGGTTCCGTACCCGTTCTCCAGGAGAAAACTCATGTTTGTACAGGGTTTCAATGCTGTCGTTCGGTTGTTGCTGCTAGGTTTGGTTTGCCTCGGGATAGCCGTAAGCTTGCTCACTACGCTTTCGGCGCAGCAGGACGCACCCGCCGCGGCTTCTCAGGCAACGCCTCCTCCCGCGCCGCAGCCGGCCCAGCCGCAACCCATCCACCTGACCGATTACTCCATTCCCGCCAGGGCTTTCCCCAATGTGCTCCAGTCCTACAGATCGCGGGACCTGCCGCGGCCGAACTTCGAAAACTCGCCTCGCATCGATTCCCTCATGCGCGACGGCAAAATCTATCTCTCGATCAACGACGCGGTGGCGCTCACGCTTGAAAATAACCTGGATCTGGAAATCGCCCGCTACAACCTGAACATAGCCGAGGCGGACCTGCTGCGCGCCAAGTCCGGCGCGAATATCCTCGGCGTCAACACTGGTGTGGTCCAGAACACGCCCGGAGGCGGCGTTGGCGGACTGGGCGGCACGGTCGGCTCCGGCACCGGCGGCACCACCGTCGCTCCCGGCGGAGCCGGCACCGGTACGAACGGCCTGGTCAGTTCAACCCTCGGCATCGGCTCGCCCATCACCAGTTTTGATCCCGAACTTACCAGCACCCTGCAGCTCGACAAAAACCAGATCGCGGCCACAAGCGTCTTCAGCCCTGCCCCCGGAGGCATCGTCGCGCAAAACACCTACACCGGCGACTTCGCCTACACGCAAGGCTTTCACTGGGGAACCACCCTGACGGCCGGCTTTAACAACACCCACTCGGCCACCAACAGCACCGTGAGCCTTCTCACTCCGCAATTGGGCTCGAATTTTCAATTCAAAGTTACACAGAATCTCCTGCAGGGCTTTGGCACACTTCCCAACACTCGGTTCATTCTCATCGCCAGGAACAATCGCGAGATTTCCGACGTAGGTTTCCGCCTTCAGGTCATCACCACGGTCGACCAGATCGAGAATATGTATTGGGATCTGGTTTACGCCTTTGAGAATGTGCGGGTGCAACAGGAGAGTCTCACCTACGCGCAGAAAGCGCTCGACGATGCCAAACAGCAGGCAAAGGTCGGCACCGTACCGCCCATCCAGGTGGTGAGCGCGCAGAGTACCGTAGCCACCGGGCAGCAGAATCTGATCCTCGCTCAGAACAACCTACAGCTTCAGGAACTCCTGATGAAGAATGCCATCAGCCGCAGCATCGAAGACCCGGTGCTTGCAGAAGCGGACGTGATTCCGACGTCAGTGATGCAGATTCCACAGGAAGAGCCTGTTACTCCCATCCAGGACTTGATCAGTCAGGCCCTCGAGCACCGCGCCGAATTGGTGGAATCGCGCATCGATCTCAATTCGCGCGACATCAACAGCAAGGCGGTGCGTAACGCTATGCTGCCCACGCTCGATGCGTTCGCCTACTATGGAGGGTCCGGCGTCGGCGGTGACCTGAATCCGGAGTGTACGTTCCAGGGCATCGCGTGCTCACCACCTCCGGTCTTTCGCGGTGCGACTTCGGTGGGCTACGGAGCAACCCTCCATCAACTTGTGAATTCGACAGCGCCCGACAAAGGCATCGGACTTACCCTGACCATTCCCATTCGTAACCGGCTAGCCCAATCGAATCAGGTTCGTGCCGAACTCGAATACCGTCAGGCCGAAGTACGGGAGAAGCAACTGGAGAATCAAGTCCGTATCGAGGTCCGGAACGCCCAATTTGACGTGAAGCAAAACCGCGCTTCTGTACAAGCTGCGCAATCGGCAGTCGACCTCGCCCGCCAGACTTTGGACGCCGATCAACAGAAACTGAGAGTGGGCCTAACGACGCAGACGGTAATCCTGCAAGACGCCGCGACGTTAACTACCGGCGAGTCCAATCTGGTTTCAGCCAAGGCGGCTTACGAGAAGTCGCGCATCGAGCTCGATCGCGCTACCGGCCTCTTGCTCGATAACGCTGGCATTGATGTCGCCGACGCCACCCGCGGTCAGGTCACGCACCTGCCCACCGTGCGCTACGTCGTACCGCGTCAAGATGTTCAGCCCGATCACCCATCCCCGGCGCCAACGGCGCCGCCTCAGAACGGAGGCCAGATGTAGCAGTACCTAGAGCCGCCACGCCCTAAGGCTTAAGGAGCGCTCGCCTGAGTAGCGGCGGGCGCCTGTTAAACTACGCGCGATGGAGACATCTCCCGGGTCGAGCAGCGGCGCTTCCGCGCCAGATGAGAATCAAGAAATCCGCGGGCGCCGTGATTCCCGGCCACTGTTTCCCAGATTCTTTCTCTGGCTCCTTCCGCTCTCCTTCGTACTCCAGGTCGCGGCCATCGGCATCCTGCACCAATACCGCGTCCGCCCCGGCAAGGACAACTTCGAGTTCGGATGGGAAATGGGTCGTATCGCACGTTCCATCGCGCTAGGCCACGGCTTCAGCAGTCCCTACGAAGGCGACACCGGCCCCAGCGCGTGGGAACCGCCGCTCTATCCCTACTTGATGGCCGGAGTGTTCAAGCTCTTCGGCATCTACACACATGCGTCGGCGTGGGTGCTGCTGACCATCAACAGCCTGCTTGCGACGCTGACCTCGATTCCCATTTTTTTCATTGCGCGCAAAACCTTCGGTGAACGTGTTGCGAATTGGTCGGCGTACGCTTGGGCATTGAATCCCTACGTCTGGTACTGGTCGATCCACTGGTTGTGGGACACAACCTTCACACCACTGATCCTCACTTGCATCTTCCTGCTCGCCATCGAACTAGCAAATCTTAGTGTGCCCCACGATTGTCCCGAGCAAGGTCGCAGGGTCTCGCCGAAGTTGTGTGACATTGATACAAGCCTGCGGGAGTCGCACTGGGGACTGTGGGCGTTGTTCGGCGCGCTCTACGGAATCGGCGCCCTTGCCAACCCGACCATGTTGACGTTCCTTCCCTTCTGCGGCCTTTGGATCTGGCGCCAGCGCTACCGCCGAGGCTTGCCCTCGCTTGGTGGCGTAGTCCTCTCTGCGCTCGTGTTTTTCGCCGTCCTCTCTCCCTGGATCATCCGCAACTACGCGGTTTTCGGACGTTTCGTCTTCCTCCGTGACGATTTTGGCCTGCAAGTCCGCCTGGGGAACAGCCCCTATGCCGACGGAATATTGATGGCCTACCTTCAGCCGAATCTCAACGACACTGAACTGGAAAAGTTTCAGCGGATGGGTGAACTCGCCTACGCGGCATCGTGTAAGCGGCAGGCCTTTGACTGGATCCGCGCCCACCCCGGGCGCTTCGCCGTCATCAGCTTGAAGCGCTTCTTCTATTACTGGAACGGCGTCCCCAGGCCGACCCGCAGCACGGCTCCAGTCGACTTCCGCACGTCAGCATTCCTGGCGACGTCCGTGCTGGCCATCTGGGGACTGCTTCGCGCCCTGCGCCAAAAGCGCCCAGCAGCCTGGCTTTTCGCGGGATTGATCCTGCTCTATCCCGCAACGTACTATTTCGTCTATCCGCACGCACGCTATCGCCATCCCATCGAACCGCAACTGACCATCCTGATCGTGTTCCTGCTGACAGAGCTCGAGTGGCACCCGTCGTATCGCGAGTGCTCTTCAGACACCGTGCCCCATCTTCCGCCTTCATGAATGTCCCGGCGTCGCGCTTTTACCAAGCACGAAACTGTGGCGTGAATCCTCTCGCGAAGAGGGGCGAAGCGGAAAGAATCGCATCCCAACCACCGCAAGCCGCGGGAAGCACGAAAACTGATTCAGCCCCGAAGCGGCGCAAGAAGCGTCACCCCGCAGTCTCCGCGCCGTCGCATGAGCACCGACATTCAGCGGCTTCAGCCGCCGTCTGTGAGACAATTCCGATTTCTCAGCGTTCTCCGCGGCCTTTCTGGGCGGAGTCGGCGGTAAAGGCTTGTTGCTGAGGTCGCCGAGAGTTGGCGGAGAGCGCCGAGTGATCTCCAAAATCATGCAACTCTCGGTCGTCATCATCACCCACAACGAAGAAGCCAACATCACCCGTACGCTGGCCAGCGTGCAATCGCTGGTCTCCGACGGCAAAGGAGAAATCGTCGTCGTCGACTCGGGCTCAACCGACCGGACGGTGGAGATCGCGAAATCGTTCGGCGCAAAAGTTTTCGTGGAGCAATGGAAGGGCTACGCCGCGCAGAAGAATTCCGCTATCGACAAAGCCAGCGGTGATTGGATCTTGAGTCTCGATGCTGACGAAGAATTGAGTGACGATTTGGCCCAATATCTCTCGCGATCACCTCGGGAAGACGAGGATCCCTTCGAATGGAATGTACAAGACCCTCACATGGTCGACCTTCGCGGGAACCCCGGACCGTTGTCGCTGGCGTTCTCGATCGCACGCAAGAACTTCTTTCTGGGGCGATGGATTCGACACGGAGGCTTCTATCCGGATCGAAAGGTCCGCCTCTTCGCCAGGGGCAGTGCACGTTTCGATGAAGACAGGAGAGTCCACGAAGACGTCAAGACAAACAGACCCGTCAAGCGTATCAAGATCGGCACACTCCTGCACTACGCCTACCCCACGCTCTCCGGCTATATCGACCACATGAACCGGTATTCGTCGCTCGGCGCAGAGATGGTCGTCGCCAGGGGACCAGTCCAGTTCAGCTTCGCAAACATCGTGCTACGTCCGCTCTTCACCTTCCTCTACAACTATTTCCTCCGCCTCGGCTTCCTCGACGGCCGCGAGGGATTGCTGCTGCATCTCTACCATGCGGTGTATGTGTCGTGGAAGTACGCGAAGGCATGGGAACTCTCTCACCACAAAACTACTCAGTCATCCTGAGCCACCGCGAAGCCGCGCTGCCGAAATCCTTTCCCCTAATCCGTGATTGCGTGATTCAGGTCGCCACTGCGACAATCATCCGTATGGACACCGACGCGCTTATCGCCCAGGGCTACGTCGCCCGCAAAGAACACCGCCCGGAAGATGCGAAGCAGCATTTCAGCGAAGCGATCGTGCTCAGTCAAAACACAAACGATCGAAGCGGACTGGCCCGCGCTCTTGCCGGCCTCGGACAAATCGAACGAGACTTGCACGATCTACCGGGGGCGCGCCGGCACTATGAGGAATCAGTTGCCGTCTACCGCACGCTCGACAATCCTTTGGCATTAGCCCACGCCGTGCGGCACCTGGCAGACATTCTGAGAGAACAGGCAGAACGCACACTGGCCGAACCCTGCTACGCGGAGGCATCACAGATTTATCGTCAGCACGAGCAGACTCAGGCGCTCGACTTGGCGAATACCCTTCGCGGCTATGCCCTTCTCAGAGCCGACAACCAGCAAAAGCAGGGGGCACTCGAACTCTGGCGCGAAGCCAGGAGTCTCTATGCGCAGTGTCATGTCGAAGCCGGCGTGGTTGAGAGCGAGCGCCAAATCACGCTGCTGGCGCAGCCGTAATCCCGTTTCACGCCAACCGACCGGTCGTTTTGATCGGCCTTCCTCGCCTTGCTCCAACCGCGTGCACTTCCCTATCATCGAATTGGGGTTCGTCCCAGCTGCGTATGGAAAACAAACCGCCTTACCAGTCCAATCCGCCGCAAGTCGCCGACAGTCCCAGTGCCGACGTTTTCCAAACCCGCCATCCCTCTGACGGCGAAAAAGACTGGGCTGATGAGACCCTCGCGCCCACACTCGAAAAGGCTCCCGAGCGCCCGATCGGGGCTCCCACTGGCGTCAACGTCGACGATCACGGCAATGCCCGCTTCACCACGATCTCCGGAGTTCCGATTCGACGTCTCTACACCCCAGCCGACTTGCCCACAAACTGGAGTGAAGAAAGTTACCTCGGCTATCCCGGCCAGCCCCCCTTCACGCGCGGCATTCATGCCACCGGATACCGCGGCAAGCTGTTCACCATGCGCCAGTTTTCCGGCTTCGCCTCGCCGGAAGAAACCAATCAACGCTACAAGTATCTGCTCGAGCATGGCGGCAGCGGGCTTTCGGTAGCATTCGATCTGCCCACTCTGATGGGCTATGACTCTGACCATCCTGCCAGTGAGGGCGAGGTCGGCAAGTGCGGCGTGGCCATCGACTCGCTTGAAGACATGGAGATTCTGTTCAACGGCATCGACCTCGAAAAAACCACGGTATCGATGACCATCAATTCTCCAGCATCGGTGCTGTGGGCCATGTATCTGGTCGTCGCCGAGAAACAGGGCGCCGATTGGAACAAGATCTCTGGCACGATCCAGAACGACATCCTCAAGGAATACATCGCGCAGAAGGAATACATCTATCCGCCGGCGCCTTCGATGCGGCTGGTCATCGACACGTTCGAGTTCGGCTCGAAATTCACTCCCCGCTTCAACACGATTTCGATCAGCGGATACCACATCCGCGAAGCCGGTTCCACGGCACTTCAAGAACTCGCGTTCACGCTGTATGACGGCGTCGAATATGTCGAATGGGCGCGCCGCCGCGGCCTCGAGGTCGACGAATTCGGACCTCGTCTCAGTTTCTTCTTCAACGCGCACAACGACTTCTTCGAAGAGATCGCCAAGTACCGTGCCGCCCGCAAAATCTGGTATCGGGTGATGAAAGACCGCTTCGGAGCCAAAAACCAGCGCACGTGGCTGATGCGCTTCCACACGCAAACTGCGGGAGTGTCGCTCCCGGCCCAGCAACCGAGGAACAACATCGCCCGTGTCGCGATCCAGGCTTTGGCAGCAGTGCTTGGCGGCACACAGTCACTGCACACTGATTCCTACGACGAAGCGCTCGCCCTCCCGACCGAAGAAGCGGCCCGCATCGCGCTGCGCACGCAGCAGATCATCGCCTACGAATCCGGCGTCACGCAAACCGTCGATCCACTGGGGGGGTCTTACTTTGTCGAGAATCAGACCTTGCAGATGGAAGACGGCGCCTTCGACTACTTCGGCAAAATCGACGCCATGGGCGGCATGGTCAGGGCCATCGAGCGCGGATACCCGCAAAAGGAAATCGCCGAATCGGCCTACCAATACCAGCGCGCCGTCGAAGCACAAGAAAAGATCATCGTCGGCGTCAATGAGTTCGCCATCGAAGAAGAGCCGCCGCACATTCTTTACATCGATGAAACGGTCGCGCGCCAGCAATCAGCCAAGCTGAAGAACCTCCGCGACCGCCGCTCCAACGACGAAGTCCACCGCACCCTCGATGCCCTAAAGAAAGCGGCGGCCCAAGAACCAAGAGCCGGATCGAAAAGTGCCATCTCCGCCGCCAACACCATGCCGTACATCGTCGACGCCGTGCGCGCCTACGCCACCGTCGGCGAAATCTGCGAAGCCCTGCGCCAGGTGTACGGTACTTACACCGAAGTCAGCATCACGTAGCCCGACTCATCGTAAGGGATGGTCATTGGCAGGGGAGCGCGCTACTCACCTAGAACAGATGATGTTGAAAAAAAGGTCGCAACTCAGTCCACGGCTCGGTGTCTCTCGCACGGCGCTGCCGATCGAGAGATGGGAACTCTACTGCGAACGCGTGACGCTGGTGATCGCCTGTATCATGCCGTTCGAGCCTCGATAGACAAACCTGCGCTGCTGTCCCGTCTTCCGTCGAGCGGGCGAGTTCGGCTGCGTCGAATCGGTGACGCCGTCGTTCACACGTGCACAGTCCATGCGCAGCGTGCCATTGTCGTTGAACACCAGTCCGTAAAACCGCAGCGTGCTGCCCGACACAAGCCCCTGCATGTTAAGCAGCTCTGTGTCGGCGTCGACGTACACTTCGACCTGGCTCGGATTGGCTAAGGAGTTGTTCTCCCCCGGCTGCGCTGCGAGCGTAGGAAACAGGTCATAGGAAGCGAGGGAGACGGTGTAGTCGGTAAAGCTGCCGCTGCTCGAAGATGCTACAACGGTTCCATTAATTGTCTGCGGCATTAGCGTCATCGTTGTCGCTGCGGTGTACTGTCCCCCATAATAATCGGTGATCTGCTGCGAGAAAATCGCGACGTTCTGGCCAGTCACCATGTGGGACGGGTCAAAACTGGCCACAAATGGCAGGCTTCTCAGGTTACTGAGTTGGCCGGAAATCTGGAACAGAGTGCTCCCGGAGTAGGAGTAGACGCCCATTGACTGCGATTGTGTGTTATAGGTCTGTCCCTGCTGATCAAGCGGAAAACTATAGAAGTGGGGAGCCGAACCCGGCAGTTGCAGAAGCGGACCGATCATGACGTTGAGAGCTGGCGGATCGTAGCTCGCGATGCGTGAGGCCAAAATAGAGCCGTCCGGCTGGATGGCACCGTCCATGTCCACCAGCATCCCAACCCGGAGAGCCGAAAAGCCGCTGATTCCCTGATAGACGGTGTTGTTGTCGGAACCAACGGAGAAGGTTTCCGGTTCGCTTGAGGATAACGTGAAGCTATTCCCGGTTGTTCCCACCGCGGTGACGGCTCCCTCGAGTTCGCTGATCTTGCCGTTTGCGGGACTTGTCGGCTGAGCCGACAACGTTGCTGCCGTCAGATTGAAGGTCGGTGTAATTGCGTAGGGCCCGATCCCGACTTCGTAGCAGGTGCTGGGATAGCTCGCCGATTGCGAAACCTGTAGATTCAGGAGCAAGGCCATGTCGGCGCCGGTGATGGTGATCGGCGACGGCAGATTCACGGTCACATTCGCATTGGGAGTGTGTCCATACGAGAACGTGCTTTCAGTGAGGTAGCCCGGCGCGACCGGGGAATTGGGTGGCTGCACCGTGACGCATGTGAAATTCGCTGCGCCGATCACAGCGGTGGCCGAAGTGTAGATGCCTTGCGGAAGCGTCACTGTCGTGATCGGCTCAATTGCTCCGTTCACATGTATGAATTCCGCCGGCCACTGCCCCGACAGGACGATGACCGTGTTTCCGGATTGGCTGGTCAGGGTGAGGCTTTGGATGGTCAGATCGAACTGCGACAAGGCATCGTTCGCCGTGCTTGAAACAGCAATCGTGACGTTGCTGTTGCCGGTCAAGTGCTGGCCGCTCCCGGGATTTGGATTCGAACTGGACCCGCAAGCGGAGGCAAATCCAGCCAGCAGAATCACGAGGATGACGAGGACAGTTTGAGAACGAGAACAAGATGTGCGAGACCAAGTAGAGACCATAGATTCCTCCGGCTACGGCGAACGGGTAACCCTGGCGATCGCCTGCGTCACGCCGCTAGGGGAAAGCAGACTTCATAGATTCCTCCGGCGCATGAGGTCCTGAAGTGAAACTGCTTAGGAGCGCAGTTGCGGCCGGTAACCTCGCTGGCTACAAGTCCCCCGGAAACTGCGCATCCTACTCCGCCCGGGTGTTATGTGACCACAGATTTTTTTGTAGGCACGCACCAGTTCGAAATGAAAACTTTCATCGGCCGATGTCAACTTTGCCTGACTGGGGAAATATCGATAGAACAAACCATTCGGAACTCCTCGGGATCTGGTTTTGACTGTAACTCCTTACGGCCCAAGGTCAGCATTTCGAGCGTATCCCGCTTCTAGTCCCGCCGAATCCCGCCAACCACTGGCCACTGCCTTGCGCAGTCCGTCGCGACCGCTGTGATCTGAATCACAGCCTTTTCCCAAAGCCAAAAGTACGCTGAAGCTGTTCTGTAGGGCGCTTCATTGCAGGTCACCGAAGGGGGAAATCATGACGGCGGTCGCGAGTACGACTCCGAAAATGGGCCAGATGGCCCGTGACTTTTCTCGTAACCCCATGCTGGTGTATTGGGAGATGACCCAGGCCTGTGGGCTGGCATGCAAGCATTGCCGCGCTGAGGCGATGCCGAGTCCCCATCCGCTCGAACTCAGCACCGAGCAGAGCAAGCGCTTCCTCAGTCAGTTGGTCGAATTCGGTAATCCCCTCCCTCATCTCATTTTGACCGGCGGCGATCCGCTCAGCCGCAGCGACATCTATCCACTCATCGACTATGCGAACCGATTGGGGCTGGAAGTATCGATCACGCCGAGCGCTACGCCCCTATTGACCAAGGAGGCTGTCTCTAAGCTCAAGGAGCATAGTATTCAGAGCATGGGCTTGAGCCTGGATGGCTCCTGCGCTGAGAAACATGATGCGATCCGCGCCAACCCGGGAACGTTTGACCGCACCATCCGAGCGGCCAAACATTGCGGCGAGATTGGGATGCCGATCCAAGTCAACACGCTGGTCGCCGCGGAAACCGCCGACGATCTTCCCGCGATTTACGAACTGCTCCGCACCAGCTTCCCGGTCATGCGGTGGAGCCTGTTCATGCTGATCTCGGTGGGACGCGGCAAGGCGTTGAATGAAGTTTCCCCAGAAGACGGCGAAAGCATCATGCGCTGGGTATTCGACTTGTCACAGCGCTCGCCCTTCATGGTAAAGACGACCGAAGCGCCATCGTACCGGCGCATCGCGATTGAGAAGATACGGTCGTCGCACATGCGAACGCCGGAAATGAAATCGAGTTCGGTCTACTCGGTCTATAAGGGATTCCAGATTCGCGACGGACACGGGATCGTTTTCGTCTCGAATCTTGGCGACGTCTATCCCTCGGGGTTTCTGCCGCTGCCTTGCGGCAGCGTGCGCACCGGATCGCTGGTCGATATCTACCGCAACTCCGAGATCTTTCGGGCGCTGCACTCTCCCGATCATTTCCACGGAAAATGCGGAGCCTGCGAGTACAGCCACATCTGCGGCGGATCCCGCGCCCGCGCTTTCGCTTATACAGGCGACGCGCTCGGTAGCGATCCGTTCTGCCCGTACGAGCCTCGAACGTGCGCACCGGTGCTGGCTTGAGCGAGCCCCCCGAATGGCAACCCAGGTTCAACAGAGTGAATCGCTCGCCGCGAGGCGGGAGCGTGAAGCGAACGCTTCCGCCATCAAGCGTGCCGCACTGAGAAAAAAGCTCATCCGACGCGCAGTTCCCGATCGCTCTCGCGTCGCGAATTCCACGATTTCCATCTCTATCGTCAGCCGGCTGGGAATAAGCCACCAGCTGATAGGCCGCCGATTCTCACATCGACCGGTAACGTTCCCGGATGACTTTTCGCAAAGCCCGCGCTAAGCTTCCTGTTCCGTTTCTCGCCGAGTTTACGTGTGAGCACCCGAGTCATCACTTCCCAGAAGCGTTTTCCCTGGCTGCGCCAGGTGATGCGAATCGAGCAGCTGCTGGTATTCGTCGGGCTTCTCGTTTACGCGCTGCTTGTGTCACTCGACCTACACCCGTCTCTCTTGATCATTATGAGTGTCAGCCTGACGGTGGGGAATCTTCTCATCCCGCTTGGCTTTGCCACGCATCGCCTGTATGCGGACCTTCGGTTTCCGTGGAACTGGGTGGTGTTTTTGCCCGTGCAGACCGGTTTCGGTGTGCTTGTTGGCGTTGTGTGTGCACTTTTCTTGAAATTAACGAGGATTGATCCGGAACCGTTCGGGACCGTCTTCAAGCGGGTGGGATACCTTTGCATGGTCGTGGTCGTTGTTACCAACATGATCATATTCTCGATCGAGCAGGTGCATCGGAAGCTGCGGCAGCGAAACGAACTTCTGGAACAGACCGTCGAGAAAGGAACGATCGCCCTGCAGCTGCAGGAGGAGGAACTGAAGCGGGCGCGAGAAATCCAACAGATGCTGCTGCCGAATACGCTGCCGCAGGTGGCGGGCGCGACAATTTCCGTCGCCTGGCAGCCGGCGCGCGAAGTCAGCGGCGACTACTTTGACGTGATCCAACTCGACCAGAAGCGGGTGGGAGTTTGCGTGGGAGATGTGGCCGGCAAAGGGATCACAGCGGCGCTGCTGATGGCGAATCTGCAGGCGTCCTTTCGCGCGTTTGCTACGGTGGAGGCTACGCCCCAGTTGGTTTGTACGAAGCTGAACAAATTCCTCTGCGCAAATATCGCGTCGTGCAAGTTCGTGACTCGCTTTTACGCCGTGCTTGACGCGGACAAACGCACGCTCACCTACGAGAATGCGGGTCATACACCGGGGTTGTTGCTGCGGAGCAACGGAGAGCAGGAGTGTCTGCGCGGCAGCGGGGCGGTGCTGGGCGCGCTGCCCGATTGGGTCTATCAGGACCACACCGTGCAGCTTCAGCCGGGGGACAAGCTTGTCGTCTCAACCGATGGCATCACCGAGGCCGAGAACGAGCAACTCGAGGAATTCGGCGAAGAACGCCTGCGCGATGCTGCCGGCAACCGGGATGCAAGCGCGGTGGAAACACGGCGCGCCATCATGCAGCGAGTGACCGCGTTTTGCGGCGGCAACTTCCGCGATGACGCAACTTTGCTGGTGCTGCGAGTTTCCTGAGTGCGTATCAGGAATAGAGCTTAATGGGCTGCACGACGCGGGTGATGGCGCCGTTGGGGCTGGGTTGGTCAGGCTTGAGTCCGCAGCGCATTGAGGTGAACAGGCCGAGGAGTTGGCCGAGCATTACATCGAGGACCGGACGATCCTGATCCGGAAAATCGGACTTAGCTCCAAGCCGCAGGCAATACTCGGCCAGCGCTGAGGCGTCTGCTCCCTCGCCGGTCGTCACCACAAGCCTTACCCGGCCGAGGCGCTTGCGGCCGATTTCGCGCAGCAGGTCGAGTTCGTATCCGCGACGGCGTGGTTCGCTCGAGAGGAAAGCGACGAAGATCGTCTGTGCGTCCACGCTCGACATGGGGCCGTGACGCAAGCCCAGGGGAGTTTCCGCCAGCGTGGTCACTTTACCGGCGCTGAGTTCGACGACCTTGAGAGCGCACTCGTCGGAAACGGCTCGCAGCACTCCTGAGCCAACGAAGCACGCGCGCGTGCAGCCCAGTGTTGTAACTTCCGCCGCGGCTTCCGCGGCGACAGGAATGAACTGCTTGCCGCAGTCGGACATCTCGGAGACCACATCGCCGAACTCGCCAAGGTCGTCCAGATGCGCGATGCATTGCCCCGCAAGCAGCATGTTGCTGAACGAGCTGGTCATGGCCAGGCCGCGGTCGTTGACCGCGTCATCCAGCACGAGGGCCAGCGCACGGTCGGGATGCGGTGCGCACAATTGTGCCATCGGTCCCTGGGGGTTGCAGGTGATGACCAGATGATGAATTTCGCGGTGGCGGCCGAGCGCACGATCGAGAAGCGCAACTCCCTCGGGACTTTCGCCGGACCGGGAAAAAGAAATCCAGAGATATTGCCGCCCGGGTGCGTGGAACTCTTCGAATTCAGTGAGCAGCGTTGTACTGGGAATGGCCCACACGTCCGAACTCCAGCGGCGGCGAAGCATGGGGGCAAGGGCGCGACCCGAATAATCGGATGTGCCAGCGCCGACCAGGTAGACGGCGGGCGGGGCCGTGCTGCCCCGGCCGATTCCGGCGCGACCGAGCGCGTCGTTCAACTCCTTCCGGCGCGCGGCACACAGGGCGTACGTCGTGCTCCAGGTTTTGGGCTGTTGCCAGATCTCACGTGGAGTGTGCTCGAGGCCGCGTTCGGAGCGCTCATGCTCAGGCAGGGCCAGCAGCGTTTGCAGGGGATTTCCCAACGCGAATCTCCCTTCCGACAAAGACACAGTAGTCTAATACAACGCGGGACGGTTGAAAAGCTTTCGTAATAAAAAGAAAGCTGATTCGGAAGGAAACGCAGGGAGCGCAGAGGACCGCAGATTCTTCACCGGCGTTCCGCGGTTCGCAATGACAAACTTCAACTCTGTTGACTGCATGCGCCATGTTTATCATTTCTGGTCGACCGGATGCCGGATTGATCACCTGTCGGCGGGGGAATCAGCGGTATGATCAATCGCAGTTACACTGTCTGAAACCTGAAGAGCCGCATATGCAACTAATCAGGCTCAGGAGTGTTTCTTATTCCGGAGGACACAATGACGCTTGGTTCGCATCCCCTGAGAAGGCTACTGCTGACGACGGCGCTGGCTTCGTCACTGGCGGGAATCGGTTGTGCACAGCACCACTCCTACCGTGTGTACGACCCATACTACACGGACTATCACGTATGGAACGATGATGAGGTCACGTACTACCACCGTTGGGCGGATGAGACACATCGGGACCCGAATCGGGATTTCCGCAGGATACCGAAGGATGAACAGAAGGAATACTGGACGTGGCGTCACAACCATGGCGACCATGATCACGACCGTCACTAGAGTGGAGGCCAGAGAGCAGATTCCACGCTGCTCCGCGCCGCGGACAGGTCGGATTGACAAGGCGGGCTCTCAGCGGCCGAGTGCGCTGAGAGCCTGGGCGGTCGTGGTTAGTCTTGCTCCCATTGCTTTCAGAGCGGCAATTGTCTTTTCCCCATCTTCCGGCTTTAAGGTTTCGATTGCATCCTGAACCACAGCCACGCGGCACCCGCGCTCGATCAACCCCTTGACCGCAAAATTCACACAGTATTCCGTCACTACGCCAAAGACCACGAATTCGGCCTGGTCGCCAAGCTTCTTTACCAGAGCGTCGGCGTGATGGCTCTCGAAGATGTTGAGCGTCTGCTTTTCCAGCAGAATCTGCTGATACTTCGACAGATCGTTGGGCAGTTTCGCGGTTCGATCGTTGGGGATGCGAGCCACTTTTTCTGTAAGGGCTTCGGGCACCAACTCCGCTCCAGGCGTTCCCTTGACGCAGTGCGGTGGAAACGTTTTGAACTCGGGATCGTTCGGAGTGTGAAAGCATCCGTGCGAGACCAAGAATACGCGTCCCTGGCGGGCCGCGTCGGTGAGCCGGCGGATGTTGGGCAGCAACTTCTCGGCTCCCGGCACGTAGAGACTTCCGCCGGGCAACATGAAGTCGGCTTGCGCATCGACTTCCCAAAAGATGTAATCGCGTGAAACCATGTTTCTCCTTGCCTACGAAGGGCGAGCGTACCATCATTGATTTCGCGGTGACAAACTGGCGAAAGAATCGACCACTCAGGACACGAGGACACCCGCAATTATCAGAGGCAGGCTCACGATGAAGAAAATCGTCACCTATGACACTGTGCGAAGGCTGCCCTTGAACTTCCCAACGTGGAAGGAGGCACATGCTACGGCACACCTGCACCGAAGGTGAAGGGAAAGCTGTGTTCGTGCGGCTGCAACAGGATCTCGACAAGATTGTGGTGAAGATGTCATTTGAGCGCCGCGAAGAAATGATCGAGTCTGATCCTGAAACCTACTTCATCACCAATCACTATCGCGACTATCCGTGGGTTCTGGTGAGTCTGGAACGCGTGCCTGAGGAGGCTTGTCTGATTTGTTGAACATTGCCTATGGGGCAGCTTCGCCGGTGAAGAAACGTCGCGTATGATTTGTGCGCTGACATTGAGCTCAGGTATCCATGGGCACGACGCCTCAAGGAAAGGAGACGCCAGCGCACAACATTCACTCGTAGGACCCTGCATGACAGCATTCAGAAGCGGAATTCATCTCCTGTCAATTACCGATTGTCGTGTATTCAACACACCGGCAACAATCCAGCCACTCGGGTGGCAGAGGCGGGGCGATGCGTAGGACATTGTTCATGCTTCTGTTGTTTCCTGTCACTCGACTGGCGGCGCAAGTCTCCGACCCGGATTGGTGCCGGGCACTGCCACGTCCCGAGTATAAAACGCTGGCACGCGTGACCGTCAGCGATCCCTGGTTCGAGGTGTACAAGCCTGCGGCGAACGTCTTTGCGATCTACGAACCGCAGCAGGCGGAGGAAACGATCGGGTACCTGATCGTGGGCGAGAAGCGTGCGCTGCTATTCGACACTGGCATGGGAATCAGCGACGTCAAGAAAGTCACTCGCGAACTCACGAAGCTTCCGATCATCGTGCTGAACTCCCACACCCACGACGATCATGTAGGCGGCAACTGGGAATTCGATACGATTTACGGGATGGACACGAACTTTACACGCCAGAACGCCAAGGGCTCACGCGCCGATGCACAGGCGGAAATCACTCCGGACCAGATTTGCGGCTCGCTGCCGAAAGGGTTTGATGCCAGGGCTTATATGACGCGCCCATGGAAGATTACGGCTTACCTGCACGACGGCGAGCGATTCGAATTGGGCGGGCGCACGCTGGAGGTCATTCAGACTCCGGGGCACACGCCCGACGCAATCTCTCTGATCGACCGGGAAAACGGATTGCTCTTCACGGGTGATACGTACTATCCCGCGCCGATTTGGCTCTACCGTCCGGAGACGGATCTCGATGCATACGCGGCGTCGATCCGGCGGCTGGCGGCTCTGGCTCCACGGGTCAAGCTGGTTTTGGGCGCCCACAACATTCCAGTGGCGTCGCCTGCGGTGCTTCCGCGACTGGTGGTCGCATTCGACTCGGTCCGCCGAGGAAAAGTGGTGCCCATCGCAGATTCGCCCGGCAAGGTGCTCTACAAAGTTGATGGTTTCTCTTTTCTCATGAGCCCTTCCTCGGGATCTGCCTCTCACTAGCCGACGACTCTCCACGGTGGGAGTTCTGGGTGTTTTGTGTTCTAATCTCGGCGTCGTAATTCTCAATTCCTCAAATCATTTTGGAGAAACGCATGCCCCAGACTCGTGCGCGGTGCGCCGCGGTGGTAGTTGTTTGGCTGACATTATTCGGTTCCGCCTGGGCCCAAACGCCCGCCGCAAACGCACCTCCCGCCGACCTCGACGCTTACGTTGCGCAATCGATGAAGACGTTTGAGGTGCCGGGAATGGCGGTCGCGATCGTAAAAGATGGCAAGATTCTCGTTGCCCAAGGGTACGGCGTCCGCAAACTGGGAAAGTCGACCCCGGTCGACGAGTTCACCATGTTTGCCATCGGATCGAACACCAAGGCTTTCACCACTGCCGCGCTCGCCACTCTGGTGGACGAAGGCAAGCTCTCCTGGGACGATCCTGTCTACCACCGGCTGCCGGGATTCGTAATGTATGACCCTTATGTGTCGCACGAGATGACGATCCGCGATTTGCTGACCCATCGCAGCGGCATGGGGCTGGGGGAAGGCGACCTGCTTTTCTGGCCGCACTCCACCTACACACGTGACGACATCGTCTACAAGCTTCGCTTCATGAAGCCCGTGTCCAGCTTTCGCAGCCGCTATGCCTATGACAATCTGCTCTACATGACGGCCGGCCAGATTATCCCGGCAGTGACGGGCACATCGTGGGACGACTATATTCGCCAGCGCATCTTCCAGCCGCTGGGCATGAACCACTCCACCGTAAGCAGCAAGGACTTCAAACCGGGCGACAACTACGCTTCGCCCCACTCCCGGGTGGATGGCAAGCTGCAAGTCATTCCGCTGGAAGATCTCGACAACGTAGGTCCGGCGGGATCGATCAACTCGTGCGCGGCGGACATGGCAAAGTGGGTGCAACTGCAACTCAATCGCGGAAAGTTCGCCGATGGCAGCGGACACCTGTTTACCGAGCAGAGATCAAGAGAGATGTGGTCGCCGCAGACGATCCTTCCGACCAGCGATCCGCCGCCGCCGCTCGCGGCGCTCAAAGCCAACTTTTCCGACTACGCTCTGGGCTGGGGATTGCGCGACTACCACGGGCGCAAACTGGTTGGTCATACGGGCGGAGTGGGCGGATTCGTGTCCCGGGTCATGCTGGTGCCTGAGGAAAATCTTGGAGTGGTCGTGCTCACCAACGCCGAGGAAGGCGGCGCCTTCGATTCCGTTCTTTATCACGTGCTTGATTACTACTTCCATTTGCCGCCCACAGATTGGATCGCCAACTACAAAAAGTTGAGAGACGACGAAGAAAAAAATGCGGCCGAGACCATGACGAAGGCTGAGGGTGCGCGGGCAGCCGATTCGAAGCCATCTCTGCCACTTGAGAAATACGCCGGCGTATACCACGACGCCTGGTATGGCCCGATCACGATTCGTTCGGAGAACGGCGGCCTGGTGATCAGTTTTGATCACACGCCTACGATGGTTGGCGACCTCGAACATTGGCAGTATGACACCTTCAAGGCCCATTGGCGGGTGCGCACGATCGAGGATGCGTTCGTCACGTTTTCGCTTAATGCGGATGGCAGCATCGACAGCGCCAGGATGGCCGCGGTTTCTCCGCTGGCGGATTTCAGCTTCGACTACCAGGACCTGCTGCTGAAACCGGCGGGCAAGAAGTAGAGAAGCAGATTGGAACAACAGTGGGCGCCACGCTCCCCCCAATTGGGCGGGGCGGGTGGAGTTTTGATTTCTAACTCAGAATTGTGAACCGGGACCTGGCGGCTGACAATCCGCGGATTGACCGAGCCGATGCCGATGTCCGGTCTCACAGTGCGGAACTGCCCCGCGAGCTTGGCATTGCCGATCTGGCACTGGCCCAGATTCTCATTGTCATCGTTCCGAAGTTCTTCGGGACTGCGGTAAAGGCGGGCTCGGCTCACGTTCTGCTGTGGCTGCTGGCGATTCTTTCCTTCTTCATTCCGCAGGCCTTGGTGGTCTCTTATCTGAACCGGCTGATGCCTCTTGAAGGCGGCCTGTACGAGTGGGCGCGGCTCGCCTTTAGCGATCAGATCGGATTCTTGGTTGCGTGGAATATCTGGCTGAACACGACCCTGCAGGTTTCGCAGATCTCGCTGGTGGCAACAACTTATCTGGCCTATGTGTTCGGCCCGAAGGCGGCGTGGATCGCGGCAAGCACACCCGTTTTGCTGATCGCTTCGATGGTGTTAATCGCGGGCATGATGGTGGTGGCGCGTCTTGGCCTGAGTGTGGGCAGTGGGTGAGCAACGCAGGCAGCATTTTAACGATCGCGATTCTGGGAGTTCTGATTGTAGTGCCCTGGTTTCATTGGAGGCGGGGAATCGGGGTCCACTACCAGGCGCTGCCGCTGGTGCGTCCGGCGATGAGTCTGTTCACGCTCAGCGTGTTCAGCAAAATGACGTTTGGCGCGCTGACCGGATTCGAGATGGTCGCAATTTTTTCGGGAGAATCGCGAAGCCCAGGGCGCAATCTGGCCCGGTCGATCCTGTTCACGGCGCCGCTCATTATGCTGCTCTATATCCTAGGCACGAGTTCGATTCTCGCTTACGTCTCTCCGGAGTCGATTGACGTGATTGGACCGATCCCCCAGGCGCTGAACCTGGCGCTGGGCGGCCTGGGAATCGCCGGGGCGATTGTGCCGGTGGCGATTCTTCTTCTGCTGACGAATTACCTCTCGTCCTACACACTTTATTTTTCGACCAATACGCGGCTACCGCTGGTCGCCGGATGGGATCATCTGCTCCCCCGCTGGTTCACCGTTCTCGATCCCAAATACCGCACTCCTGTGAATGCAACCTTGTTTATGGGCGGGATTGCGCTGGTGGCGAGCACGGCGGTGTTGTTCGGCGCCGGAAATCAGGAAGCGTTTGCGCTGCTGCAGATCTGGAGTTGGACGTTCTATGGGCTGGCCTATCTTACGATGTTTGCGATACCGCTGTTTGCGCCCGTGGAGAATGGCCTTAGGCCGCGAGCGGCGCTGCGCATCGCAGCCGCCCTCGGGATGGCCCTGACACTGTCGTTCGTTGTGCTTTCGGTATTCCCGATCGTCGAAGTTGCCAGCAGGCTGGCCTATTCCGTGAAGGTTGTGGTTGTAGTGGTTGGGGCGAACTTCGTGGGGTGGATGATTTATCGTGCGAGGCCCCCCAGAAGTCGGTGCGGCCCGCCTGACGAACTCCTAGCGAACAAATACGTGGGCCGTATCTTCGACCTTCACGGTCGACTTGCGACGCGCTCCGGTTACAGGGTTAAAGGCGACCAGTAGATGGTCTTCTACGACCAGAATCTCTTTTTCGCTGAGCCATGCCACAAGCGCCGCGTGCGGCAGGAACCCCACCTGGCGTGGCGTATCTTCGACGCTCTTCACCACCACCGCCGGCAGATCCGCCAGGGCCTTGCGAATACGCTGTGACTCTTCGGGATTGGCCTGGCCTTGCTCCGCCAGCTGAATCGGCTTGTTGAGTTGCGCTGTGGAAGCGATGGTCATCGCGACATAGCCAGTTTCCGGCGAGAGGCGGGCGGTTGAAGTGTAGAAGCTCACGTCGTAGTCGGGATTCTTATAGGTCGCCTGCTCATCGAAGACGGTGATCTTCTTTCCGTTGGTCCGTACGAGCGCTTGATCATTGCTTTGATTCGACCATCCGCAGCAGCCGGTGTCGGGGATCGCCTCGACGATGAGGTTTCCAGTTGCGTCTGCATCGAGCACTCGCTCGAAGGGATCCGAGATCGCCTCCCCGCTCCATTTGCCCGAGTCCAGCCGATACCGCGAGCTGGCTTTGTAGACGGGATTGGTTTTCCCACTGACGAACTGGGTCATCAGAAAGAATTTGTCGAGTCCGCTCTCGGGAACCCAGGCTACTCCCGACGCACAGGTCTCTTCGCAGCTGCCGGTCGGACAACGGCAATCCGCGAACTTCAAGGTAGCAATCTCTTTGTGGCCGGCACCGCTGAGATCGGTCTGCCAGGCCTGCCAGGTCGTATTGGTGGAAAAGTCCAGGTCCTCGCGCTGCACACGCCGCTGCTGATTGGCAAACCAGAACAGATGGCTCCCATCCGCTGAGAGAAATGCCGCAGGCGCGAGTTCGGTAACAGCATCGTTGGAGCCGGTCTTCTCTACTTTGTGCTCGACACCTTGATCAAGGGTCGTGGCCGCACCCCCGCTCCAAAGCCAAACTTTGTGAGCCGCCGCCAGGTCATCTTCCGTTAAAGGTAGCGAGACGGCCGGCACAAAGAGAATCTGACCCACCTTGTTTACAGAAATGCTTCCCGGTGCCTTGGCGGCTTCAGCCGGCAGCTTCACAGCCTGCTTGGTGGCGAAGGTCCCGGGATCGTACTCGACCATTTCCCCGGTCGTACGCAGTACCCAAAGCCGCTTTCCCTGGGACCATAAGGGCGTGGTCAGCAAGGCAAAACAACCGATCCATAGCCAAATGCTCTTCATGAGGGATAAACGCAAATTGACAAAGCCCAATGTTCTAAAGGATGCCAGAATCACGGGCTCTACTTCATCTCCACGACCGGCAGCTCGACGAAACTCTCCTGCTCGGGCGAATGAAAAACCTTCTGCCTCGCCACCCTGTAGTCCTCAGGCTTCGCCCAGAAGATGTTCGCCACGTAGGTCTGCGGGTTGCGGTCGTAGAGCGGGAACCAACTTGACTGTACCTGCACCATGATGCGGTGGCCCGGCAGGAAAACGTGATTCGCCGTCGGTAACGCCCACTTGTAAAGCAGCGGCTGGTCGGGCGCAATTGCCTTGGGCGACTCCACACTCTCGCGATAGCGCCCGCGGAAAATGTCTGCCGATACCATGAGTTGATATCCGCCCATCTTCGTGTCTGGCGCAACTTCATCCGGATAGACATCGATGACTTTCACGACCCAGTCCGAATCGGTCCCGCTGGTGGATGCAACCAGGTTCACGGCCGGCTGACCGCTGATCTTCACCGGTTCCCGCAACACGTCAGATGCATAAACCAGCACATCGGGACGCCCGGATGCTTGGCGCTGATCGTCGACCAGCCATTCCGACCAGGTGAACTCGCCACTGTATCCCACTGGCTGAATGGGACGTGCACGGAAGGGCACGGGCTTGGCCGGATCGGAAACGTATTCGTCGAACGCCGCCTCGCCCGGCCTGGGCTCGTCGAAGCTCAACTTTTGACCGGCCTGGAGATAAAGAGGTTTCAGCCGGATGGCGCAGCCACTGGTGCACCCTGCGGGCCACGCCGGCAGACGCCGCCAGGTGTTCGTTCCGGTTTCAAATGCGGTGACGGGAGCCACGTCTGCCTTGGGTGCGTCGTCTTTCAGATACTGGTCGAGAAACGGCCGCAAGATGTTCTCCCGAAAGTAGAGGCCGGTATCACTGCCGAACTTCAACGCGCCCAGAGAACTGCCATCTCCAATTTCCTGGCCGTGATGCCATGGGCCGAGAACGAGGAACACCTTGTCGTTATTTGTGTCCTTCGGCTTAATCGCCTTATAGACGGCTGGTGCGCCATAGATGTCTTCCTGATCCCATAGGCTGTCGACCAGCAGTACCGGGATCTTCAGCGGTTGTGCGGCCAGGATCTTGTCCATGGCCTGTTGCTGCCACCACGCATCGTAGCTGGGATGCTCCAGCAGTTTTCTCCAGAATCCAACCTGCTCGAGCCCGTGACGCTTGCCCAACTCGCCGGCTGACCCCGCCTCCATATAAACGTCATAGTCGTCGAAGTGACCGCTCCACCAGGGTGCGCTGTTATCGCGCGTCGCTTCTTGCTCGTAGATGTAAGGCATGTTCTGCTGGCGGAAAGCGCCGTTGTGAAACCAGTCGTCGCCTATCCACCCGTCGACCATGGGATTCATCGGCACCGAGACCTTCAGCGCAGGATGTGGATTTACCAGTGCCATCAAGGGGAGGAATCCGTCATACGAAATGCCGATGATGCCCACCTTTCCATTGGTCTCTGGAACGTTTTTCACCAGCCAGTCGATGGTGTCATAAGTGTCGGTGGAATGATCGGCCGGCGTGGGGTTCAGTGGTCCGTGCAGCGGCCGCGTCATCACGTAGTCGCCCTCGGATCCGTATTTGCCGCGGACGTCTTGTACGACACGAATGTAGCCGCCGCCCACGATCACCTCCATAGCGTTGTCGTATCCATTCAGAATCGGCCCGAGATGTGAGCTGGCTGCATGACTGACTTGTGCGCTGGCACTGTAGGGCGTGCGGGTCAGCAGGATCGGGGCATGCTTCGCGCTCCGGGGAACGACGATCACGGTGTGCAGTCTCACTCCGTCGCGCATGGGGATCATGACGTCGCGCCTGATGTAGTCGAAGCTGTCGGTGACGGGTGTAAATTTTTCGGGAGTTTCACCGGGCAACGAGATTGCCTGGCCCAACACAGGCAGAACAAAGGAGTGCGCCGATAGCGCGAGTACCGCGCCGAAAAGCGCAAAAAGCACTCCAGCCCTCATTCTCATGAACGCGTCTCCCAGGAATCGACGATGTTAACGCGCTGGGCAGCAGGTTGCCAAATCGCGCCCTTGCCCTACTCACACCAGTAGCCCCAGGCCGCTTCATTCCTGCCATTACCATCTGGGTGCAAGCGGCTTTTTTCTTTTCGGGGACGAACCGGGCCTATGATGATATCCAAATCCCTCGAGGAAGTGATACCCTACACCATTCTCGGAGTCGAAGCTGGAAAACTGCGCGCGCTTCCTGATTATGTCCGTTGACTGCCAGAATCCCAAGCCTGGACTCGAAACCGCGAGCCTCACTGATGTCGGGCTCGAGCGTGCCAACAACGAAGACTCTTACCTCTATTGGGAGCCGGACTCGGATGAGGAATTCCGCCGCAAGGGGCGGCTGGCCATCGTTGCCGACGGCATGGGCGGCTATGAAGGCGGACAGGAAGCCAGCCGGATCGCCGTCGAAGCCGTGCGCCATGTTTATGACCGGGATTTCCATGATGATCCTCAACAAGCCCTGATCTCAGGCTTTGAGTCAGCCCACGCAAATATTCATCGCTATGCCCTGGGGCATCCTCAGTTTTACGGCATGGGGACCACCTGCACTGCGGTTTCGATCGTCGCCAACCGGCTGTACTTCGCCCACATCGGCGACTCGCGACTCTATCTTGTCCGGGGGGACAGCATCGCTCGTCTCACCCGCGATCATTCCTATGTTGGCCGCCTAGTGGAGAGCGGCTTGGTCCGCTCCGAAGAAGCCGAGTCGCACCCCCAACGCCACATCCTCACCGCTGCGCTCGGATCAGGCCGCGATGTCATTCCCCATGTTCCCGATCAGCCCGTTCTGTTGGGGGACAGCGATACTCTGGTTCTCTGCTCGGATGGACTCTGGGGGGTGGTCAGTGACCGGGACCTCGCCCAAGTTTCGCGCTCCTACCCTCCGGCAGAAGCCTGCTCCCGGATGGTGAAGATGGCGCTCGATCGCGGCGGTCCTGACAACATTACTGTGATTATTCTGCGCATCACCGCACAACCCTGAGTCCCGTCGCCGGGGTTGAGTATGCAAGAACGTGCAGAGAGACCCCTTTTCGACAGCCGCCTGCGATTTCTTTGTAACCAAACTGCAATCTGGTGCACACTGCTTTTCCTCAACAATCCACTCGGCCCCTTCAAAGCATTGAGTTGAAAGGCGCTAACTGAATTCGGAACTTCCTGAAGAATGGCATCTGACTTGCTTTATCATTATGTAAATAATGTCTATTAATTCAATAGACTTTAAGGCATCTCCCTGAGAATTTTCACCAACTTTTAACCGAGGGGTAGCCCAGAAGCGCATTAATCTCTACTACGTTTATTGTAATGATGTTATCAGTGGGGCTAGCGTCTCCCGTCGAAAGCGTGAGCCACGAAGCCAAGAGTGCCGCCGCCCGGACCTTTCTCCGCGTCCGCACTCGTTGTCTCCCCCTGGTATCCGCAGTTCGCACCACCATTCCAAAAAGGAGAGGACCTTACACCATGAAGACCAGCAAGCTGTTGTTTACCGCTCTCACCCTGGCGTCGTTAACCGCGGGCGTGTGGGCACAAACCCAGACCGCATCCAACGCAGCTTCGGCCCACCCTTCTACCGTTCCAGCGGCGCCGTCCACGCCTCCCCCGGTGACAGCCGCTGATATCCAGGCTCTCCGGGACGCGATCGCGGCACAACAACGCCAGATCCAGCAACTCAGCGAGCAACTCCAACGTCAGCAGCAACTTCAGCAGGCACAACAGGCCCCGATCCAGTCCCCGGAGAAAGCTTCGGCGGTCGAAACCAAGCAGATCGCCGCAGTCAGCAGTGACGGCATGAACGCAATTACTCCGGTCGAGCCGGATGCCGCTCCCGCCCAGGGAGGTCAAAACCCGGACAACAACCCCCAGACGTTCAACCCGCAGATGGAAGGTCCGCTGACCATTCATTTTCGCGGCATCAACCTCACTCCCGGTGGATATTTGGAAGGCGCATTCGTTCGGCGTTCCCACGCCCTCGCCGCAGATCTACCAACCCCGTTCAACTCGGTGACGATGCCGGGGGCTTCGCAGAGCCAGATGCCGGAGTTCTTCGGCTCCGCCCGCCAGTCGAAGATCACTCTGTTCGCCGATGGCCGCATGAAAGGTGTGGACCTGTCGAGCTATGTCTCAGCCGATTTCCTATCCGCGGGCGTGACCTCGAACTCCAATCAGACCAACAGCTACACTTTGCGCATCCGCCAGGCTTGGGGGCAGGCCAAGTTTGAAAACGGTTGGGCGTTCCTCGCCGGCCAGGCCTGGAGTCTGGTCACCGAGAACGGGACCGGCATTTCTCCCGACGACGATCTGGGCCGCACCAACGATGCGCGCCCCAAAACCATTGATCCGTCGTATAACGTCGGCTTTGTGTTCGCGCGCCAGTTTGGCTTGCGCCTGACCAAGAGCTTTGGCAACACGGTCGCCGTGGCAGTCGCGATCGAGAACCCACAGGCCACGCTCACGACGCATGGCAACGCCGCCAATTTTCTGGTGGGATCACTCGGTGCCAGCAACAGCTTCAACACCACCGCCAACTATTCCTTTAACCCGGCCCCCGATATCATCGCGAAGGCCGCCTTCGATCCGGGCGTGGGGCACTACGAAATATTCGGATTGCTGAACCGTTACACCGGCCGGGTGTTTCCCTGCGTCGAAGGCTTTGCCACCGCGGCGTGCGGTAGTCTTACCGCACCCAGTACAGCGGGCGCATACAACGCCTCGAAGAGCGGAGGCGGCTTCGGCGCCAGTGCTCGCTGGGATATCGTGCATCGTGTGGCTTTCGGATTGAAAGGATTCGGGGGCAGCGGAATCGGCCGATACGGAGCGGCTGGCCTTCCCGGTCTGTCCATCAACGGCGATGGCACGCTCAAATTGGTCAGGAACTTTATGGGCTTGGTCACGCTGGAGGCCCATCTCACGAAAAACTTGGACTTCGTCAGTTACGGCGGATTCGAATACGCCGGCCGGGCTGCCAGCTTCGATCCTTTCGCCAACAAAGGTGCCGGCGCGGTTGTGGGCTACGGCGCACCCACCTTCAACAACACCGGCTGTCACAGTGAAACCATGCCGGGCTCGGGCGGATTCTCACCCGGCGCTCTTTCCAATTGCACTTCGGACACGCGCACCGTGATCGAGGGCACCGGAGGGTTCTGGTACAAGTTCTACAACGGGAATCGGGGCAGTTTCCGGGTTGGGGGCATCTATTCCTACCTCAGTCGCTTTACCTGGTCCGGGGTCGGGGGGGCACCGTACGGAGTCAACAACATGGTATTCCTGTCGTTCCGTTACTACCTGCCGTAATCACAAGCTTTCTGAAGGTGAACGCTCGCACCCTTCAGAACCGCCGCCGGCCCGGTTTTGGCTACTCTCCTTTTCCGGGCCGGCGGTGCCGCTTCAACCCAGGTTGAGGAGGAAGTCATGTCTGAAAAGTCTGGTCAGACGCCAGCACGTTTCACTCTCGCGCTGGATACGTGGGCGGTGCTGCTGGCTTTGGCCCTGGCACTGGCCGTGCGCTTCGATGTGTTCAAGAAAGTTCCCTGGTAGTTCGACCGAGTCATTCAATTTCGCTGAGTTCTGAGGGTGGGCTATGGCATCGTCCATGGCGGTCACGCGCGTCGAATCGAGGAGTACGCCGCTGAATGTCCTGCGGTTGTTTCCCGGAATACTGCTCCTCGCGGTTGTCGGTTACGCGGGAAAGGTTCTGGAGAAGTTCCTGAATACCTACGCCAAGGCGCACCACTGGACCTTCCCCAACATCGAATACGTCTTGTGGGCGATTCTCATTGGATTGGCAATCTCGAACCTTCTTACCGTGCCGAAGATCTTCCAGGCAGGAATTGCGACCTACGAATTCTGGTTGAAAGTTGGAATCGTTCTGCTTGGCTCAAGATTTGTTCTGGCCGACGTCCTGAAGTTGGGTGGAATTAGCCTTGGGCTGGTCGTGGTTGAAATCTCGCTCTCACTCACGCTGATGCACTTTCTTGGACGCGTGTTCAGGCTGTCGCCGAAACTCACGAGCTTGCTGGCGGTGGGATCGTCGATCTGCGGCGTTTCCGCCATCATCGCCGCCAAAGGGGCTATCGATGCCGACGACGAAGACTCGACTTTTGCCATCTCAGCCATCCTTGCGCTCGGGGCCCTCGCGCTGTTTACCTTTCCCATATTGGGCCACAGCGCACACCTGGGTGACACGGCATTCGGATTGTGGTCGGGCCTGGGAGTCGACAATACCGCCGAGGCCACAGCCACCGGCGCGCTTTACTCCGACGCGGCGGGAAAGGTTGCGGTGCTTGCCAAGACGGCGCGCAATGCCATGATCGGATTCGTTGTGCTGGCGTATGCGATTTACTGGGCGAAACGCGGGCAGGCAGGCGCGGTTGGCAATAAGGCCGCGTTCTTGTGGAACAAGTTTCCCA
>Ga0123355_10000727_pt1 | contig 44775 bp, 45 predicted proteins | sample TergutEmb28metaG_3_FD_89872 | JGI IMG/M metagenome (GOLD analysis project Ga0123355, IMG submission 89872) | Embiratermes neotenicus P1 segment gut microbial communities from Petit-Saut dam, French Guiana - Emb289 P1 | ecosystem: Host-associated > Arthropoda: Insects > Digestive system > Gut ...
AACTATGCGGGTTTATGTTTTGCCAATGTTCAAAGATGTTCGCATTGACAGAATAAGCACTAAACTACTGCAAGAATGGAAAGTGTCGATTGAAGAACGCCTGTCATACAAACAAGAAAAGTTATCATTGAAAACCAAGAAATATATTTATGATAATTTTAATGCTATGTTGAACTTTGCGGTAAAGATGGAGTATTTGCCTAAGAATCCATTAAAGCTAGTTGGAAATTTTGCGGATTCGTCACTGATTAAAAAGGAAATGTCCTACTATACAGCACAGGAGTTTAGGCAATTCATCAGCACGATAGAGCAGACTGCAAAAGAAAGAGAGACCATGCATAAGGATTTGTCTGAATGGGATTATTTTGTATTCTTCTCAATTGCGTTTTATACAGGGCTTAGAAAAGGCGAAATCCACGCCTTGAAGTGGAACGACTTGGACGGCTCACATCTTTCTGTAAAACGTAGTATCAGACAATTACGCATGGGTGCAGACAGGGAAACGCCCCCAAAAAACCATTCATCAGTTAGAACGCTTCAAATGCCAAAACCATTGATTGGGATTTTGGACGAACACAAGAAGCGACAGGAACAGTTAAAAGGGTTTAGTGATGATTTTCGGATATGTGGCGGTCAAGTACATTTAAGAGATGGCACACTTGACAAGAAGAACACGCTTTATGCTAAAACCGCAGGGCAGAAAAGAATCCGAATACATGACTTTAGGCACTCTCACGTTTCGGTCTTAGCCAACGAGGGTATCAACATACAGGAGATAGCCCGCAGACTTGGACACTCTAAGATTGAAATGACTTGGAATACCTATAGTCACCTGTACCCAAGGGAAGAAGAAAGAGCGGTTGACGTGCTTAATGCGTTATGAAAAGCGTACACGATTTTTACACGTTTTCGCTAAATGCGTGAGGGCAACACCGAAACATTGACAATTGAAAACACAAGAAAAACCCAGTAAAATAAAGACTTGCAATGTGGTTGTAAACGGCACGGAGGCGATGTAAAAGGGTATTTTCAGAAGAATCCCTTACCCTCCGTCCGCAAAGCCTGTAGATTCATGGGTTTGCTGGCTTTTTGTTTTCATCGTTACCCCCTCAACACCCAATCGGTACAATATAAACCCCATCATCCCGTGATAGCCAACCTCTCCTGAGGTCAATACCATCAGGAATGAGGCTCCTTCATTCCAGCACTTCCGAGTTTGTCCATTGAGCTACGCCATACCCCCGGTATGGCTTTTTAATTTATAACCAAATCCTACCTACAAAAACACATAAAAACCTGCTAAAATTCCAAAAAAGGAGGTGAATTCATGGCTATTAACTACGGTATTGTACTCTTCCCACTCTATGCAAAGTCTGAAAATATTGGACGCACTTTGCATAGAGGTCTTGTTTTTGTATCGAATTAATTCGAAATCAGTCCTGCCTGTCGTAGAAAACGCATTGAACTCTTTGCGATTTTCGATTCGGTCAGAACTCTTTCTCATTTAATTTGCTATAACTAGCGTCTATTTTCGGGCTTTGCATCCTTAAGACTATTTTAAGGAGTGGAGCCTAATGAAGGATATACAAATATATAAAAATGAACTGGATTACTCATACGTATTGGGAGCTTACGCAACTTTTGAGTTATTAGCTGTCCGGCCTGAACAGATTACTCAGGTATTTGTTCATTCTGCATATAAGGATATTATCCAGTTGCAGGTATTGTGTAATGAGCGGTCTATTGCGCTCACCCAGAACGACCGGGTATTCAAGAGACTAAGCCAAAAAGAGAATAGCTTTGTGATTGGGCAGTTTTCTAAATACATTAGCCGGCTGTCTGATACCCAGCCTCATGTTGTGCTGGTGAATCCCAACGATATGGGCAACCTCGGGACGATTATACGTACATTGGCCGGGGTTGGTATTACCAACCTAGCCATAATTACCCCTGGTGCAGATTACTGGAATCCTAAGGTAGTTCGCGCATCTATGGGGGCATTGTTTCGACTTAATATCGAGACTTTTACTTCTTTTGATGAGTATCAGCACCACTTCGAAACTCATGAGATTTACCCATTTATGATAGATGGGGATATTGAGCTCGGGCCTAATAATATTCCGTATAGCAAAAAATACTCCCTTGTATTTGGCAACGAAGCAACAGGATTGCCTGAATCCTTTCGTCGTGTGGGGACAAGTGTTCAAATCCTTCAATCAAATATGATTGACTCATATAACCTGGCTGTATCGGTTGGGATAGGGACATTCTTGTTTGCGCAGGCAAACAGATAGGAGTATTACCGTCAATATACTGGCATCCAAGAGAACTTGTCAGGGATACACGTCGCACCACATTTATAATTGCCCATAGGTTAACCACAGTACGCTTAGGTAAATTCCACAGTCAAAACAGCTTGGCGATTATTATCCCAAGCTGTTTTTTATTATGCTAAAATACCTACAATAAAGGAGGTGCCCCATGAAGCTATACCAAATTGACTCATTCACCAGCCAACTATTCTCCGGCAACCCTGCTGCTGTGTGCTTTGTATATGATACATGGCCTTCTGATGAACTGATGCAGAATATCGCCATGGAAAATAATCTTTCCGAGACAGCCTTTGTGCTGCGCTCTGGCATCGATATGCATATACGCTGGTTTACACCCACGGCGGAAATTGGTCTTTGCGGTCACGGGACTTTGGCGGCGGCACATGCTCTGTTTGCTCATGAGGGGGCACAGGAAAAGGAACTGGTTTTTGAGTGTGGGCGAGGTATTTTGAAAGTTGCATATGAGGGTGATTTGCTGACTTTAGATTTCCCTGGGGATAATGTATATGAGATTGACTTTCAGCCCCAGTTGGATTGTTTTCAATTTACACCAAAAGAGGTCTGGCGGGGTACTGAGGAATATATTCTTGTCTTTGAAAGTGAAGCCCAGGTCAAAACCGCTGTCTGCGACTTGGCCAAGGCGGCACGGATTGATTTGTCTGGTATTATTATTACGGCGGCATCTTCACAGCTGGGCGTTGACTTTGTATCCCGCTACTTCACACCCAAGTATGGGATAGCTGAAGACCCGGTAACGGGTTCTGCCCACACATTGTTGGTCCCCTATTGGCAAAAGATTATGGGTAAAGATTCCTTCCGGGCATTGCAAATTTCCGAGCGTGGCGGGGAGTTATTTTGCCGAGCTGAGGGAGACCGGGTAAAGATTGGAGGCAGAGCCGTGACATATTCTATCGGTGAGATTTTGCTATGAGTTTGCCTGAGCTGCTCTCGCCTTATCGCGTAATTACTATTATTGGGATGGCCAAAAATTCCGGTAAAACTACCACCCTTAACCATTTGATAAAAGCCTTTCGGCAAGTTTCCCTTACCAGCATCGGACGGGATGGGGAGAGCGTGGATGTTGTGACGGGCACGGACAAGTCTAGAATATTCGTGTACAAAAATACTGTGATTGCCACCGCCGAAAAATTGCTGCCATTATGCGATATTTCAAAGGAAATACTAGATGTTACGGGAATCAGTACCCCCCTGGGGCGGGTTGTGATTGTGCGGGCCTTGTCCGACGGATTTGTGCAGCTGGGGGGGCCGTCTATTGCCGCCCAAATCGCTGATTTGCTGCCCCATCTGCCAGGGGATAAAATCCTGATAGACGGGGCGGTGAGCCGCAAAACCCAGGCCAATATTGGAGATGCGGTGGTGTTATGCACTGGCGCAAGCTTTAGCCCAAGTATGGTGGAAACAATCCGTGAAACCCGCCACATAGTTGAAATATTTAATTTGCATAAATTCGAAGGGAAAAACTACATATATATACCGGGAGCAGTGATGGACTCTGTGCTCCATGGAATTAAAGAAGGGGAAACAATAGTCGCCGAAGACCCGGGTAAGATATTAATCTCATCCACAACCTATGACAGACTACGTGCCAAAAAAGTAACCCTAGCTGTAAGGACTCCCCTGCGTTTGGCTGCCCTTACCATCAATCCTACATCACCATATAACACCGGCTACAGTCCCAATGATTTCTTGGAGAAAATGCAGGAAGCTGTTACAATCCCGGTATATAACTTACACCAATAAAGCCCCCTTCCGATGGAAGGGGGAAAGACGCCGAAGGCGGCGAGGGGGTTGTGTCCGCAAGCCGCAACCCTAGGTGTTCAGCTATTGCGCTACGCAAGCTGGCAACCCCCGCCTGCCTTCGGCGGCACCCCTTCTAAAGAAGGGAGCTGGTGTACCTTGGAGTGATTCTGTGTTTGGTTTGGATGCTGTGCAGCGGGAAACCATTGGTCTTAACTATGTACTAACTCGGCTCGAGCCTGATTCTCCCTATGGCCGGGAAAAGCTTAAGCACCTCTCCTTCCTTGACCAGGCAGCACTTGAAGCCTGCTTTGATAATATAGAAAAATTAATGGATTTTGATGAAATCCGTCCACATCTTGCTGCCCTCAAAAATATCCGAGGCTCTATCACAAAAACCGAAACCCTCACCCAGGTAGATATTTTCGAAATCAAGCATTTTCTCATTACATTTGAGAAGCTGCATATACCAGAATTGAAGGGGATAAGCTTACAGCCAATGTCAGATGCACTTGCTATTGTTGACCCTAGCGGGCTACGAATTGCCACCTACACTGTGGAATCTCCCATGCTTTATTCAATTCGCAAAGAAAAGCTGCGAGCAGAGATAATCGACCCTCTGCTGGTGGAACAAGAAGTCGCGGAGGAAACCAGGGTTTTACAAGAAATAACGAAAAAGCTGCGTAAACATACAGCCACATTCTTATCCAACATGAATAATATTGGCGAATTGGATTTGACCATGGCAAAGGCGCGCCTTGCACAGGAACTTGGGGCTGCCCGCCCTATTCTCAGTAAACGCGAGGTTCTTTCATTTAAAGAAATGGGCAACCCATATATAGCCGAAACCCTTAAAAACCACAGTCTCACAAAAATTTTTGTCACTTTTGACAAAGGCATTACCATAATAACCGGAGCCAATATGGGGGGTAAAAGCGTGGCGTTAAAGTCTGTCGTGCTTAACACCCTGCTATGTCGGGCCGGTTTTTTTGTGTTTGCGCAAGAAGCAGAAGTGCCTCTATTTGACGGAGTCTGCATGATATCCGAGGAAATGGAAGATATCGGACAGGGGCTTTCCAGCTTTGGAGGGGAAATGACCCGGCTCAATGAAGTTGCCCTTCGCACAAAATCCGATTTTCTGTTTATCGCCCTGGATGAACCGGCGCGGGGCACCAATCCTGAGGAGGGTGCAGCTATTGTCCGTGGCGTAGCTAATCATTTAGCCACTTCCAGCAGTATTTGCGTTATCGCAACCCATTATAACCAGGTAACATCCCCCAGATTCAAGCATTACCAAGTGGCAGGTCTCAAGGGCACGGGGTATATGGATTACAATTTAGTCGAAGCCCGCCACGACGCCCCACCCCCAAAGGATGCACTCAAAATATGTAAACTAATCGGCCTGAACAAAGATTTATTGGCCAAGATAAACAAGGAGGTCAACAATGATACGAATACGAATATCCGCCCATGATGCCCATTACGCGGGTGGGCTGGTAGATGGTGCGAAAATGCTGCAGCTCTTCGGGGATGTAGCCACGGAGCTTCTAATCCAACATGACGGCGACGAAGGGCTGTTTGTAGCCTATGACAATGTGGAGTTTCTAGCTCCCGTCTACGCTGGGGATTATATCGAAGCAGATGGAGAAATTATCTCCGTAGGCAACACCTCCCGCAAAATGATATTCACCGCAAAAAAGGTAATTGCCCCCGCCCCAGAGAGAGGCCCAACCGCCGCAAAGATACTGACTGAGCCAGTTTTAGTATGCCGCGCAAGCGGGACTTGTGTCGTCCCTAAGGAGAGGCAGAATGGATAAATTAATAATCACCGCCGCCATTTGCGGCGCAGAGGTCACAAAGGCCCATAATCCAGCTGTACCTTATACGGTCGATGAGATAGGCAGGGAAGCCCGCCTAGCCTACGAAGCAGGTGCAAGCATAATCCATCTCCATGTCCGCACAGATGACGGCACCCCAACCCAATGTGAGGCTCGCTTTGCCGAATGCATAGCCGAGATTAAACGCCTTTGCCCAGAGGCAATAATCCAACCCTCTACCGGTGGAGCCGTAGGCATGTCCAATGCCGAGCGTATCCAGTCTGTTAACTTACACCCGGAAATGGCAACCTTGGATTGCGGCACATGTAACTTCGGCGGGGATGATATTTTTGTTAATACGGAAAATACCATCAAGGAGTTTGGTAAGAAGATGCTGGAGCTTGGCGTCAAGCCCGAAGTCGAGGTCTTTGACAAGGGCATGATAGATACCGCCCTCCGTTTGAATAAGCAAGGCTTTATCGCCTCACCCATGCATTTCAATTTTGTGATGGGTGTAAACGGCGGTATTGCCGCAACCCCTCGAGATTTTACCTTTATGCGTGACAGCATCCCTACGGACGCCACATTCACGGTGACGGGAATCGGACGGGCCCAGTTTCCCATGGCGGTAATGGGAATTATCTCAGGGGGCCATGTGCGGGTAGGATTTGAGGATAATATTTACCTATCCAAAGGGGTACTGGCAAAATCAAACGGCGAGTTGGTAGAAAAAGCTGTACGCTTAAGCCACGAGCTGGGACGGGAGATTGCATCCCCGGCAGAGGCAAGGAGGATAATAGGATTATGAAAAAATCTTGCAAATACGGCACCCACCGGGTAATAGAACCGGCGGGTGTACTACCCCAAGCCGCCTTGCGCCTTGACAATGATATGACCATCCATTCCAACGAAATCCTAATAGACGTAATCTCTCTCAATATCGACTCTGCCTCCTTCACCCAAATCAAAAACGAAACCACAGACATAGGAGCGAAAATCCTGGAAATTGTAAATCAGCGGGGTAAGATGCAAAACCCCGTCACAGGCTCCGGCGGAATGCTCATCGGTACCGTTGCTAAAATCGGCTCGGAGCTTTCTAATCGAGACCTAAGAGAGGGAGATAAAATTGCAACTTTGGTCTCCCTTTCCCTTACACCTCTAAAAATTAACGCTATCAAGGCCATTCATACGGATATAGATCGAGTGGATGTGGACGCACAGGCCATTCTTTTCGAAACAGGAATCTACGCAAAACTTCCGGAAGATATGTCCCAAGAGCTGGCATTAGCCGCTCTGGATGTTGCGGGTGCTCCCGCCCAAATGGCAAAACTGGTACGTCCTGGGGATAGTGTGCTGATTCTGGGGGGAGGCGGCAAGTCCGGTATGCTCTGCTGCAACGAGGCAATGAAGCGAGTCGGCCCTACAGGACGGGTCGTTGCGGTGTGTGTGCTGGAGGAAGATAAGGAAAAGCTGCAGGCCGCAGGGCTGTGTCATGAGGTCATTGTCGCAGATGCCACTGATGCTTTTGTCATTTTGGATAAAGCCGCTTTAGTCAACAAAGGCCGTGAATACGATATCTCCATCAATGTAGTCAACGTCCCAGGCACCGAGATGTCAAGCATTCTTCCTGTCCGAAACGGAGGCATTGTTTATTTATTCTCAATGGCAACCAGCTTCACCCGAGCGGCACTAGGTGCGGAAGGCGTCGGCAAGGACGTCACAATGATAATAGGCAACGGCTATACAAAGGACCATGCGGAAATTACCCTGGCGCAGCTTAGGGAAAACCCAAAACTACGGGCAATTTTCGAAGAGAAATATGGAGGTGCGGTATGAACAACGCCATATACAAGGATATCCTAGCCCCTGAGTGGAACGACTGGCACTGGCATTTAAAAAACAGAGTAAAAACAGCGGATGGCCTCAAAGAGCTAATCCCCTTAGGTCGTGCGGACGGGGCAAATATCGCAACCTGCTTAAGTCAGTTCCGTATGGCAATTACACCTTATTACATGTCCCTAATTGACCTAGCCGACCCATATGACCCGATACGAATGCAGTGTATCCCCTCTCAAAGTGAGCTCAAAACAGTGGAAGAGGACTTGGTCGATCCCCTACATGAGGACGGGGATTCCCCTGTACAAGGCCTAACCCATCGTTACCCTGACCGGGCACTGTTGCTAATTACAGACCAATGCGGCATGTATTGCCGTCATTGCACAAGGCGGCGTTTTGCCGGACAGCATGATTCCTCAATGCCCACAGAGCAAATAGAAAAGGCCATTGACTATATCGCAAAAACCCCGGTTATCCGTGATGTGCTGTTATCTGGCGGCGACCCCCTGATGCTTGAGGATGATAAACTGGAGTATATAATCAAAAAGCTCCACGCAATCCCCCATGTAGAGATAATCCGCTTGGGCACCCGCCTGCCGGTGGTACTGCCCCAACGGGTCACCGACGAACTATGCGCAATGCTCAAAAAATATCATCCAATCTGGGTCAACACCCATTTCAATCACCCTAAGGAAATCACTCCGGATGCAATTGCTGCCTGTGAAAAGCTGGCGGACGCTGGGATTCCCCTGGGCAATCAATCGGTGTTACTTGCAGGGATCAACGACTGTGTTCATGTAATGAAGGAGCTGGTGCAGAAATTAGTGAAAATCCGTGTACGGCCATACTATATTTATCAATGCGACCTGGCCCAGGGGTTAACCCACTTTAGGACACCGGTTTCTAAGGGAATCGAAATTATCGAGGCACTGCGGGGCCATACCTCCGGCTTTGCCGTACCGACATTCGTTGTGGATGCGCCGGGAGGCGGCGGCAAAATCCCCGTTATGCCCAATTACTTAATTTCTTACGGCACCAATAAGGCCATCCTGCGGAACTTCGAAGGGGTTATCACCGCATATACCGAGCCAGAGACCTATACCACCGTCTGCCGCTGTGATGTTTGCACCGGAAAAAAAGATGTGAAATTTGTAGGCTTAGCGGCGTTGCAAAATAACCAACAGCTTTCCCTGGAACCAGAGGGCCTAGCGAGAAAGCAGAGGGGTAACCAATGAAGCTAAACCTATGCAAGGAAACCATAGCTCAAGCCCGGAAATACGCCAAAAGCATATCCCAGCACACTCAGGATTATATTGACCTGCATACAACTGTAGCAGTAGAGCGGACCATTTGCCGCCTGCTTGGCATCGACGGTGTAAATGAAATCGATATTCCACTGCCAAATATAGTTGTGGACCACTTGGTAGAAAACCAGTTACTTTCAACCGGAGTGGCATTACTCATCGGTAACGCTGCCAAAACCCTTGATTTTCAGCCACAGGAAATTGCTGAAAGAATCAGCGATGGACGTCTAAACCTGACCCAGGTTCCACTGAACAACCTATATGACGCAAAAAAAACCGCCTTCACATACGCCGAAAAATCCGTATCAAAAATAAAAGAAAACCGCTCCCATCGAAAGAGTCTTATAGAAAAGTATGGCGAGAAAAGCGGCCCATATATCTATGTAATAGTAGCCACAGGCAATATCTACGAGGATGTAACCCAGGCGGTTGCGGCGGTGGAACAGGGTGCGGATATAATCGCCGTAATACGCACAACAGGCCAGAGCCTACTGGACTTCGTACCCTATGGCGCAACAACCCAGGGCTTTGGCGGCACCTATGCCACCCAGGAGAATTTCCGGATTATGCGTGCCGCCTTAGATGAAGCTGGGGCCAAAGCAGGACGATATATCCGTCTATGTAACTACGCCTCCGGCCTATGTATGCCGGAAATCGCCGCAATAGGCGCATTAGAACGGCTGGATGTAATGCTCAACGATGCCCTATACGGCATTCTTTTCCGAGATATTAACATGAAGCGGACCATAATCGACCAGTATTTCTCCCGTGTAATCAATGGCTTTGCGGGAATTATTATCAACACCGGCGAGGACAACTACCTTACAACGGCAGACGCAGTAGAGGAAGCCCATACTGTCCTGACTTCCCAATTCTTGAACGAACAATTCGCCCTAATGACGGGCCTGCCTGAGGAGCAAATGGGCCTAGGCCATGCCTTTGAAATATCCCCGGATGTAAAAAACGGATTCCTTTACGAGCTGGCACAAGCACAAATGGCTCGGGAGATTTTCCCCCACGCTCCTCTAAAATACATGCCTCCCACCAAATTTATGACGGGGGATATCTTTATGGGGGCGGTACAAAACGCGCTGTTTAATGCGGTATCTATAATGACAGACCAAAAAATCCACCTGCTAGGGATGCTAACCGAGGCTATTCATACCCCATTTATGTCTGACCGGGCACTTGCAATCGAAAATGCCCAGTATATCTTCAACACTATGGAGGGACTAGGAGACGAGATAATCTTCAAAGAAGACGGCATAATCCAAAGCCGCGCAAAAGTGGTACTGGACAAGGCCTGCGCCCTCCTAGCGCAAATTGATAAAAGCAAGCTCTTCGCAACCCTGGAGCAAGGTACCTTTGCGGGAATAAAGCGATGTCCAGACCGGGGCAAAGGGCTGGACGGCGTAGTGCTAAAAAGTGAAGGGTATTTCAACCCATTCATAGAGCTAATGCAAAGGGGCGAAAACAATGCTAATTAAACCATATGGCGACACCCTAGACGACGGCAAAGTTCAATTATCCTTTACCTTGCCCATACCCAACGACGACAAAGGCGCGGCAGCGGCCATAATTTTAGCCGGGAAAATGGGCCTAAGCGACCCTCAAGTCGTCCACAGAAAAACTCTGTCCGAAGGCTTTACCTTCTATGTGGTATATGGCAGCGTAGCCCACGTCGTCAACTACGCAGAAATCCATGTCCAATCCGTAGAAGGCGATGTAATGACCATGGATGAGGTCTCAGATTACATCCGGGAAAATATCTGCCGCAAAATAGTAGTAATAGGAGCTTCCACAGGCACAGATGCTCACACCGTAGGCATAGACGCCATAATGAATATGAAAGGCTTCGCCGGCCACTACGGTCTGGAACGCTACGAAATGATAGAAGCCCATAACCTAGGCAGCCAGGTCCCTAATGAGGAGTTCGTAAAAAAGGCAAAGGAACTAGAGGCCGACGTTCTGCTTGTAAGCCAGACCGTCACCCAAAAGGATATCCATATAACTAACCTGACAGAGCTGGTAGAGCTACTGGAAGCGGAAAGAATGAGAGAGAAAGTAATATTAATCTGTGGCGGAGCCAGGATTACTCACGAGCTGGCCAAAGAACTAGGCTACGACGCAGGCTTTGGCGCGGGAAGGTATTCGGAAGATGTGGCGTCCTTTGCGGTGCGGGAAATGGTTCACAGAGGATTATAGCGAACGTTATTGAGAAACGTGATTGAAGGAGGTAAGTTCGCGGATATAATTTTCATAAGGCTTGGAATCTATTGTTATAATCAGAACAATTGGGCTTGCCGTAGTCGTTCTTGCGCTTTCATGCGCTATCGACACGGGTAACGCACAAGGTGCTGTCGAGGAGGTACTTATGAAATTAGGAACACTTTGTTACATTGAAAAAAATAATCAATACCTAATGCTTCACAGAACAAAAAAGCAAAATGATATGCACAGGGGTCGATATGTCGGACTAGGTGGTAAATTCGAAACTGGGGAATCCCCTGAGGATTGTGTGGTCAGAGAGGTTTTTGAAGAAAGTGGGCTGCATATAAAAAATCCCCAGCTAAGAGGTATTTTAACATTTCCGGGATTCTTCAAACAAGAAGACTGGTATGTCTTTTTATTCGTAGCTACGGAATTTACAGGAGAGATGCAGCCATGCGAAGAAGGGAAATTAGTGTGGGTGGATAAAAATAAATTGAATGAATTGCCGATGCACGGAGGCGACCGGTATTTTTTGAAATGGCTGGATGAACACAAAGGGATATTTTCTGCGAAATATATTTACGAGCATGGTGTCTTTAAGGATTACCAGCTTACTGTATATGAGTAAACTGCCGTTGTGCAACATCTTTTACGGGACGGGCGAAAAAATTTGGTTGGTCAAGTTTTTTCATTGGCTTATCTCCTTCACCCAATAATTTTCTGAATATTTTTCCGTATACGGACACCATAGCATACATTTTAGGCATAGAGTACAGAGTTTTCTCACCATTATCTCATCCCGTGTGGTTGTAGTGCTCCATGTTGTACCATGTAGGGCTTTTGTGGGACACACATCAACGCAAATAGAGCAATCACCGCATTGGGGTTCCATTGGGGATTTACTCATTGTTGCAAAAGGGGCTGTGGTCAGAACTTTACCCAACAGTACTGCGCAACCGAACCGGTCCGTAACCAGCAGATTATTTTTACCTATAAATCCTAATCCGGCGTTAAGTGCGACGGTTTTATGGGGTAGGCGTCCAAATTTTAGCCTGGCGATACTGCTGTATCCTTCGGCTTCCAACTGATCTGCTAATTTTACGGCAAGATTATCCATTTTGCGTTCGGTGTTGATAACCTCTTTGGTCCTAGGCTTTTCACCTGCTCTAAGGGCATTTATATATTCCTTCGATAAGGCTTTCCCGAAAAGAATAGCACATGAATATCCATCGGCGGCATCCCCAGGCAGGGCAGTTGCATCGACATAGTATACAAAATCTGCGCCCTTGCTTTTTATGTGCTGTTCCCAAGTTTCGTTAAGTGATTTGTTCATCCATTTTCCCCCGATAAAATAAATCTTCTACATAGATATTAGCATAATAGCATGTCATCACCCATCGTCCAAGCACCCTTTTTTTGTCTATAAATATGGTATACTTCCTCAAAAGGAGGTTGTTTTGTGAACAAAAAACCCACAAAAATCATTGTTGATATTATTATGACAATTTTTTTGATTCTTTCTTTCGTTAGATGGGACGGTACCGGTGGAGCCATTTACCATATTATAGTGGGTAGTGCTTGCGCGCTGTTCTTTTCTATTCATATTTGCATACACAGAAAGTGGATTGCGGCTACTACCAAGTCTTGTTTTGCCGGGAAGCTTAAAAAAGCTGTACAGGGGAAGTATATCATTGATATTATTTTACTGGTGGTTTGGGGAATCTCTATTATTACAGGATTTATCGCCCTTGGGCCATTCTTTAACGAGGCGGCAGATGACTTTGCTTGGGGCCGTCTTCATGGAATAACAGCCCGGGTTGGTCTTGTGTTAATTATCATTCATGTTATTCAGCATATCCCTCAAATTAAATCGTACCTTGGAATCAAGAAACGGGTGGTGAGCTAGATGCCGATGATGTCCTACACCAAGAAGCCTGGGCTCAGTTATTTACTATATGCCATTTACGCCATTGCAATGGCGGTGATTTACGGTTTATTTACCTATTTTGGCATTTTTGCTCGGGGAACAGATGGGTTTGCTCTGCGCACATATATCTGGAATCTAGTGCTTATTACTATTGTATTGCTGGTAGATAGGCTATATCTAGTTAAGCTAAAAAAAAGTGCCGAGAAAAGGGTTGCGGCGAATCGCAAAGCCAGGGTTTTGCATTTTGTGTCATTCAAGGCATCTTTATACCTGTTCTATATCTTCGCCCTGACTACCTCCAGATTGTTGTTGTTACTAGATGGGTCTGGGCGGTTCGAGGTGGGTAATATATACAATTTCAGGAGCTATCTCCTCTCCATTGAGTATGGCCTAATTCTTCTGGTTGCCGCGGATAAATTTATTGGCCAGTTTATATATGATAAGAAGACAATGAGAGAATTGGCGGAAAAATAAATTTTCGAAGGGATGAGTTTTTTATCTATGTTTAGTGAAATGCAATTGGTTTTTATGATTCTTATTGCCACAACCGTATGCTTTGCCATACCTCGGTTTCGTTCGGACTTAGTGGCACTTTGCTCACTATTGGCACTTTATCTTGCGGGAGTAATAACTGTGTCGGAAGCCTTGTCCGGGTTTTCCAGTACTGTGGTTGTAATGCTTGCGGTGCTGTTTATCGTTGGAGAAGGAATTTCCGCGACAGGGCTTGCCACTAAGGCAGGCAACTTGCTTGTGAAGCTCACAGGCAATAGTGAATTCCGAATGCTGGTATTTGTAAAGCTGCTAGTTGCCGTAATCGGCAGTTTTATCAGCAACACAGGGACTGTTGCTATCTTGATGCCTATAGTGGTGAGCCTAAGCGTAAAAATGAACATACATCCCGGTAAGCTCCTTATGCCCTTGGCCTTTGGCGCAAGCATGGGAGGTGCTTTGACCCTTATTGGTACCGCCCCCAACCTACTTGCCCGGGATGCCCTTATTAACCATGGACTCCCCGGCCTATCGTTTTTTGATTTTACCCCTATCGGACTAATCATCCTTGTTGTAGGTACTCTTTATATGTGGTTTGTCGGGCGGAGAATCCTTGATAAGCCCTACGATAAAACCTCGAAAGTCGCCGATTCTATCAATGTATCCGAGCTTCTTTCCCAATATGGAATAGATGGCAATCTTCATTATGTACAGGTCTCAGCCGGCCACGACATTGTAGGGAAAAAGCTCAAGGAGCTGAAATGGCCAAGTCTTTACAATATCACTGTTCTTAAGTTGCGAAAAAAAGCTACGGGAATGGCTACGCTTTTACCGGGATTTAACTACACCCAAGTACTTGCAGAGCCTACTTATATCGTTGAGGCAGAGGATATTTTGCTGCTATATGCCGATGCTCCTTCTTTGGAGAGGCTTTTAAAAGAAACAGAGTTGCAAGCAATCCCTCGCGAGCAAGTCGACGGCCTCCAAATCCAAGAAGCCAATATCGCCGAGGTCATCCTAACCCCTCATTCAGGACTAATTAATCAATCCCTCAAAGATATACATTTTCGGGATAAATACGGACTTACGGTTCTTTCGATTAAACGCCGCAACCAAAGCGCGAAGCTACCCACTGTCCAAGACGAGCTTCATTATGGGGACGCCTTGCTGGTTTATGGCAAATGGAATGACATCGACCTTCTGGCAAAGGAAAAAAGCGACATAGTAGTAATCACCCGGGAAGTGACTGAGTCCGTAACCTTCAATCCAGTACGGGCAATTTTAGCAGGTGCAATACTCCTTGGGATGATAGTAATGCTGGTATTCGAATGGATTCCTGCCGTTATCACGGTAATTATCGCAGGACTGCTGATGGTTCTTACCCGCAGTGTGCGTAGCACCGACCAGGCGTACCGTGCCATCAACTGGCAGATAGTAGTGCTCATTGCCTGTATGCTGCCAATGGCAACCGCATTAGAAAATACCGGCGGGGTAGCCTTTATAGCGGATGGCATCACGTCGGCACTGGGCGGGGCGGGGCCTATGGTGGTAATGGCAGGGCTTTATGTGGTGACTTCGATTTTTGGTGTGTTTATCAGCAATACGGCTACGGCGGTGTTGTTTCTGCCAGTGGCTATCCTTGCAGCCGGGGAGATTGGTGTAAGCCCCCTACCCTTTGTAATGGCGGTGACTTATGCTGCCAGTATGTCCTTTGCAACTCCTGTATCGACGCCCCCTAATGCTATGGTTATGGTGGCAGGGAAGTATAAGTTTTTGGATTATATGAAGGTTGGTATTCCACTGCAGTTTCTTGTGGGGGTTATTATTATTTTGGTATTGCCCTTGTTTTTTCCTTTTTAAAAAGGGCTCATGAAGCACCCATTTAGGAGGTTTCGCAATGAAAAATGTCTGGCACTTTTACAACAACTTTGATGTACTTCGTGTATTGTATCAAAGGTATCGCAAAAGTGGACGTTTTTACGACACCTTTGATGCACTTCGTACATTGTATCAAAGGTATCGCAAAATCGGGGTTGTTATGTTATTTTGCATACTGATATCAGTTTTAACCGCTTGCGGGAACACCGGGCAAAATGATGCCGGACCCTCCCCTGCTCCGGTACCGGAGCTCCAGAGTATTTGCGTTTACACCATAGCGGATTTGTTTGCGCAAATGGAAGCGATATTTGATGCGGATAACGGTGCATTGTGGGGGGTTCATCTTCACGCCCCGTTTGTAATTGGGTGCGCGGTAACACGGGAAGCCGTTGCCAATGTACAACATAATGACAACTTATTCGTGCGACACGAAACTGGTGTATATGTGGGTCAGCTTCGGCGCGCTGTACCCATAGACAATACAGCAGCATATGTAGATGATAGGAAATGGGGTATAGTGCCGTGGAGAGTGGTGGAGTATTATGACCCGGATTATATCGTGCGGCTAATGATACACGAGGGATTCCACACATGGCAGTCACGGCTTTTTACGGGTATTCGCACTGGTACTTTTCCCACTCATACAGAGAGCTTTTACTCACGGCTTACGATAAGCTTGGAGCTGAACGCGTTAATCCACGCCCTTGAGACATCGGGAGAGGAGAGGCTGCAGGCTATATATGATGCGTTATCCATACGTGCAAAACGCCAATATTTAAATGCAGGTAATCCCGGCGCAAGGGAAAGTGCTATAGAAGTAGCTGAAGGTACCGCAGTATACACAGAAATCAGATTAACTTTACATTGCATGAACGACATAGTAACAGAAATCAAATGGCGTCTTGACGAGCTCCATAATGATTCGTTCATTGCGATTGGTTACACTATGGGGGCATTGTATGGCATACTGTTGAGTGAGATAGGTGCAGATTGGAAAACCGGGTTGAATTGGAATGCAGATTTGAGCATTCTCTTACAAGAGGCGGCTGGAATATCCGAGCTAACACCTTTCTATGAATTGGATTTGGAGCGATATGGATATTCGAAAATCAGGGCAGAAATCAGTGGGGGTTGAACCCTCTCGCCTGTTGCTTCATCTCCAGCGCAGCCCCATATGTAGCCGAAGTAATCTCAGCACCACCGATAAGCCTTGCAAGCTCTGCAATCATTTGCTCAAACTCCAGAGCCGTTACGGATGTAACGGTTCTTTGTCCTTCTGTGGTCTTTTCTATCCGGAAATGGGTATGGGCCATTGCTGCAATTTGGGGCAAGTGAGTTATACATAATATCTGCCGGTTGCGGCTGATACCATGGAGTTTTTGGGCTACCTGCTGGGCGGTGCGGCCGCTTACTCCTGCGTCCACTTCATCAAAAATAACCGTACCGATACGATCCGCATCGGCTAGTACGGTTTTTATCGCAAGCATTACACGGGACATTTCACCGCCAGAGGCAATCCGCTTAAGAGACTTTAGTGGCTCACCGGGGTTTGGGGAAATCAGAAATTCTACCTGGTCATTACCATCCGGGCCGAAGGCTGTTTTCTTGGTTATATCAATGGAAATTTGTGCACTTTGCATACCCAAGTCTCGCAAGACTTCCTGTATCTGAGCGGATATCCGTTGCCCCCACTGGGCTCTTAAGCTATGCATTGCGTCGCAGAGCTTTGTAATTTCTGCAGAGAGGCCCCGCACTATCCCTTGAAGGCGTTTAATTTCTACGTCGCTGTTTTCTATATTTTCTAGGCTCTGGGCGAGCTGAGTCTGCTTTTTTAATACATCTTCTACTGTTGGGCCGTATTTTTTCTTGAGACGGTAAATTACATCCAGCCGGGATTCTATTTTATCGAGGGCAGCCGGGTCGGCATCCAATTCATCTTGGTAGTCCCTCAGCTCCTGATATACATCCGCAAGTTGGGACTCTGCTTCCGTCAGATTAATAAGCATTTTTTCCTTGGTAGGGTCTAGCTTGGCTAATTCTGTTATTCTGGCCTTTGCATTGGAGATTTTGTCTAATGCCGAACCTTCGCTGCCATATAGTAGGTACAGTGCGTTATTGGTGTTAGTCGTCAGCTTTTCAATTGCCGCAAGGCGGGTTCGTCGGGCGGTCAGAGCCTCTTCTTCATCAGGCTTAAGCTCCCCTTTTTCGATTTCTGAGAGTTGAAATTTCCATATCTCTAGTTGCTCAGCTCGTTGGCTGCCTATACCTTGGACTTCCTTCAAAGCGCGGGCGTTTTCTTTGTATTGCTTTAGCAAATCTTCAAGAGCGGTTTTATATAAAACCAGCTCCTCCCCGCAAAACATATCCAATAGAGCCATCTGCTTATTGGAATCCAGTAAGGACTGATGCTCATGCTGGCCGTGTACATCCACAAGGAAAGCGCAGGCGTCCTTGAGCATCCCTGCAGTCACAATCCGTCCGTTGATACGGCAGACAGACTTACCTCCCGCCTGGATAGTCCGCTCCAACAATAATTGGCCCTCACCGGCAAGGTCAATACCCATGCCGTTAAGAGCCAAAATTATACTCGGGTCAGTTACTTCGATAATGCCTTCCACCGCGGCAAAGGCCGCGCCGGTACGCACAAAATCCCTACCAGGGCGCTGCCCAAGCAGGAAATTAATTGAATCAACAAGGATAGACTTACCAGCCCCTGTTTCCCCCGTAAGCACGTTAAGCCCCGGACCGAAGGTTACCTCGACCTCATCGATTAGGGCCACATTTCTGATGCTTAGGGTTAGAATCATTCCAATCTCTCCCTTAGGCTTTGTGCTTCCGCTTCGCTTCTTACAACGCATAAAACGGTATCATCCCCGGCAACAGAGCCTAGGATTTCCATAAACTCCATTTCATCCAAGGCCAGAGCAACTGCCATTGCCATGCCGCTTTTGGTCCTGAGCACCAAATTATGTCCGGCGCAGGCAACGGAAACCAGGCTTTCCTTTAAAAGCCTATCCAAATTGCGAGTGGATGAAGCCACGTATTTTACCCCTGATGGGTACCGCTCCAACGCAAGACTAAGCTCGCGGATATCCCGGCTAATGGTAGATTGGGCCGCACCAAAGCCTAGGTCAGCCAAAGCAGCGGTCAGCTCCCCCTGGCTTGCGATATCCCGCTCTTGGATTAGATGCAGAATTGCGGCATGTCTGTTTGATTTCATAATAGCACCTTAGTATAAAAGTTTTTTCTTTCGTAATATTTCGTAAAAAGGCACCGATGCCGTTTTTATTATGGTAACAGAAACTGGGGCGCGACAGACTTCTATGCCATCTGGCCCATTTATAGTGCTATAACTTTCTCCATCCAACACAAGATTTGCCGAGCCAGGTGGAATAACACGGACTCTGTCCTCGGCTGTCACCACCCACGGACGGGTGGAAAGGCTATGGGGGCAGATTGGGGTAATTACCATCATCTGACCATATGGCGCAAGTATAGGCCCGCCGGCAGACAGGCTATAGGCCGTAGAACCCGTCGGGGTTGCCACGATAATCCCGTCCGCACGGATATCATCTATATGGGCGTCATTAATATATACAGAGAACTTCATTGGGGCACCGGTTGCCTTACCTACAACTACTTCGTTAAGGGCAAGACCGCCGCTAGCTATCAGCATAAGTCGTTTCTGGCTTTCATATTCCCCAGATAAAGCTTTGTCCAAAGCATCAAAACCGTCCTGCCTGTCCACATCTGTAAGAAAGCCCATGTTACCCAAATTTATTCCTAACAAAGGTACATCAAGGACTGCGGCTTCCCGTGCCGCTCTAAGCATTGTGCCATCCCCGCCAAGGACTACCCAAAAATCTGCCTTTTGGCCTTCGGGAGCAATAACCACACCCTTAGCCCGGAGAAAGTTCTCAATCTCTCCCGCATAGGCTAATCCTGAGTCCTTATTTCGGTTGGCAACAATGCCTACGGTCATACCGTATTATAACCTCGCTCATTGATTCGAAAATTGGCTTCTTCTACCCAGGTCAGAACCAGCTCGTGGAAGGTCTCACCGCGGCCTTCTTCAGTCCAATTGTTCCTAAGAACAGCTTCTGCCGCGTCAAGGTCTACGTTATCATCACGGCTTACTACGTACACAAGTACATAGGTAGGCTGACCCATTTCCATGTTGAAAAGCTCAATAATATGGGAGGTCTCACCAGCTTGCATTTCCAATAGGAATTCCGCATCCTCTGGTGATAGCCACATTTGCTCCATTATTGCGAGCATACCCCAAGCACCTGTTTCCAAATCATTTGTCAGGGCAGAGGGTTCGATTTCAAAATCTTCATCCATCCACGGTGTAAACTGTCTTATTAAATCTACGAAAGGCATTGTGCCCACGGCTTCATATGCTTCTTGAGCTAGCTCTTCTGTTTCCAGTTCGACAATATTAATTTGTATATCCCAGAAATTGTGGATGCTGGTCTCTTGATACTCTTCCCACATTTCCGTAAATGCTTCTTCGTCTATATCATAGGTGGGGACATAGATATCCATAAGTCCACTTATCAGTGGACCTGTGTTAAACAGCTCTGCAATTCGTTCGTTGGTGATATATCCAATCCCGTCAAAGCCCCCCCAGGACATCTGTATCTGCATCCGGGTGTTTTCGGCATTGAGTACGGCTTCATCCCATTCCTCGGTGCTTAGGGATATATTATGGGTGTTGGCCCGGTCAAGAATCATGGTTATACCTTGGAGGGTTGTTACGGCTGCGCTTCTTGCTGCAGGGTCGTCAATGGCACCTTCAAATTGCAAATCCATCATTGCTCTAAAATCCGAGGTTGAAACACGGCCGCCATCATATCGCATGGCCCATCGGCGGTCCTGTACGGTCCAGATACCCATTCCTATTGCAACCAAGAGAATGGCCGCAACGCACAAGGTTATTATGCGGAATATAAGCCTGCGGTGTTTTAGTTGACGTTCGATTTCTAAATTCTGGTGCTTTCTTTTTGCCATTTGGTAAAACTCCTTTTCATTTGAAATTACAATTAATGGGGCTCTGCCCCAAACCCCGCCGTCCACCGGGCAAAGTCCGGCTACACTTCCTTCGGAGTGGGCTTCGCCCACTTTATAATATACTCGGCAATGCTCTTTTCGTCCAGCTTGTAACGTGAAATTAACTCTTCACGCCCACCTGCTTCTATAAAGATATCAGGGAATGCGAAAATATGAAAGTAGGGCAGCGTTTTTTTGCCCACAGCCATAGCCTCAAGGAGCCGGGAGCCATACCCTCCGATACGGGCAGCGTCTTCCAATACATACACAGCATCATATTCCACCAAGGCGTTGACCAGGCTCATATCCAGGGGCTTAATAAACCGGGCATTGTAAATGCTAGGGTTTATACCCTCATTACGAAGGAGCGCGGCGGCGGCAATGGCCGTTTTATTCATTGTGCCCACGGATACCAAAGCAATATTCTCACCTTTGGCAACAGTTTCAGATTGGCCGTAGCTGATAGGAGATGTAATCTCTGTCTTACAAGCCGTATCCCTGGGATATCTAAGAGCCACTGGGCCATTATAGGAAAGGGCAAAGCCAAGCATTGACTCAAGCTCAGTACCATCCCTTGGAGCCAAAATAATCATATTGGGAATATGAGAAAGATAGGCCAAGTCATATATTCCTTGATGAGTCTCCCCATCTTCCCCCACAAGACCTGCCCGATCTATTGCGAAAACAACTGGAAGGTTTTGCAACGCTACATCATGGAGGACTTGGTCATAGGCCCGCTGCAAAAACGAGGCATAAACTGCAAACACCGGCTTAAGCCCACCCTTGGCAAGGCCTGCCGCAAAAGTCACAGCATGTCCCTCCGCAATCCCCACATCAAAAAAGCGTTCTGGAAACTGCTCTCTAAAAGGCTCAAGCCCTGTCCCACTGGACATTGCCGCAGTTATGGCCACGATTTTTTTATCCTGCTCTGCTTGTGTCATAAGTGCCTTAGAAAAAACATCTGTATAGGTAGGCCCATTGCATGTAGCTGTGGGCTTTCCCGTGTTTATATTAAAAGCTCCGATTCCATGGAAACGAGTGGGCGCATCTTCGGCACTGTTATAGCCCTTGCCCTTTTTCGTAAGGACATGAACCAGCACCGGGCCTTTAATTTGCTTTACACCTCGCAGGATATTTACAAGAGCAGGAATATTATGCCCATCCACCGGGCCAAAATATCTAAAGCCCATTTCTTCGAATAATACCCCGTGGAGCAAGAGATATTTCTTAATGGCGTCTTTTGCGGATTCAAGGCCGCCGGAAAGAATCGGCCCCATAACAGGAAGCTTATCCAATATGCTCCTCACCCCCTGCTTAGCCCCAAGATAAAAAGACCCCGTTCGTATATCGTTGAGATGGCGGGATATTGCCCCCACATTTTCACAGATAGACATTTGATTATCATTGAGGATAACAATTAAATCCGTATCGGAACGGCCGGCGTTATTAAGCCCTTCATAGGCCAGCCCCCCGGTAATGGAGCCGTCTCCGACAACGGCAATAATTTTTTCCTTTTTTGTACAATCCGGTTTGCATCGCAAATCCCGAGCGGTTGCCATCCCCAGAGCAGCAGAGATAGCCGTGGAGCTATGCCCTGTTCCAAAAGCATCATGGTCGGACTCCGCAGTCTTTGGAAAACCGCTTAATCCATCCAATTTGCGCAAGCTATCAAAGCGGTCCTTCCTGCCTGTTATTATTTTATGTATATAGGATTGATGCCCTACATCCCAGATAATTTTATCCTTAGGGGAATCAAAGACCCTATGCATTGCCAATGTAAGCTCCACAACACCAAGATTACTGGCAAGATGCCCCCCAGTATCGGCAATGCTCTTAACCAAAAAACGCCGAATTTCCTCTGCGAGGATTTCCAGCTTTTCGAAGGGAAGGCGTTTTAGTTGTTTTGGGTTGTTGATACGGTCTAGTAACATGGTTTCACCTAGCTAATCGATTTTTCTTTTGTATGCCTATATCGGGAAGATTCTGTCTATGGATATTGCCACAACTAAGCCTAGCAGTGCCCCTGCCCCAACTTCGATTGGATTATGACCCAGGAGTTCCTTTAATTTTATATCCAGCTTTATTCCCTGGCCCTCCAACTTCGAAAAAAGAAAGTTGATGGCCTCAGCCTGCTTCCCCGCCGCCCGTCGTATCCCGGCAGCATCATGCATTACCACCATTGCCAACACCGCAGATATGGCAAAAAGGGGAGTGCCAAAGCCTTCGCCCAGCCCGATGGAAGTTGCAAGGGCCATGGCCAGGGCTGAGTGGGAGCTTGGCATACCCCCGGTGCTGAAAAACAGTGCCTTGGTCCAAGATTTTGTACGCCAGCGGTCAAACAAGACCTTAAGCACTTGCGCTATTGCCATTGCCACAAGAGCGGTAAGCAAATGTCGATTGGACAGTAATGCGGTTATTGAGTCAGGCACTGTTTCATCTCCATGATTTGTATAGGTTTTGTCACATTGGCAGAAGCTGCTCCCTTTGTCGCTTGGCAGGAGCTCTATTTGACCCCTTTAAATGAGGCTTTGTCATTTTGGTAAAGGCTTATACCGATTCCAAATTAAAACCCGTCTGACCGAACGGCGGCTTGAAACGCGGAGCAAGCGTTTCAAGCGGTTTTGCCGCGACAGGCAGATAGGATTTTAATTGGGATCGGTATTATTTTGTTCTGGATAGAGTTGCCGTTACAAGCTCATGTAACGCTCCTGTCTTTACCGGGAGACTATCCAGTATTCCCTGGGTTTCCTGACATAGACGCTTATATTCCGCTTCGGCGGTATCTATGCCATGAACAGATACATATGTGTTTTTTTGGTTCTTTGCATCGCTGCCTATTGGCTTGCCTAAATCTTTTTCTGTTGAAGTTACATCCAGGATATCATCCTTTATTTGAAAAGCCAGCCCCAAGACATTACCCAGCTTTACCATCTTTTCAAACATCGGTTCTTCGGCAGAGGCAAATATACCCCCGGCTTCGAAACAGGCCGTTATCAGGGCACCTGTTTTGCGGCGATGTATCCCTGCCAGGGTTTCTGGAGATATGGGCTTACCTTCGTTTAATATATCTGACATTTGACCGGCAATCATTCCGCCCACTCCTGCGGCTTTGACTATACTAGTTAGTGCATTTACTGCATGCCTATTAGGTAAGTACTGTACCATTACCTCAATTGCAAGGCTTAAAAGACCATCTCCAGCCAGTACAGCAAGACCCTCGGTGAAAGCCTTATGGCAAGTAGGCCGTCCCCGCCTAAAATCGTCGTTATCCATTGCAGGCAAGTCGTCATGAACCAGGGAATATGCATGTATCATCTCAATAGCACAAGCGAAATCTAAGGCCGCATCACTGTAACCCCCAGATACCCCTTCGCAAGAAGCAAGTAATAACTGTGGACGCAGGCGTTTGCCTGGGCCAAGGACAGCGTAGGTCATAACTTCCCTTAGTTTGGGCTCATGACACCTAGCCAGTAACTCCTCTAGCCGTTTATCAATTGTGGCAATATATTTATCCATGTGCTTTCACCCCCACATCAAACGGAGCCAGAGTAAAGGCCTCATCTGCTTCCTTTTGGAGTTGAAGTACTTCCGATTCGTAATGCCCCAATATATCACCGCAACTTTGGGCCAAAATCAAGCCCTCTTTGTAGAGCTTGATGGCCTTGTCCAAAGTGGTTTCACCATCTTCGATTGAATCTACTATGTCGTTAAGGCGAGACATGGCTTGCTCAAATTTTAGCTCTTTTTTTGGCATGATTTTATCCTTTGCGTTACTTTTCTGGTTTTGTCATTTTGGTCAAAGGTAATACCGCTCGTTTTGGGCTATCTTTATTATTTCTGCGACGGCATTGCCATCTGCCCAATGAAGACTGAGCTTCTGGCCTGTTTCTAATGATTGTACCTCGGTTACAGCCTTGCCTGCCTCGTCGTTCACTAAGGCAAATCCCCGCTTAAATGCGGCATATGGGGAGACTTTTTCTAGTAAAGCCACGCTGTGGGTCAGTTTTTGTTTTTCCTGAGACAAACGATTGGCGGCTTGTATGCATAGTTGGGCTAGCAATGATTTAGATTGGGTGTGGCGGTTTTCGATATTATTTATTATCCCCTGGTTTAACCCAGTATAGGCTTCTCCCAGATGCAACTTCGCTAGGGCATGGTCATAGACTGCCATTTGGGCAGCAGCCGTTGGGGTCGGAGCTCGGCGGTCTGCCACAAAGTCTGCTATTGTGACATCGGTTTCGTGGCCTACGGCGGATATTATAGGTATCGTGGACTCAGCAATGGCTCTAGCGGTTATTTCCTCGTTAAAGGCCCATAAATCCTCTATGGAGCCACCACCACGGCCAAGGATTATCACATCCGGTTGGCCCCAGGCATTGGCTTCGCCAATTGCCCGTGCCAAGTCTATGGCCGCATCATGGCCTTGGACTAAGGCCGGTACAACTACCAGTTTTATTGCGGAGTTACGCTGTCTTGCTACTTTTATTATGTCCTGTACCGCCGCCCCAGTGGGGCTAGTTATAATAGCAATACAGGTCGGATATTGCGGGATGATTTTCTTACGGGCCTCGTCGAATAGGCCATCCGCTCTAAGTTTTTCTACAAGTTGTGCAAAGGCTAATTGCAGGCCGCCTATTCCTGCCGGTTCCAACGCATCAACATAGAGTTGGTACTGACCGGTTTTTTCATATAAAGATAACCGTCCCAAGGCAATAACCTTTTGCCCGTTTGCAGGAGCAAAGGCCAGCTTCTGGGCTGCAGTTTGGAACATCACGCCGCTAAGGCTGGCAGAGGCATCCTTGAGGGTAAAGTACATATGTCCCGATGTATGGGCGTTGAAATTAGAAATTTCTCCTTCGATGTACAACCCGGCTAGCAAGGCATCCGTATCCAACACTTGCTTTACATATCGGTTTATCTGGGAAACAGTAAATACTTGCCTAGCCACGGCCTGTCTCCTTAATATGCCGGGACACATTGCCAAGGACACCGTTGATAAAGGCCGGGGAATCGTCTGTGCCGTAGATTTTGGCCAACTCAACCGCCTCGTTTACAGCTACCCCTAGAGGAACATCAGGTTCGCTAAGCATCTCGTAGATGGCCAATCTTAATAAGGCCAAGTCTACACGGTTTATGCGATCCAATGCCCAGTCTTTTAGGAAATTTTCTATTACACCATCTAGCTGCGCTTGTTTTTCAAAGGCACCCCAAATTACCCTGTCGATATATTCGTCATCACGGCCTATTGGGGCCACTTCCAAATATTCATAGTACAGGGTCTTAAGCCAAGCCAGGGTTTCTTCTTGATTTTTCTCGTCCTGGTGGAAGGGTAGCTGAAATATAATCGAAAAACTATGGCGTCTGGCATCGGTACGGCTGGTACGGGCTGATGAGCTCATATGCCATTACATCCTACGTTTATTTTCATCTACCAAGGCACCTACACTGATATTGACTTCGGATACCGCAAGACCGGTCATGGTCTCAACGGCACCCTTAACCCTTTGCTGGACTTCCCGGCTTACATCTTGAAGCTTGGCACCTAGTTTTACGCTTATGGCCAGGCTTAGAGCCACGGAGTCACCCGTTACCTTGACGGCTACCCCCTTGGCAATATTTTTACGCACAGCTTTATTGTTTACATCGCTGGAATAAATACCGGCAAGACCAGCTACTCCATCTGATTCCAGGGCTGCCGCACCGGCGATAACCGCAAGCACATCGTCAGCAATGCGGATTGCGCCTGGGCCTTCGGATTTAAGTTCTGTCATAGTGGTACCTCCTATGCGGCTCCGCCGCTGGGTTTATGGGGTGCACGCACGAAGCGCGCACTTTCAAAAGCGGTTTTAGTAATACCAGTACTATAGCGAATGACTTTATTTTACTATTACAACTGAATTATAACAAACTAGGATACCCCTTTCAATTGCATGTCGAACATACGTCTATACATACCACCCTGGGCCATTAGGGATTGGTGATTGCCCTGTTCCAATATACGGCCTTGGTCGATTACAAGAATGTAATCGGCATTTACAACCGTACGCAAGCGATGGGCTATCACAAAGCTTGTGCGTCCCTGCATCAAGAGGCTCATAGCTTCCTGGATTTTTATCTCCGTACGGGTGTCAACAGAGGAGGTTGCTTCGTCAAGGATTAAAATTGCCGGGTCAGCAAGAATGGCGCGGGTTATTGCAAGTAACTGTTTCTGGCCTTGGCTTAGACTTCGGCTATTTTCTGTTAAGACGGTATTATAGCCTTGGGGAAGTTGAGCTATAAAGCGATCCACTCCCACCAGCTTTGCAGCTGCCGCTACTTCCTCCTGAGTGACAACAGGGTTACCGTATCGCAAATTATCCAAGATTGTACCGGTGAAAAGATAAGTATCCTGTAGCACAATTCCAAAGGCACGGCGCAGACTATTTCTGGTGTAGTGAGAAAGGGGTTGACCATCCAGCATAATCCTGCCCTCATCTACATCATAGAAACGTGTTACCAGGTTAACGATTGTGGTTTTCCCCGCACCTGTGGGACCAACTAAGGCAATCACTGAGCCGGATTTCACATGAAAGTTAAAGTCTTTGATAACCTGGGTTTCGGAGTTATATCCGAAGCTTACAGCTTCAAATCCGATATCCCCTTGTGGAGCTGATAAGTCAACGGCATTGGGTCGGTCGGCATTTTCCCCTTCTTCGTCCAGGATTTCAAAGACTCGCTCGGTACTGGCAAGGGCGGACTGCAATTGGTTATATACTCCCGCCATTTCGTTAAGAGGACGGCCGAATTGCCTGGCATAGGCAATAAATGTGGCGATTATCCCAACAGTAATACTGCCGCGAATAGCCAGTACACTGCCTGCAAAGGCCACAACGGCCAGGCTCATATTGTTTATCACATTCATTGCAGGCATTATAAAACCGGACCATACCTGAGCCTGTGTACCTGCAACCCTTAAGTCTTCATTGATACGTGCAAACTCAGCTATATTATGGCTTTCGGCTCCATAGGCCTTGATAACAGCCATACCGGAGATGTCTTCCTCTATTTTTGCATTAAGAAGCCCCAATGAAACCTGCTGATTCCTAAAATGCCTACGGGTTTGTGAGGCGATACTTTTGCTTACCAGGAAAAAAAGAGGCACCGATACCAAGGCAAAGAAAGTCATGGTAGGGGAAAGCCATAGCATCATAATCAAAACCCCGGTTAGTGTAATCACAACGGATGTGAGTGAAACCAAAGCCAATCCCAAAATCCCAGCGATATTGTCTGTATCATTGGAAAGGCGGCTCATAAGTTCCCCATGCATATGGGAGTCGAAGAATTTTATTGGAAGGGATTGCAAATGTTTGAACAACAGAGCCCGCAGATTTTTCACCAATTTTTGTGAGGCCCCAGCAACCACCCAGTTCTGAAAAAATAAGCTGGCAGCATCCCATGCATATAAAACCGGAAGAAACAGAAAAATAAATACAAGCTCAGGAACCCCTTCCGGAGCCGTAAGCCCATCTATGATACGCCCGACAAAAAACGGTCCGACAAGAGCCGCAGTGGCGGCCCCAAGAGACAACCCGAAGATTATTACCAAAACAGTCCACTGCCCACGGAAATAGCTCAGGAGCCGTAACACAGTTTTAGCAAGGTTTTTTGGCCGCTCCTCAGCCCGCATAAAACGATTGCCAGCCCGTTGCATGGGATTAGCAAAGCCTATGCGGGGAGGAGGGGGAGGCTGGGGATTTGACATTGTAGCTCCTTATATAGTGTATTAACTGACTATATCAATTGGGAATTATATATTTCTTTGTATACATCGCAGGTCTCTATCAAAGATGCGTGATTGCCGTATCCAGCCACTCGCCCCGCTTCCAACACCAAGATATGTCGTAGGTTAATTACGGAAGAGATACGTTGAGTTATTAATACAACCGTAGGTGAAACCATATTTATAGACCGCATAATTGCCCCTTCCGTTTCCACATCCACCGCAGAAACGCAATCATCCAATATTAGTATCTGAGCATCCCGTACCAAAGCACGGGCAATCCCGATTCGTTGTTTTTGCCCACCGGAAAGGTTAACACCCTTCTGCCCTATTATCGTCTCGTATCCCTCGGGGCTTGCAGAAATAAATTCATGAGCCTGAGCTGCCTTTGCTGCCACTTCGATTTCCTCCATTGTAGCGTCAGGCTTACCCATGCGGATATTATCGGCGATAGTGCCGTAGAATAAGGTGTTTTGCTGTGCTACATATGCAATAGAAGCTCGCAGCGCATTAACATCGGCGTAAGAAGTGGATATCCCTCCGACTTTCACCTCACCTAAATCAGGTAAGTAGAAAGCCGGTATTAGCTGAACCAAAGAAGTTTTCCCTGCACCAGTCGAGCCGATTATTCCTAATGTCTCCCCAGATGGCAGCTCAAAAGACACATCCTTAAGCACAGGCTCATTGCCCCCACCAGGATACACAAAAGTCACATTCTCAAAACTCACGGCCCCACCATACAAGGATGAGCTGTGTCCTCCCAAGCCCTGCAAGTCCTCTTCATTAATAATATCCCCCACCCGATGGGCAGAGGCTTTAGCCCTTATAAACATCTGATAAACATTAAAAATCATCCGCAACGACATTGTAATCTGCATCATATAATTAAGGAATGCCACAACCTGCCCCACATACATCTGCCCATCTGCAACCCATCCCCGAGCCAGCCACAATGTAGCAACCAATGCCATATTAGCCGCAAAAGAAATAATAGGAAAAAATACTCCAACAACCCGGGTGGCCTTGATAGCTGTAGCCGCAAGCTCCGTATTAGAAACGTCAAACCGCTCGACTTCCTGGTCAAAAGTATTATATGCCTTAACCACCCGCACCCCGGAAAGATACTCCCGAAGCACCCCGTTATTACGGTCCAAAGCTTCCTGCATTTTCGAAAAAAGCGGAAAGCCCACCTTCATTGATATGTACATAAGAAGAGCAATCAACGGCACAACCACCAGCAAAATAATCCCAAGGCGAGGATTAAGGACAAAAGTCATAGTAATAGCACCAAACAAAAGCATAGGCGACCGCACAAAAACCCGCATCATCCCATGTGTAAAACTCACCAGCTGGGAAGTATCATTAGTCATACGGGTAATAAGGGCAGCGGTCTCCCTTTTCCCTAACGCCCCAAAGGAAAAGCAGTTAATCCTCTGATATAAATCCAACCGCAAGTCAGCCCCAAACTGCTGGGACACCCGGCTAGAAATTATACACCGGGTAACAGCACACCCCGCCCCAAAGAGAGTCACCAATAGCATAAGCCCCCCAAGACGTAATACAACTGGGAGGGCACCTTCCATTACACCCTGGTCTATAATCCGAGAGACAATCATAGGCTGGAGCAAATCCCCGAAGGATTCCAGGAACAGGAATGCAAATGCCGTAAATATAAGGCGTTGATATCGCCGCCAGTAGGGAATTATATGTGACAAGATGGCCTCCTGTTTCTACTCGACAAATGAGCAAATCAAATCGACAGCCTCAGCCAGTATGTCCTCGGGAACCGCTTCTTTATAAACAGCTCCTCTCGCCAGAATATCCAAACATTTAGCTTGCTCGCACATAATTTCACCTGTTGTGTTTGTTCTTTCGTCCAATAATATATGTGTAGGGAAACCACTAACCGAATTGGTTATTGGGCAAACCATCGCCATATTGGCCCGTTTATGAAAGTGCTCATTGCTGACAATCAATCCTGGACGCTTACCTTTTTGCTCATGGCCCGTTTGCGGGTCGAAGTCAATGATGACAATATCACCTTGTTTTGGGTTATACATTATCACCACACCTCGTTTCCTACAGGCGCACCCCAATTAGCTTCAGTACATTGATAGTCACCTGTATAATCCTTGAATCTTTCTTCTAGGCTTTTTTTTGCGCGTCTTGTTTTTGCAGCTTTTTTTATGACAATAAAATCTGGCTCGGCTACAATCTCCACTGAGTCATTTTCTCGGAGAAAAGCTATCTCCAAAATTGCTTTCGGCAGTCTGACCGCCTGGCTATTGCCCCATTTTTGTATTGTTGTTTGCATTAATATCAACTCCTGCGGCAAGTATATACTTCGTATCTACGCGCTGTCAACACATGGATATAAGTATTTTATGTGCCCCATTCCCATAGACTTGTATAAACGAAAGGGGTGTACATATGCAAAACCGCAAATTTAGCGGCTTACAGATAGCTGCTGTTTATGCATCAGTATTTCTGGGGGCGGGCTTTGCCTCGGGGCAGGAATTACTACGCTACTTTGTAGGCTTTGGGCCTATAGGGGTATGGGGGTTAATACTTGCCGGGATTGTTTTCTCTTTGGTAGGCTGGGCGGTACTGGCCATTTGTCGGCGGGAGGGGATTAAGACTTATAATGAATTTATGCAGCATCTTTTAGGGAAGAGGCTGGGGACTGTCATGGAATGGATGGTTGCTGCATTTATGTTTAGTCTTTTTGTTGCGATGCTGGCGGGGGCCGGGGCTACTGCCAGGCAAGCCTTTAATCTTCCCTTTACACTTGGGGCAGGAATCGTAGGGATTCTTGTGTACATAATACTCAGGTTTGACCTGGAGGGCATGGTTAAGATCAACGTGATTCTCGCGCCATTTATGATTATCGGCGGGATTATCATCGGGCTGTATACCGCGTTGGTGGCAGCAACTCCTGCCTTTGCTGGGCCAGCCCGAGGTATGATGATAGGCTGGGTCATCTCCGCACTTATCTATGCATCCTATAATCTTGTGACCGGGGTGCCTGTTCTTACCGCCACATCGCCTATTGCAACCAAGAAACGGGACCCCTTCACCGGCGGGGTAATCGGCGGAGCGGCTATTACGATTTTGGGATTATGTATGGCGTTGCCGCTTTTTTTGCATTATTCTCAAGTAATAGACTTTGAAATTCCACTGTTGCTAATCGCTCTTCGATATGGGGCATTTTTCAGCCTTTTATATCTTGGGGTATTAGTTGCTGCCTTGGTCACAACAGCCGCTTGCAACGGATTCGCTGTTGTGCAATGGCTCCACGCTCATACCAAAATGCAAAAACGACGAGCTGCGGCGGTGTTATGTGTTATTGGTGTGCTTGCGGCACATGTAGGATTTTCAAATATCGTAGTATATGTGTATCCAGTATTTGGGCTTATTGGGCTTTTCAAGATTATTGTGATACTTTTTCATGGATATGCTAAAATAAAGGTAGTTCCACAAAAATAACTAACTAAGCCTCCCCCTGCCTTCGGCGGGGGGAGGCGACTCATGGTTTTTTACTAAGGATGAAGCAAAATGTTCAAACGAATATGCATAATCGTACTTGATAGTGTAGGAATCGGAGCTATGCCCGATGCCGCTGACTTCGGTGATGTTGGAGCCCATACTTTGGGCAATATTCATTCTCAAAGAAAATTAAAAATCCCAAACCTATTGAACCTAGGACTGGGACATATTATGGACGCCAGATTGCCGAAACACGGCAAGCCTGTTGCGTCCTTTGGCCGGTTACGGGCAAAAACCAGAGCTAAGGACACCACCAGCGGCCATTGGGAATTGGCTGGCCTTATAATGGACCCACCTTTTGCGACATTTACCAGTTTCCCAGAGGACTTGTTAAGGGAATGGCTGCGGCGGACAGGACAACAAGGATGGCTAGCCAACCACCCCGCCTCAGGCACCCAAATTATAGACGAACTAGGAGAGGAGCACATGAAAACCGGTGCTCCCATAGTCTACACCTCAGCTGACAGTGTATTCCAAGTAGCAGCCCACGAGGAAATCATCCCACTGGAATCTCTGTACCACATATGCCAAATCGCCAGGGAGATGCTTACCGGGGAACATGTTGTAGGAAGGGTAATCGCAAGGCCATTTATAGGCTCACCAGGAAACTTCACTAGAACGAAAAACCGCAAGGATTTTGCGCTGCCCCCCATCGGCGAGACTTTGCTGGATGCCCTACAAGCCAAAGACCAGACAACCATGGGGATTGGCAAAATTGATGATATCTTCTGCAATCAGGGGGTAGCAAATTCCAACCACACCACCAATAATACCGACGGTATCAATGCCACAATCCAAGCCCTCACCTCCAATAAGAGGGATACTCTCATTTTCACAAACCTGGTTGACTTCGATATGCACTATGGCCACCGCAATAACGTAGAAGGCTATGCCCAAGCATTGGAATACTTTGATACCCGATTACCGGAAATATTGTCAGCCCTCCACCCCGATGATTTACTGATACTAACAGCCGACCACGGCTGCGACCCCACCACCCCAGGCACAGACCATTCCCGGGAATATGTACCGGTGTTGGCATATGGAGGCAAGGCGGTGGACTTGGGTACCGGTGACACCTTCGCTGATGTGGCGGCAACGATATATGAGGCTCTTGGGCATGGGATATGGCCGGTTGGGAAGTCGTTCTACAGAGAAATAAAACCATGAAAATTGTAATATGCATCTTTTTACTATTGCCGGTTTTGCTGGCGAGCGGGTGCGGTCGCAACATAGAAACCGTGGAAGCCTTTGCGGAGCCTGAACCCGAGATTAATATGCAAGAAATTATATTACACAGATTGGTTGATGAAAAAACCGCTGAAATATCAGCCCTTGAAGATGCAATTATAGATTACCGCCGTCAAATCGCCGGTCTTGAGAGAGACCTCGAAAAGACGCACCAAAATGCAATGGAGTCCCTCTTGCACCTGCCCTGGGATTGGACTCCTGAGGCCATCCGGCAAAACTTAATCGACAATACCTATTCCCTACCCTGGGGGTCATTATTTGAGCGAGGACTAATCTTTTATTATCGCAAAGACTCTATTTTTTTAGGTCCTGGTTACGCACTAGTACGTACCTTTCCTGAGCCTGATTCCCCACCTAATTACCGGTCATTATATTATCCCGACTTACTTGTTGTTTACTCTATAATTGACGAGGATAATATAGACTGGGAGGTTATCGCTCATCGTTTTTCCTGGGGAGATGGATTTCATCTCTTCCCGGTGGGTTGGCCGGATTGCAGCCGCAATATCACAGATGCTGAAAGTGTAACAGTTCGGTTTTACACTGTGCCATATCTGGAATATCCTTATTTTCAGGCCTTTTATCAGGAAGTCGAGCTCCCTGGTTCTGATTTATGGCTCAGCGTTATTATTGAAATGGAGCGCATAAGCGGTATCCAAATCTGGGATTGGTGGTACGAAGGCCGTCGTATATATGTAAATATAAATCCCATGCATTGGCCAAGGTTTACCTTTGGTACAGTAAGCTTTATGGTAAGTGCCCGTGCAGTGCTGTTGACCTTCGCATCCTTCCCACACGTAGATGAAATAGAAATCCTATTCGGAGGCAACAGGGTAGAAATTGACCACCATGGGACATTTTGGGGCCACTATGTAATAGGTGAAGGGTTCCCCCTTACGCCTTATGGATATAATACACCCATTGTCGGTGGATGGCTTCACAGAGAAGATGAATAAACTTTAAAGGAGAATAATATGGGCGAAAGCATGAAAGGTATGAAACGTACCCACTATGCAGGAGAGGTAACAGCGGCGCAATTAGGCCAAACCGTAACGGTAATGGGCTGGGTCAATAAGCGACGGTATCTTGCTGGCTTGATTTTTATTGTTGTAAGGGACCGGACAGGCATCGTCCAGGTAGTAGTCGATGAAAAACGAGTCCCGGCGGAAATGTACGCCTTAGCCAAGGATTCCGTCCGTGGGGAATATGTAGTTGCCGTTACGGGCACCGTAATTGCCCGTACACCAGAAAATGTCAACCCAGATATGGCAACCGGGGCAATAGAAATCGATGTGCAGGAGCTTCGGGTGCTGTCTGAATCTGAGGTACCCCCCTTCCAAGTAGCCGACGAGGATGTGGCTACAGATATGCGTCTTAAATACCGCTACTTGGATTTACGCCGCCCTGAGGCCCAGAGGCTAATGATAATGCGTCACCAAGCGGCTGGGAGCATCCGCAAATTCCTTACTAGCGAAGGCTTTATCGAAATAGAAACCCCGATGCTGACTAATTCCTCCCCAGAAGGAGCCAGGGACTACCTTGTGCCATCCAGGGTGCATCCCGGCAACTTTTACGCATTGCCCCAATCGCCCCAACAATTAAAACAACTACTCATGATATCCGGTTTTGATAAATATTTTCAGCTTGCAAAGTGCTTCCGTGACGAAGACTTACGGGCAGACCGCCAACCGGAGTTTACACAAATAGACCTGGAAATGTCCTTTGTGGATGAAGAAGATGTTTACGCTTTGACAGAAGGCATGATGACAACAGCCTTTAAAGATGTTTTGGGTATTGATATTCCTAAGCCCTTCCCTCGCATGACCTGGCATCAGGCCATGGAACGGTATGGTTCGGACAAGCCGGATACCCGGTTTGGAATGGAACTAAAAGATATCTCCGCTTTAGTGGCAAACAGCGAATTCCAAGTTTTCACAGGCGCATTGGAAAGCGGCGGTAGTGTCCGAGGCATCAATGCCGAGGGCTGCGCTGCCATGCCTCGCAAGCAGATTGACACTTTGGTAGACCTGACCCGCACTCACAAGGCCAAGGGTCTTGCTTGGATAACCATGGCCGAGGACGGCACCGTAAAATCCACCATATCCAAATTCTTTACCCCCGAACAAATCAATGAAATAGCCGCCGCATTTGACGGCAAACCCGGGGACTTGATTCTTCTATGTGCCGATAAAAATCCCATTGTATTTGACGCATTGGGAGCGGTACGTGTCGCCGCTGCCAAATGGAAGGGCATTCTTGACCCAAAACAGTTTAATTTCTTATGGGTAACGGAGTTCCCAATGTTCGAATATTCCGAGGAAGATGACCGCTACTATGCCACTTCTCACCCCTTTACCTCCCCTCTGGAAGAGGATGAGCATCTGCTGGAAACAGACCCTGCCGCGGTTCGCTCCAGGGCCTATGACATAGTGCTTAACGGTTACGAACTGGGCAGCGGCAGTATCCGGATTCACAGGCAGGACTTGCAAAGCCGTATGTTTGCCGCATTGGGCTTTACACCGGAAAGTGCCCAGGAAAGCTTTGGCCACTTCCTGGAAGCTCTAAAATACGGTGTACCTCCCCATGGGGGTATTGCGCCAGGGCTTGACCGCATTGTTATGCTAATGGCAGAGGAGGAGTCCATCCGGGAAGTCATCGCCTTCCCCAAGGTAAAGGACGCCTCCTGTCCAATGACCCATGCCCCCAATCCAGTAGCGGCTGCCCAGCTTGACGAGCTGGAAATCAGCATCAAATAAATTTGTCGTTTTGACCATACCATTTTGCGCTTTTATGCGTTTTTTTCATTTTTATCAATATTTTCTTGCGTTTTTAACCCTACGAAAGAGGTGCGTTTATGCCTTATAACCCTCCCGATATATGGTTCCCCAACCTAGGAATTTGGTTTGAGCGGGTGCCACGCTATATATTTGCCATAGGCAGCTTTGAGATTTACTGGTACGCAGTAATGATTGTACTAGGCATAATCTGCGCGGCGGGTATTGCCTTTGTTTATGCCCATAAGACTGGCCAAAAGGTCAGCGATTATATGGACTTGCTGATTCTCGGTATCATACTGGCCTTTATCGGCCTTAGAGTTTATTACCTGGCCTTCAATTGGCAGAACTATCGGGGTCAGCCCTTTTTCAGCGTACTCCTTAACCCTCGAGGGGGCGGCCTTGCCATCTATGGAGGTATAATCGGAGCGATTCTGGCAGGGTTTATTATCTCACGGGTCAAAAAAATTCCTATAACCACCATTACAGATACCGCCGGGCCATCCTTGGCTCTTGGCCAGGCAATAGGCCGCTTTGGCAATTTCTTTAATCGAGAAGCCTTTGGGAGCTACACCGATTCCCTTTTCGCAATGCGCATCAGGGTTGACCAAGCTATGTACACCACGCCCGAGCTTCTGGAGCGGATACACACCTTTGGTGGAGTGGAATATATTCAAGTACACCCAACTTTTTTATATGAAGCTGTGTTTAACTTCGCCCTGATAATAGCCCTGATACTCTACCGTCCACATAAACGCTTTGACGGCGAGATGATACTCCTGTATATGTTCGGCTATGGGATAGCCCGTTTCTTTATCGAAGGATTGCGCACAGACCAGCTACTTTTTTGGGGCACGGGACTGCCAGCCAGCCAGATTGTATCTGTGTTGTTTGTAATAATTGCCGGTGCTATACTGTTTTTAGGATATACAGGGCGGCTTAAGAAACCTGAGCCGGTGCCTGTAAAGAAAGGAAAGGGCAATAATCGCCGACGAAAAAAATGATTGGAGGGCATATCATGACGGCAAATGAGCTAATGGAACTAATGAACAAAATGGAGAACCGAGACAAGAACCAATTTCTTGACATGATTTATGATGAGTATTTTGATAAGGGAATACCAATGGAGCAGTTAATAAAAGATGCGCGGATTTTACAAGCGTATTACGACGGGGAACTAGTGGAGGCACCAGATGAATATGCGTACTATAACGTATAAGGGCGAAATATGGTTGGCCTACGATGACAAATCAAATAAAGTGAGACCATTCCTAATCGTTGCTGACCAATTATCCGGCGTTGAAATCGATGTAAGTGTAGCTCCATCAACAACAGCAAAACCGCGCAACGCTTTCGATATTGATATCGAATTCTGGAAAGAAGCAGGACTAATTGAACCTTCAGTTGTGTGCAGCTCAAAGGTGCATTTAATTAACCATGTACAACTTAAACGCAAGGTCGGGAAACTTGACGAGCGTGATATGATACGGGTTAATGAGGCAATGCGGCGATACTTTAATCTATAAATTATCACGCAAGATTCCAACTCCAATACCCACCTCAAAAGTGGGTATTTTCATGAAAGGAAAACAAATTTGAACACATCCGTAACCCACAAATTAAATTTCTACCAAGGCCACAACCCAATCGATTTAATTGCTGCCTATGGCAGCCCCTTATATGTATACAATGAAAAAATCTTCCGGCAGCGTTGCCGAGACATGACAAATCTTACAACCTACCCCCATTTCAAAGTAAATTACGCTATCAAGGCCAACACCAATCTTACTCTCCTGGGCATCGCCATAGAAGAGGGCCTATGTGCCGATGTCAGCAGCCCTGGTGAGGCCGTTGCCGCTTTGGCTGCGGGTTTTGCCCCATCTGATTTATTTTTTATTGCAAACAATATCTCAGCAGAGGAAATGGCTTTTGCCATGGAGCGGGGAATTTTACTGAGTGTAGACTCCGTTTCTCAATTGGAAACCTACGGCAAGCTTAATCCAGGGGGAGAGATTGCTCTGCGCTTCAATGGGGGGATTGGCGGGGGGCACCACGAAAATGTAATCACCGGCGGCGACGAAACTAAGTTTGGGATACGGGCGGTTTATATCCCTGAGGTCAAGGCTCTTCTGACAAAGTATGGGCTTAAGCTTAAGGGGATTAACCATCACTTCGGCTCACAAAATTCAAAGGAACTATATCTGGAAGGTGTAGAAGAATTGCTATCCATAGCCCGCCATTTCGACAGCTTGGAATTCATAGACTTCGGCGGCGGCTTTAGTATCCCCTATAATAAACAAGGGGGCGAGGCCCCAATGGATTTTGTCGTTTTGGGGCAGAGCTTAACCAAGTATATGGAATCGTTCTCAAAGGAATGCGGCAAGCCTTTAACCTATATAGTAGAGCCGGGCAGATATATTTCCGCAGAATGCGGAGTGCTCCTTGGCACAGTGCATTCTATTAAGGAAAACGGCGGAAATAAGTTCGCAGGCACGGATTTGGGCTTTAGTGTACTAGCCCGCACCACCCTTTACGAGTCTCATCATGATATCGAGGTTTATGGCTCACCAAGGGATGGCGAGTATTCCCCAACCAATATTGTAGGCAATCAATGCGAATCCGGGGACTATATTGCCAAGTCCAGGCTGCTGCCACCTCTATCTGAAGGTGATATCCTAGGCATCTTGGATGCCGGGGCTTACGGTTACTCCATGAGTTCGCAATATAATCACCGCCCCCGCCCGGCAGAGGTACTAATCCGAGAGGATGGCAGCCTGCAACTAATCCGCCGACGTGATACCTATGAGGATATGCTTATAAATATGTTATAAATTTCTTGACGAAAACAGCATACTCAGCTACAATCACCAGGTTCGAAAAAAATTGAGATAATCTCATTCAGAATAATTCTGGCAAAAGGAGGTGGAACAGTTGGCTAATATTAAATCCGCAAAGAAGAGAATCCTTGTAACATCCAAGCGGCAGGCACGTAACCGTCATATCAAGTCCTCTACCAAAACCGCCATCAAGAAGCTTACAGCAGCAGTTGGCGCAGGTGAAAAGGATCAGGTCCAAGTTTTGCTTTCCCAAGCAACAGCTGCAATCGATACGGCTTGCTCCAAGGGTGTTTATCATAAAAACACCGCAGCAAGGAAGAAATCAAGACTGGCTAAGCTGGTTAATAAAGCAGTGTAATAATTACAGTTGTACCCCCTAAGAGCCGCGCTATGCGCGGTTTTCTTATATGCTAGGAAATTGCTTCGCAATTTCTGCTGGCGCGGCTGGAAACAAAAGCGCGCTTTGCGCATTTTGTTCTATATAAAGGAGGCATACCCATGCGCTACAATAATTTTGGCAACACAGGCATCAAGCTATCAGCCCTAGGCTTCGGCGCAATGCGACTACCCATGAAAGACGGTGCCATCAATGACGAACTGGCAATACCCATGCTGCGCCGGGCTTTTGACCTGGGCGTTAACTATGTAGACACCGCCCCCTATTATCTGGATAAGCTAAGCGAAGGCGCGATAGGCAGGGCCATCAAGGGATACCGTGACAAGGTATATGTCTCAACCAAGAATCCCATACAAAACGACTCCGCCGCCGATTGGATGACAAGACTGGAAACCTCCCTCAAGCAATTGGATGTGGATTATATCGACTTCTATCATTTCTGGGGTATCGGTCTTGAGGCTTTCCAGCGGTGGGAAGGCCTATCAGACGGCCCACTGCAAGCAGCACAGCGTGCAAAAGACCAAGGCCTTATCAAGCATCTCTCCTTTTCCTATCACGATAAAGCTGAGAATTGCAAATATATATTGGAAAGCGGCCGATTCGAGTCGGTTTTGATTCAATATAATCTCCTGGATAGATCCAACGAGGAAAATCTGGCAATTGCAAAGGAAAACGGCCTGGGTACGGTAATAATGGGCCCCGTAGGCGGGGGCCGTCTGGGTGCTCCAAGTGATGTTATCCGGGGGTTGCTTAAGGATAAACCCGCAAGCACCGCAGAAATGGCTCTGCGCTTTGTGTTGGCCAACGAAAACGCCGATGTTGTACTATCCGGGATGGAAAATATGGCCCAGCTGGAAGAAAACGCAAGAATAGCCGCCCAAACTGGCAAGCTATCCGATGAAGAGCTAACCCAAGTCAAGGCCATGATGGAAGAAAACGCAGCACTGGCAAAGCTATATTGCACCAGTTGCGATTATTGCAAGCCCTGTCCCGCAGAGATAAATATCCCCCATATTTTCAATATTATGAACACCCACAGGGTATATGGCCTGACAGAGCACGCAAAGTCCGCCTACGGCCAAGTAATAAGAGGAGAAGGCTGGGTAAAAAGTGCCGACGCCACAAAATGCACAGGCTGCGGCGAATGCGAAACCAAATGCCCCCAAAAGCTGCCGATTATTGAGCAGTTGAAGGAGACACACGCGACATTGACATAAAAATATAATCACTCATGTTGCTCTTTAGCAAAATATGTTATAAAATCAAAGAAGAAATGTCAGCGGCAGGGAATATCCACCCGGCTGTTGAAATAGAAGAACTGCGGAACCATGGGATGCGCAAACACCTCATGGCGCATGAAGGGATAGGCAACATCGCCTTCAAACACAGGTATACACCTGCTACCGCAGCACCCGAAGTATACAATATCATTCCCCCACCTTCAAGTCGGGCATCCGTTGTGAAGGCTGGTATTGTTATACCTGGTTATGCTACGGTTTAGCATTTGTATTATTTGTCAGTTGTTGAAACTTTACAGCGCGAAAGTGATGACGGCGTGCAAAGCACAACGTCTCCCTTCGCGCTTTTTCTTGTCGCTGCCCTTTACTATTAGCGCAAGGGAGCATAAAAACAATGACGATTTCACATTCACACAAAATTGACGCACTCAACAGGGTACTCCTTCCAAAGGAGCTGCTAAGAAAACTGGGATGGAAAAGAGGTGATACCCTATCCCTTTGCTACGATGAGGCGGCAGGTGAAACATTGTCCCTGCACCTACTAGCAAAGTACACAAAGCCAAAATGCTTCCATTGCGAAAGGACAGATATAGAAATCACCATAAACCGCAAAGCAGTCTGCGCCGGCTGCTTAGAAAAGGCTCTTGAGCGATTATAGGCATAGGATTCTAATGAATCAATACAAAATATATAAAGAGGCCTCACGTTAAGACGTAATAAAAAGCCCGTCATCCCGGGCTTGCCCCGGGATCCCCTTAGTCCAATGGTTATGGGATTCCGGATTAAATCCGGGATGACGAGCCTTGAAATAACGGTATTCTTAACGTGACAGCCTCACTTTCACTGCAAATTTGATACAATGCACGAGGTGCATCAAAGTTGTTGTGAAAGTGTCCTTTTGCCATACATAAATACAAATCACCTAATCTAAAACATAAACCGTAGCTTCCCTTAACTCCCTATCCCAGAATGTAAAAGCATCAAAGTTCTCGATAACGAAGCGGAGAGGTACCAGGACTCGGTTATTGCGCAATATTGGTGTACCCATCTCATCGGGCAGCGGCTCACCTACAGGCAAGCGAAGCACCGTATCATTGTAGTAGATATACGCCGTGCGGGTTGACCTATCCCAGCGCGGGGTTGCGCCTAGGGCTTCTGATACCAAGCGTATGGGTACCATGGTACGGTTTTGGGTGATAAATGGGGCTGCGTCGCTTGTTTGTTGGGTGCCACGATAGTAGTAGCGGTATTGATTGATGGTTAGGCGCAACAGGGGTGTCGGTAGCTCGTAAACAAATGCGCCGATAATACCCGAGCCTGCAAGTTCAAAATAGAAATAATTCCGGTCTGCTGAAAATCTCCCAGGGATAACAGTGTAATCCCCGGTATCCGGGTCAATTGCAAAGCCCCTATACTTCAGCAGTTGTATATCGCTTAGGTCTAGGTCGCCTACATATACACTGATAATTGAAATGATATCCTCGGCAGCTACTGTTATGCGGTGCATCTCTTCCAGCAGGAACATGGCGTTAAGGTCGTCAATCTCAAGTATGGCGGATACAAAATCCTCCGGCAGGTCGATTTCGATATTAATCAGCTCAATATCTGTTGTATCATCAGGGTCGTATGGCGAAGCACTAAACCTTGAAGGGCCAGCCGGTACGGGTGTGGGGGTTGGTGTGGGAGTGGATGATGGTTCCGGCGTGGGTGAGGGTGAGGGTGTGGCACTGGAGGCGACTCCAGGGCGGCTTGGGCCTCTTATTATTGCCATTATTTCATCACGTTGATCTAGGCAGTGGAGGCTGTTGCGGGAGGTGAACTCATAGAAAAAGGGATTTGGGTTGGTTACGCTAGTTGGCCATATTGAAACTATATGCGTCTCTCCAGTTAGGACAGTACCAGCATAGAAGATAACTCGCAATACATCTCCGACTTGCATGTTCCCCTTTAGCACCTCAACAACAGTGACATAGTAAATATCTGTTGATACAATAGCTTCAGGTCCCCTTCCACATAAACTCTCCGGCTCGTATATTTCAATAACTAAGACATATGGCGAACCGTTTATTATATCCGCAAGATATTCGGATGTAATAAACATTCTTGCCGGAAAAGGAAACGGGTCTCTGGGCAATGACCTGACATGGGAAAGTATTCTCTCCCTTGAAAGGCTTCCATTAAAGGTCAACTGTGAATGCATCGACAGAGATTCGCCGTACATTCTGCTTCTAGATGGGTCATCTATGTCAACAATTAGGTCAGTTATAAAACGCAAACCATAATCATGGGTACTGGCATAAACATTTCCTATTTTCAGTAGTACCAGCAAATATTGTGTATCTGTCGTAAACTGCATGATATCACTTCTCGGACTGCTAATCCCACGTATGTCATCTGTATACACAAATATTGTCTCCGCAGTAGTTCCAATCACTTGTTCATGGACAAGAAACTCAAATTCTATAATGCCTGGGGCAAAGGTGCTCCTTGCCACAAACTCCGCAACTACCACATGATGGGCCATTATTACCGTATCCTCAAATGTCCGATACCCTGACAAGCCCATACCGCCGCCGCTAGATACACCACCACCGGATTCCGCTCTCATGCTTGCTCTCAAGTGTAGTATCCTATTTTGCACACCATGTGAGTTATATACCATTACTAACATAACAACCACAAGCGATAAAATTCCTAATATCAGTAAGCGTTTTTTCGTCATTTTAGTCGACTCCCTTCATTAATCCAATCGGTTTTAGTTTCATGTAATAGAGCTATCATCTGAATCTTCGATAGATTTGCCGTAGATGCTCTATCTCGGCAGGTCTTAGGATTGAATCCGGAGTCTGCCAACGCTCTATTACACGCCTCATAACATCACCCGAATTGGGAGAGTGTCCTATATATCCCAGTGCATGGCCTAGTTCATGGGTAGTAACAAATGGGGCTAAATTAACACCACGTGACCCATGGTGTGACCATACACCTGCTATCATTGCTAGGTTATCAGTGCCAACTAGTCTATATACATTTCGCGTGGCACCTCCTGCATTGATTGTGGTCACAAATTCTCTCCCGTAACTTATTCCTCGACGTCTTGGGGTAATAGAAGTCGCACCATATCTTTCATCTGGAAGATACATCAGCCCGGCTTCACGTTGGAATTGAGTTGGTGTACACCAATATACCCTAATGTTTGCATCAGTCCGGCTTTCTACATCGTTGAATAATGAAGTTATGCCCAATGCAGCTCCCCAAGTACTTTGTGCCGTAGCCACAGCAGCGTAAAAATCCGACGCACCCGACGTCACAAGTGCCTCAGGCCGAATATTAATCCTCCCTGGCCAAAATCCAACCCAGTTGTAATCAGCACCGAAGTAGTTTCGGTGATGATGCCAAATATATCCTATTCGCCATGATTGCCAATTGTCGCTGGTATTTCGAGTTGCGAGCGTTACATTAAAGACCCCATCCTCAACATACAAAGTATCCGCTGAGGCACTACGGATTCTGTATGTGCCATTAGCTTGCGGTATTAGGAGCCAGCGTTGCCTGATATTATAACTGGCAGACCCGAGTCCGTTAAGATTTGCTTCATGGCTCAATTGCCCACCGGTTTCTGTAAAATAACCCCTTGTTGTGTTATTTCTGATGGCAAAAACATTATATTCTAGATGGACAAAATACCATATCGGGTAACTTGCACTGCCCCTGCTAGGATATCGTATAGTTGTAGCTGTTGCGCCGCTAACATCAACATATCCGTCTCTGCCAAAACTCTCAATTACCCTTGTACCTCTTATAGCAACCGGCGCGGGCAGTTGCACTATTTCAAGGTTCCGAGACAAGTTCCCTGACCTAACGGTAACAGTTGCCTCGCGGATATTGCCCGTGCGGTTAGGCTGTGTAACACGGAGTACAAGTGGGGTTCCCGGCTCTCCGGACCACTCTACATCCAACCAGCTCCCTGTGCCGGTGGTTTGAGTCACTGTCCAATTTTGACTTGCATCCACAATTGACGCGATTGTGCCTGGTACGGCAGAGACTCTCCATTCTGACCCGTTCCATGGTGCCATGTTGGAGCTAAAACGCAAGTGTGGCGGCCCTGGAGTCGGGGTGGGGGTTGACCCGCCTGGGGGTGGTGTGGATGTTGACCCACCACCGGGTGGCGGTGTGGCCGTGGACCCGCCAGGTGGCGGTGATGACGTCGGATTTGACCCACCTCCGCCCGGCGTCCTAAATGTTAGCGGGCCACTAGTTATCGACCCTGTACCACCTTCGATTCTTATTATAGCGCGGGCATGATACAAGTGACCACTGGTCACAGTTATTCTCATACCGAAGGGATTAATACTGCTATTCACCAAA
>Ga0123355_10000728_pt1 | contig 44754 bp, 32 predicted proteins | sample TergutEmb28metaG_3_FD_89872 | JGI IMG/M metagenome (GOLD analysis project Ga0123355, IMG submission 89872) | Embiratermes neotenicus P1 segment gut microbial communities from Petit-Saut dam, French Guiana - Emb289 P1 | ecosystem: Host-associated > Arthropoda: Insects > Digestive system > Gut ...
ATCTTTTATCGGCTCGTTTTCGGGGTCTAATATCTCGTCTTTGTTCATATCCGTTTATCAGTCTATATTTCATAGTTTTTGATTGTTGCAAAATTACAACAAAATCCTCGATTGCGAAATATGCGTGTGAAAAAATAAGGCGACCATACAAATTTTTTATGAATTTTGCTTTTTCAAACAAATGTTTTACCTTTGTGACTGATTTTTTTTAATTACTAAAACCAAAATGTATGAAACTAAAAAAACTTAAACTGACGCTTGTCGGAATTTTGCTGTGTACAACAACCGTATTTGCAAATGTGCAAATAGACGAAACAAATTTTCCTTGTGAAAATTTTAGAAATTGGCTTTTGGAGCAATGGTGGGGAAGCAAAGGTCATATTACCGATGCGGAAATTGCTGATATAAGAGAGATTAATGTTAGCTGGATGAATATCTCTGACTTGACAGGGATAAAGTTCTTTACTAATCTTGAATGGTTGTGGTGCGGTTGGAATCAACTCGTTTCGCTTGATGTTTCGGGATTGACTAATCTTCGAGAATTGTATTGCCAAGACAATCAACTTACATCGCTTGATGTTTCGGGATTAACTAACCTTCAACTACTGGATTGTAGCTGGAATTCATTAACTTCGCTTGATGTTTCGGAGTTGACCAACCTTCAAGAGTTACGGTGCAGTGAAAATCAACTAATTTCGCTTGATTTATCGGGACTAACCAATCTTGAAGTATTAAGTTGCACTTGGAATCAACTAACATCACTTGATTTGACGGGATTGACTAATCTTCGAGAATTGGACATCTGGGGCAATCAGTTAAGTTCGCTTGATTTATCGGGATTGACCAATCTTGAAAAATTAGATTGCAGTAGCAATCAGTTTACCTCACTTGATTTATCGGGATTGACTAATCTTCGCATTTTGCGTTGTTGGAGGAATCAACTTACTTCACTTGATTTGACGGGATTGACCAATCTTCGAGAATTGTATTGCTCAAGCAATCAACTTACTTCGCTGAATGTGTCGGGATTGACTAATCTTGAAATATTGGATTGTCATTTTAATCAACTGTCTTCGCTCGATTTATCTGGTTTAACTAATCTTCGTGTTTTACATTGTTGGAGTAATCAACTTACTTCACTTGATGTATCTGGCTTGAATAATCTTGAAGTTTTGCGGTGTGGTTTCAATCAACTCACTTCACTTAATGTGTCTGGACTGACTAATCTTGAAATGTTGGATTGTATTTCCAATCAACTTACTTCGCTTGATGTTTCGGGTTTGGTTAATCTTGAAGCGTTAACTTGTGGCTGGAATCACCTCACTTCGCTTGATTTGACAGGACTTGATAATTTGGAGTTTTTTACGGGCAATGACCAAAATCCCACACTTATTCTAGCAGGTGCAAATGATAATTACAGCGTTAATATTGAGTTGAATAATCCAACAGAACTTGTTTTTGGTTTGGATTATTTTGACGGCGTGCTTACAAGTACAAGCAGAACAATTACTTCTTCGCCTTTCGTGGTAGAAACAATAGGTAATCCGAATTTCAAATTAAGCGGGACGCTTACTTTGGAATATCCAACAGAAACAAACATTAGAGAAATTAATGCAAACCGTCAAGCCGTTGGCTTTTTCACCATCACAGGCGTAAAACTGCACACCGAGCCTCAAAGCGGAATGTTCATTGTTTTGTATGATGATGGCACAAGTGAGAAAGTAGTGAGATAAATAATTGAAATTTATTTTGTATTTTTGCAGGTAGAATTTTAGCAACAAAGAAGAATTATGGAAGCGAAAGAAAAAAAACAAGAAAATGTATCTGAAAACGAGCCGATTAAAAAATCAAAAATTATGCTTGCTTGGGAAAAACACGAACCATTAATAACCAAGTTTGACAGAAAATTTGCTCTGTTGTAAAAATATGCGCTACTATTTAGACACAAACATTTTAATCTATGTATTGTCTGAAAGCAAGAGTGATTTATGTCTTGCTGTAAAAAAGATACTTGCTGATTATTCAAACACTTTTTTTGCCAGTTCTGTAGCTTTGGAAGAATTAATTTTTTTGCACAAAATCGGCAAAATTGATTTTAGAAAATACGAAGATATTGAAGAATTGGTAAGCCGTTTAAAAACTTTATACGGAATAGAAACTGTTTTTTTCAATGAATTTCATTATAAGCAGTATTTGTCATTGCAAATAGATGAAAACCATAAAGATATGAACGACCATTTAATCATATCACAGGCAATTTCTGATAAAATTCCGCTGATTTCTTCCGACAATAAATTTCCATTTTACGAGAATCAAAAACTAAAATTTGTTTTCAATAAACGTTGAACACTAAACATTTAAACTAAAATTATGGCTTCACAAGAAGATGTTTTCAAAAAATTGATTGCGCACAGCAAAGAGTACGGATTTGTTTTTCCGTCGAGCGAAATTTACGACGGATTGGGCGCGGTGTACGATTACGGTCAAAATGGTGTTGAACTCAAAAACAACATAAAAAAATATTGGTGGGACAGTATGGTTTTGCTCAACGAAAATGTTGTCGGCATTGATTCGGCAATTTTTATGCACCCAACAACTTGGAAAGCCTCGGGACACGTTGATGCGTTTAATGACCCGCTGATTGATAACAAAGACAGCAAAAAACGCTATCGCGCCGATGTTCTCATCGAGGAATTGATGGCGAAATTCGAGGATAAAATTGCGAAAGAAGTTGAAAAAGCGGCGAAAAAATTCGGCGATACTTTCGATGCCGAAATGTTTAAACAAACCAACGCGCGCGTGTTGGAAAATCAAGCGAAACGCGATGAAGTTCACACTCGTTTCGTAAAAGCATTGCACGACAGCGATTTGGCTGAACTCAAAGCCATTATCGAGGATTACGAAGTAGTTTGCCCGATAAGCGGAACGAGAAATTGGACTGATGTGCGTCAATTCAACTTGATGTTTTCTACCGAAATGGGTTCGACTGCCGATGGTGCATTGAAAATTTACCTTCGTCCCGAAACAGCGCAGGGAATTTTTGTGAATTATTTGAACGTACAAAAAACGGGCAGAATGAAAATTCCGTTCGGCATTGCACAAATCGGGAAAGCATTTAGAAATGAAATCGTTGCACGTCAATTTATTTTCCGTATGCGTGAATTCGAACAAATGGAAATGCAGTTTTTCGTTCGTCCCGGCGAGGAAATGAAATGGTTTGAACATTGGAAAGAAATGCGCCTCAAATGGCACAAAGCGCTCGGACTTGGCGACCACAAATACCGTTTTCACGACCACGACAAATTGGCTCATTACGCCAACGCAGCAACCGACATTGAGTTTGAAATGCCGTTTGGATTTAAAGAAGTGGAAGGAATTCACTCGCGCACCGATTTCGACCTCGCGAGCCACGAACAATTTTCGGGCAAAAACATTAAATATTTCGACCCCGAATTGGGCGAATCGTACGTTCCGTATGTTGTTGAGACCTCGATTGGTCTTGACCGCACTTTCCTTTCAATTATGGCAGGATGTTACGATGAGGAAAAACTCGACGATGGCGAAACGCGCGTTGTGTTGAAATTTCCGCCCGTGCTTGCGCCGATAAAAGCAGCGATTTTACCGTTGGTAAAAAAAGACGGATTGCCCGAAAAAGCGCGCGAAATTATGAATACGCTCAAATTTGATTTCAAATGTGCTTACGATGAAAAAGATAGTATCGGCAAACGTTACCGCCGTCAAGATGCTATCGGAACACCGTTTTGTATCACTATCGACCACGACACACTCGCGGATAATTGCGTAACCATCCGTCATCGCGACAGTATGAAACAAGAGCGCGTTGCTATTACCGATTTGCACAGCATTATCAACGAGCAAGTGAATATGAAAAACTTGTTCAAGAAAATAGTTGAGTAAATGATTTAGCTTCATAAAAAATCAGCCGCTTCACAAAATTTTGTGAAGCGGCTGATTTTAATTTCAAAAACATCGCAAACTACCTGCGATTTCTTGTTATTATGTGTCTATTGGTCATAATACGCTGCGGCTTCGCTGCAAACGGCACGATTCTAACACCCTCTCCTGCCGGCATTACGTTGCCCATACAAGGTATATCCATTCCGGATGAAAAATTGTAAATAATTTCGAGCGGAAGTTTATTTCCTGTCAAAACACCTGCGTTATTCAGTTCGTCGGCAGGTTCGGCAGGTGCTTGTAGTTGGAATGTAATCACAATCTCGCCCGTTGACAACGCAAAACCTTCCGGTTCATCACCTGTACATTCTTCGGATAAAATAACGCCATTTTCAAAAAAACATACTCCTACAATCGAAAAGAAAGATTTGTCCTCGTCAGATGCTTCCGGTCCCACAAATTTAAAATTTTCCGAAATGTCATTTTCTTCTGCGTCCGTTATTTTCAAACTACCCGGCACAAGAGTAAATTCTTCGTTGAAATCAATATTCAAGAACGAATCTGTTATATCATCGTCATTAGGATTCGTAAAGCTGATAGTAACTTCTATTATATCGTTTGCTTTATACCTTGAAGGTGTTGCTGTCACTTTCATTTGCACCGGATTTTTCGGAATTACCTGTTCAGCAAAACAAGATGTGACCGCTTCCAGTGTTTCTCTATCGAAACTCGGAAATATAACAGTGCCGCCTGCTCTATCGTAAGAAATACTTGCTCTGTTTTGATATATGCCTGTGGGCGCATCTTCGCTAAATGCGGCAGCCAACGTCAATCTAATGACGGATGCAGGCGGCAATATCATCGAGTCAATTTTAATTATTTGGCTTCCGCCGTATTCGTTGATACGGATAGACGGATTGTGTAATGCATTGATTGTATCCAATCCGAGCGACCCGGCATACCAATTCATAAATTCGGATTGCAAAGTGTCGGTAAAACTCACAAATTTAGGCTCGCAGTTTGTGTTGTGAATAAAAAATGTGTACTCTACCAAATCGCAAGTAAATACATTAGCTTGTCGTATTTGTTTTACAAATCCAAGTCCATCTTCATTTATAGGTGGCGGAGGCATTACCGGACGCAGAATAAGAGGCGAAATAAAAATCTGTTGTCTCGATGTGCTTCTTCGTCCTGTAATTCTGTATCTGATTTCTACTACGTTTACACCGCCTTGAAACTCTACTCTCACTTGACCGTTTCTATTATTTGCCGCTGCACTTACTCTTCTGTTCACCGTGGCTCCGTTGTCTTGTATGTCGTAAGTGGCAGTGTTTGGAGAATCTACATAGCTGAGTACCGGAGAAAAACGAGTAGCGCTGTTGTTGCACCAACCGACTATTTCTACTTCTTCTCGCGCTCTGCGGTCGCCGCTAAGACCTGCAATGGTAAATTCGGGAATAACAGGATTGTTAAATTCAATTCTGATGACCACATCGCTATCAAGATTGGGCTGACCGCCTCTGCGCTGAACTTCAAGGCTTCCTCTTTCCGGCGAATTGACCGAACGAGGAAAACCGCGATATGCTCTCACACCTACACCGGTGGAACTAAAAACTCCCGGAGCGTAACTTACGCTTGTGCGTATCACTTCAATATTGTTGCCCAAATCACCGAATTCTCCGCCCGGAACAACAAGGTTAACATTTTGGGTTGTGTTCCTATTGGTATTTGTTCTAGATGTCCACTGTGTCCAATCAAATCTTTTCGAACCTTCAAATTCGGCATCAGGATTGCTCATACAGCCGCTTGTATTTGTTCTAAAACCGAAAGTGATATAGCTGATGCTGTCGGTAAATTTAAAACTGGTTTGGTGCTTATCGACTATAAAATTCATCGGAACTACTCTTCTGAAATTACGATTTATCATATCTTCTTTCGAGTCGGCTACCAACATAAAAAAATCATTGCCCGAATGCAGTTCTCCATAATAATCAAGTGTATGAGAGTCAGAATTTTCTCCGAATGTTGTTTCGCTATTATTTCGTGCAGCTACAAGCATTTGTATCGGTCGGTTGTCTTGCAATACTTTTTGTACACGCCATATTCTATTGAATATGTATTCAAAATCACCGCAATCATCCTCTCTCATTTCGCTGATAGCTCCTCCAAACTGTGTTCTTTCCCAGTTCATATCGGTACTTCCCCAAATAACAGCTTCCATATCGTTGTCAAAAAAGCCGAGAAATTCGCCATTATCGGTAAGTTTTGTACCGGCAAGACCCAACTGCATAATTGAGCCGGCATCGGTAGAGTGCGCTTGACGATTATAAAGCCTTGCTACATCATCGCGGATAACTGCTGCGATATTATTGTAAAAATCAATGTCTTCTTGCGCTCCTGTTTGTCCTTCCCAAATCAGTTTACCGCTTGAAAAAGTATAGTTAAATCTTCCTGTTAAATTCGGATTGATGTCACGTAAAGGACCATTATTCCAAATAGCACTCGGGCGAAGCGTAACGCCGTATTTGAGTGCCAAGTAGGATTCTACTTTGCGTTTTTCGTCCGAATGCAATAACTTATTGTAAATAATGACTTCGCTTATTAAACCTCTGACGCTTCTTCCGTGACCGCGACCTCTTCCTAATTGAGAACCGCGTGCAAAATTAATAGAATGCTCGTTGCTGTTAAAGCTTTTGCTTTCTTCCACTCCATTAAAACGGAAGTACATTTGACCGCTGGATGGTGCTACATAGTATCCCAAAATAGACACAGCACCGGCAGTGAACAAATCTTGATTTCCTTCTTCAATATCATTGCGGCTATCTCCCCATCTGAATCGTCCTTGAGCAACAGATGTGATAGTACGTCGTTCTGTTGCTAAGGCATAACCGGGCGCGTCATAGCCTTGTCCGCTCGCACCTCCGAAAAACAAGATATTTGTTACCGGTGCCGTAGTTTCAAATCTATGATTTAACACTATGATTGTTGTATGTTCGGGACTTCCGTTCATAATGGGCGACGCATTACCCAAAAAAGCTGCGTGACCGTCTGTGTTATCATCAGCGTAAGAGCCAACAGCCCAAAAACGCACTCCGGACTGAAAGTTCATTTCGGGGTCGTTGGGATTAAGAACAGGGTGGCGAGTTGCACCTGATGCCGCAAGCGAATAAGTATGTCCGCGCGCCAAGTCACTCCACGCCTCCACGCCGGGTACATTGTTGGGGTCGTCAATAAAACGGGAAGATAAACCTCTAATACCTTCATCGCCGACGGTCAAACCGATAGTTTTTACTCCTGTTACATCGTCTGCACGCAACCACATAGTTAAACCGGTAGTTATTCCGCCCGGTCCGGGAGCAAAACCTACAAACTTGAAATATCTGTATTTTTTATCCAAATTTATTTCAAAAACATCTCCGGAGATTGGATAGATATAAGTGTTTTCGGGTGTAAATGTATCATCATTCGAAACAAAAGCGTATAAAAAATCTCTCGACGTAGTCGCATTTATTTTTATTGAAGTCATTTCTGTAAGTTGCGCCATATATACAGGGCTTTTGATATTAAAAGCTTCGCTGGTTACAAGCACATCGTTTTTATATCGAGTACCGTTTTCGATAATGGGACGCAATTGTTTAATGGGTTCGTCACTGTTTGTACCTATCATCAGGTATTGCATATCGTCGAGCACGCCGGTATTTTGACTGTTGAGTGCAGGCATCGGAGCATTGCCAATGAAAATTGTCAAATAGCGTGAACTTGCGCTTCTCGCTTGCTTTTGGTAAAGTCCCGTATTATCATCGCGACCAATACCGAAAATGTGATTATTGTAGTCGGGATTGAGGATTCTTTCCCATACCACAGCTTTTCCATCAGAAGCGATGTAATTACCTGTTTCTAAATGAATTCCATATTTAACGGCAAGATAGGAGTGAACTCTTTGAATGTCGTCAGCAGGCATCAGTCCTCTTGTTGGTCTTCTCATCACAATCATTTCTTGAATGGTGCCATTGAATGGAGCGTTTGATGAGGAAGTACTCGTACTGCTTGTACTGGTGTTTGCACCTCCAATTATTAAACGTTCGTTGTAATCGGCAGCACGCGCCGAAGAGCTGGTACCAAGACTAAAAGTGCTCGATGAGTTTAAAGCAGTACTTAATCTCCCATTTAAGAATATATGATTAACGGGAGAGTTGTCTACATTATCAATATTCATTGTAAGGATACCAAATCGCGAGCCGGTAAAATTTGTATTACGGTCGGCAGTACGCCAGTTTGCACGTAAAATATTATTCGCAGCCGACTGCCATCGCAAACTTGCAGCACCACCATCGCCACCGAACGAAAACATCACTCCGTTAGCGTTATTTGGCGACTCTGATACAATAAAAATTTGATATGATTCTCCCGGATTAAGCGGATGATTGGCAGTGGTGCGCAATCTGCTGGAAGCTTGATTGTTGAAAAATATTTCTCTATGGAAATTAAATCTTGAATTTCGTACAATGGGCGTATGAGGTGCAAATCTTTCCAACGAATGAGTGGCAAAAGCAAGATTTTCCCACGAGTAGTTAGTTGAATTGTTTCCATCTATCCACAAGCTTAGTGTATATCCACTTACTCCTCCCGGACTGGCTTCAAATCCGCCAAAGGTAATATAATCGCCATCGTTTATTTCTATACTTGCCGTTCTGTTGGTAATTGGATAAACACGCGTAGTTGTGCCATCGAGAGGAAATGCCGAATTGGCAGATACAAACACAAATCTCGGTCTTCGGCTTTCTATTCTGATATTTACCGTTTGCGTACCGCCTTGAATGCCTGCTGTGGTAAGTTGCGCTCTGTATATCAAATCTGTACGATAATTTATTTTATCGTTTCCGACGATATATTCATAATCAACATCCGCATCAGCGTATATACTTCTGCCGTTAGAGCCGATAATCAAATGTGTTTTATCATCAGAAAATAAAGTGCTGTTATTGTCGTTCAAAGTTTGGACACTACTGCCTTTGAACAACGTAAGCATATTGGAACTACTGCTTCGGCTTTGTACTTGATTTAAACGAGTAGCATCATCGCGCCCGATACCGAAAATATGATTGTTGAAGCCAAAATTAGTAACTCCATTCCATATTATGGTTGCATCGGAGTTGAGAAAATTGGCGTTATTCTCTAATGTCAAACCGTATTTAATGGCGAGATAAGAGTGAATTCTCTGAATATCGACATCAGACAGTCGCGTATTTCCGCTCATCACAATGATTTCTTGCATAGTACCTCCAAATTCAAGATTACGTCCGGCAGAAAGACCGGATGTCATATTGTTGCTTCCGTTTCCGATAAACAGTTGGCTTCCGGTAACAGTTTGCGATGAAGCGGTAAAATTCGTGCCTCTGCCATTCATAAACACCGTACCGGCGCCACCGGCACTATTCATAACATTCATTGAGGCAATGCCATAGCGTTGAGTATTGGCAGGATTAAGAGCCACCATTGTTGCATTCCAACCTACTCGTATATTAGTTCCATCCCATTGTAAGCTTGTTCTTCTAGCATTAGCATCAGAAGTGGTGGGATTGTAAGAAAGCAATACTCGTTCGCCGTTTTCAAGATTTTCGGAAACTACGAAAGCAGAATATGCACGTCCGGACAGAATGCGATAATTTGCCGTAGTGGCTATTTTAACATTGCGATGACCACCAAAAAATAACTCTCTATGAAAGTTAAATCTTGAGTTTCGCACAGTAGGTCTACGACTACCGCCTTCCAGCGAAAAAGCAGCAGGAACGAGGTTAGGCCACGACGTAGCTGTTGAGTTATTACCATCTACCCATAAATCCAAAGAGCGTCCATCGACTTCCAAATTTATTCCTCCGGGAGATTGAGCCTGCGAAAAAAATGCACAGAAAAAAGTCAGTGCAAAAATCGATAAAAATTTTGTGTGTGTTGTCTTCATAATAAAATTATTTTAATAAACATACTTTTCCACATTTTAACTCGCCTGCAAAGATAAGAGTTGATTTCGCACTTAAATTATCTGAAAAGTTGTTTATTTTATACAAAACGTCTTTTTTTATGTACATTCGCACAAATGCGGGAAGGAACGTGCTGATTAATAGTTTTTTATCTGTCTGTAATTGTATTTTTGAATTCTAAAATCGGTTAGGGTTTTGAAAAAACACACAAAAAACTCATTCACTCACAATACCATAAGAATAAAAATTGTATTTTTGCAAGTTAAAGCAAATAATGTCAATCAACGAAATGAAAATAAAAATTGTAAATCGCTCGAAACACGCTTTACCGCAATACGCAACGCCGCTTTCGGCAGGATTGGATTTGCGCGCCAATTTGGATGAACCGATAGTTTTGAACTCGCTGGAACGAAAACTAATCCCGACCGGATTATTTGTCGAACTGCCCGAAGGTTACGAAGCGCAAATTCGCCCGAGAAGCGGTTTGGCAATTAAACACGGCATTTCGCTGGTCAATTCGCCCGGAACAATCGATGCTGATTATCGCGGTGAAATCGGCGTGATTGTAATAAATTTGTCGAAAGATGCGTTTACCATTAATGATGGCGAACGCATTTGCCAAATGGTAATTGCTAAGCACGAACGCGCCGAATGGCTGGAAGTGAACGAACTGAACGAAACCGAACGCGGCGCAGGCGGATTTGGACACACGGGAAAATAGTTTGCAGAGTGCAGAGTGTAGTTGGTGAAGCTTTTAAAAATCGATTTAAGGCTGAAAACCTTATATAATCCAGTCCAATGGCAACGCCTTGGGTTAAAATGATTTATGAATAAAAAAACGAAAAATACAGAATATAATAATGTAAAGCGTAGAAAAAACTACACTCTGCACTCTACACTCTACACTCTGAAAACGGTTTTTGTTGTTCTGCTTCTCGCCTCTTGCTCGTCGTTGAGAAAAGCACCAACAACCGAAATCGCGCCTTTGTCATCGGCAGAAGAACAGCGATTTTACTACTTTTACCACGAAGCTGTTCGATTGAGCAGTATTCGCCAACTCGACCAAGCACTCGAAACTTTTTTGCTTGCTTACAGCATCGCGCCAAACAAAGCAGGATTGAATTCTGATTTGGGCGTGTTGTATGCACTTATCGGTTTTTTTGACGAATCGGAACGGCACCTACGAAAAGCCGTTGCATTACAGCCGCAAAATTGGTGGTTCAATGTTCAACTCATAAATCTGCTGGCTGAACTGCAAAAATTTGACGATGCCATTCAAATCGTGCTTGCTTTGCAACAGCATTTTCCGTACAGAGAGGATGTTTATTTTATGCTCGCATCGCTTTACACACAAACCCGAGAATTCGAACTCGCCATCGATGCATACAATCAAATGGAACGAATTATCGGAACAAGCGAAGCGCTTTCGTTCGAGAAAATTCGCCTCTATATGCGTGCCGGAATGCCCGAAAGAGGAATTGCCGAAATACACCGATTGATAGAGGAATTTCCTGCCGAAACGCGTTTTAGGGTTTTGTTGGGCGATTTTTATATGCAATTAAATCAACCTGAAAATGCGCGCGCCGTTTTTGAACAAGTGCTTATCGACGACCCGCAAAATCCTTTTGTTTACATCTCGCTTTCGGAATATTACATTTCGAGAAATCAGCCCGAAAAAGCATTCGAACTAATTGTAGGAGCTTTGCGAAGCGAACATTTGGGCATCGACACAAAATTGGATATTTTGGGAACGCACATCGAAAGTTTGATTGATAACGACAAAAAGATTGATGAAATCGAGGATTTGTTCAAACTTTTGATTGAACATTATCCGCTCGAGGAACAAGTTCACGCTTATTACGCTGTTTTTCTCATTTTTCAAGACCGGCAAGAGGATTTGAAGCCTGTGCTGAAAACCATCACGTATATCAATCCACAAAACGAAGCGGCTTGGTTTCAGATGGCACAGCCTTATCTTATCGAAAGAGATTACGAAACTGCGATTGAAATTCTGGCGCGCGCCATCGAAAATAATCCCGAAACGCCTGGATTTTATTTTTCTAAATCGATAGCACAAATGTTGCTCGAAAAATACGAAGATGCGGCAGAAACCGTGCAGATTGGAATAGATTTATTTGAAAGCGGACAAGCAACGAGCAATCGCGCGCTTCACAGCGAACTTTATACGCATCTCGGCGATATTCTCAACCGATTGGAACGCACAGAGGAATCTTTTGAAGCATACGAGCGCGCCATCGAAATTAACCCGAACAACGCGCGTGCGCTGAACAATTACGCTTATTCGCTTGCACTTGCAAGAAAAAATCTGCGAAAAGCCGAACGAATGAGTTTACGCGCACTCGAACTCGACCCGAGAAACAGCGCGTATCTTGATACTTACGCTTGGATTTTGTTCAAAGAAGGTCATTACACGCTGGCATTATTTTATATCCGACGCGCTGTCGATAATTTGCAAGAAGGCGAGGAAAGAGGCATAATTTTCGACCATTACGGAGATATTCTTTACCGAACAGGCAACAAGGAAAAAGCACTCGAAATGTGGAAAAAAGCACTGGAATTCGGTTTGGATTGCGAAATATTAAGAATGAAAATAGAAACGGGAACTTTGCCCGACGATGATGACGAAAAATGAAAAAACTTTTTTTTATAATACTGATTTTCGGTTTTCCGACAATGCTTGTTTCGCAAGAATTTGTGTGGAAAGCCGGTGTGAATTCATTTTTCGACAATCAAGAATTTGCAGGCTCGGCGGTGCAAGATGACCAAACGCTGGCAGGCGTGCGCATTACGCCCGAAATTGGTTTGAGTTGGGAGAGAAACCATCGGATTTTTGCAGGATTTGACGCGATGCGCGAATTTGGAAGCAACAATATCGTTGATTTTACTACGCCGATTGCGTATTACAACTTTGCAGGCGAACGATTTCGTTTTTATATGGGCGCATTTCCCCGAAAAACGGCGTTGGAAAAATATCCGCGAATGTTTTTTGCCGATTCCATCGGATATTTTCGTCCTGTTTTGAACGGATTTTTTTGGGAATATTTTCAGAATGACAATTATATAAACGTTTGGCTCGATTGGACAAGCCGGCAAACGGCAGATGTGCGCGAAACATTTTTTATGGGTTGGTCGGGAAGGTATAATTGGAATATTTTTTACGCACAGCATTTCGGTTATATGTTTCATTTTGCGCACAGAGCCGATAATCCTCGCGGTAATTTGCACGATAGCGGATTGATGCTCACTTCGCTTGGCATTGATTTTGCACAGAAAACAAATTTTGAGAAACTGGAAGCAAACATCGGTTGGTCGGTCGGATTGGAGCGAAATCGCGGTGGCGAAAATCGTTGGCATACTCCGCACGGTTTTCTGTCCGAATTGAAAATCGAATACAGAGGATTTGGAATTTTCAATACTTTTTATGCCGGCGGAGCGCAGCAAATTTTCTACGGTGAATACGGAAATTCTCTCTATTGGGGCGACCGTTTTTATCGTACAAGACGATATAACAGAACGGATTTATATTACAGTTTTTTTAGGACAAATGTTGTGAATTTGAAGTTCGTTTATTCGCTCCATTTTGCCGAAAGGAATATGTATCATCAGCAAATATTGTTGGCTTCGTTTAATTTATAAAACCTAAAATATATGAACAGAGTATTTAAAAGTACAAGAAATTTTGCAAGAATTTTCGGATTTTCCCTGTTAATTCTCGTTTTGGCGTTTGGTTCGTGCAGAGGAAAAAGAACGATGGCGCGTGGTGCAGAAGCAACTTCGGCGCGTCAATTAGTCCAATTTATCGAGCAAGCACAGCCGAAATTCAGCACAATGGATGCGAATAGTGTTTCAATCAACGCAAATTTGGGCGGAAACAATATGAGCATCACTGCCACAATGCAAATAAAAACCGATTCGGTCATTGTTCTTACCGGCAATATGATGCGATTCGTGCCTGTGTTTCGGCTCGAACTTTATTCCGACCGTTGGGTGCTTTTCAACATCGTACATCGAACTTATTTTACCGACCGCTACCAATATTTCTATTATGCGTTTGGCGTTCCAATCACTTTTGCCGATTTGCAGTCGCTGTTTTCGGCGCAACTTTTTTCGGTTGGCGCACGAGAAGTTGATGCACGACAACTCGAATTTGTTCCGTTGGAGGAAAATAAAAATAAGTTGATTTTCGAGTCGCGCAATATGCGCCAAACCACAACCACGCACAAAAATCACACTATCGAGCAAGTGGTTTTGGCGCACCGTCAAAATTCGCCGAGATTAGTTACAACATACAACGATTATACCGACACGCGAGGAATAAACTATCCGCGCAATATCAATTTCGAAGTGCTTGACGGCGACCGAACGCTAATCGGTTTGGATATGCGGATACAGCGTGTAAGTTTCAACACGGATTTGCGCATTTCACCGCAAAGCACGCAACGTTATACTCGAAGCACGCTCGACCAACTTTTACGACAACTATAAAGAAAAATGAAAAAATATTTTTTGATAATCATTGCATTTTTATCGATTTCATCGGTTGTTTTGGCGCAAACAGTACAGCAACTCGAAGAAGAACGGCGAGAGGCTTTGCGTCGAATAGAAGCAACCAATCAAATGCTGACACAAACGCAACGTTCGCAACGAAGTTCGGTAAACCAACTCAATTTGCTGAACAATAATATCCGCGAACGACAATCGCTCATCGGCACAATAAACCGCGAAGTGAGCCAACTCAATCAGGAAATAATAATGTTGGGATTACAACAGCAAGAACTGACCAATAGACTGAATGTGCTGAAAGCCGATTACGCGCGACTTGTGCAAGAAAGTTATCTCAAACGCAGTTTTCACAATAAAATAATGTTTGTTTTTTCTGCCGAAAACTTCAACCAATCGATGCGCCGTTTGCGTTATTTGCAAGAATTTACAACGCATCGCCGCGAGCAAGTGGCAGAAATACAGCGAGTTTCTGCCGAAATTGACGAACGACACCAACAAGCCGAACAACACAGACTTACAAGATTAAGCGTTTCGCAACAGCGCGAAGCCGAAGTCAGACGATTGGCACAAGACCAAACTGCCCAACAGCGAGTTATCAACGACCTCCGAAACCAAGAACAACGGCTTCAACGAGAACTTCGCGAGCAACAGCAACGCGCCGAGCGACTAAATCGACGAATTCAAGAACTAATTACTGAAGAAACCCGCCGAGCGCAGCGCGACGGACTTACACCCGAACAGCAACTCATCAGCGGAAATTTTGAAGCCAATCGCGGTCGGCTTCCGTGGCCTGTTGAGCGCGGAACAATCAGCGGTCGATTTGGCAGACAACCGCATCCTGTACTGCGAAATGTAACTACAGAAAATCAAGGTATTTTCATTCAAACGCCTGCCGGCTCGGTTGCAAGAGCCGTTTTCGATGGCGAAGTCGTACAGCGATTTTCCGTTCCGGGAAATAACAATGCGATTATCATTCAGCACGGAATGTATTTTACTGTTTACGCCAACTTGACCGAAATTTTTGTGCGCGTTGGCGAAAGAGTAACACCACGTCAACAAATTGGGCGAATTTTTACCGACACCGAAAACGACAATCGAACAGAATTAGAATTTCAAATACGAAAAGAAACAACTACGCTAAATCCCGAACTTTGGATTGCGAGGTAGGAATGCGCAAATTGTAGAGGCGAAATACTTTCACCCGATTAAAATACAATTTGTTCAATATTTTGCCAATTTACGAATTTCACATCGTGAAAAATTGGCTCTTCTCGACCGGAATAAACAGTATAATCTTCCGTTTTAGAAAAAATTTTTTTCAATGAACGGATATTTTTAATGTGGTCAGCCGATAAAGTTGCCGAAGACTTTATTTCGATAAAGCGAATTCCTTCGGGCAATTCCTGCACACAATCAATTTCTACTCCTTTCGAATCTCTTAAAAAATTGTAGTTTGCAGGCAATCCTGCATTAAAACGCACTTTAATCAACTCGGAAAAAACAAAGTTTTCAAACAAATTTCCTCGCAAGTAAAATGTTTCCAACTGTTTTTCCTGCTCAATATTCAGCAGCGAACAAACCAAACCTGTGTCGTAAAAATAGAGTTTGGGAGATTTTATCATTCGGCGATTCACATTGCCCGAATAAGGCTGTACAAAATACAAAATATAACTTGCTTCCAAAAGCGAAAGCCACGATTTTGCGGTATTTACGGAGATTCCGGCATCGCTGGCAAGCGAAGAAAGGTCGAGAATACTGCCAACTCTTCCGGCACACAATTTTATAAAACGTACAAAAGCAGTCAAATTTTCAATGTTTCGCAGCAGCCGAACATCACGCTGCAAATATGTTTCGATGTAATGCGGAAAAAAGTGAACAGGTTCAATGTCTTCGTTATACAAACGCGGATAACCGCCTTTGAACAAAATCGTATCGATGTTTTGACTGTTGAGATTTGCACTTTTCAGTTCGGAATACGACAACGGAAGCAGTTTTAAAGAAGCCACTCTGCCCGCCAAACTTTGCGAAATATGCTGATTCATCAAAAAACTTTGCGAACCTAATAAAATAACTTTTCCGTTCTCACTACTATTATCCAAGATTTCTTGCAAATACGAAAAAAGTTCGGGAACATACTGTACTTCGTCTAAAATAAATTTTTTACCGGCAGAACTCAAAAAACCACGCGGGTCACTTTCGGCAAACAGGCGAGTATCAGGATTTTCCAATGAAAAATAGTTGTAATCATTGGTCAAATTTTTTACCAATGTCGTTTTGCCCGATTGTCGCGGTCCTGTGATATTTATTGCAGGATATTTTTGCAAAAGTGCAAACAAAACCCTTTCTATGTTTCTACTAATCATACAATTAAATTGATTTGGTGTAATTTTGCATTGCGAGTGCAAAATTACACCTTTTTCGATAACAAGCAAATTTTTTACAAAAAAAAATTCAAAGACAAAAAAATCTTTGCCATTTTTCCTTCTCGTCAAAAAACATTACTTTTGCAGAAATGTAAGGACGAAATGCATTCGCCCTACAAAACCAACAAAAAAACAAGCCGCTCGCAGGGCGACATATAAATAACCACAGGTTTTAACCTGTGGCACAAACGAAAAATGACACCAAAACTAAAAAAATACATTTTAATCCTTTCAGCAATATTTGCATTTACATTTGTGAGTTTGGCGGAGGAAAAGGAGGAGTACGAGGATGTTCTTTTAAACATTGTCGAACAAATGCCTGAATTTCCGGGTGGAATAGATGGTTTAATTAAATTTCTTTCGGAGAATATTCAGCATCCTGTCGAAGCAAGAACAAAAGGGAACATAAAGCAAGGTCGTGTTCTTGTGCAATTCGTGATAGACGAAACAGGAAAAGTTGTCGATGTAAAAATTATTGAAAGTGTTTCACCTGCATTAGACAAAGAAGCAGTACGAGTTGTCGAATCAATGCCTAATTGGACTCCGGGGACACAACGAGGAAAAAATGTTCGCGTGAAATTTACACTGCCAATAAATTTCAGAGTTCGAGGGGAATAAGAAAAGTGTAAAAATGAAACTTGAAAATCAATCAAAAAAATGAACGAAATATTAAATAACAATTTACCAAACGAAAACGGAAATTACGACGACAGCAACATTATCACGCTCGAAGGCTTGGAACACGTGCGCCGCCGTCCCGGAATGTACATCGGAAAATTGGGCGATGGAAAACACGCTGACGACGGAATTTACGTGCTGTTGAAAGAAGTGTTGGACAATTCTATCGACGAATTTCGTATGAGTTTCGGCAAAACAGTCGATATTCATTTAGCGAATAAAAAAGTAGAAGTGCGCGATTACGGTCGCGGAATTCCGTTGGGGAAAATGGTCGAAGCCGTGTCGATTATGAACACAGGCGGAAAATACGATTCGAAAGCATTTAAAAAATCGGTCGGCTTGAACGGCGTTGGAACAAAAGCCGTAAACGCGCTTTCATCGGAGTTTATCGTACAAAGTTTCCGCGATGGCAAAACGCGCCGAGCCGAATTTGTACAAGGAAAACTCGTTTCCGACACCGATATTATCGATGCCGAAAACAACGAGAAAAACGGAACGTACATTTCCTTCGTTCCCGACAACGAACTGTTTGCAAACTACGAATACAACGAGGAATTTATCGAAACAATGCTTCGGAATTATTCGTATCTCAACACCGGATTGTCTATCAATTTCAACGAAAAAAAGTTCATTTCCAAAAACGGACTGCTCGATTTGTTGAACGAAAATCTCACTTCCGAGCCGCTTTATCCGATAATTCACCTCAAAGGCGAGGATATTGAAATCGCTTTCACGCACAGCGACCAATACGGCGAGGAATATTACTCGTTCGTCAACGGACAGCACACCACGCAAGGTGGAACGCACCAAAGTGCTTTCCGTGAGTCGGTTGCGCGCACTATCAAGGAGTTTTATAACAAAAATATGGAAATCGCCGACATTCGCAATGGAATGATTGCCGCGATTGCCATCAGCGTTGAGGAGCCGATTTTCGAGTCGCAAACCAAAACCAAACTCGGCTCGCGCGATATGTCGCCCGACGGAGTAACGGTGAGTAAATTTGTTGCCGATTTTCTGAAAAAAGAATTGGATAATTTTATGCACCGAAATTCGGAAACTTCCGAAACGATGTTGCAAAAAATTCTCGCTTCGGAAAAAGAGCGCAAAGCCATTGCCGGCGTTACGAAATTGGCGCGCGAACGAGCAAAAAAAGTGAGTTTGCACAACAAAAAATTGCGCGATTGCCGCGTTCATTACAACGATACGAAAGGTGAAAACACCGATAAATCCAGCATTTTTATCACTGAGGGCGATTCGGCGAGCGGCTCGATTACAAAAAGTCGTGATGTGAATACGCAAGCCGTTTTCAGTTTGCGCGGAAAACCGCTCAACAGTTACGGACTGACCAAAAAAGTGGTGTATGAAAACGAGGAATTTAATCTGCTTCAAGCTGCGCTCAATATCGAGGATGGAATTGAAGGTTTGCGCTACAACAAAGTGATTATCGCCACCGATGCCGATGTGGACGGAATGCACATTCGGTTGCTGATGATAACTTTTTTCCTGCAATTTTTCCCCGATTTAATCAAAAAAGGACACGTTTATATTTTGCAAACACCGCTTTTCCGCGTGCGCAACAAAAAAGAAACCATTTATTGTTATTCGGAGGACGAACGAATTTCGGCTATCGAAAAACTCGGAAGCAATCCCGAAATCACGAGATTTAAAGGTTTGGGTGAAATTTCGCCCGATGAATTCAAGAATTTTATCGGCAAAAATATGCGCCTCGACCAAGTAACCTTACGCAAAGGCGATGCCGTTTCCGATTTATTGGCGTTTTATATGGGAAAAAACACTTCCGAACGGCAGAATTTTATTATTGATAATTTGGTGGTGGAGGAGGATGTGTGAGAAGCCCCCTAAATCCCCCATAGGGGGACTTTTTAGGAAGCGCGAAATAAACACGAAAGTGCAAAATAAAAAAATTATGAATAAAACTTCAAAAAACACAGCAAGTTTGGAAGCCTCCCCTTGTGGGGGAGGTTTGGAGGGGGCTTCTGAGTTTTATATGAAACAAGCCTTGTTTGAAGCCGAAAAGGCTTTGGCAAGAGATGAAGTTCCGATTGGCGCGGTGATTGTGTGCCAAAACCGCATCATCGCGCGCGGACATAATTTGACCGAAATGCTGACCGATGTTACCGCTCACGCCGAAATGCAAGCAATAACCGCTGCTGCTCAATTTCTCGGCGGAAAGTATTTGACCGATTGCACGCTTTACGTTACTGTTGAGCCTTGCGTGATGTGCGCCGGCGCGATTGCCTGGGCGCAAGTGAGTAAAATTGTTTTCGGTGCGACTGACGAAAAACGCGGATTTCAGCAATTTGCGCCGAATGCATTACACCCGAAAACCGAAGTGGTTTCGGGGATTTTAGCCGATGAATGCGGGGAAATTGTGCGAGATTTTTTTAAAAAGAAAAGGTAGTTTTGCAAATCGAAAAATAATTGTAATTTTGCAAGAAAAATCAAACAAAACATGAAAAAACGTATATTTTTCTCATTTCTATTTTTGTCAATATGCTTGACTTCAACTTTCGCACAAGGCAATTTCAAACGCGGATTTATCATCACCAACGAAGGCGACACGGTGAGCGGTTGGATTGATTTCAGAACTGACGCGCGAAATATGCAAGTTTGCGATTTCAGAGAAACCGAAACAGGCGAAACGCGTAGCTTTCGTCCAAGTCAGATTTTCGGTTATCGCTTTTACGAAGAAGGAAAATTTTACGTTTCGCGCGAAATTGTGATTAATGGCATTCCTCGCACTGTTTTCTTGGAATTTATTTTACAAGGAAACAAAAATTTGTTTTACTACATCGATACCGTGCCTTTTCACAACGTGGAATATTACTTTTTTGAAGACCAATCGGGCAGAATGATTCCTGTAACAAGAAGACCAGACGAACTTACTGCGAGTTCGCAAAGACGACAAGATTTGCGTTATCGAGGTGTAATTCGATACATTTTTCAAGAACACAAAAGCATTGCACAACAAGCTGATAATATTGAGTTTAATCATCAATCAATGATTGAGATTGCGCGACAATATCACGATTTGACTTGTCCGATTGGCGAAGAATGTATCATTTTTGAAACCAAAGAATACAAGAAAAAATATGTCTATCGTTTTTCGGCGTATGGCGGTGCGTTTACTATGTTTGAAAGAGGAAACTCTTTGAGATTTGTGCCTATGATTGGTGGAAGATTGAATATTTTTACTCCTCGATACGATAATAATTTGAGTTATATTGTCGATTTGGGAATTGTTCCAATTCCTTTGGATGATTTTATCTATTTTCACGTGCAATTAGGTGCAAGATATGCCTTTTTAGACGGCAACACAATTCGCCCTGTTTTAGGCGGTGGACTGTTGCTTGTCGCTGGTTTTGTGCCAGTGCTCTACGGAACAGTTGGAACGGATTTTTATGTAAACGACAGACAAGCAATATTTGTCGATATTGATTTAGTGAGTTTTTTGGGCTTGCAATTAAAAGCAGGTTTTAGATTTTAAAAATATGAAGCAGCATATATTTTTCACACTTTTATTTCTGTCGCTTTGCTTGACAGCAACTTTGGCGCAAGGCAATTTCAAGCGCGGATTTATCATCACAAACGAAGGCGACACAGTGAGCGGTTGGATTGATTTCAGAACTGACGCACGAAATATGCAAGTCTGCAATTTCAGAGAAACCGAAATGGGCGCAACGCGCACTTTCTTTCCGGGTCAGATTTTTGGCTACCGATTTTACGAAGAAGGAAAATTTTACGTTTCGCGTGAAATTGTGATTAATGATGTGCCTCGCACCGTTTTCTTGGAATTTATTTTGCAAGGAAATATGAATTTGTTTTATTACATCGATGTTTCGCAACACAGACAAACCGAATATTATTTTTTTGAAAATCAATCGGGCAGAATGATTGCGCTGACAAAAAGACCCGATGAAATCATTTCAACCAGAGGTGGAGTAACGCGAGTACACGAAGATTTGCGTTATCAAGGTGTGATTCGCTATCTTTTCAGTGAGCACGAAAGCATTGCACAGCAGGCTGATAGAGTTAAATTTAACCATCAATCCATGATTAGCATTGCGCAACAATACCACAACTTGACCAGCCAGACAGGTGAGGAAAGTGTTGTTTTTGAAATCAGAGAAGTCAGAAGCCGACACCGATTTTCGATATACGGTGGAGCGATGGTGTTTTCCGATGTGATACCACCACTGGTTGGCGCGCGAATAAATATTTTCAATCCTCATACAAATGGAAATTTGAGTTTTCAAACCGATGTGGGAGTTTCCAGAGTTGATGCTCAAAATGCTCAGAGTCTTCAAAATATGAGAGGTGTTTTTTATCTTTTTCCGATTCAATTGGGCTTAAAATATGCTTTCGGCAAACACGATGCGCGCCCAACTTTGGGACTTGGTACTGCAATAATCACTGTTTATTCAGCGCAAATGTCGGAGTTTGGAGTTACACCACTGATGGCTTATGCTTCCGTTGGATTGGAAGGCGATGTCTTATTTTTGGATGTTGAATTGCTCCGCGAAATTGCACCAAGTTTCAATGCCAATTTCAGAACAGACAACGAAGTAATGTCTGGATTTTTCCTGCAATTAAAAGCCGGATTTAGATTTTAGATTTTCCCAAAACCCACTCATTCATCGCTTGTGCCGCTTTTCGACCATCGCCCATTGCAAGAATGACCGTTGCACCACCACGAACAATATCACCGCCGGCAAAAATCATCGGAATGTCCGATTGCATCGTGCTTTCGTTCACTTCGATTGTTCCCCAACGGCTCACGTTCAATCCGCCAACCGACTGCGGAATAAGCGGATTGGGTGACACGCCGACACTCACAATTACTTCATCTACATCAATCAATCGCGTTTCACCCGCAATTGCGACAGGCGAGCGGCGACCCGATTCGTCAGGCGCGCCGAGTTCCATCACTTGAAGCAACATTTGTGTAATATGTCCGTTTTCATCGCCGAAATATTCAATTGGATTGTGAAGCGTAAGAAATTCGATTCCTTCTTCCTTTGCGTGTTTCACTTCTTCCAAACGCGCAGGCATTTCGTCCTCCGAACGGCGATAAACAATCATAGCGCGTTCAGCACCAAGTCGTTTTGCGGTGCGAACAGAATCCATTGCCGTATTTCCGCCGCCGATTACTGCTACGTTTTTTCCTTTGAAAATTGGCGTGTCAAAGTCGGAATTCGCCGCATTCATCAGGTTTATGCGCGTCAAATATTCGTTTGCCGACATAACGCCGACCAGATTTTCACCTTTAATATTCATAAAACGAGGCAATCCTGCGCCGCTTCCAACGAAAATTCCTTGAAAACCATCTGCTTTCAAATCATCGATACTGATGGTTTTTCCAACAATAGTATTGTTCAAAAATTTCACGCCCATTGCGCGGAGATTGTCGATTTCAACGTCAATAATTTCGTTCGGCAGGCGAAATTCGGGAATGCCGTATTTCAACACACCGCCGATTTCGTGCAAAGCCTCAAAAACCGTAACATCGTAGCCAAATTTCGCCATATCGCCCGCAAACGACAATCCTGCCGGACCAGAACCAACAACGGCGATTTTAATCCCGTTTTCCGGAGCAGTTTCGGGAATGGAAATTTGTCCGCTTTCGCGCTCGAAATCGGCAGCAAAACGCTCCAAATGTCCGATGGCAACGGACTCTTTTTTCATTTTCAGATAAATGCATTTTGCTTCGCACTGCTTTTCTTGCGGACAAACACGACCGCAAACAGCAGGAAGTGCCGACGTTTTTTTCAGCACTTTTGCCGCTTCGAGAAATTCTCCTCGTTCGATATTTTTGATAAATCGCGGAATATCAATATTCACGGGACAAGCATCTATGCAAGTTGGTTTAGCGCAATCCAAACAGCGTTGCGCCTCGCGAATTGCCATTTCGGCGGTTAATCCGAGATTTACTTCCTCGTTATTTCGGTTGCGTACGTTCGGGTTTTGCTCCGGCATATGAACGCGCGGGATGTTTGCTCTTTCTTTTGCTTTCATTGAACTTTGAACTTTGAACTTTGAATTTTGAATTTTGAATTGCGAGTTTTGAATTGCGAGTTTTGAATTACAAGAATGGTTAATTCAAAATTCAGAATTTAAAATTCAAAATTTTCATTTATTTTTTCTGTACCAATTTTGCACAGGCAGGAACGTCGCAATCTACCCAAATATTTCCGCCGATGATTGCTCCATCGCCTACTTTTATATTTCCCAAAATGGTGGAATTGGAATAAACTATGACGTTGTTTCCGATTTTTGGGTGACGGTCGATGCCTTTTATGGGATTTCCGTTTTCGTCGAGCGGAAAACTTTTTGCGCCCAGCGTTACGCCTTGATAAAGTTTTACATTCGTGCCGACAACCGAAGTTTCGCCGATAACAACGCCTGTTCCGTGGTCAATCGTAAAATATTCGCCGATAGTTGCGCCGGGATGAATGTCGATACCGGTTTCGGAATGTGCCATTTCGGCGATAATACGCGGAATAAGCGGAACATCCAACTTCAAAAGCGCGTGTGCAATACGATAATTGCTGATTGCGCGAATGGCAGGATAACAAAAAATGATTTCGCCGTAACTTTTTGCTGCCGGGTCGCCGTTGTAAGCAGCGATTACATCGGTGTGAAGTCTTTTCCTTATTTCGGGAAGTTGTTCGATGAAAGCAGTCGTTTTTTCGGTTGCTTCTTTTTCCAATTTATCGGCACAAATGTTTGTGTTATTGTCGAAGCATATTCCGGATTTTATTTGTTGTGTCAGAAGTAGTTGAAGTTTTTCAACATTCATTCTGATATGATACAAAATCGTATTTTCGTTCACTGCCGCATCGCCAAAATAGCCGGGAAAAAGCAATGAACGCGTTATTTGCACTATTTTGCTCAACACTTCAATCGATGGCATTGGCAGAGATTCATTTCGCTCGTGGCAAATGTTTTTAAAATCTTTGATTTCAGAAAGTTGTCGAATTGTTTCTTGCATATTTTTATCATTTTATCGTTTTCTGAAAAAAATTGTTGCTTCAATCGCATTTTGCAATCGTGCCTCATTTTTTCCTGTTATGATGGCGTATGGTTTTTCCAAAAGTTCAATTTCTCGCTTATACCAATCGAAAAAAAAATCGCGATTATTGCCATTTTCGCGCACTTTGTCGGCTTGCCAAGCCAAATCGGGCGAACAAAGTAAGTAAAAATCGAAAAATCGTTGCTTCAAACGCTCGGTAAGAAAATCGGGAATTTTTCCATAACAATGTTCAAACCAAACTTTGGTAATGATTAAATCGGTATCAAAAAAGACAAATTCAGCGTTTTCATCGGACTTTTTTTCGTAAAATAATTCTTGTTCTATCTGTTTTTTTGCAATATTGCAAATATCCGAAAAATCGTATTTTCTGTCCAATTTTTCAACGTACTCACGTGCATATTCTGCCACATAAGGCGATTGAAAATGAGCGGACAAAGCACGCGTAAGTTCGCTTTTTCCTGTTGACTCAGGTCCGATTATTGCAATTTTTATCATAAGAACAAAAACAATGTGCAAATTTACGATAAATCTTTTTCTTTTAAAAGTTTTGGTTTTTTTATTATCTTTGCTTCTTGAAATATCATTGTGGTACTGAATCAAGTTCAGCAGACCCGCAATCCCACAATTATGAGATTCCGCGTTAAGCGCGGAATGACGAAAATAGTAATTTTTTTTGAAAATGAAAAAGACTTTGTTCATTTGCCTGTTTTTGTGTCTGTTAAATCCGACGGCACAAGCGTTCTCTTTCAGTGATGCAGTTCGAGTAAGTTTGATTACTTGTTCGCCCGGTCCGGAAATTTATGCTCATTTCGGACATACCGCCATTCGTGTTTACGACCCGATAAATGATATTGATTGGGCTTTTAATTACGGAATGTTCGACTTCAACACCGAAAATTTTTATTTTAAATTCATTAGCGGACAAACCGATTATCAACTCGGCATACAGCAGTTTTCACATTTTCTTTCCGAATATATTGCGCGAAATTCGTGGGTTTGGGAGCAAGTTTTGAATTTGACCATTGACGAAAAGCACGAACTTATCGAACTTTTAATGATAAATTATTTGCCCGAAAACAGAATTTATCGTTATAATTTTGTGTTTGATAACTGCGCAACCAGACCGCGAGATATTATTATGCAGTCGATTGACGGACGACTGAATTTCACAGCCAAAGAACGCTCTAAAACCTTTCGGGAGTGGTTGGAGCCTTATATTGGCGAATATACTTGGCTGAGATTTGGGATAGACATAATTTTCGGAAATTCGGCAGATGTTACTGCTACACGAATGGAAAGTATGTTTTTGCCCGAAGTTTTGATGGCAGAATTTCAGATGGCTGAAATTGTTTCGACCGATGGAAGCGGGAAAATTCGTCCGCTCGTTTCACGAAAATATATTTTAGCAAAAAAACAGTTTGAGAAAGAGAAAAAGCAGTTTTTCTTATTTACTCCTTTTGCTGTCAGCACGTTTTTGCTTCTTTTGGGTATTGCTTTTTTGTATAAAAATGGAAAATATCATCGTTTCTACAAAGCCTTTGATTCAGTACTGTTTATTATCATCGGTTTGCTCGGTTATATTATTGTTTTTCTCGATTATTTTTCACTGCATCCATTGGTGAAAAGCAACGCTAATGTCCTTTGGGCTAATCCGTTATTTTTGTTTATCGGCTTTGCTCAATGGTTTAAAGCCTTGCGGTTTGTAACTTTTATTGTCGTAGTATTAAGCGTAGTGATGATTTTAATTGTTTTGATTTTATACTCGTTGGATGTTGTTTATTCCAATGCTGCGTTTATTCCATTGGCTTTACTACTCTTTTTGCGCTCTACAAATTACATCCGTGTACGACTGAAAAAAGGTGTGAAAATTGGAAATAAAATGATGCGATTTTCATTGAAAAACTAAAAAAAGCGGGATTGCAAATCCCGCTTCTTAGTTAACGTAAGTTTGAGTTATCTATCTAGGCAATTTCCTTATATGCGGATTAACTATAATAGAAGGAATAGCAATTATCAATGTACCTTCAACACGTCTGACAGTATTATTATTATCATTCGCCACTGCTTCCATCGCAATCAAATAAGTACCGTTAGGGAAATTTCTACTCCAAGTAAGCTGGTCGCGAAGTGAAACATCTTCTACGCCATCAATAAACCAACGGATATGATTAGGATTAGGGCTTAAATCACCTTGTATGTATGCGCGAAAATTCATTCCGCTCGTAGGAAAAGGATGAGCTATCAAATCTTGATTATGAACGTCATTGGCAAAGAATGCAACATCTAACGTACGCATTCCCGAACCAGCTACATAATAATACGATATAGAACTACCAAACCCATAACCATAAGCAATAAGTCCCGCCGGATTGGCAAAAAAGTATGATACATTGGCATTGTTAGCAAGCAGCATATGATAAAACGACATTCCCGAAGCAGCATTTTCATGCCACGTACCGCCGCTCAACGGCTCTTCCTCTCCTGTTCCTATTCTTACAGTCGTATTATCTCTGGTAGCTGTCGGAGTTACTATCATGGCAAAATGCCGATTAAGACCACCGGCAATAAAAGGAGCCATAAGTGCCGAATTTACCGTCTGCTCAATCGGAGGCACCCAAACAAAAGCTTCGTCGCCTCCCGGTCCCGGCACTGCTCCGAAAAAAGTTGAACCTACCATATAAGAACCTACTTGTATAGGCCTATCGGCTTGTATATAAGCTCCTCCATTGGCAAGCGTTATTCGAAATTCAGCCCACTCTCCAGTATTCAAGATAAAACTGCCGGCTATATTGCCACCTGTTTGAGTAATTGTAGTATTATCTTCAGAAGCTACTACGCGGACATATTCAAGCTCTCTGGTGGTAACCGGAACAAAAAAGTTTCTTCCCCAAGTATTGACCGGTGTAAGCTGCTGAAAGATATTATCGCCTCCTCCGTCATTAATAAAGTAAGAATGTGCGGTAAAATAAGCAATGGGATTATTCGAAGTAATATGAAATCCGCTCATATCAACACCAACCTGAGTTTGTCGTCTGAAATACATTTGTCCTGCCGAGAGATTAGAAGCTATCCGTACTCCGTTTTCGTAAATATTCGTACCATCTTCAACGGCAATAGCCATATATTGATCCCATTCGTAACCACCTCGCTGATTTGTGGTAGGCCAGCCCAGATGAAAATGACTGTTACCTAGAACAGGTACCGGCAATACATTTGTTGCACACGCCAAAGCAGAAAACTGGTTAAAAGCAAAAACTGTTACCGGAATATCTGATTGGATGCGGACAGTCCGATTGCTCACTCCGGGCGTACCGTTATATGCCGCATCCCTCTGTGCCGGTGTGAGTACATGAGTAAGTACGCTTCCGGCAGCAATCGAAAAAGGAACGATTTCACCTGTATTGGTAAATCGGATAGTACCGGTAGCAGCTTCATTTGCTACTATTCGAATTTGTAGAGCTACGCTACTGGCAGTAGGCTGAGTAGCATTCTGTCCAAATGACACCCAAAAATCTCTTCCTTTAGTATCGACTTGTGCATGAAGAGAAAAACTACATAGTAGAGTTATTCCAAATAGCAGTTTTTTGAATAATTTTTTTGTTTTCATATTTTTGTTTTATTTATATGAACCATTTCGAGTTATTGAGGCGATTTCCTTATGTGCGGGTTAACCACAATAGAAGGAATAGCAATTATCAATGTACCTTCAATTCGTCTAATGGTAAAGTTGTCGCTTGTCAATATTTCCAACACAATGGAATAAGTACCGTTTGGAAAATTTCTATTCCAAGTAAGCTGGTCGATAAGCGAAACATCCTCTACACCATCAATAAACCAACGGATATGCCCCGGATTAGTACTTATATCATCGCCTTGTATCTCGGCACGGAAATTTATCCCACTAACATTAAAAGGATTAACTACCAAATCTTGATTGTGAACATCATTAGCAAAGAAAGCAGCATCCAACCTGCGAAATGCCGAGCCAGCTATATAATAATACGACTCTGCCTGTCCAAGTCCATATCCCATCACAAATAATCCTTCCGGATTGGAAAAGGTATAAGAAAGAGCAGCGTTGTTTGGCAATTGAAGAATATAATAAGAATAACCAGCCGTAGGATGGTCGTACCAAGTGCCGCCGCTTATCGGCGCAGGTACACCGCCACCGATAGCCACAGTAGTTAGATCTTTATAAGCTGTTTGCACAACAACCAATGCAAAGTGACTAATTAGATTTGTACTTCCTAACGGAATAAACGGTGCTATGGTTGCCGAAGGTATCATTTGCTCTATTGCAGGAACCCAAGCTGTTGATGGGTCGCCTTGACGAACAAGATTGCCCGGGTAGTTTACACCCACCAAATAAGAACAAACACCTACCGGATTGTTGGCTTGAATAAAAGCACCCCTATCCGCAAGCCTTATTTCCAGCTCAACCCATTGTCCGGCATCAAGATTAGTCAAGCGGTTTTGACTGCCCAAAGGAATAACGGCAGGCAAAGTTCCACCTACCACCGTAATATCAGTACCATCTTGCGAAGCAACAATTCTAACTCTTTCAACGCCAACGTGTGTTACAGGAACGAAAAAATTTCTTCCCCAAGTATTAACAGGTGCTAACTGCTGAAACTGAACGTCGCAAGCCGAAAACCCAACAGGCACATTTATGCAGGTAGTCATTACAAAAAAGGCTATCGGTTTATCGGAAGTAATACGAGTGCCTGTCATATCCATTTCAGAAGTTCGGAAGTAAACCTGTCCTGCATTGAGTGTAGCGGCTAATGTGCCAGCATGATATACCCGCGTGTTATCTTCTACAGCCACAACCGCATAAGCATCATGAAATCCACCAAGAGGCGTATATGAAATTTGAAAATGATCTGTGCCAAGTACCGGCACAGGCAAAAGGTTGGTTGCATCGGTAGTAGCAGGAGCTTGGTTGAGTGCATATACCATAACAGGCGCAGAACTGGTAATGCGAACACTGCGACTACTTACCGAGCTCTCTGGGTTTCCTCCCGAAGACCAATAATTATACACTGCCTCCATTTCTTCATAAGTAAGGTCGTAGGTAAATACTCCGTTAGCAGTAACCGAAAAAGGAACGGAAGTGCCCAACTCAGTAAAATGGATATTTCCCGTTGTAGCTTGACCGGAACCTACAATGCGTATTTGCAAGGAAACATCATTCCAGCCGCCGAAGAGAGGCTGTCCTGCATTACTTCCAAAAGTAAACCAAAAATCCATACCTCTTGTATCTGCTTGTGCGTTCAATAATAAAGGAGTGCAAAGAGCTATCGTAAATAGCAGCTTTTTAAGTAAGTTTTTTGTTTTCATATTTCTTGTTTTGTTAAAGTTTAAATTCACTAATTGTTTCGAGTTATTGCGGCAGTTTCCGTATGTGCGGATTAGCTATAATAGTAGCAGTAGCAATAGTTAACGTACCTTCTACTCGTCTAACGGTAATGTTGTCATCCATCAACACTTCCAGCACAATCAAGTAAGTACCGTTGGGCAGATTTCTACTCCAAGTGGCTTGGTCGCGAAGAGAAACATCTTCCACGCCATCAATAAACCATCTGATATGACCCGGCTGCGTGCTTACATCACCTTGTATTTCTGTACGGAAATTTATTTGATTAGTGCCAAAAACATGAGATGACAAATCTTGATTGTGAATATTATTGGCAAAAAAAGCAGCATTAAGCGTACGAAACGCCGAGCCGGCTACATAGTAATAAGTTTCTGCACTTCCGGTTCCATAGGCAAACACAAGCAGTCCTTCCGAATTGGAAAAAGTATAAGAAAGAGTAGCATCATTTTGCAATTGAAGAATATAAAAAGAATAACCTGCCGTAGGATGGTCGTGCCAGGTGCCGCCACTTATTGGAGCAGGAGCACCTCCGCCAACAGACATAATTGTTTGATTTTTTGCATCCGTGTGTACTACAATTATTGCAAAGTGAGCGTTTAGATTCGTTCCTCCTGCGGGAATAAAAGGCGCTATAGTTGCCGAAGGTATCATTTGTTCTATCGGCGGAACCCAAGTTGTTGATGGGTCGCCTTGTCCGGCAATACCCGGAAAACTCTGACCTACCATGTAAGAACAAACACCCACCGGATGATTTGATTGAATAAAAACACCTCCATCGGCAAGTCTTACTTGTAATTCTACCCACTCGCCGGCATTTAGGTCGGTTAAACGATTTTGACTACCTACAACCGTAGGCAAAGTTGCGCCTACTTGCGTAATGTTGGTACCATCTTGCGAAGCCACAATCCTAACTCTTTCGGTATTGCGATGTGATACCGGTACAAAAAAATTTCTTCCCCACGTATGAACAGGCGCTAATTGCTGAAACTGATTATCTGAAGCAGTTGTACCAACAGGTATATTGACACCGCCAAGCAGCATAAAAAAAGCTATCGGTTTATCCGCAGTAATACGAGAGCCTGTCATGTCAACCGTACTAGAAACCCGATAATAAACTTGTCCTGCATTAAGCGTAGCCGCCAACACACCATCGTGATAAACTCGAGTGGTATTTTCTGTAGCTATTACTGCATAACCACCGGGAGCATGTATAGGTTGATACGAAATTTGAAAATACTCCGTGCCTAATGCTGTTATAGGTAAAACATTGGTAGCATCGGTAGAAGCAGAAGATTGGTTGAGTGCATATACCATAACAGGCGCAGAGCTGGTAATACGAACACTACGATTATTTATACCCATTACCCTATTGTACGTTGCCGTTTTTTCTTCATCTGTAAAATCATACGTAAACACTCCGTTGGCAGCAACAGAAAAAGTTCTGGAAGTACCCAACTCAGTGAAATGAATAGTACCGGTAGCAGCCTGACCTGCACCTACAACACGCACTTGCAGATTGATTTGAGTAATAGGACGGTTTAAGTTATCTCCAAAAGTCACCCAAAAATCCGTACCTCTGGTATCTACTGCGCTCAGCGATAAAGGAGTGCAAAGAGCTATCATAAATAATAGCTTTTTGAGCAAGTTTTTTGTTTTCATTTTGTTGCTTAATTTAGTTGTTTAGTTATTATAAAATTCTGATTATTGAGGCGATTTCCTTATGTGCGGATTCACTATAATAGAAGGAATCGCAATTATCAATGTACCTTCTACTTGTCTAACAGTGACATTATCATCCATCAATACTTCCAGCACAATCAAGTAGGTACCGTTAGGTAGATTTCTGTTCCAAGTAAGCTGGTCGCGAAGTGAAGCATCTTCCACTCCATCGATAAACCATTTGATATGACCCGGACTCGTACTTACGTCTCCTTGCACTTCTGCTCGGAAGTTTATTTGGCTCGTATTAAACGGACTAGCTTCCAAATCTTGATTATGAATATCATTAGCATAAAAAGCAGCATCCAAAATACGCATTCCCGAACCTGCTACATAGTAGTACGATATATTAGACCCAAATCCAACACCATAAACAACAAGACCTGCCCAATTGGTAAAAACATATGACACATTGGCATTGTTGGCAAGCGGCATACTATAAAACGACATTCCCGAAGCCGCGTTTTCATGCCACGTTCCACCACTCAACGGCTGTGCCTCATCTGTGCCTCTTCTCACGGTAGTATTTCCTCTGGTAGCTGTTGGAGTTACTATTATAGCGTGATGTTCGTCGAGGCGGTCAACAGCAAAGGGCGCCATAAGTGCCGAACGTACCGTTTGCTCAATAGGAGGCACCCAGACCAGAGCTTCATCGCCTTGCCCTATTGCTCCGAGAAAGCCCGACCCTACCATATAAGAACCCACTTGCACCGGATTATTAGCTTGTATATAAGCTCCTCCATTGGCAAGTGTTATCAGTAGTTCAACCCACTCTCCGGCATTCAGATTAAGACTTCCTTGCCTTATCGTACCTCCTGTTTGAGTAATCACCGTATTGTCTTCGGAAGCTACTATACGAACAATTTCAAGCCCTCTTCTGGTAACCGGAACAAAAAAGTTTCTGCCCCAAGTATTGACAGGCGTAAGCTGTTGGAAAAAATTATCACCTCCTCCGTTATTAATAGCGTAAGAGTGTGCCGAAACATAAGCTATGGGATTGTTTGACGTAATGTGAAATCCGGTCATATCAGCAATTGAGCCTGAACGTCTAAAATACACTTGCCCTGCCGAGAGTGTCGCAACTTGTACTCCATTTTCATAAATAATCGTACCATCTTCAATAGCAATGGCAAAATATTGGTCTTGCATAATAATACCACTGTTGGTATGCCAACCTAAATGAAAATGATTATTGCCCAAAACAGGAGTCGGCAAGACATTTGTTGCACCTGCCAAAGCAAAAACTGTGTTAAAGGCAAAGACTGTTACCGGAACAGACGACTGTATATGAACAGTTCGGTTACTTATTCCAGTAACGAGGTTGTATGATGCTTCTCTCTGCGCCAATGTAAGCGTATGAGTAAGTACGCTTCCGGCAGCAATCGAGAAGGGAACGGTTTCACCGGTATTCGTAAAACGGATAGTACCGGTAACTGCTTCGTCTGCTACTATTCGAATTTGCAAAGCTACCTGACTTGCAGAAGAATTATTATTGTTTGCAAAAGACAGCCAAAAATCCGTGCCTCTCATATCTACTTGCGCATGGAGAGAAAAAGAACTGTCTAATAAAAGCAGGGTGATAACAAAGATAATAATTTTATGTTTCATTATACAAGGACTTTATTTTTTTCTTAAATGTATAGTCCACTGTTCTTCAATATTTATCAAACCTTCATTAGGCGAATTGTACGCATAGTTGTGCGTAGCAGTCAAAGTAAGTTCATTCTCGTTTACACTATACAAACGATACAGTAAAATAGCGCCGAGAGCCCTTATTGTCAACAAATTATCTTCAAGAGTATAATCGGTAACCGCTTCCATTCCATCGGAAAAATGCAGAACAATCTCTTCTGCACCTATTTCCCACATCTGCGCAAAAGGAATAAAACTCCGGACTTCGGTAACACTGTTATACACAGTGGTTTCAGTGTTTCCATCGACATTTCTTTCGATGGTTATTTGGGTTGCTTCCCATTTACCTTGCGGCATGGATGTTTGTGCATTCAATGATAAAGATACACAAAAAAGCGTTGCAAAAAACAACTGTCTAAATAAATTTTGCTTTTTCATTTTTTATTTTTTTGTTTAATTTAATTGTTTGGTTATTATTCTTGTTCTATAAATCTTTTGTTTATATGCGGATTAACCTTAATAAAAATAGTAGCAGCAATGACCAATGTGCCTTCAATTTGCCTAACAGTAATTAGGTTGAAGTGTAACTTTTAGAGTACAAAGGTACAAATTTTATCAACAAAATCATCTTAATTCATTTGTTTTCATAGTTTTTACATTTAACCGGATTCCGAAATACAATACTCGCTTGGCGGATTACCAGTTATTACAGATTATCAAATCTGCTCTTTCTTACATGCGGATTAACCTTAATGAAAGGAATAGCAATGGTCAATGTACCTTCCACACGCCTAGTAGTAATGTCATCGTTCATCAACACCTCCATTACAATCAAGTAGCTACCATTAGGTAAGTTTCTACTCCAAGTAAGCTGGTCGCGCAGGGAAACATCTTCTATACCGTCAATAAACCATTTGATATGACCGGGACTGGTACTGACATCGCCTTGTACGGTAGCACTGAAATTTATTTCGTTCACAGCAAAAGGGTTAGTCGCTAAATCTTGATTATGAACACCATTGGCAAAAAAAGAAGCATTTAAAGTACGCATGGAAGAGGCAGCCATATAATAATAAGACTCCGAACTGGCGGCTAAACCATAACCCATTATAAAAAGTCCTGCAAAATTAGTAAAAGTATACGAAGCAATAGGGTTCAGAAGTTCCATGTTGTAAAACGACATTCCGGAAGCAGCATTATTGTTCCAAATACCGCCGCTCAAAGGCTCTTCTGCTCCGCCACCTATTCTCATCGTAGTATTATCCTTTGTAGCAGTGGGAGTAACTATAATAGCGAAGTGTCTGTTCAGCTGCGTGCTACCCTGCGGAACAAACGGAGCGATAAGTCCTTGATTTACTGTCTGCTCAATAGGAGGAATCCACGCTATGGCAGGGTCGCCTTGCCCAAAAGAGTTATCTATACCCGAAAATGCATTGTTCAACATAAAGGCACACACCGCTATCGGGTAATTTGATTGAATGAAAGCTCCGTTTGTTGCGCGTGTAATTTGTAATTCAACCCATTGTCCGGCATTCAGATTATTTAGTGTCGTTTGTCCACCTGTGGTAGTTATTAAAGTTCCGCCAACTTGAGTGATGTCTGTACCATCTTGAGAAGCCAAGATACGAACTCTTTCTATACCACGCAGAGTAACCGGCACCATAAAATCTCTTCCCCAAGTATTAACCGGAGCTAATTGCTGAAAAAGATGGTCGTAACTACTGCCTGATAAAGATGTTGTTTGTGTTGTAAAAAAAGCAATCGGTCTGTTGGAAGTAATGCGAGTACCGGTTAAATCAATATCACTATAGTAGTGATATACTTCGCCTGCATTAAGCGTTATATTCGTTCCTCTATGAGCTATTTGGGTGTTGTCTTCCGTAGCTATTATTATATATCCGGCACGCCTTGCTGTAGATGTCTGTATATGTTGAATTTGATAATACTCCGTTCCTAACGTTTGCACCGGCAGTAGATTTGTGGCATCAGTAAAATGAAAGATTTGGTTTAAAGCAAACACCGTTACCGGATGATTAGTTTGAATGCGAGCGGTTTTACTGCTTGTACCGGCATTCATGCCATAAACCGCATCTCTTTGATTGGCATTAAGAACATGAGTAAATACTCCGCCGGCAGGAATAGAAAAAGGAACAGCTACACTCAACTCGGTAAAATAAATAGTTCCCGTAGTTGCTTGGTCTGCCACCACTCGTATTTGAAGGTCTACCGCTGTGGAAGCTGCATTATTTCCATTGTTACCGAAAGACACCCAAAAATCCGTGCCTCTCGTATCTACTTGTGCGTAAAGCGAAAAATTGTACAGCAAAAATAAAGCAGTGGTAAAAGTAATAATTTTATGTTTCATTATTTAGTTGTTAGCTTGTTATTCGTATATCTAATGTTCTATAGGTCTTTTCTTTATATGCGGATTAACCCTAATAAAAGGAATGGCAATAGTCAATATGCCTTCCACACGCCTAGTGGTAATGTTATCATCCATCAATACTTCCAGCACAATCAAATAAGTACCATTAGGGAAATTTCTGCTCCAAGTAAGCTGGTCGCGAAGTGAAACATCTTCCACGCCGTCAATAAACCATCTGATATGATTAGGACTTGTGCTTATGTCACCTTGTACCTCTGCACGAAAATTTATATCATTAACATTAAAAGGGCTAGCCTCCAAATCTTGATTATGGACATCATTGGCAAAAAAAGAAGCGTCCAAAGTACGCATAGAGGAGGCAGCCATGTAATAATAAGATTCTGTACCAGTGGCTAGACCATAACCCATTATAAAAAGCCCTGCAAAGTTAGTAAAGGTATATGAAGCGGTAGCATCGGTAAGTTCCACATTGTAAAACGACATCCCGGAAGCTGCATTGTCATTCCATACACCACCGCTCAAAGGCTGCGCTTCTCCGGTGCCTATTCTCATAGTAGTATTATTCTTCGTAGCAGTAGGAGTAACTATAATAGCAAAGTGTCTGTGTAATCTCGTGTTGCCCTGCGGAATAAACGGAGCGATAAGTCCTTGTCTCGATGTCTGTTCAATAGGAGGAATCCATGCTATGGCAGGGTCGCCTTGTCCATAAGCATTTGTTACAAGCGGATGACCGTTACCCAACATAAACGCACATACTGCTATCGGATTGTTCGATTGAATAAAAACTCCGTTGTTTGCAAGTGTAATTTCTAACTCTACCCATTGTCCGGCATTCAGATTGGTTAATGTTGTTTGTCCACCGGGTACAGTTATTAAAGTTCCACCGGTCTGGGTAATGTTTGTACCATCTTGGGAAGCCAGTATACGAACTCTTTCTGCACCACGCAGAGTAACCGGCACTATAAAATCTCTTCCCCACGTATTAACCGGAGCAAATTGTTGAAAAAGATAATCTACATTACTGGGTGATATGCTCGTCACTTGTGTGCTGAAAAAGGCAATCGGCTTGTCGGAAATAATACGAGTACCCGTTAAATCAGGTGCAGCATAATGGTGGAATACTTGACCTGCATTGAGCGTTATAGTTGATGCCCCATGGGTTACCTGTGTGTTGTTTTCCGTGGCTATTATTATATATCCGCCGCGATTCGATGTTGTCGTACCATGCTGAATTTGAAAATACTCAACTCCCCATGTTTGCACCGGCAGTAGATTGGTAGCATCAGTGAAAAGATTGAGTTGATTCAAAGCATACACCGTTACCGGATGATTGGTTTGAATACGAGCGGTTTTACTGCTTATACCGGTAATATTACCATAGACTGCTGCCCTTTGAGTGACATCAAGAACATGATTAAATAGTCCTCCGGCAGGAATCGAAAAAGGTACGGAAGTACCCAATTCGGTAAAATAAATAGTTCCCGTAGTTGCTTGTTCCGCTACCACTCGTATTTGAAGGTCTACCGATGTGTGAGCTGCATTATTTCCATTAACACCGAAAGACACCCAAAAATCCGTGCCTCTTGTATCTACTTGTGCGTAAAGCGAAAAATTGCACAGCAAAAATAAAGCTGTGGTAAAAATAATGATTTTATGTTTCATAATTTAATTATTTAGTTGTTAGTTTGTTATTCTTCTATAAGTCTTTTCTTTACATGCGGATTGACCTTAATGAAAGGAATGGCAATAGTCAATGTACCTTCCACTTGTCTGACAGTAATGTTATCATCCATCAATACTTCCAGCACAATCAAATAAGTACCGTTGGGTAGATTTCTGTTCCAAGTAAGCTGGTCGCGAAGTGAAACATCTTCTACACCATCAATAAACCATCTGATATGATTAGGACTTGTGCTTATGTCACCTTGTACTTCAGCACGGAAATTTATCCCGCTAACACCAAAAGGATTGGTTTCCAAATCTTGATTATGAATATTATTGGCATAAAAGGCAACGTCCAAAATACGCATGGCAGAGGCAGCCAAATAATGGTAAGATTCCGAGCCGGTGGCTAAACCATAACCCATTATAAAAAGCCCTGCCAAATTGGTAAAAATATATGAAGCAGTGGGGTTCGTAAGCTCTACATTATAAAACGACATTCCGGAAGCCGCATTGTGGTTCCATACACCGCCGCTCAAAGGCTGTGCTTCTCCGGTGCCTATTCTCATAGTAGTATTGTCCTTCGTAGCGGTAGGAGTAACTATTGTTGCATAATGTCTGTTTATTACCGTAGTACCCTGTGGTACAAATGGAGCAATAAGCCCTTGCCTCGCTGTTTGTTCAATAGGAGGAATCCATGCCATAGCAGGGTCACCTTGTCCAAAATCGTTAGTTATGCCCGGATGTACGTTAGACACCATAAATACACATACTGCTATCGGATGATTTGATTGAATAAAAGCACCGTTGTTTGCAAGTGTAATTTCTAACTCTACCCATTGTCCGACATTTAGATTGCTTAGCGTTGTTTGTCCACCTGTGGTAGTTATTAAAGTTCCGCCGGTCTGTGTAATATTTGTGCCATTTTGGGAAGCCACAATGCGAACCCTTTCTACACCACGCAGAGTAACCGGCACTATAAAGTCTCTTCCCCATGTATTAACCGGAGCTAATTGCTGAAAAAGGTGGTCGGCTCCGGGAGTATGAATCATCGTCGTCTGCACACTAAAAAAAGCTATCGGCTTATCGGAAATGATATGAGTGCCGGTTAAATCAGGCATAGTGCGAAAGTAATGTACTTGACCCGCATTAAGTGTTATACTCGTTCCTCCATGAACTATTTGGGTATTGTCTTCTATGGCTATCATTAAATATCCTCCCGACCATGTAACTGAATTTGATACATGTTGAACTTGAAAATACTCCGTTCCCAAAGTTTGCACCGGCAGTACATTGGTAGCATCAGTGAAAAGGCTGAGTTGGTTCAAGGCAAACACCGTTACCGGATTATTGGTTTGAATGCGGGCGGTTTTACTACTTGTACCGGCATCTCGGCTATATACCGCTGTCTTTTGATCATTATTAAGAACATGCGTAAATACTCCACCGGCAGGAATTGAAAAAGGTATCGAAGTACCCAATTCGGTAAAATGAATAGTTCCCGTAGTTGCTTGGTCTGCTACCACTCGTATTTGAAGGTCTACCGATGTAGGAGCTGCATTATTTCCATTGTTACCAAAAGCCAGCCAAAAATCCGTGCCTCTTGTATCTACTTGTGCGCTTAACAATAAAGGAGTGCAAAGAGCTATCATAAATAATAGCTTTTTAAGCAAGTTTTTTATTTTCATATTTTTGTTTAGTTTAATTTTTAATGCTCACATAATCAACCGTTTTCGAGTTATCTAGGCAATTTCCTTATATGCGGATTAACTATAATAGAAGGAATAGCAATTATCAACGTACCTTCCACTCGTCTGACCGTATTATTATTGTCGTTCGCCACTGCCTCCATCGCAATTAAATAAGTACCGTTAGGGAAATTTCTACTCCAAGTAAGCTGGTCGCGAAGTGAAACATCTTCTACACCATCGATAAACCAACGGATATGATTAGGATTAGGGCTTAAATCACCTTGTATGTAAGCGCGAAAATTCATTCCGCTCGTAGGAAAAGGATGAGCTATCAAGTCTTGATTGTGAACGTCATTGGCAAAGAATGCAACATCTAACGTACGCATTCCCGAGCCAGCTACATAATAATACGATATAGATTGACCAAACCCATAAGCATAAGCAATAAGCCCTGCCCGATTGGCAAAAAAGTACGATAAATTGGCATCATTAGTAAGCGGCATATGATAAAATGACATTCCCGAAGCAACATTTTCATACCACGTACCGCCGCTCAACGACTCTTCCTCTCCTGTTCCTCTTCTTACAGTAGTATTGTCTCTGGTAGCAGTAGGAGTTACTATCATAGCAAAATGCGTATTAAGGGTACCGGCTACAAAAGGAGCCATAAGTGCCGAATTTACTGTCTGCTCAATTGGAGGTATCCAAACAAAAGCTTCATCACCCTGCCTAGTCGCTTCGGGAAAATTCGCTCCTACCATATAAGAGCCTACTTGCACCGGATTATTAGCTTGTATGTAAGCTCCTCTATTAGCAAGTGTTATTTGCAGCTCAACCCATTCGCCTGCATTAAGATTGAGGCTTCCTTGTCTTATAGTTCCTCCTGTTTGAGTAATCACGGTATTGTCTTCCGATGCCACTATACGAACAAGTTCAAGCTCTCTGGTGGTAACCGGAACAAAAAAGTTCCTACCCCATGTATTGACAGGTGTAAGCTGTTGGAAAATATTATCACCTCCTCCATTATTATTAGCGAAAGAATGTGCGGTAAAATAAGCAATGGGGTTATTTGAGGTAATGTGGAATCCGCTCATATCAACCCCAACCCGAGTTTCACGTCCGAAAAACATTTGTCCTGCTGAGAGAGAAGAGGCTATTCGTACTCCATTTTCGTAAATATTCGTACCATCTTCAATGGCAATAGCCATATATTGGTCCCACCTACCCGTCGCAGTTGGCCAGCCCAAATGAAAGTGATTGTTGCCCAAAACAGGTGTCGGCAATACATTCGTTGCATCTGCCAAAGCAAAAACCGCATTTAGAGCAAAGACCGTTACAGGAATGGATGATTGTATGCGGACTGTTCTATTGCTTATTCCAGGTGTAACGTTATATGCTGCGTTTCTCTGTGCTTCTGTAAGCGTATGGGTAAATACGCTCCCGGCAGCAATCGAAAAAGGAACAATCTCGCCTGTATTCGTAAATCGAATAGTACCTGTAGTAGCCTCATCTGCTACTATTCGAATTTGCAGAATCAGCGGCAAACTTCCTGCTTCACTATAGAGAGCATGGGCATTTTGTCCAAATGACACCCAAAAATCTCTTCCTTTGGTATCTACTTGTGCATGAAGAGAAAAATTGCATAGAAAAAACATTGCAAATAGCAGTTTTTTGAATAAATTTTTTGTTTTCATATATCTGTTTTGTTAAGTCGTATATTTAATCTTCTATAATTCTTTTCTTTACATGCGGATTGACCCTAATAGTAGGAATGGCAACAATTAGTGTACCTTCAATTTCTCTGGTAGTAAAGTTATCGTCCAACAATATTCGCATTACAATCTCGTAAGTACCATTAGGCAAGTTTGTACTCCAAGTTAACTGGTCGATAGCAGAAACTTGTTCTACACCGTTGACAAACCATCTGATATGACCGGGTTGCGTACTTATATCGCCTTGCATCTCTGCACGGAAATTTATTTGGCTCGTATTGGAAGGAGTAACCACTAAATCTTGATTATGAATATCGTTAGCATAGAAAGCTGCATCTAATGTGCGAAATGCTGAGGCAGATAAAAAATAATAACTCTCATCATTTCCTACACCATAACCCAACACAAAAAGTCCTGCCATATTAGAAAAAGTGTACGACTGCGTGGCAACAACAAGTCGCATAACATAGTACGACCAACCGGAAGAATGGTCATGCCATGTACCGCCGCTCAGAGGTTGCTCCGTTCCTGTACCTATTCTTATGGTGGTATTGTTTTTAGTAGCTGTAGGAGTAACCACTAACGCATAGTGTCTTACTAACTGTGTGTTTCCGAGGGGAATAAACGGCGCCAACAGTGCCGTTCTCACCGTTTGTTCAAGAGCAGGCAACCAAGCTTGCGAAGGGTCACCTTCTCGCGGCATAGTGTAAGTACTACCTGTAAGATAAACACAAACGCCTATCGGGTTATTGGCAGAAATAAAAGCTCCATTATTGTTTGATGTGATTTCTAATTCCACCCATTCGCCGGCATTTAGATTGCTCAAACGATTTTGACTGCCCGTAGGAACAGTTACAGGTAATATTCCGCCTACTTGCGTAATATCAGTGCCATCTTGTGAGGCTATGATGCGTACTCTGTCCGCTCCTCTATGACTGACAGGTGCAAAAAAATTTGTACCCCAAGTATTTACCGGAGCTAATTGTTGAAATAAGTTGTCGGAGGCTGATACTCCGTTCGGTATATTAACGCCTTCGTTCATAGCAAAGAATGCTATCGGCTTATTGGAAGTAATATGAGTGCCGGTCATATCAATAAAAGCATCGGCACGATGAAAATAAACTTGTCCTGCATTGAGAGTAGCCATCAATGTGCCGTTATGATATACGCGCGTAGCATCTTCGATGGCTATAACAGCATAAGCATCTCTGCTTGTGCTGACGTTTGACATATATGACATATGAAAGTACTCAGTACCCAAAATGGGTGTAGGAAGGAGATTAGTAGCATCAGCAGACCAAGAATGTTGATTAAGCGCATAAACTGCAACCGATGCCGTACTTGTGATACGAATACTGCGATTAGTTATGGTTGATGATGCATTATCATGATATACCGCCTGTCTTTGAGCAAGAGTGAGGTTATGCGTATATATCTGACCAGCACCAACCGAAAAAGGCAATGAAGTACCTAATGCTGTAAAATAAATAGTTCCCGTAGCGGCATGCTCTCCTCCTACTATCCGTATTTGCAGATTAACAGCATCAACACTTGCAGCCCTCCAATTCCTGCCAAAAGTCAACCAAAACTCAGCTCCTCTGCTATCAAACTGTGCATACAATGGAAAAAAGCCGTACAATAAAAATAAAGCTGTAATAAAAACAGTAATTTTATTTTTCATAATCAAAATTTTATTCGGATTATTTTCTCAAAACTATTGTCCGGTTTTCAATAATCTGTTCCGCGCGCCCGGTTGGCAGATTATTTATATAGTTGTAAGTAGTGTTCAAAATCAAAGTATTTCCGCTCAGACTGTATTGGAAAGGCTGCATAAAACCATCGCTTGCTTGTATTTTCAGCAAATTGTCATCAACAAGATATTCAACGGTTTCCTCCCAACCATCATATCGCACTCTAGCACTTTGTTCATTTATTATTTCCAACTCATTGAAAGAAGGAATAAAACTTTGTACTTCAGCAGGTGTGTTGTACACAGAAGTTTGAATGATACCATCAATGTTTTTTTCGATGGTTATTTGGGTTACCGTCCATATGCCCTGCGGTATGGATGCTTGTGCTGTTATACTTGCTGCTAACAGCATGAGACAGATTGAAAAAAATAGCTTTGTTTTCATATTTACTTAGTTTAATTGTTTGTTGTTCGTATATCTAATCTTCTATAACTCTCTTATTTATATGCGGATTGACTTTAATAGTAGCAGTGGCAATAATCAGCGTTCCTTCCACACGTCTGACAGTAATGTTATCATCCATCAACACTTCCAACACAATCAAATAAGTACCATTAGGTAGATTTCTGCTCCAAGTAAGTTGGTCGCGAGCGGAAGTTTCTTCTACACCATCAATAAGCCATCTGATATGACCGGCATTGCTACTCATATCACCTTGTATCTCGGCACGGAAATTTATCTGATTAGTACGCATAACATTGGCAGCCAATTCTTGATTATGAATATCATTGGCAAAAAATGCAACATCAAGCGTACGAAATGCCGAGCCGGCTACATAATAATATGATTCATAGTCTCCTAGTCCGTATCCCATCACGAGTAATCCTTCCGGATTGGCAAAAGTGTAAGTAACAGTAGCATCATTCGGAAGTTGAAGAATGTAGAAAGAGTAACCTGCCGTAGGATGGTCGTGCCAAACGCCACCGCTTATCGGCGCAGGTGCACCTCCACCGACGGACATAAGAGTTTGGTCTTTTGCACTTGTTTGCACAACAACCAGCGCAAAGTGACTGTGTAGTGCTGTACCTCCCATAGGAATAAAAGGTGCTATGGCTGCCGAAGGCACCATCTGCTCTATTGCCGGAATCCAAGCAGTTGATGGGTCACCATCTCCGATAAGATTACCCGGGTAGCTCAAACCTACCATATAAGAGCAAACACCTACCGGATTGTTGGTTTGAATAAAAGCACCTCCATTGGCAAGACTTACTTCCAATTCCACCCATTGTCCGGCATTCAAATTAGTCAAACGATTTTGACTGCCGGCAGCATCCCAAACTATAACTCCGTCTGTTTCAATGTCAGTTCCATCTTGCGAAGCAACAATTCGAACTCTTTCAACACCAACATGTGTTACCGGAATAAAAAAATTCCTTCCCCAAGTATTAACAGGCGGAAGTTGTTGAAACTGAACATCCGCAGCCCAATGTCCCACAGGCACATTAATTCCATAATTCATCGTAAAAAAAGCCACCGGTTTATCGGAAGTAACGCGAATACCAGTCATATCGGTATAACAAAATCGAATATAAACCTGCCCCGTATTAAGTGTGGCAACAAATATACCATCGTGATATATTCGCGTATTATCTTCTACAGCTATAACCGAATAAATATCGGGATAGCCCGCCCATTCAAGAGGTGTATATGAAATTTGAAAGTGGTCTGTGCCAAGTACAGGCACAGGCAAAAGATTGGTGGCATCAGTAGTCCAAAAACCCTGATTGAGCGCATACACCATAACCGGTGCAGAGCTGGTAATACGAACACTGCGATTGGTTACCTCGCCTCCTATTATTCCTCCTCCCCACGGTTCCCATTCGTGATATGCAGCTTCCATTTCTTCCCAAGTAAGGTCGTGCGTAAATACCCCGTTGGCAGTAACAGAAAAAGGAACAGAAGTACCCAATTCTGTAAAATGGATATTACCGGTAGCCGCCTGACCTGCACCTGCAATGCGTATTTGCAGATTAACAGACCACATAGATTGTTCCAAATTAGGTCCAAAAGTCAGCCAAAAATCCGTGCCTCTTGTATCTATTGCACTCAACGATAAGGGAATACTAACAATTATCGCCAAAAGCAATTTCCTGAATAAACTTTGTTTTTTCATCTTTTTTGCCTATTTCAATTCTTCGTTTCTATATAACGTCCTAAACGCAACACATTTCTTGTGTGTTGCGTTCAAGTTCTACATTTTACCTGTTAAAACAATACGATAGCGTTGAAACTACTATCGGCGAACCATCATC
>Ga0123355_10000729_pt1 | contig 44736 bp, 45 predicted proteins | sample TergutEmb28metaG_3_FD_89872 | JGI IMG/M metagenome (GOLD analysis project Ga0123355, IMG submission 89872) | Embiratermes neotenicus P1 segment gut microbial communities from Petit-Saut dam, French Guiana - Emb289 P1 | ecosystem: Host-associated > Arthropoda: Insects > Digestive system > Gut ...
AATTTCGACAAAACCTGCCGGAGTATTTAGAAGTTGTCCGGAGGTGTGGATATACCTTAAAAATTTGATGGTATTTGGATTTGTCGGAATACCGTTGGTCACCAAATACAATTCGCGAGCCGGCGGAGAAGGCATTAGTCCGGCACTAAGTGCTGCAACAATTTGATCTCTTGTACCATAAAAATTTTCGGCATCGCAGATCATGCCGTTTCCGTCCAAATCAATCGGCACTACAGCAATGTTTTGATTAGGCAATCCGGTTACAAAATCATAAACAAAAGCAAGGTTTGCAAAAGCAATTCCGTTTGGATCTCTTTGTACGGCAGCCACAATTCCCGGATCGCCGAAGATATTGATACCGCCCAAATCCTCTTGCGCCATGCCAAACCACGATGCCCACACTTGTGCAGCTCCGCAGGCATCGGCACGTGTATAAACATTCATTGGCGTTGGGTTGTCTGTACCCAAGAAATCACCCCAAGTCTGTATGGTTTGAGTAATCCAAATTTGCTCGCCGGATTCTCGGGTAATTCCACGAGCGAGAATATCATTCAACAGAGGATTATTGACGTTGATAATGGCAACAACCGCATCTTTTGCAATCGGAAATACAGCTGCACCTCGCTCAATTTCAGGAGCATGTATGGCACGTGAAATCATACCAATATCACTCAAATTTGCCAACACGTCCGTCATGCCTTTGCCGGAGCCTCCTGCAGAAATATCTATGCGAATATCAGGATTTTCGGCATTAAACTCTTCTGCCCACATAACCATAAGCGGATAAAGTGCAAACGCTCCGGAAATGGTTATCGTATCTGCTCGTCGTCCACAACCGCCAAACAAAATCATTATTGCGATAAGCAGAGAAAAAATAGTGTTGTTTCTAAGGTTAATCAAAACAATTGAACTTTTTGGCAAAATTACGAAAAATTTTGTATTAAGCACGGTATGTGTCTTAGGACATTTTATATAACGAGACATGGAATTTTCAATGTTTTGTCGTGTGTTTTTCAAAAAACATTACGGCAAGATTGATTTTTTTTCGTATCTTTGTACGATGAAAATAACCTTAATCGCAGGTCCCTGCTCCGCCGAAAGCGAAGAACAAATTTTGAAAACCGCAGAGTTTTTGGCAACAAAAACATCAGTGAAAACTTTGCGTGCCGGTGTTTGGAAACTTCGCACTCGTCCGGGAGGTTTTGAAGGACACGGCGAAAAGGCTCTGCGTTGGCTACAGTCGGCAAAAGAGAAATTTGGACTTTCTGTTGCTGTTGAAGTAACCACGCCCGAACATGTTGAACTATGTTCGAAATACAATATCGACACGGTTTGGATTGGTGCTCGCACAACAGGAAATCCGTTTTTGGTACAAAAAATTGCGGATTCTTTGGCAGGAAGTGACTTGTCAGTTATGGTTAAAAACCCGTTAAACCCGGATTGGGCGTTGTGGTTGGGTGCAATCGAACGTGTTGAAGAAGCGGGAATAACTAATGTTATCGCTGTTCACAGAGGTTTCGGAACGACTCAACATTCGGAGCTTCGCAATTCGCCGATGTGGGAAATTCCGATTGAAATCAAGCGTCGACGTCCGGATTTGCAAATTTATTGCGATCCAAGCCATATCGCAGGACGAGCAGACCTTGTTTTTCCGGTTGCACAACGAGCCCTCGATATGGCAATGGACGGCTTGATGATAGAAATTCACCCTGACCCGAAACACGCACTAACAGATGCTTTTCAGCAATTAGATTTTTCAGAATTTGAAAAATTGGTATCGCAATTGGTAGAAAAAGATACCCACGGAAAACACAACGAATTGGAGCAAATGCGAGCAATTATTGACGATTTGGACGAAGAACTAATAGCTACACTCGCCAAACGCATGAAAATCGTTGAAAAAATAGGCGAGTATAAACACGAACACAAAGTTTCCACGTTACAAATGGAACGTTGGAAAAAACTGCTCGAAAACCGTCTAAATCTCGGTCGTAAATACAATCTCAATGAAGAATTTTTGACTGCTCTTTTGAATGTGATACATGCGGAATCCTTACGAATACAAGGAGATAAGAGATAGAGGTTAATGATTAACGTCATTGCGAACTGCAAAGCGGTGAGGCAATCCAAAAGGTAATAGATTGCTTCGCCTATGGCTCGTAATGACGGCCAAAAAATTACAACTCGTATCCAAATCTTTTCAAAATTTTCTCGTTGTCGCGCCAGTCTTTCATTACTTTGACGAAAAGTTCGAGATAAACCTGTTTTCCCAAAAATTTTTCCATTTGTTTTCGGGCTTCTTTGCCGACTTTTTTGAGAGCAGAGCCTTTGTTTCCGATAATAATCGCTTTTTGCGATTCGCGCTCAACAAAAATTAACGCACGAATTTTATCAATATCTTTTCCCTCATCATAAGAATCCACAACAATTTCGACGGAATATGGAATTTCTTTTTGATAGTACAACAAAATTTTTTCACGAATAATTTCCGATACAAAAAATCGCAAATTTCTGTCCGAAACTTCGTCTTTCGGATAGTAGGGCGGAGCATCGGGTAAGTGTTCCAAAATCATTGCAACCACAGCATCGATATTGAATTTGTGAAGTGCCGAAACAGGTAGAATTTGTGCTTCAGGAAGTTTTTGTTTCCACTCTTCAATTTTGTTTGCAATTTCTTCTTGATTCGACAAGTCAATTTTGTTCAAAAGCAAAATTATCGGAACCCCGGATTTTTGGATTTTCTCGATAATTTCTTGATTTTTGAAATCCTCGCCCAAATCAGACAATAAAATAAACACATCCGCATCGTGCAACGCACTGCGAACGCCTGCCATCATAGATTCCTGCAGTTTGTAATGCGGGTTTACAAGTCCCGGGGTATCGGAAAACACAATTTGATAATTTTCGTCATTCAAAATCCCGATAATACGATGTCGTGTTGTTTGTGCTTTTGGTGTGATAATAGACAATTGATCACCAACCAAAGCGTTCATAAGCGTTGATTTTCCGGCATTCGGATTGCCGATGATATTTACAAATCCTGATTTATGTTTCATGTTATTCCCTCCAAATTTCGACACGGAAATTTTTAAAATATATTTGTTCGTTTCTGTAATTTCTGTTCATAACATAAACCCTGTGTATGTCCGTTTTTTCAATGAGAAAGTTTGTTGTTAATTTTTGCCATCCCGCACTGTCCGGCTCGGATACATGCTGTTCCGAAAGCCAAAGCCTGGTGTTTATACGAAGGTTGTCGCTGATGACTAAATGACCAAAATCCGAACCTTTTCGCAACACGGAAAGAGAAACAGAATCGCCACGATGAAGTTCCGGCCTTGGCGATATAGTCAAGGCGAACTGAACACCATTGCCGGTAGCGGTTATCGTGTCAACAGCAAAACTTTCGTACAGCGTTCGACGAATGAAAGGTTCTTTCTGAATAATATAATTCGGACTAGAAAAGTGAAAATATGACGAGTTGAAAGCACGATCGGGAATACTTGGAATGGTTTTTGTGTTATCTTCAGGAATGAAAAAAACACTCTGTGAAGGAAGTCCGTGAAGCTTTGCAATCAACGGGGTTTCGAAGGCCAAAAAGGTAGGGTCAATGTATCGTTCGAGTTGTTGTAAATGTTCCGGAAGGGCGAATTTATCTGCGGCTTGTGGAGCGTGTTTAAGTAGCTGAACGACAAAGTCATGTCGTTTTTCAAAGTCTCGAAGCGTTCGAAGTTGTCCGAAAACAGCGAAAATAACGAGAGAGCACAAAATCCAAAATCTAAAACCGGATTGTTTAAGTTGATCTCCAAAAAACAGTACAAAAAACCCTATAAGCCCTGCAACCAAAGGAAAAAACAACAATTCAAAATTTACATCCACAAGACCATTTTGTCCGAAAATAAAAATCAATATCATTGCCAAAACTGTCCAAGTGCCCAATAAAATCAGCGGTTTTTTCAGTTTTCGATAAGTCCAAAACAGTACCAAATAAGTCGCCATCGCAAAAGGAATAACAAATGCGCTAATCGCAACAGGAAAATAACCAAAAAAAGAAAAAGAGTGCGTTCCCATAATCACGTCTTGATAGACGTTCGGTGAAACACGAATAAACATAAATATAAGCAAGCATACCGCAGCCCAAATTCCCATTTCGATAAGCGGACAAAAATCCTTGCGGTATTTTTTCAAAACTGTTCGAAAACCCTCTATTATCAGATAAAATGTTGCTGCTAAAATCAGCGGCGTATGCACCGCAATGAAAAACGTTTGATTAAGTCCGAAAAGCAAAAGCAACAAAACAATACCTGCATTTTTTTGTTTGAAAACATAGTAGACTATCAAAAAAACGGCATACAAAAAAACCGCTGGAGCCACTGAAAAAACAAGGCTAACCACTGACAACGACAAATTGCTTTTTACTGCCAAAACAGTCATTAAATTTTGAAACCAATGTGCCGAAAGCCAGACAGAACTTGAAAAGAAATTAAGATCGTTAATCAAATTGAACAAAATCATTGCCGATTCCCCAAATGTGCTTCGCAAGTCGTGAAACCACGCAGAAAGTCCGATAACCACGAGAAATCCGAGGTGCGATAAAACTTCTATTCGGTTGTCAGCATTTGAAAAATTGAGATTTTTTTTGTAACTTTGCATGTTTCTTTTCTTACAGAAACCACAAAAATACAAAAAAAAATCGACATGGAATTGGTTTTTGCCACAAATAATGCCCACAAGCTTTTCGAAGTAAAAGAAAAACTGCGTTTGTCGAATTCGAATGTTCGGATAATTAGTCTTTCGGAAATTGGCTTCTATGACGCTCTTCCCGAGACGGGTACTACGTTACAGGAGAATGCCCTGCAAAAAGCACAAACTCTTTATGAACGAATTTCGCGAAATTGTTTTGCCGACGACTCCGGTTTGGAAATAGAAGCACTAAACGGCGAACCGGGCGTAAATTCTGCGCATTATGCCGGTGAACACCGCTCGCATGAAGACAACATACACTTGGTTTTGTCGAAAATGGAAGGTATATCCAATCGCAGAGCCTGTTTCAAAACCGTTATTGCTTTGATTTTAGACAGAAAAATTCATTATTTTGAGGGGCGTGTTGATGGCGAAATTACCACAGAAAAACACGGCATCGATGGGTTTGGGTATGATCCCATTTTTCGCCCCGTCGGATTTTCTCAAACCTTTGCAGAGCTTGGTTTAGAAGAAAAAAACAAAATAGGTCATCGTGGACGTGCTGTAGAGAAATTGGTGAGTTTTTTATCAAATTGATGGGATTTTTCAATTAAATTTTGTACCTTTGCAAAAAAATTAAATATGACCCCACAACAGCGAATTACGGAAGTCGGCAAGTTGGTCGGCAACACCCCAATGGTGAAAATTACCTACAAGTACAAAGGCAAAATCAACACTATTTTTGCCAAATTGGAGTATTACAATTTCAGTGGAAGCATCAAAGACCGCATGGCGTTTCACATTTTAAACAAGTCGTATACCGAAGGTCTGATTAAACCCGGCGACCGGATTGTTGAAGCTACCAGCGGAAATACCGGAATTGCTTTTTCGGCGCAAGGTCGTGCTCTGGGACATTCCGTTGTGATTTATATGCCCGATTGGATGAGCAAGGAACGCATGGATATCATAAGTAGTTACGGTGCAGAAATCCGTTTAGTTTCGAAAGAAGAAGGCGGTTTTTTGGGAAGTATTTCTCGTGCGGAAGAAATGGGAAGAATCAAGTCTAACATATTTTTGCCACGTCAATTCGACAATTGCTTGAATTGTGAAGCACACTTCAAAACGACAGGTCCCGAAATTTGGGCACAGCTGAACAGCATTGGCTTAACGCCGGAAATTTTTATCGCCGGCGTCGGAACAGGCGGAACTGTGATGGGTACAGGCGAATATCTAAAAAAGAGAAATCCAAATGCGAAAGCACACCCGCTTGAGCCTTCAAATTCGCCAACCTTATCAACAGGGTATCGTGTTGGAAAACACCGTATTCAAGGTATTTCCGACGAATTTATTCCTTCCATTGTAAAGTTAAACGAATTGGATAAAATCGTTGAAGTGGACGATGGAGATTCGATTATTATGGCTCAAAAATTAGCGACTGTTTTGGGTTTGGGTTTAGGTATTTCGTCCGGAGCGAATTTTTTGGGTGCGGTAAAATTGCAACAAGAAAATCCCGATGCAAATGTGGTTACGATGTTTTCGGATTGCAATAAAAAATATCTTTCTACAGACTATTCCAAAACAGAGCCGGTAAAAGACGACTTTCTGTCCACCGACATCGAATTGATCTCAAAAGAAACGATTTTGGTTTCGCGTGAAGATGTAGCGAAACAGGTGATATAAAAACGTAACTCGCTGATTTACAAAAAAAAAAAAACGATTTTTTGCGAAAAAATTTGCAAAAGTCGTTTTTTTTTCGTAACTTTGTGCTGGACTAAAAAGCGACAAACACAATTACGATGAAAAAAATCACAACAACAATTTTTGCAATTGCCTTATCCTTAGGCGTTTTTGCACAAGAAAACAACGGAGCATTTAGTTTTGGTGCCCGTGTAGGAATGGGTATCGGACTTAGCGAACCAAGAGAATTTAGGCACTTTGCAGGCCAAATGCCTTTTAATCCGCCGGCAGGAGCAATTTCAAACATTACGCATAATTCGGAAGTGAATTTCAATATCGCATTGTATGGAAATTTTGCTTTCGGAAATCACTTTTCTTTGCAACCGGAACTAAATTTTATGATTTATCAAGGGTATGATATGAGAATGAATTTTTATGCTTTTGGGACTGGAACCCCACCTCCTGTCAATGCCGACTTAACTTATAATAGTTTAGACATTCCGCTATTGGCAAAAATTAATTTTTTAGGTTCGAGGAATGCTTCGTTTGGACTTTTGGTTGGACCTCACATGTCAATTCCTTTGGGAAGAGCCGAATTTTGGAGGGAAATCGATGGTCGGGAATTTGAAGACAAATTCGATATCGACAATAGTGTTGTTTTCGGACTTACGGCAGGCTTGTTTTGCAGAATACCGGTAGGACCGGGACGAATTGTTGCAGATTTTAGATTTGTTCACGATTTTGAAGGTATTAAAGCATTTGGCATAAGAGACCGATATGAGGTATTACGCCGAAATGCACTCGTCTTGTCGTTGGGCTACGAAATATCGTTCTAAAATCACAACACCAAAAAACAAAAACCATGAAAACATTGAAAACAAACTCATCAGTTACAATTTTTTGCATACTTTTGATGTCCTTTGCTTTGAGTGCATGTGCTCAAAGAGGCTCTGGCGGCGGTTTCGGAGCAGCAGGTTTAATGAGCGTGTCGGAGGTATTAAACCTTCGTCGCGATGATGTGCCGGTAACTTTACAAGGCAGAATAATCTATCACATTAGAAGTGATTACTACAGATTTTCCGACGAAACAGGTCAAATTCGCATCGAAATTCCTCCGAGAGTTTGGGGAAATTTACGCGTAACAGCAGACGATTTTATAGAAATTTCCGGTATTGTAGATAGAAATTTCCTAATACGGAACTACGTAGAAGTAAGGAGTATTCGTATTTTAACAAGCGGAAACCAAGAAGGCAGTCAAGCTACACAACAACAGGGAAGAAGTGGTGATTGGAGTCATGTTGTGCCACGTGCTCCTAAACATCCCGGAGGACCAACAAATCCACCAATCTCTGCACAAAGAGCGGTTGAATTAGCCCATGCACATATTTTATCTCTCGGCATAACCGACTATCGCTTTGAGTATATCTATATGGACAGAGAGAGAGGTCAGTGGGTATGGAGCGTGGAGTTCGAGAGTCGTAGCCGTGGGGATTTGGAGTTTTATGTTGATGTAAATACCGGTGCATTCTTAAAATCGCCGAGATAAAAAATAAAAATGATGAAAAAATTACTCATCGTGCCGATATTGGCACTCATTATGAACACGGCTTTCGCACAGGCGAATCCCGAAAAAACCGGCTCACTTTTATGGAGAATTTCCGGAAACAATTTGACACAACCGTCATACATTTTCGGAACACATCATCTTTTTCCGTTGAGTTTTTTAGAAACTGTTTCGGGACTTAATGCAGCTCTCGAAAATACACAGCAAGTTGTTGGTGAATTAATTATGTCGGATATGATGGCCATGACAATGCAGATGCAAAGCCTGGGTATGATGCCTCGAGACACAACTTGGCAAATGTTGCTTTCGCCGGAAGATTTCCGATTTGTTGACGAGCAACTGACCGAAATGTTTGGAATGGGTTTGCAAATGCTTGGAGCAATGAGACCGTTTATGTTAAGCATGATGTTTACCGTCACGCTTTATCAACAATTGTTTCCGGAAACCGATCCAAATCAGTCTATGGACGGCTGGTTCCAGCAACAGGCTGTCACTAGAGGACTTCCTGTTATCGGATTAGAAACCGTGCAAGATCAAATGAACGCTATTGGTGTGGGCCCACTCGTACAGCAAGCCGAAGATTTTGTTTGTAATTTGAGAAATGTTGAATATGCCATAAACCAAGTGCACATTCTCAATCGTTTGTACGAAAATGCCGATTTAATTGGACTTAAAGGGTTGCTTGATGCGGACAGTCCTTGTGCGTTCAGTGCAGAGCAAGAATATGCACTTAACAATGCACGAAACACGCGCTGGTTGGAAAAACTTCCCGGAATCATGGCTCAAATGCCGAGTTTTGTCGCTGTTGGGGCGTTGCATTTGGTTGGCGAGCAGGGGATTTTGTACGGATTGGCTCGATTGGGCTACACGGTTGAGGCTGTGAAATAAATTGTTCATGTAGGGGCGAGGCATGCCTCGCCCCTACACGTTTTCGATTTTTTTTCGTATCTTTGCATCCATGAAAAAATTTGATGAACTCTTGGACATAATGTCCAAACTCCGTGCCGGATGCCCTTGGGATAAAAAGCAAACGTTCGAAACCTTACGGTATCTGACCATTGAGGAAACTTACGAACTTTCCGATGCGGTTATCAACAATGATCTCGACGAAATCAAAAAGGAACTCGGCGATTTGTTGCTTCACATAGTTTTTTACTCAAAAATTGCCGAAGAAAAAAATGCATTCACGATTGATGATGTGATTGAAGGAATTAGTCAAAAATTAATTTCTCGACACCCGCATATTTTTTCGGATGCCAAAGCCGAAAATGCCGATCAAGCACAAGCCAACTGGGAAGCGATCAAGCTCAAAGAAAAAGGCAGAAAATCTGTCTTGGAGGGCGTTCCAAACAGTTTACCGGCAATGGTCAAAGCGTACAGAATTCAAGAAAAAGCAAGAGGTGTTGGTTTTGATTGGGATAATGCACATCAAGTTTTGGAAAAAGTTATTGAAGAGTTTCGTGAAATGCGAAATGAAGTTAAAGCCAACGGCTCGCACGAACGAATTGAAGCGGAATTTGGCGATTTATTTTTTGCATTAATCAATTATGCCCGTTTTATTGATGTAAATCCTGACGATGCCCTCGAACGCACCAATCAACGCTTCATCAAGCGTTTCAACTACTTGGAACAACAAACCCTTCAAAAAAGAAAATCCCTGCACGACATGACACTTGATGAAATGAATGTATATTGGGAACAAGCAAAAGCTAATGAAAAACTTTAAGATATGATAGTAAAAATCTTTCCTTTCAACCCAATCGAAACAAACTGTTTCGTGTGCTATGATGACACAAAAGAATGCGTAATCATCGACCCGTCGTGTTCCGGTGAAAACGAATACAACCAACTGTTCGATTTCATCAAAAAAGAAAATTTAATCGCCAAACACGTTATCATCACACATCCACACGTTGATCACATCGCAGGATCGGCAAGAGTTTGCGAAGAGTACAATTTGCCATTAACCATGCACAAAGCGGGATTGTCTCAATTCGGAATGGCGATGCAGCACGCGGAATATTTGGGTTTGAAATTAGACCGTTTGCCGGAAAATCACGTTTATGTGGAAGACGGCGACATCATCAAATTTGGAAACTCTGAGCTCAAAGTGCTTTATACACCGGGACATTCCGATGGCAGTATTTGTTTGGTTGATTTCGCCGAAAAAACTGTATTTACAGGTGATGTGCTGTTTAACGGGAGTATCGGACGCACCGATTTAATGACCGGAAATTTTGACGTGTTGAAAAAAAATATCTACGAAAAACTGTTTGTTTTGGGTGATGACTTCATCGTGAGACCGGGTCATGGCGGTCGCACGGAAATAGGATTCGAGCGATACAATAATCCGTTTTTATAGGTTTTTTTCGTCATTGCGAGCCGTAGGCGAAGCAATCTAATGCCTGTTATAGATTGCTTCGGTCGTTCCTCCCTCGCAATGACGTATGCAATGCGCCCTACGTTTTTCGTTGTAATAAACCTTTTATTGCATGCAGTTTCATTAACGCCTCAACAGGCGTAAGCGTGTCGATGTCGGTTTTTAGAATGTCGTTTTTGATTTCCTCTAAAAGAGGGTCATCCAATTGAATGAACGACAATTGGTAATCGGCTTGTGGCGATAAAGAAGCGTGCCCTTCGACTCCGCTCAGGGTACGCTTCTTTTCGACAGACGTCTCGGTTGCTGAGCTTGTCGAAGCATGCGATTTTTCCAACCATTTTAAAATCTCTTCTGCTCGGGTTAAAACACGTTGGGGCATACCTGCCATGCGTGCCACATGAATTCCGAAACTGTGTCCGGTTCCGCCGGGAAGTAATTTTCGTAAAAAAATCACACGATTGTCAACATCCTTTACGGAAACATGAAAGTTTTTGACACGTGGAAACTGCTCCGCCATTTCGTTCAGTTCATGATAATGCGTTGCAAACAACACTTTTGCCTTGGCTTTTGGCTGTTCGTGCAGATATTCGGTAATTGCCCAAGCAATCGAAATGCCATCGTAAGTTGAGGTTCCACGCCCGATTTCGTCCAATAAAATCAAACTGCGACTGGAAATATTGTTCAAAATACTCGCTGTTTCGTTCATTTCAACCATAAACGTGGATTCGCCTGATGAGATGTTGTCGCTTGCCCCAACCCTTGTAAATACTCGGTCGACCAAGCCGATTTCCGCAGATTTAGCAGGCACGAAACAGCCCATTTGTGCCATCAAAGCAATCAGCGCAGTTTGACGCAAAAGTGCCGATTTTCCGGACATATTCGGCCCGGTAACCATAATAATTTGTTGCGAAACATCATCTAAAAACACATCATTCGAAATATACTCCTCTCCAATAGGGAGCTGGGTTTCGATAACCGGATGCCGTCCGGCTTTAATTCGTAGTTCGTAACCGTCGTTCAACTTTGGACGAGTATATTTATTTGTTTTCGAAACATGAGCAAAAGACAACAAACAATCCAATTGAGCCAACAATTGTGCATTATATTGAATCGGCTCAATATGTTCGCTTACGGCAAGCACCAGTTCGTTGAATAATTTGGTTTCCAGCTCTAAAATACGTTCTTCAGCGGTTAAAATTTTCTGCTCATAGATTTTTAACTCCTCTGTGATGTACCGCTCACCGGACGTGAGGGTTTGTTTGCGTGTCCACGAACTCGGGACTTTGTGCTGATGCGATTTACTGACTTCCAAATAATAACCAAACACATTGTTAAATGCGACTTTCAAGTTTGGTATTCCTGTATTTTCAGCCTCTCGTTGTTGAAGTTTTAATAAATAATCCTTTCCGGAATAGGCAATTTCGCGAAGTTCGTCCAATTCGGGGTGAATATTTTTATTGATAACTTGACCTTTATTTATTGCTGCCGGAGCATCCTCAAAAAGCGTTTGCTTGATTTTTTCACGAATGGTTTTACACAAATTCAAACGTTCAATAAACGAGTTTAACGCAGTAGCTTTCTGCGTTTCGCACAAATTTTTCAGTTCCTCGATTTCATAAAGTGATCGCTGGATTTGAGCCATTTCTCTTGGCGAAATCCGACCGATAGCTACTTTTGAAATCAAGCGCTCCAAATCGCCGATACGTTTAATAATGGCTCGGAAATTTTCTGCGAACTTTCCATTACTAATCAGATAATCAACAACGTTCAAGCGCTCTTCGATAGGCTGCTGATCTCGCAGAGGAAGTACAATCCAACGTTTTAATAAACGAGCACCCATTGGTGAAACGGTTTGATCCAGCACGTCCAAAAGTGTTGTTGCATGTTCGTTTGGCGAATGAACTAATTCCAAGTTTCGAATAGTAAATTTATCCAACCAAACGTAGCGTTCTTCTGCGATGCGCGAGATTTTACAAATGTGTGCGGTTTGGTTGTGTTGAGTTTCTGCCAAGTAGTGCAATGCGGCTCCGGCAGCGATTAGTCCGTATGGAATTCCATCCACACCAAAACCTTTTAATGATTTGACATCGAATTGTTTTTTGAGCGTTTCGGTCGAAAAATCCGACTGAAAAACCCAATCATCAAACGTGTTGATATAAAATTTATTGCCAAAAAATTCCTCGAATTTTGAGCGTTTGCTCTTTTGAACAATGATTTCTGCGGGGGCAAAACTTTGAAGTAATTTATCCAAATACTCAATACCTCCCTGCGCTACATAAAATTCCCCGGTAGAAACATCCAAAAATGCTATACCCGAATTTTGGTCATTTAAGTGTATGCTTGCCAAAAAATTATTTTGATTATGCTCTAAAATTTTATCGTTGTACGAAACGCCCGGTGTAACCAATTCTGTGATCCCTCGCTTTACAATTCCTTTTGCAAATTTCGGATTTTCGAGCTGTTCGCAAATTGCCACACGTCGTCCGGCACGCACTAATTTTGGCAAATAGGTATCTACAGCATGATGAGGAAATCCGGCAAGTTCAACGTGTTGTGCGGCACCGTTGGCTCGTTTGGTTAATGTAATTCCCAAAATTTTTGAGGCTTCCACAGCATCTTCGCCAAATGTTTCGTAAAAATCGCCCACACGAAACAACAGCATAGCATCGGGATACTTTGCTTTCATCTCGTAATACTGCTTCATCAGCGGTGTTTCAGCGTATTTTTTTTTTGCACTCATAGGAGTGCAAAGATACAAAAAAAAAATGAAATGGCAAGGAGATTGGTTTCTTGGCTCGGCGACAGTTTACAAGTTCGCAATGATTAAAATAACACCAATTATTATTATGACATAGCCGAGTAGTTTTCGCATAACCGTACGCATATCGGTTTCTTCGCGAACTTTCGATGCAAATCCAAGTTGTGTAAGCACCCATCCGAACAACAAAATAAACATCGGCCGTGTTGCATTAATCGCTCCGAATACGGTCACCGGAATTGTTGCCAAAGCATATATCCCGGCTAACAGACCGCCTGTGAATATAACTTGGTTTAATGCGAAATATCGAATATTGCGACGAAATATTCCGGCGGATTTAATTATGTCTGTGCGGCTTTTCCGGCCTATTAAAAATCCGGACGAGAATACTACGCTTGCCACTAAATACCAAAATATCAATCCATACCAGGCGATGTGTTCAAGTGCTGCTTTTTCTGTCACGTTTCCGAATGCGAATAAAATTGCCGATGAAGTCGCAAGCCAAAAACCAACATTTATTTTTGTTTTAATATCAGATTTCTCCAACGATAATATCACAGACGTCAAAACAATAATAATGAAGCCAAGATATTGAATCGGGCGCAGCTGTTCACCGATTAAAATAAATGCAAGTATAGGAATCATTATTTTCCCGAACTGGAATATAGCCATAACGGTCGATGTGTCCATCTTACGAAGTGCTTTGAAATAAGGGAACAGACCGAAAACTTCTATTGCGGCAATAGCCAGAACAAGCGGTACAACAGCCATAGGCGGTATACCCGGAAAGCCAAATACCAACAACATGAATAAAATCGTTGTGATATTAAAAACAAGGCCATAAAAGGCCAGCGTTGATACACGTTTGAATAAATTATTGGTCAGATGTTGGTCAACAATATTACAAAGGGCGAATAACGCCGGTCGCAAAAAAGCAATGAATATAGCATATAACATAACCCGTACATTGTTATTAACCGTAGGGGCGACGCATGCGTCGCCCCTACGGTTAATAATTTTCAACAACTTTCGCTTACATTCCCGCCCCTGCTGCTGTCATTTCAAAATAATAGCTAACGCCAGGACCTAACGGCAATCCAAGTAAATAGAAACCGATAAGTAACCCTACCCAAGCAATGAAGAACGTAATAGAATAAGGAATCATATTGCCCATAATCGTTCCGATACCTGCACTCTTATCATATCTTTGATAATAAACGATAATCAATGCAAAATAAGGCAATAACGGTGTAATGATATTCGTTGCGTTATCTCCGGCGTGATAAACTGCTTGTGCAAATTCCGGCGTGAAGCCCATACTCATAAAGATCGGGATATAAACCGGTGCAAGCAATGCCCATTTTGCGGAAGCACTACCGATAAAGATATTCAAAATTGCCGTGAAAATCGTGAAAACGAGAATCAACGGTATAGCTGCTGTTAAACCGACACTTCTAAGTGCGTCTGCTCCACCGATAGCAAGCAAAATTCCCAAGTTGCTATCGCGGAACCAGGCTACGAATTGTGCACAGAAAAACACCAAAACGAGATATGCCGCAAGAGTTTTGAAACTCTCGTTCATACTGCCAATCACATCGCCCGGTGCTTTGTATTTTCCGGTGGTGTAACCAAACACCGCACCTGCTGTTGCCGCCATCAAAAACAATATCGTGATAATTCCTCTCAAAACCGGCGAACGAAGGAGTCCGTCAGGACTTTCAAACGTTTCTCCCGTTGCAGGATTAAATCCACGCAAAAAGCCATCGCCCAATGGGAATATCATACCCACTACGATAAGTCCAAGCCAAGCCAAAAGAACATATCCGGCTCTGCCCAAAGCCTTTCTTTCCAAGTCTGTTGGTTTGGTTATTTCCTCTTGTGGCGTGTCGCCGGTATATTTGCCCATACGTGGCTCTACCCATTTTGTTGTTACGAATACACCGACAATACTAAGTACAACCGTTGCCGCAATCAAGAAAAAATAGTTTGCAAGTGCAGAAACTTCCGGATAATACGGGTCGAAAATACGAGCCGCTTCGGTTGTAATTCCTGCCAACATTGGGTCGAGTGGCGTAACAATGATGTTTGCACTGAAACCGGCACTAACCCCCGCAAATGCAGCAGCCATACCCACTAGCGGATTTCTACCCAACGAGTGGAAAATAACGCCCGCCAACGGAATAACTAACACGTAGCCCATATCCGAACCGATACTTGAAATAATACCAACAAAAACAACCATAAATGTGATTAGTCTTTTCGGTGTTTTGACTAGCATCGAATTAACAGCCGCTCTAATCAATCCACTTTGTTCAGCAACACCAATACCAAGCAAGGCAACCATAACTACTCCGAGAGGTGCAAAACTGGTGTAGTTTGTTACCATGTTTTGGAGAATGTCACGAATTCCTGCACGAGAAAGCATGTTGTTTGCCGTCTCTTCTACGCCCGTGGCCGGGTGTATTCCGCTCCAGCCTAAAAGTGAAGCAATCATCGAAATGACTAAAACAGTAAGTGCTAAAAGTCCGAACAAAATTGCCGGATGAGGCAAGGCATTTCCTCCTTTTTCTACAAGATACAGAAAGCCTTTTTTGGGTTTTTCAGATGTGTTTGACATAGTTTTGTTTTGTTGTATTTATTTTTTCATTCTGCAAAGATACAAAAAAAAATGAAAAATGGAAAATTATTTTTCACGGAACCGGATCAAAGCCACTTCCGCCCCAAGGATGACAACGTAAAACTCGCTTCAAGGTGAGCCAGAAACCTTTAAAAACACCGTGTTTTTTGAAGGCTTCAATGCCATATTGCGAACATGATGGCACAAAACGGCAACTTTTTGGGAACCACGGAGAAATCGCATATTGATACACACGAATTAAAAAAACAAATGGAAAAATCAATATTTTTTTCATGTGATTTTTTCTAAAAGCTTTAGCAAATGTTCTTCAACAAATGCATAATCAGGAATTTTGTTAGAGGCATAAATTATTGCCAAAGCATAAATGTTTGATACGCTGGCGCGGACATCCTCGTCCGTGCCGACATTTTGGCACGGGTTACAAACCCGCGCCAGCAAATGTTTATTCTTGCGATAAATGTCTCGAATCAGGCGTTTTGTGCGGTTTCTGTCGGTAGCACGTTTTTGAAAACGTTTGGGGACGGAAATTAGAATTTTTGGCGTTTCGACTTCGCTCAACGTCCGGACATTGAGCGGAGTCGAAATGCCCGCCCCTACGTGTACACGCAAAAATCTCACCGTAAGACCTCCCGAACGACGGGATTCTCCGTTGGCAAACAGCTCTTCAATTCCAATTTTTGAGCAAAGGCGTTCCGATTTCGGAAACGTTGCATTCATGTTATTTTTTTGTTTTGGCTAATGTCGTCAAATAAGCATCAATGGCGGCAGTCATCGAAGGAAATTCGGGAGTTGGAGCAGAAATCTGCAACTTCAATCCTGCTTTTTCCACTGCTTCGGCAGTAGCTGATCCAAACGCCGCGATCACGGTTTGACCCTGCCTGAATTTTGGAAAATTATCCAACAGCGACTTGATTTCTATTGGACTAAAGAACACCAACATGTTAAATCCGGACATTTTCAAATCCGATACATCATCCGGAACCGTACGATAAAACTTTACTTTCGTAACATCGTATTTAGTTTTCTCCAAAGCCTTGGGCAAGTCTGCTCGTCCGACGTTTGATATTGGAAATAAAAATTTTTCGGCACGATGCTTATGGATCAGATCCAACATCGCTTGAGGTGTTTGATTTTTTGGAAAAAAAATTTTTCGCTTGCGATACTGAACATAATTTTGCATGTAAAGCGCCGTGGATTCCGATGTGCAAAGATATTTCATCTCAATCGGAATATCCACGCGCATTTCTTTCGCCATACGAAAATAATGATCTACAGCATTTTTACTTGTCAAAATAACCGCTGAAAAATCCAGTAAATTGATTCGTTCTTTGCGAAATTCTTTGGCGGGAACACCCTCTACTTTGATAAATTTTCGAAAACCCAACTTAAAGTTGAATTTTTCCGCCAAATCTTTGTACGGAGATTTTTCGCCTTCTAAGGGGGGAGGTTGAGAAATCAACACGTTTTTGACTTTCGTCGTCATTGTTTTTTTTGCCATAATTCCCTCTGTCTCGTTGCTTTATTTGTCGATTTTCGACTTTTAATGTTGGCTCAAAATCAAGTAAACCGAAAGGTAGTACCCGATTTCAAGGGTGCAAAGGTACAAAAAATTATGGACATATGAAAATTTTGTTGCGGAAATCAGGATTAAAAAACTCCGAATCGCCCGCCAAATAAACCATACAGCGAATAAAAAAATCATCGCATAGACAATATTGGTCTGAAACCAAGAGTTGCCCAAAAAAGACACCAACAAAAACGGTAAAAAAAGCAAGGCAAAACTGGCATTAAACACAAATAAATTCAGCAAATACTGCCTTGAAGAGGCTTGTTCTTTGAAAACCCATGCAAAAACTTTAATGATAGCTATTTTGAGTAGAAGCAATAATCCCACGACGAGCACCAGTTGTCCAAAAACTATTAATGTTTCAACGCCCGAAACATCCCAATATCCGAAAAGCATACCCACTCTAAGTGCAAACAGCGAAAAGCATAGCAATATCAAAATAATAAAAGGCAGAACAAGTTGTTCGGAAAATAAATTACGCTCTTTTGTTAGTCTGCCAAAACCGCGATTTCCAAAAAGAGCATCCGGCATCTGCCGAACATATTTCATGCCGAAATTCAACAACCAACCGGCTACCACAAAAGAAAAAAACAACAAGGCAAAAATCCAAGCACTGAACGAATCCGGCATCGGCAATGCCTCGGCGTTTATGGGTTGAAGCAAATGTCCTTCGAACATCGACGCTCGTTCAAACGCAGTTGGATCACCTTTTTCGGCAAATTCAAAAACAGCTGTGTATTTTTTCATTGTGAACATTTCTTATATCGCTTGTAGCTGTCTGAATCGTCTGCGTGCTTCCGGAACTAGAAGACTCGACGGATGGTCCGCAATTAATTTTTCGTAAAGAGCCATTGCAGTAATGGGTCGGTTTAGCTGCTCTTCGTTGATTCGAGCGGCAAGAAAAAGGGCTTCGTCTGCCAAAAGTTCACCGGCATGAAAGGTGTAGAGTCTTTCCAGATATTCCAGAGCATCTTCCGGATTGCCTCGCCGCAGGGCGATTTGGGCACGCCTCATTAAAATATCATCAAACAACGGATGTGAGAATTGTTTTCGGCGAATGCTGTCAAAAATTAGCAAGGCTTCGTCGTATTTTCGTTGATAAATCAGCAAATCTGCGCTTGCAAACAATCTTAAACTTTCAAAACCGCCGTCAAAATCGGCATTTTCTCGAATGAGCAAACTCATTTGCATAGCATCGTTGGCAATGAGCTTAGATGTTGCGGCACGCAAGACGTCCAACTGAGCGAGCGACCACTCAAATTCACCGATAAAGTAGAACAGTCGGGCGTTTCGGAAGGTGGCTTCAGAGCCGATTTCATCGTGGCGAAATTCGTTTTGCACTTGCGAATAAAGTAAAGTTGCTTCCCACGGTTCTCCGATAAACAAGTAAATATCGGCTAAATCCAATCTTAAATCTGCCAAAATTCGGCGAGGCAAATTCGGAATTCTTTTTGCTACGTTCAGCAATGAATCTGCTCGTTCAAAATCATTTTTGTAAAACGCTGTAATTCTTGCCCAGTCACGGATTAGCGGAACGATTTGCGCTGTAAGCGGACGATTGCTCAGCAGTTCAATATACTGCTGTTCAAGAGCGAGCAATGCTCGAGTATCTACCACAACAGCCGTTGTGATTTGCTGATAGAGAAAAGACAACAACCCCATTCGTGCTTCAAAATAAAGCGGCGACGCTCCGCCTTTGGCAATCAAAAACTGATAGGCTTGTTCGGCAACCAGAGAGCCTGAACTTTGGGCGATTCGTGCAACTTCAAACACTCTTCGACCGTGATCGTTAAACCGCCTGTCGTAAGCCCTGGCAAAAGTTAGAGCAGTTTCAAAATCTTCGATTGAAAGTAAAAAACTGATCCAAAAATCTTGTGCGATATGGCTTTGCGGATTTCTTTGAATGTAATTTAAAGTTGTTCTACGAATTTCGGCGGCAGCTCTGTTGTCACGATCATTTGCCAAAACCATTTGTATGCGTTGCAGTACGAACGAAAGCGTGTTTGGATTATTTTCCAACATGATTAAAAACTCGTTGGTCATGTCGGCAATCCGGTTTGCCTGTTCGTAAAGTGTTGCCAAATCTCGTGAAAACGCATGAGGATTGTTCAAAATCTGCCGCCCTTTTGTAAATGTCTGAATGGCAAATTCCGTTTGTCCGCGATTGAAAAATGCGATGGCAATTTCAGTGATTTGATTTTGGTTGTTCGGCAATCGGTCGATAATAGCTTGAAATTCTCGGTTGGCTCTGCTTTGATCACCGGAAACGAAAAACACATGTCCTAAATCGACTGCGGTTGTTGGATTTTGCGGAAAATTTCGCATGTGTCGTCGCACCAACCGTTCTGCCTCGCGCATGTTTCCTCGTTGCAAAAGTGCATCCAAGTAATGTCGATAAATATGCTGCGTTGGCGCTCGAGAATAAATCTCGCTGAAAAGTTGTATGGCTTGTTCGGTTTGACCGCTTCTCAAAAACTCAATAGCCAATTGCTCTGTACTGCCTTGTTGAGCAAACAATACAGAGTAAAGAAACAATGCTGTCAAAAAAGCCAAAAAACGTTTTTTCATTGTACAAAGATACGAAAAAAGGAACAACAAACCTTAAATTTTTTTAAGTTTTAACACTTTTTAAGGAAAATTTTGCGAGAGGCCGTGAAAAACAATCCTAAAAAAATTCCTGAAGGATACGTTTTAACCTTGCAAAGTGCTGAAAGACAAGAACTGATCGAAAAAATAAATGAGCGATTAGAAAAAACCTCTTAAATTTCTTTCTTACTACAAACCTTTATGAAGGAGTTAGGCTTCAATAAGTAAAGAGCACCCCCGAACATCGCTGTTTTCAATCCTCCCGAGAATCTCAAATTCATTTTCGGAAAATAGTTTTCCCAAATCTTGCGTAGCGATAAACGGACAAGAATTGTAATTTGCCAAGTCAATCACATTAATTCCGCCGGCAACACCATGTTTTTCGACACCGAGAGGATCGTTCAAAGGCCGTGTAAAGACCCGCATCCAAGGCGGGCACGAAAATTTACTTTCGCCTTTGGAATAGGCTTGCGAAAAGAGTTCGGTCATGCCGTATTCGGAATAAATGTTTTCAATGCCGAATGCTTCGCAAAGCCGTTTGTGAAGTTCGGTTTTGCTCAATTCTTTTCTACGGCCTTTCATGCCACCTGTTTCGAAAACGAGTGTGTTTTCTAACTTTTGTGGAAATTTTTCGGCGAAATCTAAAAGGGCGTATGATACTCCAAATAAAATTTTTGATTTTTGATTTTTGACCCTTCGACTACGCTCAGGGCATGTTTTTGGTTTTTGAATTGTTGCGTTTAATTCATCAAGGTTGTTGAGAAAAAAACCACTTTCTGAACATTTCGTCTGCTTAATCAATTCATTCATCATGTAAATAAGCGAAGAGTTTTTTTGTTCCAAATAATTTGGCAAGAGTGCTAAAATTACGTAGTTTTCAGGGTTTCCGAAAAAATGCTCAAAACCTTTTGTAAAGCTTTTTTCGTAAATTTTAAAATCCGCAACAAAATGTTTGGAGGTGTTTGCTCCAGTTGTTCCACTGCTTGCGAAGTATTGGTCGGTGTTTTTTCCGTTGATTAGGATTTTGTGGGATTTGAAAAATTCGATGGGTAAACAAGGAATTTCCGAATAATGGTGCGGGGTACGAGGTGTGAGGTGCGAGGTCGTTTCGACTTCGCTCAACGACCGATGGCTGAGTGGAGTCGAAGCAACCTCATTTACAAAATGTGCATACAACGGATTATTTTGCATTTGAAAATCGAACATCTCTAATGCGGTTTCGTTGAACTCCGCTTCCGACGAAATTGAAAATATTTTTTCAAAAAATGACACGAATTAATATTTTTTTTGTATCTTTGTAAATTCGGATAAATGCGCCCTATGAAGAACACTGTTGCAAAGATACGATTTTTTTTCATAATTCTGCTGGTTTGTGTGGGATTTTTTTCGTGTGTTCCGGATGAAACATTTCCGCCGGAAACGGTTTTGGAATTCAATAGAGTGCAGTTTTGGGTTCATGAAAGTAATAGAGACAGTGTTGTGGGAATGAGTATTCTGATAAACTTTCAAGATGGCGATGGGAATATCGGATTTTTGGGCAGAGATACAACGTATAATCTCTTTGTTCATGTATTTGACAGTATATTTCCACCGCAAGGCGATGCAACTTTTGTTCCGATGCAGATTTCTCACAACAATGGCATAGATTGGGAAAACTGGGTTAGATCTTTTGCTGTTCCGGACTTGGGCTCCGGTTCTGTGAGAGGTACATTTGACGTAGGCTTTTTTGGAGATTTTAATATTTTACAACGATCCGATTTGGGTGTTGTTAGATTCGAAATCTATATGTATGACAGGGACTCTGTACGAAGCAACATAGTAACAACTCCTGGCATTCGTATTCCATGAGAGATCCGCAAAAAAATCGCAAACGTCAAATTATCGCAATGATTGTTGTCGTGTTTTTGATCTTTGTTGCACGTTTGTTTTACTTGCAGATTGTAAACACAGATTTTGGGCGGGCAGCAGATAACAATTCTTTGCGGAATGTTGTGCAGCATCCGGCACGAGGCTTGATTTTTGATCGAAACGGTGTTTTGATCGTTCACAATGTGGCGGTTTATGATTTAATGGTTGTTCCGGGGCAAGTGAGAGCAATGGATACCTTAAAATTTTGCAATTTAATTGGAATCACCATAGAAGACTTTCGCAGAAATCTCCAAAGAGCCAGAAGACATTCGAGATTTGTGCCTTCTCTTTTTGAACCGCAACTTTCAGCCGAAACATTTGGAAAACTGCAAGAACATTTATTTAGATTTCCGGGTTTTTATGCCGTTCCTCGAACAGTCCGTGGTTATCCAATTCCTGCAGCGGCACACGTTTTGGGCTATATTGGCGAAGTTGACAACAGGATCATAGAAAACGATCCATATTACCGTATGGGCGATTATATTGGAAAGAGCGGATTGGAACTTTTTTATGAGCGATATTTGCGAGGAGAAAGAGGCAACAGAATCTTCCTTGTTGATGTTCATAATCGTGTGCAGGGTAGTTTTCGAGATGGTGCTCATGATGTACCTTCTGTTCCCGGACTATCGTTGCAAACCACATTGGATATAGAAGTTCAAAAATTTGCAGAACAATTGATGCAAAACAAACGCGGAGCAATTGTTGCCATAGAGCCTGCAACCGGCGAAGTGCTGGTATTTGTGAGTTCGCCGGCTTATGACCCGAATCTTTTGGTTGGACGTCCTCGCAGTGTTAATTTCCGACGACTTCAAAACGATCCGCAACGCCCATTGTTCAACAGAGCCTTGCAAGCAGAGTATCCGCCCGGGTCGCATTTTAAAATACCCATAGGTTTGATCGCAATGCAGCAAGGGGTTATTAATGAAAATACAAGTTTTCCTTGCGACCAATCGCAGGTTGGATGCCGTCCGCACCGCACTGTGCATAATATGCGGGATGCACAGGCAGTTTCGTGCAACCCCTATTTTGTTGCGGCATTTCGACGAACTATACAACAAGGGGAACATCGAAATCCTTTTATCGACAGCCGAATAGGCTTGGAGCGATGGAATGAATATATTCGCAGTTTCGGTTTCGGCGAACATTTGAGGATAGACCTTCCCGGCGGCAGACGAGGATTAATTCCCACAGTAGCACTTTACGATCGCATGCACGGCGAAAATCGGTGGGCATTCAGCACGTTTCGTTCGGTAAGTATAGGACAGGGCGAAGTTGGCATTACACCTTTGCAAATGGCGAATTTGGCAGCAATTACGGCAAATAGAGGCTGGTTTATCACACCGCATCTTGTTCGAACCATCAGCGATACAATCATTCCGGATAGAGATTTTATAACGAGACGCTACACGATGGTTGATCCGGAACATTTTGATGCGATAAACTGGGGTATGTACGATGCCGTACACGCGGCAGGCGGAACAGCATGGCGCGCACGAATAAGCGGTATATCTGTTGTTGGAAAAACAGGTACTGTACAAAATCCACATGGGGAGAATCATGCTACATTCATTGCATTTGCTCCATTTGATGAGCCCAAAATTGCAGTTGCTGTATTTGTGGAAAATGCCGGGTTTGGAGGAGCTTGGGCTGCTCCAATCGCAAGTTTGGTCATCGAAAAATATTTGACCCGTGAAATAAGACGCCCTCACGAATTACGACGTGTAATGGATGCAAATTTTATGACAACAGCCGCACATTAAAAATAGAGAATGTAGGGGCGAGGCTTGCCTTCGCCCAAATAAAAAAATGAGAGAAGAAAGAGGTTTTTTAAGAAACGTAGATGGTTGGCTCATCTTCATTTATTTGATGTTGGTTTTCATCGGATGGATCAATATCTATGCAACGGTTTTCGACGGAAATCATGGCAGTATTTTCGATTTGTCGCGAAGGTACGGCATGCAGTTGCTGTTTATTGTTACCGCCATCATGATTGCATTTGTTATTCTATTGCTTGATATGCGGTTGTTTATGAATATGGCACACGTATTTTACGGAATGACCTTAATTTTGTTGATTGCCGTATTGTTAGTAGGGACGAGGGTTGCCGGACAACAAGCTTGGATTCAGTTTGCAGGTTTTTCATTTCAACCGGCAGAATTTGCAAAATTTGCAACTTGTCTGTTTTTAGCAAAATACTTAAGTACAAGTGGCGTGGATTTAAAAAACGCATCTGCGAAACTTGCATCAATGCTTATTATTTTTCTTCCAATAGGGCTCATACTTTTGCAACCCGATGCAGGTTCGGCGTTGGTGTTTTTGGCATTTGTTATGGTGTTGTATCGCGAAGGTTTGCCGGCCTGGTATATTTGGACAGGCTTTGTTGCGGTAACTGTTTTTATATTGGACTTAATTTTGCCGCTTTGGGTCGTTGCGATAATTTTAGCTTTAGTTACAGGTGTGTTGATTTATCTAAATAAGAAAACGCTTAGAAATATCGCATCTGCGGTGTTGTTATTTTCAGCTGCTGTTGGATTTGCATATATATCCAACTATGCATTCGACCAACTTGCTCCGCATCAACAAGACAGAATAAATGTACTTATCGGAAAAGAAGTGGATATGCAAGGCATTGGCTACAATGTAAATCAATCTAAAATTGCTATCGGGTCCGGCGGACTTTTTGGAAGGGGCTTTTTGGAAGGCACACAAACCCGTTTTAATTTCGTTCCCGAACAAGTTACCGATTTTATTTTCTGCACAATAGGTGAGGAGTGGGGTTTTCTTGGATCAACTGTCGTTTTAGCCTTGTTTTTAGCACTAATTTTACGCATCATATTCTTAGCGGAACGACAGCGAGGTCCGTTCGTTCGAATTTATGGCTACGGTGTAGCGGCAGTTTTCTTTTTTCACGTGTTTGTCAATATCGGCATGACGATAGGATTAGTGCCGATCATTGGAATTCCTTTGCCGTTTATTAGTTACGGAGGCTCGTCGCTTTGGGCATTTACGATACTTTTGTTTGTGTTTATCAAACAAGATGCTTCGAGACTTGCGTTTTGACATTTTTTTTCGTATCTTTGCAAAAAAAACAATTATGAAAATTGAAAACAACAGTCGTGTGAAATTGGCTTATGTGCTAAGATACGACGATGCAAAAGGCGATATCATTGAGAGTGTTTCTGTAGAAAATCCACTAGAAGTCGTCATCGGAAACGAAGATTTACTTGAAAAATTCGAGGAAAAAATTATGGGATTGAAAACGGGCGACACATTCGACTTTGTTCTTTCTCCCGAAGAAGCTTATGGAAACTACGATGAAGAAGGCATTGTCGCTGTTCCTAAAGCTGAGTTGATGGAAGATGTGGAAGGCATTGAAATTTCAGAAGGCGAGATAGTTCCTGTTGTTACCGATGACGGCGATGAAATGGAAGCCGTAGTTTTGGAAATAGAAGGCGACATCATTACCTTAGACTTCAATCATCCTTTGGCAGGAGAAACTCTTTACTTTTCCGGGAAAATCGTTGAAATTAACTCTTAAAATCATCATCATGAATAATCACAAAACAACAATAGCAGAGTGGATCCACGCCTTCCGCCCGTGGACATGGGCGGCGTCTATAATGCCGGTTACACTAACATCTGCATTCGCTTTTTATTTGCAAAAATCCGGTGGAATTTCCGTTGAATGGTGGTTGCTGCCATTCGTTTTTCTTGCCGTTATCAGCTACCAATCCGCAATGAACATGACGAGTGATTTGGACGACTTCAAATGGAAAGTTGATACCAAAGATTCTCTTGGCGAAGAAAAATTGCTTGTGACCGAAAAATCTACCGAAAAACCTTGGAAAAAAGTTGCATTCAGCGTACTTGGCTTAGGAACTCTTATCGGTTTTTGGCTAACTTACCACTTATGGCAAGCCGGAAGCGGTTTACACTTACTTTGGATTGGCGGATTTGGCTTGATCACAGGTTATTACTACATTTATTTCAAAAAATACGGATTAGGAGATTTACTGATTTTTACAATCTTCGGACCGCTAATCACATTAGGAACATTTTATGTGCTTACAGGAAACTTGTCCTTAATGGCAATATTGATAGCGATTCCTACAGGATTGATCAATTGCGGAATTTTGCATGCCAACCACACACGCGACATTTCCTTTGATGTAAAAGCAGGTGTTAAATCATTAGCCTCTATTGCGGGTTTTTGCAATGCACAAAAGCTATATGCGATATTCATTTTTGGTGCATTTTTAGGAGTAGGAACGCTGGTTGTACTCGGCACTTTGCCACTCCCAAGTTTGTTGGCTTTTCTAGTATTTCCGATAGCGTTGGCAAACGTGAAAACCATGTTTAAAGCCTCTTCGGAAGATCCGAATACCATATTGACGTTAGATGAAGCAACGGGTAAACTACAAGTTGCGTTTACAGCACTACTTTCACTTGGAATCTTTATTCATTCTCTAATTTGGGCATGACGACCTTTTTGTCTCGATTAAAAAACATTCGTGTTTTACTACTTTTTGGGGGAGTCTTTTTGTGTTTTGCCGCATATCCGAGAGGAACGGACCCCCCGAGAGCGTCATTTATTGAGGTAAACACTGCTTTTGGACGAGTTTTCAATACAAACGAATTTGTGTCGAATATTCCGCATTATCAAGCGTTTTCGATAAGATATGCACGAGCTTCGAACGGTAGCCGATGGGAGGATTTCGCATACAATATGCCATTTTTCGGTGTTGGTTTTTATAGGCCGTTCTTTGCGAACAACCCTGGTCTTGGAGAGCCCTTTTCGATTTATATGTTCAGAGGAAGCACATTGAGGCAGTTTACAAACAACCTCGGATTGGTTTTTGAAGTAGGGCTGGGATTGTCGATGAACTGGAGCCCTTACGATCCTTTTGATAATCCTGAAAACAGAGCTATAGGTTCACGCAATAATGTTCATGCGGGAATGAGGCTTTACCTTGAATACTTTGCATCTCGAAATTTTGAGTTGAAGTTTGGGATCGACTTAAACCATTTTTCAAATGGAGCATCTCGCAGACCAAACGGTGGAGTTAATATGGGAGCGCTAAGCCTTTCTTTAGTGTATAATTTCAACCCACCGGACAAGGGAGCTTTGCTGCGGAATCCTCCGCTTTTTGAACCTCCGTATGTTCCATTACGTATCGACCACAGTGTGCAGCTTATTATTTCAAGTCGACAAAGCCGTTTTTCTACAGACGGCACGGGGTTGCTTTCGGATTTGGTAGATCACAGCTTCACAGTTTTAGGACTGGCCTATAGTCCTATGATTGTGAGAGGTTTTAGGTATAAGTGGGGCCCCAGTGTTCGTCTTATTTATGACGAGAGCTCGAGAGCAAGAGCATGGCGGGAGAAGCATCCTGTAGATGGACAATTGTATTATAGAGTAGAAATAGATCCGCGATTTAGAAATCGTTTGTCGTTAGGGCTGGGACTTGCAGGCGAAATTTCGATGCCGATTGCATCTTTTTTCGCCAAACTCGGATATAACGTTTATCACAGGCATCTCGTCGATAGCCGGTTTTATCAAGTTGTGGGAGTAAAAGCCTATTTGCAAGATAATTTTTTCGCAACATTCGGTATAAGTGCAACAGAATTTAGTCAGGCACAATATTTGTATTGGAGCTTTGGTTATACATTTTCATCAGAACCGAGACGACTGGCACAACGACGTAACAGATAGAGACGCACGGCCGTGCGTCTCAACAACAAAATAACAACCATGAACAATTTCCAATTTCAAAATCCGACCAAACTTATTTTCGGAAAAGGACAAATCGCAAAATTAGCAACGGAAATCCCGTTGGACAAAAAAATTCTCCTCACGTTTGGTGGAGGAAGTGTGAAACAAAACGGGGTTTACGACCAAGTGAAAGAAGCCCTGAAAAGCCACGACTGTATTGAATTTTGGGGCATTGAGCCAAATCCGACCGTTGAAACTTTGCGTAAAGCGATAGCGTTGGGCAAAGAAAAGCAAGTTGATTTTTTATTGGCTGTCGGCGGTGGCTCTGTGTTAGACGGAACCAAGTTGATTTCTGCCGGAATCTGGAATGAAAACGATGCTTGGGACATCGTGATCAATCCTAAAAATCTTGGAAAATGTGTACCTTACGGCTCTGTTTTAACATTGCCGGCAACAGGCTCGGAAATGAATCAAGGGGCAGTGATTTCAAATACTGAAACGGCTGAAAAAAAACCGTTTTATTCAACATTTCCGACGTTTTCGATTTTAGATCCGGAAACCACGTTTTCATTGCCGAAATTTCAAGTTGCCGTGGGAATTGCAGATACGTTTATGCACGTAATGGAGCAATATTTAACCACGCCGGACCAATCGCCGTTGATGGATCGCTGGTCGGAAGGAATTTTACATACACTGGTAGAAATTACACCCAAAATCCAAAAGAATCAACACGATTACGACCAAATGGCAAACTTTATGTTTTGTGCAACCATGGCACTAAACAGAATTATTTGTATGGGTGTTTCGCAAGATTGGGCGACACACATGATCGCTCACGAGATCACGGCTTTGCACAACACCACGCACGGACAGGCTTTGACCTTGATTTTTCCTTCGCTAATGCGGATTATGGTCGAACAAAAAAGAGAGAAGATTTTACAAATGGGAGAAAAAATTTGGTGTATCAGAACGGGCTCTACGGAAGAAAAAGTCAACCAAACTATCGCAAAAACTGAAGAATTTTTCCGCTCGTTGGGATTGGCAACCAAACTTTCCGAGTTGAATATCGGTCAAGATTCAATAGATAAAATCGTCGCTCGTTTTCAAGAAAACGGCACCGTACTGGGCGAAAATCAAAATATCACTCACGATGTTGTGAGAAAAATTTTGGAGTTGGCAAAATAATTAGCTACATCCGTTGTGTAAGTTTATTCACAAATTTCGAATGTTTGAAAAACTCTTTTGCAACGATGCGTAAGAGGGTATAAGTCGGTATTGCCAAAATCATACCTTTTATGCCGGCAATAGCACCGGCCATCATGATCACAACGAAAATTTCGAGCGGGTGTGCTTTCACGGATCTGGAATAAACTGCCGGTTGAATAACCATGTTGTCAAACAGGTTGCACACACAAAATGCAATGACAACCTTTATCGGAATCCAAATCAGTTCGGGAGCAAAACCTCCGGAAAGTGCTGCGGTGTAGCCCAAAACAGAAGCCAATACTGCTCCGATAACAGGACCCAAATATGGAATAATATTGAGCAACCCTCCTAAAAACCCAAACAAAATTGCATTTTCCACACCCAAAATCCACATGGCTGTCGAAAGTAAAATCATCATCGAAACCACTTCAATAAGTAAGCCTGTGAAGTAGCGTGTGAGCAATACTCTGGAGTCTTTAAGGATATTTTTGAGCTGTTTTTCGTAGCGTTCGGGAACAAACATAAACATTGCGTTGAAAAATAACCGTTGATCTTTCAAGAAGAAAAACGACATAAAAACAACCGAAAAAATCCCGATAAAAAGGCTCGTCAACACGGATAAAATGTTTGAAAAAACGTCTTCGAGACGAATCGAGTTGATCAACTGATTAAAGCCGGCTGTTATCGCCTGCTCTAGGGTTTGGTCTTGCGGCATTAAGCCTATCCGCCAAAGATAATCTTGAAAACCGCTTAAGGCGATTGTCAACTGATAGCCTACCTCCGGAAAATCAATTTGTTGGAAATACCTGATCTGTCCTGAAATCAAGGGTGTTACGAGCAGCCAAAATCCTACAAAACAGCCGGCAAAAATGACCAGCGTAATGATGCAACTCCACGTATTTGGGATTTTGCATGTTTTTTCCAAAAAGTTCACAAGAGGCTTTCCAATCATCGAAATGACAAAGGCGATAATCATGGAAACCGTAATCAGCGTAAAATATGAGAATGCTACACCTACCAATATTGCTGCGGATATTAAGAATATCCAAACATGCCATCTTTTGGCTAAATTTCCTAATAGAGTTTCGGATGTATTCATATTAATAAACGGATTTTACGATTTCTGCGATGCTTTTTGCGGTACTTCCCAACGTGAAAAAATGTAATGCCGGAACGTTTGCGGTTTTCAATTCTTTGCATTGTTGAATAGCCCATTCTATGCCGACTTTTCTCACATCGTCATTGGTTTTGCATTTTTCCACCTCATGCACTAACTCCTCCGGTAAATCAATGTGAAAAATTTGTGGCAAGCTATTCAAATTCGCCAGTAGTGAAATAGGCTTTATGCCCGGAACAATCGGCACATTTATTCCGATTTCTCGGCAGTTTTCCACAAATTGAAAATACTTTTTATTGTCGAAAAACATTTGAGTTACGATGTACGCAGCACCTGCATCCACTTTGTCTTTCAAATGCCGCAAGTCTGTTTCCATATTGGGTGCTTCGCGGTGTTTTTCGGGATACCCGGCGATCCCGATACAAAAATCCGAAGTACTCTGATTTTTCAGATCAGGTGTAAAAAATACACCTTGATTCATATCTGAAATTTGACGGACTAATGCATCGGCATTAGAATGTCCGTTGGCTTCGGGCGTGAAATCACGCTCTCCTTTTACAGCATCTCCTCGCAATGCCAGAATATTTTGAATGCCGAGAAATTGTAAATCAAACAAAATGTCTTCGGTTTCTGCAGCAGTAGATCCCCCGCAAATGATATGCGGGACGACTTCTACGCCGTACTTGAATTTAATTGAAGCCGAAACACCGACCGTTCCCGGACGTTTGGTTACTATTTTTTTGGAAAATGTACCGTTCCCATTGTCAACCAAAACCGTTTCCGCACGATGCGACGTGACGTTGATATAAGAAGGGCTGTAAGGCAATAAAGTCTCAATGGTTTGACTGATGTCTTCCATTGTAGAGCCTTTCAAAGGCGGCACAATTTCGAATGTGAACTTCGTATTTGGTGTGTTTAATATATCTATTACCTTCGCCATTGAAACGTTTCTATTAAGTGGTCCATATCTGCTGTCAAAAATTCAATTACCGGGGCAAGAGAATCGTTGTTTGGAACGTGGTTGAAGTATAACGCACCGCGGACAAAATGTCTCAAACTGTCTGTTATGTAAAATTGATACATGGATGCCACTCCGGAGCCTCTGATATCGAAAATCATACCAAAAATACGGTTTTCGTGATCCTCAAAAACCAGCTCGCGAATGCGCGAAGCTTTGCCCTTATGCCGATCAACAAACAACATAACATCGGCAACATGCTCGTTCAAATTTCCGCGAAGGGCAAAATAACTCAAATTAATGGTTGCGTTAAATTGCGGAAAATTTATATTAGACCAAAGCAGTCCGTCATCGGTTCGATACGGTACAACTTCCGCATAAACCGGCTTTTCGAAAAAGAATGGATATCTTGTGTCGTCAAAAAGAATGTATTCTTTTTCCGGAAGATCAATGCGGTAAAAAGCTCTCGGCATCGGCGTGTAAAACTCTCTGCAAGCTGTGAATATCACGAGAAATAATGCTATGAGACCAATTCGATTCAATGAGATTTGTGTTTTTCAATGCAAAGATACGAAAATTAATTGAGAATTACACAGTCAACAATTTTATAATCTCTGTCAGACCCACAACATCATCCTCATCGAATGCCGAAAACTTTTCACTGTCGACATCTAAACAGCCGATGATCTCACCGGTTTTTTTGCTGAAAATCGGAATCACAACTTCGGAATTGGAGCGGGAATCACAAGCGATATGCCCTTCAAATTTGTGAACATCCTCAACTACAATCGATTTTTTTTGATTGATGGAAGCCCAGCAAACGCCCGTATTTTTCGCCAACACCTGACACGCAGCCGGACCTTGATACGTGTTTACGCAAAGGTCGCCGTTTTCATCTAAAAGGTAAAATCCTGTCCAGAAGAAATCTGGCATTTTATGGTGTAAAATAGCGACAATTGTTGCCATTTCTGATTGTACATTCGGCGATTTTTTTAATAATTCGCGGAGTTGTTCTGTGATTCGTTCGTAACGGCCTTGTTTTTTTGACATATCAAATCGTTTTTCCTTGTTCTAATAACAATGTTTGCGATGGTTGATCGCAAACTTCGGTTGGTCCGAAATACTGGATTGGTCCGGGATAGACATAGCAAGTTTCTTTTGCCCATACATCGCGTTGTGAGGCAAATGTTTTGAATGGCGCACCGTCCAATCTCACCAAAGCCTTTTGAATGACGGGTTTCATAGCACCATGGCGCCTTTCCATATTCATCATCATGGTTGTCGGAACACCGCCGGCAATCCAGTTTTCAGCAGATTCGGTGGTATTTCTTATGGAAGATATGTAGCCTGTTTTTCCATTTGCAATCAATAGAGATGCGGTATAACCGAGTGCATAACAGTAATCGGCGTCGTAATTTGATGGTGCAGCACAACGTCCCTCGTAGCCGAAAAAATGCACTTGTGTAGCAAATTTCCCGATGTACTTACCTTCTTTTTTCCATTGCGCCAGCTTTGCGCCAACCATTTCTGCCAAAAGTTTTTCGGTTTCGATAAGCGACACCTGTACATTGCCATGCGGGTCTCTATCCAACGTTAATTGACGAGCAACACCTTCGGGCAAAGACGCATAAACTTCCGCATTTTTCGGCGAAAGTTTGGAAATCATATAAGCACGTTGTTCATTTTTATCAATCGCAGCGAATTCTTCGGCGTGATGTGCCAAATAATCGTTGAGTTCGTCCATCAAAACACGCATTTCGGGAATAAATTCGATAAGCCCTTCGGGAATTAAAACCGTACCGAAATTTTTGCCGTTTTTTCCACGATATGCAACAGCTTCTGCGATGTAAGCAACAATTTCGTCAAGCGATTGTTGTTTGGCTTCCACTTCCTCCGAGATAATGCAGATATTCGGCTGAGTTTGCAATGCACACTCAAGTGCAATATGCGATGCCGAACGTCCCATGAGTTTGATGAAATGCCAGTATTTTCTGGCAGAATTGCAGTCACGCTGGATATTTCCGATTAATTCGGAATATACTTTGCAAGCTGTGTCAAAACCGAACGATGTTTCGATCATTTCGTTTTTCAAATCGCCATCGATCGTTTTCGGACAACCGATTACTTGAATTCCGGCATTTTTTGCAACGTAATATTCTGCCAAAACGCAGGCATTTGTGTTAGAATCATCGCCACCAATGATGACCAATGCTTTAATGTCGAGTTTTTTCAGAATTTTCAGACCTTTATCATATTGTTCGGGGTCTTCAAGTTTAGTTCGTCCCGATCCGATAATATCAAATCCACCTGTATTGCGGTATTCGTCAATGATTTCGGCAGTTAGTTCGATATAATTATGATCAACCAGACCACCCGGTCCCATGAGGAAACCGTAGAGTTTGCTGTCTTTATGAATGGCTTTGAGTCCATCAAAAAGTCCGGAAATCACATTATGCCCGCCGGGAGCTTGTCCGCCCGAAAGAATCACACCAGCATTAATTGGTCGGTGGTCGTTGAGCGAAGTCGAAACGCCCGCCGTCTCAAATTTCAACAAAGGCATTCCGTATGTATTAGGAAAAAGCTTTTGGATTTCGTTTTGATCAGCAACAGACTGCGTTTTTTCGCCTTCAACAAGTTTTACCTGCCCTTTCAGGGCTTTTGGAAGTTTCGGTTGATACGCAGCACGTGCGATTTGCAAGGGACTTTTTTTCATTTTTTGATATTTTGCAGCGATTATCTGCGGCTCAGAAAGATTTTGATATACCACAACAGGGTTGCCAACGAACTCAACGCAGCAATCACATACGTCCAAGCGGCTGTTCTCAACGCAGATTCTGCGTGGTGATGATTACTCGGAGCTGTGATATTGTTTGTCGAAAGCCAAGCCAAAGCACGTTTACTTGCATCTATTTCTACAGGAAGTGTAACGAAAGAGAACAGGGTAGTGGCCCCAAACATGATAATTCCGATAAGCAACAGGTTCGGAAACGTTTGAACCAAGAAAATACCGGCTATCAGTACCCACATGACATAACGCGAAACAAAACTCACGACCGGAACTAACGTTGAACGAAGGCCAAGCCAAATGTAAGCGTGTTCGTGTTGAATGGCGTGTCCTGCTTCGTGGGCGGCTACTGCAGCTGCCGCAACATTACTGCCGTAATACACCTCTTTGCTGAGGTTTATCTGCTTAGTAATCGGGTTGTAGTGATCGGTGAGCTGTCCGCCTATACATGAAACTTGTACATCGCGAATGTCGTTTTCTCTTAACATTTTTTCCACGACATCTCTCCCCGTTAAGCCGTTGTTGACAGGAATTTGAGAGTATTTAGCGAATTTTCTTTTTAGCGAATTGCTAACCAGCCAACTTGCGAGAGCGAGTACTCCGATAACAATCCAAATAATAGGAATACCTCCTATGTGCATAGGGATTTCTTGCATAATTTTTGTGTTTTATTGTGTTATTTTTTGAATTCTTTTTACTGAAGGAATATCCCGCCAAGCCCACTGCCCGCGGATATATCCGTCGTGAATAAAGATCAAGCCCGGATTTGAACGAACAATAGCCATGATGTCTCTTTTGCCGGAAAAATAGGCGTTGAAATCTCTGCGTCCAACTCTTTGCTTGAAGTTTTCCAAAGTTTCATCTGCGATGCTCGAGTCGAACAAGAACATAAAATCATATCCGTTTTGCTTGGCAAAATCCATCAAAGCAAAAATTTTCTGCATATTTCGAAAACTCGCTCTTTCTATATCGTGGATCGCAACAATGAACGTATAGCCGGGGCGATTTGCAACAAAATTGGATACTTCGTGTGCGTTTATACCTCGATCGTCGAACATTGGAATCATTATACTTGTTGCGTTCGGATCATTTGGATCGTGTATGATTGTTTTCACAAAATCCCAAACAGATCTGTCAAGATTTGCTAATTCCGACGAAGTAAATTCGCGAATTTCTTGCGTTTCTTGATTTTGGAATTTAGTTGTAAATGTTATCGGCAGTCTCGGAGGATTGAGTTGTGCACCGACTCTCCAATCTAAAAAGTGAATAATCGGCAGGTGGCGTAATCCGTAGATTTGTATGCCGAAAAACACTATCGCAGATGCTACCATAATGATTGCCTCGGTTTTGAATGAAAACGGATTTTGAATGCGGTTTCGACCAAAGAACACAATGACCACCCAGATATTTAGTACGACATTTTTATAGAATGTTTGCCACGGGGTTAATATTAAAAACTGTCCGAAACAACCGCAATCGGAAACTCTGTCCGACAAAATTGCCGCATCCAAAAATGTGAGCCCGGTAAAAAATCCCATCATCAAAGCAACCATCCAAGCGGTAATCGCCATTCTGAGATTTAAGATCAAGGCAATACCAATAAGAATTTCGGCTACGTTTAGACCAAGAGCGAGTAATTGTGCCAGCGGATCTGCCCATTGTGCACCGTACGCAGCGAAATAATCCATAATTTGAAACTGTGCACCAAGCGGATCAACAGCCTTTACAATTCCGGAAAAAATAAAGACGATACCAATCAAAGATCGTGCAATAACAATTGCCGGTTTTCCGAAATTATGGCGAAACACAAGTGCACAAACAAGTACTAAACTCAGTGCCGCTGTGTAAAGCCACGTGAATTCGGTTGCGAATACACAAACATAAGCCAAAACAAGCGATGCAACCAAAAGAAACCAAGGAATTACGATGTGATTTAGGAATGTTTTCATGGTGTTTTATTTTTTATCTGTAGAGCGGAGCATGCCTCGCCCCTACATTTTGATTAATGCAAAAACAGCATAGTTTATCATGTCATAATAATTCGCGTCAACACCTTCGGAAACGAGGGTTTTGCCGGATTTGTTTTCAATTTCTTTGATGCGGAGAATTTTTTGTAGAATAATATCAACAAACGAACATTGCCGCATATCACGCCAAACTTCGCCATAATCGTGGTTTTTATCCATCATCAAATCATGGGCGGTTTGTGCATATTTGTCGTAAAACGCGAGTGCTTTTTCAAGTGGTAAATCAAAGTAGGCAGTGGCTTTTTCAAGCGTCATTTCCGGCTCTTCGGTATCGTTCAACTCAAGTTGAACAAGAGCCATAATGGAATAATTGACGATTGCCATAAATCCATCGCGAAGATCTTCATCAACTTTCTGAACACCGTTCGTCTGAATACTGCGGATACGAAAGGCTTTGATGAAAATTTGATCGGTCATCGAAGGCGCTCGCAAAATTCGCCATGCACTCCCGTAATCATGCATCTTTTTTTCGAAAAGAGCACGACATTCGGCGATTACAGCATTATATTCCTGACCTGTGTTCATGTTTGATTGCGAATTTTTTGCCATTGTTTTTCAGATAATTTCGGACCGACAATCTGTACCACTTCCGCGGCTAATTTTGCGCCTAAATCTCCGCAGTCTTTCAAATCTTTGTCGGTCATCAAACCGTACAGAAATCCCGCGGCGTAGGCATCTCCGGCACCATTTGTATCAATCACATTTTTGATGTCTAACGCATCAATATATTCGATTCGGTCTTTGTGCTGAACCCACGAGCCTTTTTTGCCGCTTTTCATGATGATGTATTCAACGTGGGGCACAAAAAACTCTAAGGCTTCTCGACCTTCTTTTCCACAAACGGTACGGGCTTCATCTTTATTGGCAAACAAAATATCGACATAATTTTCGATCATTTCCGTTAAAAACGGCATATTTTCTTCCACCACATTGTAACTTGCCAAGTCAAGCGAAACTTTACATCCCGCTTGTTTTGCGAACTGAATTGCTGTGCGGATTAAATCGTAATTTTGCACCAAATATCCCTCAATATGGAAATAATCATAGCCCTTGAAATGCTCTATCAACAGGTGTTTTGCCGAAAGTTCGATGGCTGATCCGAGATAGGTTGCAAACGTTCGCTCAGAATCCGGACTCATCAGTGTTATGGCAGTGCCTGTTCCGACTGTTCCTGTGAAAAGTTGAGGTTTTATGCCGCTTTCAAGCATATCGGCTTTGAAAAATCCGCCGTATTCGTCGTTACCCACACAGCCGATAAAACTTGCATTGCCGCCCAAATTGGCGATTCCATTGAGTGTGTTCGCAGCTGATCCGCCCGAAGTAAGCGTTCGAGGCGAATCCTTGAAATAATTCAAAACTTGTTGTGCACGCTCCAAATCGACCAACTGCATGCTTCCTTTCGGAAGGTTCAATTCGTCAAGCTGACTGTCGTTTTCGAGTTGAATAACGATGTCGACAAGAGCATTTCCAAGTCCGAGAATTTTTTTCATTTATTGTACCGGGGGAAATGTTGGCAGCTGAGGAATAGCGATGCTTTCGTCAACGGTGAGTTCTGTTCTGATGCCGGCTTCACCGCCTCCGCGAGGAATTGAAAACGCCGAAAAAACGCTCAACACACACAAAGCGATAGCAAGCGTCCACGTTGCTCTTTCGAGAAAATCTGCGGCTTTGCGAGCACCCATAGCTTGTGTTGCCGCACCTCCAAATGTTTGATTAAGTCCGCCGCCTTTAGGGTTTTGTGCAAGTACGCAGAACACCAAAAGGATGCAGCAAAGAAAAACGAGTGTTGAAAGAATGATGTAGATTGCCATTTTTTTGAATTTTGTTTTTAGACCCTTCGACTACGCTTAGGGCAGGTTTTTGATTTTTGATTTTTGATTTGGTTTAATTTCTTTCCCGAGCTGTTTGAAATAATCGGCTTTTTCGGGATGTATTTTGCTTAATGTTTTGTAGATTTCGCGTGCTTTTGTGTGGGCGCCTTGTGCGATGTAAAGCTGAGCCAGTGTTTCGCTAACTAATTCGAAGTTTTCACGTAGACTGTGTTCTTCTTTAAGTTTCCAGTGCGAAGATTTCTTTAGTTTTGCGTCTAAAGAGTCGTCTATTTTGGAAATTTTAGGACTGGTTGCGATCACGTTGTCGATAATTTCTTTTGTTACTTTTTTTCGAGAGGGATTTTCCAAGAAATTCGACCGTGCCATTATGTTATGAGCCTCAGTCAGACGCTCATGAATTTTTGCGAAAGCCTCCATACGCAACGTCTCCAAAAACTTATCGTCGTTGTTTTGCGGTGCCGGCTCTGATTTTTTGAAGCTCAATAATTCAGAAATAGTTTTGCCTCTAAAAGATTGCGGAGTTGCAAGGTACGAGGTTTGGGGTGAACTCTGTGGATATTTCACACCTAATTTTTCTTTCATAAGAATTTTTTCCACCTGCCCTACCGATTGCTTCAGCTTTTTGCGATCATTGACACAAATGGCCGTATGCGGCAATCTCGTATCAAACGCTTTTTCGCCCAAACGCTTCAAATTTAGTAAGTACAAAATTTGTGCTGTTTGGCAATACGGGCACTTCTCAGCCAGATTTTTCAACTCAATCAGGCTGTCTTCGCTCATTTGCGAATAATCGAACACTATATTTCGCAACTTCTTTTCAGTCATTCTAACCCACAAAGATACGAAAAAAAAATGACATCTGCAAAATTTTGGAAAATTTGATTGATATTGTCATTTTTATTTCGTAATTTTGCGCGTGTTTTTCTCTGTCGTCATAACAACCTATAATGCTGAAAAATTTCTCGTTGAGGCTTTGAATAGTTTGAAAAGTCAGACTTTTCAAAATTTCGAATGTGTTATCACGGACGATTTTTCAACTGACAAAACACTCGAAATCTGTAAAAAATGGCTTTTTGAAAATCCTGACTTTCAATCTCGGACAAAAATTATTGAGAACAACGTAAATACAGGTATTTCTGCAAATGTAAATCGTGGACTAAAAGCATCTTCAAGCGAATGGATTCACGTGCTTTCGGCAGATGATACATTGCCGGAAAACAGCTTGAAAAAAGCACATGATTTTATTGTTTCAAATCCGAATGCTTCCATTTTTCAAGGCATTGCAGCAACATACAACACATACTTTACAACACAAAATTTTATAAATTTTCGCTCGGAAAATTACAACATTAGAAAGCCAAATTTTTTCAATAAATCCACAGAACAGCAGCACCAGCAACTGTTGCGGAGTTGTTGTGTTGTTGCGCCGGCAGTTTTTTATAAAAAATCTATCGTTGAACAGGTTGGTTTTTGCGATGAAAGCATTCCAATGATTGATGATTGGCCTCTTTGGTTGAATCTGACGAAAGCCGGTTATAGATTTTATTTTTTGAACGAAATTGTGGTTAACTATCGAGTACACCAAGAGTCGATTTCGTACAAACTTTTTGGGAGTAAAGCAAATTTTTTAGCAAGAAATCCCAAGCATATTGCGGTTTTTGTGCCAAATTTTGAACTCAACGGACCGATGATCGTTTGTGCAAATTACGCAAGTTTGTTGATAAAAAACGGATATTCAGTCGATGTCGTTGTTGCAAATGAAAAAGGCGAAGGACGGTCAATTTTTCCGAAACAAGCAGTAATTGTGAATTTAGGCAATTCCCGCATTCGACACAGCATTTGGAGACTGCGAGACTATCTAAAAAAAACACCGACTTCAACGTTGATTTGTTTTGGAAATCTGCCGAATTTTGCGGGTATTCTTGCAACTTTCGGACTCAGAAAACGAATAAATTTAATTGTTTCACAACACGGATTTACTTCGGATTTAGATGATCAGGATCTTGGATTTCTTGGCAAAATAACCCCGTTTTTGAAACGCAGACTTTATCCGCTTGCAAACCATATTATTGCTGTCAGCAATGCCGTTTCCGACGATTTGACCAAACTAAAAATTCCTATCAAAAAAATCTCGATAATTCCGAATTTTATTGATAAAAATCACATTTGGAAACTTGCCGAAAAGCCCATTTTGCAAAACTTGCCGAAAAATTATATTGTTTTTGTCGGGCGATTGGCACGGGTAAAGAATATCGATTTATTGATTGATGCGTTTGAATTGATTGATGATAAAGATTTGCATTTGGTTATTGTAGGGGCGAGGCATGCCTCGCCCCTACGTTCGCCATTAAACGACCGCATTCATTTTTTAGGCGAAACTCAAAATGTGCTTCCAATTATCAAGCGCGCAAAAATCGTTGCCATTCCCTCGTTTTCCGAAGCCATGCCCATGGTTGCGATAGAAGCCGCTGTGCTCGGAAAAACCGTTGTCCACACACCAAATGCAGGCTGTATAGAAATTTTCGGAACAGATGGGAGTTATTGTTCAAAAACGTTCGATGATCCGAAAGAATTTGCGGAATTTTTGAAAAAAGCTCTTGAAAAGCCCATTGGAACCGCTATTTTAGACAAAAAACTCAGCCGTTTTGAGGAGGGCAAAAATTTGGATATACTAAAATCTCTGCTTTAATTTTTGCAAAAATATGAGGCAAATACACAGTGTTTTTTGCAAAAAATCCAAAAACTTGCATATTCCATTTTTTTTACTTATTTTTGTGGCATCAAATGGAAAAAGTGATGATTTTTTCTCAACATATCCATTATTTAGCTTGGGTGCTTAACCATTTCTTTGATGGTATAAGTGGGGCTTTTCCTCGTTCCGGCAGGTTTTATTTTTACTCTGAGAAAACCATTTGGCAATCCTTTTTTTATTTTTCTAAACCGCCCTGCGCTGCATATTCCGGTAGCAGGACTCATCTTATGACGGGCGGGGATGAACGTTGCGCCTGTCTTTAGCAGGTGCAAAAAACGAATTAGAAGCTTCAACGAAACAAACTTGAGAGTTGCGCGTACCAATCATATCATTGTGGTATGGGTGTGGTGTGGCTTCCTAAAGGGGCTTCGGCGAAGTTATACTAAAAATCATGCAACTGAAAAGCCTCGCTAGCTTTCAAAACGCATAAAAAAGCCTTTCTTGCAGGCAATAAACGCAAGATGAAATAAGGAGTCCAACTGAATCTATAACTAAAACTACAAAAAAGGCGTAGCAAAGGTACAAAAAAAAGTTGAGCATAGCAAATAGTTTGCGAAGTTTGACACGTAATTTTTGGTTATAGCCTGCGTAAGGAAAATAACCGCAAACAGTATTACAAAAAATCAAAAAACTTAAAAACATGAAAGCAATCAAAGAAATGGCAGCAATGAATGCCAACAGCATTGAAAAGAAGCAAATGGGAAATTTTTTTGGAGGAACCACCATGAACACGTGGACTGTTCCTTGCACAGGGGGTGGGCACTGTGATGGGGCTGACTGTATTGATGTGGATATGAAATATCCTCATCCATAAAAATTGCAAAAAAACTGCTGGAAACTCTCTATTTTTTTGGAGACTGCTTCCAGCAGTTTTTCTTTCTTTACCTCTATTTTACAAAAAATGATTTTACTACTCAGTTATAGTGGCGATGCAAGTATTGATTACGTAGTATCATGGCTGAAAACATTCAAGCATAGTTATATTAGAATAAATGCAGACGAAATTTTAGAGAACAGCCTGTACTTGTCTCTAAAAGACAAAGCCCTAATTTACAAAAATATCAACATAGATGTTGATTCTATTGGTTCTGTTTGGTACAGAAAATTTGGGAATTTTTCTAAATCGAATTATTTTCATGTTACAAAAGACATCATAACTCCAGAAGACCTTCACCATTTAGCACGTGAGCATAGTGTTATTCTACACACTCTTATGTCCATTGGTTAAAAACAAAAAATGGCTTACCCCTCTCGGTATGTCGGGACTGAATAAACTTGATACTCTGCTGTTAGCAGAAAATTGCGGATTAGATATTCCGGATTCCTACGTCATATCACAAAAGGCACAATTAACAGACATACAAAGAACATCTAATAAAAGCTACATTTCCAAATCTGTGTATGAACCACACTTTATTTATCAAAAAAATGGTGCTTTCTCAATGTTTACAAAAGAAATTAAACATCTTGAAGAAATTCCGGATGCTTTCTTCCCTTCTTTAATCCAGGAAAAGATAGAAAAAGAGTATGAGTTACGTGTTTTTTATATAAATGGAGAATTTTATACCATGGCTATATTTTCACAGGAAGATAAGGAAACCGAACTTGACTTTAGAAAGCAGGATTTGGAAAAATCCAGTAAAATGGTTCCATACAAATTACCATCCTATGTGGAAAAAAACCTAACGAACATGCTTAACCTAATGAAGCTAAACTGCTGCTCACTGGATATAATCAAATCAAGTACAGACAATAGGTATTATTTTTTGGAAATTAACCCGACGGGGGAGTTCGGGATGACTTCCATCCCCTGCAATTATGAGCTCTTCAAAAAGATAGCATTAACCCTTATAGAAATGGACAAGCATGAAAACGTATAGTGAATTGATAAAGGATACAGATAGAACATACTACTCTCTTAACTTTTTATTGGCAGAATTTGAGTTTACAGAAAATTTGGAAAAAAAGATTGAAGTAATGAATAATTCCATTCATTGTGACTATTTTGAGACAAGAGATTTTAAACCCGAACCTTACTACAAAGCCATCTCTTCTTGCATTAAAAAATTTGAATAATGATAAAAATTAAAGAAAATTTGTTTTTTATGCTATATGCTTGTTGCATACCTGTGAAGGGAGCAAAGAGAAGCATTATATGTGATCTTCAAAGAGACACGTTTACGTACGTTACTAACGAAATCTTTGATATGTTAAACCGCCCCATTTCTTTGGATAAAATCAAGGATAGTGCTGAAAAGAATGATGTCACTGCGATTTTGAATTATTTGAAAGAGCAAGGTATTGGCTTTTACACATCTAATCCTGAGAATTTCCCAAAAATAGATTTTGCTTCAAATGACTTTCCGGAAATAGTAAAAAACGCAATTATTGACTTTGATAAAAACAGTGACCACAATTTGCTATCTATTGTCGAGCAATTGTCCGAATTGCGATGCTCGGCTGTTGAATTACGTTTTTTTGATGAAATTTCTCAAGATAACTTCACAGAGTACTTATCCTGTTTTGCAAAATCCACAGTTAGAGCATTAAAAGTGGTACTTAAATACTCTGAATGGACAACAATAGAGAATATGGATGAAATACTGTTCGATAACAAACGGTTGAGGAAGATTGTAATTCACCATTCCTCCAATACACTATCACAAAAACCAAACACACAATCACGCATACACTATGTTACAGACCAGATCAAAGATGCTTACCATTGTGGCAATATATCCCCTTATTATTTTATATCTAATATTAGTTTCTTTAAGGAGGCACTTACGTCTAACACTTGCTTAGATAAAAAGGTATGTGTTGATTCGAAAGGCTATATTAAGAATTGTCCTGCTATGGATACATCGTATGGGCATATCAATACTACAAAACTAAAAGATTGTTTAAATAACGAACAATTCAAAAAAATGTGGCACATTCAAAAAGATGATATTGAAATATGTAAAGATTGCGAATTTCGATATATCTGCACAGACTGCAGAGCATTTATCACGAATGATAATTTATTTTCCAAACCAAAAAAATGTAACTATGATCCGTATGAAAACACTTGGAATTAATATTCCTGTTATTGTCTTATTTTTTCTGTTCATATGCATTTGCACAAAAAGCCTGCAAGGTACAACAGTACAGAATATAAGTAGTAGCAACGATACTGTTGCGAGTCATGTCTCACCCCCAGTCAACCCCTTCCAGCTTGTTTTCGAAGTAGCTATTTCGGGTGATGGAGCAGTAAATTATCTACAGCCTGTTTACTTACTAAGAAAGCATAAGCAAGACTATATTGAAAATTTGTGGGATTGGTTACAGGCCTACGCAACATACTTGTCATTTTTAACTAGCGAAAACCAAAACACGTTGGAAGTTACCAGACAATGGCTTAGCAGGACACACATGAGAGATACAATCGCAACAATGGAACATGTACGACTAACTAATGATGATGCTTTGTCCTACTTGATTCAGCGTACAAAAAATGAACAGGTTGTAATGTTAAATGAAAATCACTTCCTTTTACATCATCGAATTTTGGCAGAAATGTTGTTGGATAGTCTTTATGTACATGGCTTTCGATATTTTGCCGTAGAAGCCATTTCCCAAACAGACACACTTTTGAACGAAAGAAAATTTGCAGTAACACAAACAGGTTTTTACACTCGCGAACCAATGATGGCAAATCTGATAAGAAGTGCTATAAAAAGAGGTTTTTATGTTTTCGGATACGATGCATTTTCTGCTGATAGAGCTCGTGACCAAATGTTAAATATTAAGCAAAATGTTTTTGAGAAAAATCCTTTGGCTAAGGTGTTTATGCTTGTCGGATTTTCACATAATGACGAAACCGTTGGTAACCCAAGGAGATGGCTGGCACGAGAACTTTATTACCAAACAGGCATCAACCCTCTTACAATCAATCAGACGGTATTTTCGACAAAAAAAGATAACTACTTTTTGATGATTTTAGATACTGTCATAATTCAGAACCGACGGCCGACAAATGATATTTTCATTGTCAATAACATCAGTTACGATTTTTTAGCAGACATAAATAATTTTGAAAACCACACCATCAGCATACCTGAACATATCATTGAGCAAGTTAAAAACGAGCCATTAATGTTTGTTGCCAGTTTTTTTATTGCGGATGAATTTCGAAAAGATCACACAGCAATACCTGTTTACAATCATCTGCTAAAATCCGATGAACAAGAAATTACTATTCGATTGCCTCGCGACAACGACTATCTTTTCACGATTAGAGACAGGCAAGGCAATATTGTGTTGATTGAGTATTTAAGTCATTAGCTCGAATCAATAAAAACAAATGAAAAGCAAGAGTGAGGTTTAAGTCAACAAACAGTGAAGAAATCAACGTCTCATAATACCCTTTCCGACCATCTCAAAGACCACTTGAGCGAACCAGAGACACTTGAGGTAAATTTGCATAGCGAAGCCGTTCAAGAGATCTTGGGTCGTCCGCCCCAGTGGATGATCCGTTGGGGAATCACCCTGGTTTTTGTGGTTATTTTCGGGCTTTTTGTGGGTAGTTATTTTTTCAAATATCCCG